>Ga0208315_1001333_pt1 | contig 12837 bp, 22 predicted proteins | sample MalvireepMed_215_FD_184239 | JGI IMG/M metagenome (GOLD analysis project Ga0208315, IMG submission 184239) | Marine viral communities from the Global Malaspina Expedition - Malaspina viral metaG DeepMed_215 (SPAdes) (version 2) | ecosystem: Environmental > Aquatic > Marine > Oceanic | place... | reverse complement strand
CGCTCTACTTGAGAGCAAGACAGAAGGCGCGAGTCCGATCAACTCCACGACCATCGGGGCTACCCTGCCAAGTCTCATCGGCGACTTTGCCATAGTGGTGGCTGATGACCGACGCACGGATTCGATTTTCGTGGCACGGGACAGTGAGCGTCCGCTGGTCTTCATGAATGACAGCGTTCGGAAAGTCCTCTGGCTTTGTTCAACCGGAGACATCCTGAGAGCGGCCCTGCGAACCGAATCCCCAGCGGCCTTGCTCCCAGCATATACGATTGCACGGTTGACGGCGCAGAACGGATCGGGGAGTCCAGTCAAGACGGAACGGTGGGCGGCTCCCCGTCGGAAAGGGCCGCCAACCTTGCCCATGTTCCCTCAGTACAAAGCACCGAAGGTTCACATTAGAGGAGTGAAAGTATGAGCAACAATAGGCTGGACGGATTCCAGGGTCAGACCGACATTGCGAAGGCGGTCAAAGGTCTGCGGGATGAAGCCCAACGAACCGTATTTGAGTTGAACCGGATCGCCAACGCGCTGGAGCGGGCCAACGAAATCCACATCAACAGCCATGCCCTGCCCGTCGAGGTATTCGATGAGGTGCAGGCAGAATGGGAGGAACAATCGTGACCACGAAATTCAAAGTTACCCTGAAGATACACCCGAATCCGAGGCGATACCAGGTTACGCAAATCGTCGGCCCCGATGTGAAAATTTACATCGGCATGAACCACGCGGTTCGCGCTGGGGATTATCTGTCGGAGGAGGAGGTCTCCACCCTCGGAGACAAAGCGGTGCTGACCGTCAAACCTGTATAGCCCGTTTATCGGCTGGGCGGGTCGGAGCAATTCGACCCGCCCGACGGGTAAACGGACTGAATCGAAAGGAGATACTCATGGAATGGGTACGCGTAAAATCAGAGGGCAACAAGGCGGCAGGCAAGGCCCGCCAAATCTTCTCGCAACGGATGCAACGGTGCATCCGTGTGGGGCGGCTCGACACGCTCGTCCAAGTGCGGAACGGGGAGAATCATTTCCTCGATAAGTTGTCGAGGGATATAGGATTCAGCTGGCGGTTCTGCCAGGAGCCGAAGGCCGAAACGGGCGGAGAGATCATCAAGGCGAGGTGCGGCATTGAGCTAGCCGAGGCCATGCTCAAAAGCCACCAGAGTTCGTGCAAGGGTTGCAGGCGGGTCATTGACCCAAATTACACCCGCAAACGTCGCTCAGACGCCAAGGAGGAGGAGCCAAAGCCGGATCAGTACGTCCAGACGGTCATCAAGGAAATAATGGCTCCTGACGAAGCGGTGGAATTAGAATCCATCGTCCCGTTGTCGTTGTCCGACTTGCTCAAGGTGATGACGGAACAAAGGGATCACGCCCTCGACATCGCCGGACAGTATGACGGAGTGATCGCCGCCGCCGTTAACCTTGATCACGCAGAAAAGCAGATCAGGAAGATTGAGGGTCAGATGGCTGCGCACCGTAAAGCCATGGCCGAGTTCATATCCGGCGACCCTGAGTAATCCACCCCTTAGTGCCGGAGAGGGGTCTAACGCCCCTCTCCGGCGATTCTAATGCGCCGGAGAATATGTAATGGACGGCACTTACAACGGATATAAAAACTATGAGACGTGGAATGTGGTGCTGTGGCTGGGGAACGACTTCCCAGTTTACAATGCTTCACGAGCATACAAGACTTACCCACAGCCCTATCTAAGCCTTCGCCAGGACTTGCGGGATGGGATGCTCGGATGCACACACACCGGAGACGGCGTGAGCCTATGGGACAAACGCCTCGATGTTGAGGCGATTGATGAAGTGATCAAGGAATCCTAACGCCAGGAGGCAGAACAATGATGGAGATAATTGCCCACATCGGTTTCCAGGGCATTAACGCGAAGGGCCGGATTCATGGCCCTTCGGCAGAAATTGCCGAAGGGGATCGCGTGACCATTGAACACGCGATTGACCTACTCATACGGCACTCAACTTTTAACTCAGTCGAGACGCCGTGGGGAGGCGTCCGGCTAATGGAACGCAACAAGTCCGGTTGGACTTACCAAATCACAATCAACGACCCGAAGGAGGAAACCCGTGAGTGAAAGCGTAACAGTGGATAAATACCCGAAGTGCGATTTCTGCCCGACAGACGCCCGATATGACGGGCAGACAGGGATGGGGCCGTGGGCGAGTATGTGCCAGGATCACTTCGATGCGTATGGCGTCGGACTCGGCACAGGGAAGGGCCAGAAATACTTGCTCGCGTCGTCGATGGATTTGCACACCATCGACCTCGATCACGACCTCGGCGTGCGCGACCTGACAGACCCGTTCACAGGAGAGATGGTTTGATGACAGAGGTTAATAAGAAGGTCAGATACAGAATCAACGTCTCGGTTAGCACCCGTGGCGTTTACACCTGGGATTGCACTGTCGACGCCGAAGGGTTCACCCAGGACGAGGTGGTGCTGGAATCTAAGGAATTAGTTGCACGGCTCAAACTCCTGTATCCCAGAATTGAACCCTCGATTTGAACCGAGATTAACGGAGTACGACCTAGACGGAATTACCTTGTTGGCTATAAACTAATTTACAGGAGGTGACATAAATGCCAATTGCGGGACGGTGGGGAACGGTATCAGAGGCCTCGGCGCATCTGGGCATCACCCGCCAACGCGTCCTGCAACTGATCTCATCGGGCAAGATGGGAGAGTGCAGGTTGGTGGAGATGCCTGGCGGCAAAGTGTGGTTGATCCCGTTCCCATTTGAACGGATTTACGGACAGGTTGGAAGACCCAAGAAACGCGAAGGAGATTTAATTGGTAGCGATTGAAAAACTGGTAACGGAGGCCACCATCGTCAGCGTGAGCGAGGATGATCGGCACGATTGGAAACTGAATATTGACGCGGACATCCCCGCCCTCGGCAACAAGACGTTCCGCTATATGACCTGGCGCAAATCTCAGGGCGACCCGCCTGGCGAGGGGATGGTGGTTTTGGCTACGCTCAACCCAAGAGTGCGGAGCAATTACTACGTCAAGAACGGGACGTATGCCGACAACATAATTGACGGCACGGAGAACCCGTGGGAGATAGATTGGAATTTCGAGGGATGGGATGCCGAGCCTGGAGAAGATAGTCCCAAAGGCGTACCAATCGTCCCGTCTCCCCGTACCGCCCCTCCCACGGCAACCTCGATCGTCCCAGCTACGTTTGTGGACAAGGATCGGGCGGTCAGAATCCGAGAGCAGAACGTCAATGACCGCGAGGCCGTCCGGCTGGCGATTGAACTCGGCAAGATCGGCAACGATGGCGAGAACGTGTTCACAGTGGCGGGTGCGCTGGAAGCGGCTGGGGTGATCGCTGATTGGCTTAACACTCGGCTGGACGCCCGACTCGCCGGAGGGCTGGTGGGGATGGCCCAGGACGCCGGAGCGACCCTGACAAGTGTCAGCCAGATGATGTCCGACGCGGATCATCCGTTGGTTGTGGAGCCGGAAGCGATGCCGCCGCAGGACGTTTTATTGCTTCCGCAAATCAGGAACCTTGATGCCCTGAGAGAGTGGGCCAAGGAACAGGAGTGGACGCCAGCGGCGGTCATCAAGGTTATCAATGAGGCGGGGTTCCCAGACTCCGCAAGTTACGTCGCTGAGAAGGGGAACACCGCGCAGGGACTCGCGGAGATTCTTTACAAGGAACTTCACGCGGACGAGTTTCCCTGGTGACTTGTGCCGCAGACTTTTGCGATGAGCATGATTTCGACGTGGCGCCACGTTCTGCGTGGTGCCGCCGAGAATTTTCAAAGCGAGGGCGCACAATAGAGCCCCCGTTGGACTCCGCTATTGGCGGCAGTCTTGCGGAGGCTCTTTTTGCGTTAACGGACTTTTTAGTGGAGGAACGGGATCGCCGACAGTCCCAGTTCAGGTCGCGCCCGTCAACAACTTCCAAAAAGCCGTCACCTCGTCGGGGAGGCACTCCGTTATGACCCTTTCAGTGCCTCATCTGGAAATTATAGGAAACCATTTTATCGTCAGGTGGGACGAAGGAGTGCTGATCGAATTCAAGCGGCTCTACGCTCATCGTGACTACCACATCGACGCCGAGATCGTCATTACGGACGAACAGGAGTTGATTCCACATCTGCTTGGGCCTGTCAGGAGTTCCATTACCAAAACCTGGCGTTCGATTATCCGCGAGCTCTCGGAACTGTCCGAACGGGACGATTGGCACCAACGATTGACCCAAGCCTCAATACTCGTTCAGGAGGCCCACCGAGCGGGTGCGCCTATTGTCTCGCTCGGTGGGATCGACCCTCCAGGTGTCACCCAGGAACTTTTGTCCGGCGTTATTTACGAGGGCATGCCGACTCTTGTGTTCGGCCCTGGCGGGATCGGTAAGTCCATTATTGGACTCAATATGATGTCCGCCGTTCACACGGGTCGACCTTTCGCGGGATTGCCCGTCACACAGTCCAATTGCCTGATACTGGACTGGGAAACCTCCGAACGTCAGACATGGCACCGGAACCACGAAATCCTCGAGGCCCAGTCAATTGACCCTGGCCCGTGGCCCGATCCAGACTTCCCGATGATCGAACGGACAGGCATGGTCTATTACAGGTTTCAGAGCGGGCCTCTCTGGGACGACGTGGAATTTCTTAATCAACAGATCGCCGAGCTTCGCATCGGGACGATTTGCATTGATAGCGCAGGGCCAGCATGTGGCGGGGAACCGGAGAGCGCAAGCGCAACTCTCAAGTTTTTTGAAGCTCTCCGTTCTCTGTCCAATCCCGACGCACCGCTCCAAAGCCTGATCCTGGCCCACGTCACCCACGAAGGCCGCAGGGCCGGAGGAGGCAGGGCTGGGTCACCCTTCGGAAGCGTCTATTGGCTCAACCTGCCAAGATCGGTTTTCGAGCTTCAGAGCGCACAGGAGGAGGGGTCGAATTACTCCGACTTCGCCCTCCACCACCGTAAGTCAAACCTCGGCCCATTGCACAAGCCTCTGGGATTCCGTCTGACCTGGGATGAGGGTTGCTCAATCGACGAACTGGACATCCGTCAGAACGCCGCTCTAGTGGCGGGCCTGCCGTTGCCCGAACGGGCGTTGATCCTGATTCGGGAATCCCAGACGGTGTCCGTCAACGGACACATGGCTCGCGCTTTGAGCGTTGGAGACATGGCCGACCTGATGAATGTAACCCAGAAGAATCTAGCGTCCGCGCTTCAGCGGGATCGACGGTTTGTCCTCAGTGACGGGCTTTGGTCGGAATCGGCAGATAACTGGTGATTCGGCAATTTTTAGGGTTTCCGGCCCGATTGGGGCGAACCAGGACGGCCGGAGACAGGCGTAAATCAAGCGAGTGGCCCATTACTATGCAGGGCCGCTCAAATCGAGAAGGAGAATTGTTAAAATGCCCAAGTTCCTAACATCAGACGAAACCGCCGAGTATTTGCGGATCGGTGGAACCAAATCATCTCAGTATCTCGCCCTGCTAAAACTCCGGCGAAACGGACTCCCGTTCTATAAAATGTCCAAAGAGCGGCAGGCGAGAATTTTGTATGCTCAGGAGGACTTGGACGGATGGATGGAGGAGCGACGGTCACTTGAGGTCAAGAATTACCCAGGCCTCGGCGGCTCCTTTGGGAGAACGAAGAAAAACGCCAGCAAGTAGCTTGAAGAAGGAGATATAAGCATATGCTAATAGGAAATAAAGTCAGGATGGTCACCCGCCTGGACGATCATAATTCTTGTCGGTGCAGGGACTTGAAGGTGTGTTTCCACCGTTGGTGCAAGGTGGTCAAGAATTTCCCAGACGGGGATGTGTTGATTGAAAACTCCTACGGGGTGGTCAGACGGGCGGAGATCGCCGCGTTGAGAAAGCAGGCCGGATGACACAAAGAGATATATTAAGGCTTGGCGGAGAAGGGATTCTGACCTCCGAAGACATTCCCGAATTGAAGGCTGGCACTAGACGGGTGCTGGCCCTGATGCTGGACAGCAGATTCCACTCGGCTGAAGAAATCATGGCCGCCGCTGGAAAGGGCAATGTTCCGGCGATGGAGGGGCTCCGGAGGATGCGCGAACTCCGAGAGCACGGCTTTGATGTCGAGAAAGAGCGCGTGGGGAACCGTCGCTGGATGTATCGCTTAAAAAAAAGGCTCCCCGAATGCGAGGGAGTTCAGCAAAACTTGTTTGAGGGCATGACGTTCGATTGAGGCTTAATTCGTTTCTTTCGTAACCTGTGTCCTAGAAGCGAAAGAAAATCTGTCCGGTTTCGACCCAAGCCCCTACAGACTTCTGCAGTTTTTGCAGTGTTGCAACGGGAACGACAGGAACAAAATCTATCAACTTTCGCAAGGCGCTCATTCAATGAGCATCTTGCAAAATAACTCAATTACAAGACCCGAATATATCAGGTCTTACTTTGGTCGGGGAACCCTCCCTACGGGAGGGGTTCCCGACCAAGACACTGGAGGACAGTAATTGGATTCAATAACAGTTACGATCAGGCCGGACGGACGGCTCTCCAAGAACGGGCTTCGGAGAGCGAACTGGAGGCAGTCCCAACAACTCATCGCTCAAGCGAGGCTGGACGGGTTCGTTCTCGGGCAAATCGAGATGGGCGGTTCATGGAAAACGCCCGAACAAGCGTCAGTTCACATCGTCCAATACTACGCCCGGCAACCGTTTGATTTCGATGGGCTGGCCTGCGCCTGTGCTCCCACTATCGACGGGCTGGTGGACTGTGGGGTACTGGTGGATGATGACCCCAGCCATATTGTCCGATATACTCTGGCACATCAGAAGGTGCATACAATGCCGGAGAACCGTGTTGAGATAACAGTCACGCCAATCAGCGCATAAGGAGTCAGCCATGCAGATCAGAGATCGCATCAAGGAACTCAGGCGCGTTCAAGCCTCGGAACTTTTGCCCAACCCAAAGAACTGGAGAACCCATCCTCCGGCCCAGCAGGACGCGCTGAGAGGCGTGTTAGCCGAGGTTGGGTACGCGGACGCCCTGATAGCCAGGGAGACCGCAAATGGGCTAATGCTGGTGGACGGCCACCTGAGAGCTGAGACCACGCCGGACTCCGAGGTTCCGGTTCTGGTGCTGGACATAGACGAGGCCGAGGCCGACCTATTGCTTGCCACTCTTGATCCGCTGGCGGCGATGGCTCGAGCCGATACGGACAATTTACTTGCCCTCCTGAGAACTGTCGAGGTAGATAACCCTGCCGTCAACACAATGCTGGAGGCTCTGGCGAACGGAGAGAGCGAGCCGCTGGCATGGCCTGGAGAGACGCCCTCTCTGGACGATCTGGCTAATACCTACGGCGACCTCGATGACGAGTCTCTATGGCCTGTTATAAGCCTTAGAGTGCCACCCACGCTCAAGGTTAAGTTCGATGATTGGATGGCGTCGGGAGATGGGGATACGGAGGTCGAGAGACTTGCGGATTTACTTGGCTGATTCGTTCCCACAAAACATCTCGGCGGCAGTAGAGGGGAATAGGGATATGCGGATATATATGTCGCCAGCATCAAACGTAGCGACGGCCCAGGTTGCTGTCGAGGAGACTGGCACTCGGCTTGGGTTTCTTACGTCCTACTACTTCTACGAGAAGCGGGCGATGGACACAATATTTGGACAGCCTCAACCTTCGCTTATGGCGGACTCTGGGGCGTTCTCTGCCGCTAGTGGTGGAACCCCTGTCAGCCTGGACAAGTACGCAACGTGGGTCAAACGCTGGGAGCCTCTGTTCGACCACTATGCGAACCTCGATGTCATAGGCGACCCAGAGGCGACGCTGGCAAACCAGCGGAGACTTGAGGACATGGGCCTGCGTCCTATGCCCGTGTTCCACGTTGGTTCCCCGTGGGAATATCTTGAACGTTACCTCGAAGAATATGACTATATTGCCCTCGGAGGAATGGTGCCGCATACGCGGCGGCAAAAGCATTTGATCCCGTGGATCATCAGGGCGTTCAGGATGCTGACTCCAGGCAAGGGCTATCACGGGTTCGGGACAACGGGTTGGAAGATCATGTCCTCGTTCCCGTGGAACTCGGTGGATTCTTCTAGCTGGGGATCAGGGTATATGTTTGGGCAGGGAGTCATGTTCTCTAAGGTCAAGGGTGGGTTCGTTAAATTTGTGGTCAAGGACGGCAAGTCGTGTTTTGCGCTCCGGCGGGAGTTTGCGAGGTACGAGTATGATTGGAGGGAGTTTGCTGAACCGACTGACGACCCTCTGTTTGGAGTCAAGTCGGAGTTGCGCCGCAAACTCTGCGCTCTGGCGGCTCGGTCTTATCTTGAGGCCCAGGACTGGCTAACAAGGCGGCACGGATCGAGCCAAGTTTATTTAGCTCATCCACTCGGGGCTGGGCCTTACGGCATGCAAGGACTAAGGGAGGGACAGAACATTGTCTAAGACACTCTGCGTTATATCCGGCGGGATGGACAGCGCAACACTTCTACACCTGGCAATCGGGGTGAAACCCGAAGGGGATGAGATCGAGGCTGTTTCATTCGACTACGGTCAGAGGCATCGCAAGGAGTTGGATTACGCCAGGAGACTATGCGACGGCCTGGGCGTCCGGCACGATATTGTCGACATCAGCGCGATTCAGCCACACATAGGTGGCTCGGCCCTGACCTCCGACGATATAGATGTTCCGGAGGGCCACTACGAGTCTGAGAACATGAGGCTGACGGTTGTCCCGAACCGTAATGCCATCATGCTCTCGATTGCGTTCGGGATCGCGGTAGCTCGTGGGGCCGACAGGGTGGGAGCCGCGATGCACGCCGGAGACCATGCCGTCTATCCTGACTGCCGTCCGGCGTTCGTTGAGGCGTTTAATGCAATGCAGATCGTCGCGGTTGAGGGGCATGGGCATCCCACCCTCCAGCTCTGGACGCCGTTCATCAACCTGAAGAAGTCCCACATCGCCACGATTGGTTCCGAACACGATGTTGATTACTCCCAGACGTGGAGTTGCTACAAGGGCCAGGAGTTGCATTGCGGGGCTTGTGGGACTTGCTATGAGAGACGGGAGGCATTCAGGGATGGCGGGGTCGCCGATCCGACAATCTATCAACGGGAGCCAGTGCTGGCATGACGACGACAAGCATTACGCGGGAATATCGGTGGGAGATGGGGCATGCTTTGTTGCATCACAAGGGCAAGTGTTATCGCCCTCACGGCCACAATTACCGCATGGAGGTCGAGGTGTCCGGCGCGGTGCAAGATGACGGCATGGTGGTGGACTTCTCCGACGTGGACGATTGGGTCGAGCCGTTGATCGAAAAGTATTTCGACCACCGCTTCTGGATCAACGCGGAGGATGAGCGGTTCATGGATGGCGAGGTCAAGGTGGACGGTGAACCGACTGCCGAGAATCTGGCTCTCTGGTTCTGGGATGTATGGAAAGATTTTGCCAAGTCGGGCCATGCGTGGCCGGGTGTAACGCTTGAGAGGATAACGCTATATGAGACGGACAGAGCCAGTGCGACAATACGGCGTTCATAAGATATTCGGCCCCACGATCCAGGGCGAGGGAGGCATGACCGGATCGGTCAGCCACTTCCTCCGGTTGTCCGGTTGCAATATGTGGGACGGGAGGCCGGAGACAAGGGCCGATTCCCAGTGTCCGTTCTGCGACACGGATTTCTTCTCGCACACCATGCTGGACGCCGGACAGATTCGGGACAGTTTGGTGGCTCTGGGCCGGGTTGATTGGGTGACTATTTCCGGCGGGGAACCCGCCATGCAGGTCGACCAGAATCTGGTTGATTGCATCCAGAGCGAAGGGTTCAAGGTTGCCATCGAGACTAACGGAACTCGCCCTCTGAACGCCCAGGTGGATTATGTCACCATGTCGCCCAAACTATCGGAACCGGAAATCGTGGTCAGGCGTTGTGATAGCCTGAAAGTGCTTTGGCCCCATCCCAACCCGGCCATCACTCCAGAGGCCTTTGTCTCGATCGACGCCGAAACCAGATACCTCCAGCCCATCGAGACGGGGAACAGCGGCCGGGATCGTGACAACATTCTGTCAACAATTGCAAAACTCTATACCCTCCGAGGATGGAGGATCAGTTTACAGACACACAAAATGATAGGAGTTGAATGATGAACCTGACGTGGGAGGAAGTTGATTTCAGATTGTCAAAACTGCCCCTCAAAGGCGAGATGGTCTGGGGCATCCCCAGAGGCGGTTCGGTATGCGCTGGCCTCGCAAGGCGGTTCGGCGTAAACGTCGTAGAATCGCCGGAGAGCGCGACAGTTGCCCTTGACGACATAATAGACAGCGGAGCCACCGCCGCGTCTGTAATGGAGCGTTACAGCCTCCCCACGGTGGCTCTGGTCAACAAGGAAGCCGAGGGTTTGGATGCGTGGGTTCATTTCCCGTGGGAGGAGCCGCCCGATATTGACATATCGGAATCGGTGCGCCGGATAATCGAGTATATTGGCGAGGATGCGACCCTCCCTGATTTGCTGGCAACGCCGTCACGGGTGGTGAAATCCTGGGAGACTCTGTACGGAGGCTACCGCGTCAATCCGCTTGACGTTCTTGTCTGGTTTGACGACCCGCAGGTGCCGCCAACTGACGAGATGATTATTGCCACGGGAATCAAGTTCTACTCGACCTGCGAGCATCACATGCTTCCGTTCTTCGGGGAAATCGCCATTGGATATATCCCAGAAGGCAAGGTTCTGGGCATATCCAAATTCTCGCGGCTGGTGGATGCGTATGCCAGGCGACTCCAGATACAGGAATCGTTGACCCAGCAGATCGGTGAGGCTCTGGAGACTTACGTTCAGGGCGTTGCCGTTCACATCGAGGCCCAGCATCTGTGCATGATGGCGCGGGGCGTTCAGCAACAAGGAAGCACATTGACGACCAATTACCTGACAGGGCCGTTCCGCGATAAGCCCGAAACGCGAGCCGAGTTCCTGAGCGCGGTTACCAGCTGATGCCGCAAGGACTCAACCCGACAGCCCAGATCAGAGCCGCCGCCGAGACTCGCAGATACCAGATGCTTGAGCTCCACAAAGGCGGGGCCACCGAACGACAGATCGCGGAGGCTCTTGGGGTCGACAAGGCGTTGGTGCATCGGGACATTAAACGCGTCCTGAACGACCTTGCCCAGAAGTATTCCGGCGTTGCCGATCAGGTGCGCGGCCTCCAGATGGAGCGATACACGACCCTGCTCAGTCGGTGGTGGTCGCCTGCTCTCAACGGCGACGCGGAGGCCACCTCGATGGTTCTGAAAATCATGCACCGAATCTCGGAGATCAACGGGGTCATTCCGAAGGAGCCGTTAATCACAATTGACAGCCGATCAATAAACCTCACGCAAGGCGAGGTGACATTCAGCATCGAGGCCGCAAGTGACATCAACCCAAACGAAGAAAGCTCCGAAGGTTCAGTACCGGAGACCATCCCTGTATCCGAAACAGGAAGCCGCGATATTCTGTCCTGAACGCTTCAGTATAATCGAGGGCTCCACCAAATGCGGGAAAACGGTGGCTTGTATTTCTTGGTTGCTCGAGCAGGCAATGCGGGGCAAGCGTGGGCAATCGTTCTGGTGGATTAGCCCTGTCTATCCGCAGGCCCGCATTGCATACCGCAGGCTCAAACGAGGGTTGCCCCAGAATCTTTACACCTCCAATGAGAGCGAGCTAACGATCACCCTCGTTAACGGAGCAGTCATCTCGTTCCGTTCGGCGGAAAAGCCGGACAACCTTTATGGCGAGGATGTGTTTGGAGCTGTAATGGACGAGGCCACCCGCATGCGGCAGGAGGCGTGGTATGCGGTTCGCACCACCCTGACAGCCACGAGAGGCCCAATCAGAATCATCGGCAACGTCAAGGGTCGCCGCAACTGGGCATACGCACTCGCTCGTAGGGCCGAGGGCGGGGAACCTGGATGGAACTATTCCAAGTTAACAGCGGCTGACGCAGTTGAGGCTGGCATCGTGGCCCAGGACGAGGTTGCCCAGGCTCAGAGACAACTGCCGGAGGGCGTGTTCAGGGAGTTGTACTTTGCCGAACCGTCAGATGACGGAGGCAATCCGTTCGGTCAAGTGGCGATCCGAAACTGCATCGGTGACATCAGTGGGAAACCGCCTGTCGTGTACGGGGTCGACCTGGCGAAGTCGGTTGATTGGACGGTGGTTGTCGGGCTGGACGATGACGGAGCGGTGTGTCGATTTGACAGGTATCAGAACCCGTGGGAGGAAACCGTTCAGCGGCTCACCAGCGAGATCGGATTGACTCCCGCAGTTGTCGATTCGACGGGTGTGGGTGATCCCATTGTCGAACGCCTCCAACGGGCGTTGTCTAATGTTCAAGGCTACAATTTCTCGTCAGCCAGCAAGCAAAAACTCATGGAGGGGTTGGCGGTGGCTATCCAGACGACGGAGGTTCGCTATCCACAAGGGGTTATCGTCGGAGAATTGGACGTATTTACATATGAGTACACTCGCACAGGCGTCCGATATTCCGCGCCGGACGGGATGCACGACGATTGTGTCATGGCATTAGCTCTGGCGGTCTACGGACGGACTGGTGCGCCTGGGGTGGGCGTATGGTGACGACGAAGGAACTCCGTTGTGAGAAATGCGGAAAACTCCTTGCCGAGAAAGCGGCTCCTGGTACGGTGATCGTTTGCCGGAGGTGCAAAACCCGCAACGAAGTTTGACGACACCTAGAAGCTAGTGTAATCTAATGTCTGGTGGCCGAATCCGGTGTGTGTCCTGACCGGAGGAGGTCGCTTTGGCGTTTTGGGACACTTGGTTCACTAAACAGAACGAACTGTCTACGACGGTTCCATTGA
>Ga0208315_1001327_pt1 | contig 12884 bp, 19 predicted proteins | sample MalvireepMed_215_FD_184239 | JGI IMG/M metagenome (GOLD analysis project Ga0208315, IMG submission 184239) | Marine viral communities from the Global Malaspina Expedition - Malaspina viral metaG DeepMed_215 (SPAdes) (version 2) | ecosystem: Environmental > Aquatic > Marine > Oceanic | place... | reverse complement strand
CCCGAATGATCGGGACGGGCCTGGTGGTGCCAACTGACTGGGCGTAGTATTCCACAGGTTCACCGTTTGTTGTTAGCGTAGTCATGCTTCCTCCCTCGTTATGCTACCAATTCTTGTAGCGGTTTCTGGACGGCTGACTTCCCCCAGACGGGGTCACTGGTGACTTTTGCCATGTCCTCCAGCTTGAACTTGCCGCCCTTCCAGGCTTCAAACGTCTTGCGCCCCATCATTTGCCGCTGCTGCCCCTCTGGTTGACGTTCAAACCACTCCGTCCCTAATTCCCGCTTCCGATTATCCTCTGGCACATTAAGCCCCAGATCAGCGTAGGTAATCGTTTCTGGAACCATGGCGCAACGGCACCCCGGATGGGCGTCGATGGGTTCGTTTGTCCGATACAGTGTACCATCCAACGCTAGACAACCGAAACAAGTGCGGCCATCATGGGCTGCCACACGCCGCCATCCCTTGACCACGGCCTTATTGCTTTCGTAGATCGCCCTGGTGGACTCCCGGTAGGCCCGGAGGGTTTCCGTTCGGCTGATCAGCAAGGACCGGGTCAACCCCAAACCAGTCTTGTCGGTGATAAGGGCTGCCGTCTTGCGGGGGGAGAACCCCCTGGCTATCCCCTGAGATATGCCCTCCGTGACACCCTGAGCCGTTTCCTGGCCCAATGGGGCCAATAGCCGACCCAGAGGCGCACCATCCCCGGAGATGCCCGCAAACGCCTCCACAGCGCCAGCAGGAAGGGTATTCCATTCCACCCCTACCGCCGCCAGGGTATCGGTACTGATCCCTACCGGGAGGCGGGCGTCGACGGTGGACCGGACCCCTGCCTCGGCTATCCCTACCGCGTCCCGTTGGGCCTGGGTGATTAGGTCCCCGGCATCAACAGCAAACTTGGCAACGTCCCGTTCTACCTGGGCTATCAAGGCCCTGTACCGTTTGAGGCGCTGCGTCTGGGCAAAGGTAAGGTCCTTTTCGGCAACCTCAGCCAGCAGAAGGGTAATCTCGCTCTGAATGCCCCGGTGAATGGGTATGTAGCGCCGGACCATTTCGGCAGCAGCTTGTTGCTCCCGGCCAAGAACAGCGGCCCGGAACTTGCGGACAGACGCTACGGCTTCCGGCTCAGGCATGTATCCATTCCCAGTAGCCATCTGCTCCGAAATGTTTAGCTGTCTTGCGCCCCAAATTGTCTGGCGTGTAAGTTTCCCCTAGCGGATGGTTTGCAGGGGGTTCCAAAATGTTGTCGGTACCCCCTCGATGATACGGTCTATCAAAGGAACACGACACATCATTGGGAGACTCTTCGGCTTCAATACGCGGACGTTCCCATCCATAAGGACCCACGGACCGCTTACGCCGCCGCTTGGGCCGATCTATAGCCGGAAATTGGGCTGGAGGCGGGCGGTGGAGGCGGGCGTGTGCTCTGGCAAGGATACGGCTTCGTTCTCTAGCCTTTTTCAGTTCCTGGTCTGATATCATGCCCGTTGGATTGACCACTAATTCATATCCAACAGACCCTTCAAAATACATGCGCCCCTGAGGCCAGGCAATGGCGTAAAGCCGACCAAGATATGTGCCTGTAATAGGCAATGCCCAGGCTTCCCCCTCAGGATAATCAGGCATAGAACTGGCCCACCATGAGCATAGCCAACCGGACTACCTCCTGGTAGCGGTCTTTGGGGCAGCCAAATTCGTCAAAGCTGCCCGGCTCATACCAATCCGCCGATGCGACAGCGTCAATGGCTTCCTGCCGCTGAATGGCCCAGCCCAGTGTCTTATCCATCTATCGCTCTCCCATCCTCACCAACCTGGTCAGGGAAACACGCTGGGCAGAACCAAACGTAAGGCCCCCCTGACCAGTTGGACCCGGTGTTCTATACACCAGCGCCCGGCCCTACCGGTCCCAGTCCCTTTGCTACGTCGCATTCCGCACAGTCCATTACCATCCAGAGTCCACGAGGGTTACCGATCACGCGCTTGCCCGTGTCGTCGCACCACGGTCAATTAGGCTTGAGATGGTTCCGAGCCCGCTCGACCAAGTCATCCCAGAACTGCCACCGGGTTAGCCAGTTGAACCCCAGGATGAGGTATGCCAGTGCCGTCTTTAGTTGTTTCATCACAACCCCCAACCAGGGTGTTTCCAGAATGGGCCGCAGACCTGGGGAAGTAACACACCTACGCCAAGGCCGAACGCCCACACCAGGATAACGGTCCAGATCACAGCTAAGGTTCCCCACAGTTTAGCCATTATGGGGTCCCGCCCTCAATGTTCCCGGCCGTGAACCCCCTAAGTATCTCAGCACCAACGTTTGCATCCCGAACCTTGGTGGCCGTCTGATCCTCCAGCATTCGGTCAATCTGTTCCTGGTCGTAGCCCATCTCCCGCCATAGCTGTTCCTGGGACACCCCCAGGGCGGCTTTCTTTTCCAACGACTCCAGGAACGCTACCTCGTTGCGGGTGTTGGGATCATCCCAGCCTACTTCAAACCGCTCAGTGAGTTCTCCCACCGACTGGCCGAACGTTTCCTGGACTTTGAGGGCGAAGGCCATAACGTCCTCCCACCCATTGCCGAACCGGACCTGTCGGTCCTTGGCCTTGGCTATCAACCCCGACTCCGCCGTTTTAAGGGCCTCCCCGGACGGCGCACCGCCCATTAGCTGGAATAGGTACTGGGGGGTCCGGGTAGTGCCAGCGATGTGCTGAACCAGGGCGTCCATAGTCTTGAGGGCCCCCTCCGGGCTGTCTGCCGGGATAGTGCCAACCTTGGAGGTCCCTCCCTCATCGTCGGACTTCATGCTCCAGAACGCGCCTGGAATCATATCAACCGCTGTTCTGTCCAGGTTCATGTCCACCACGTAGGCCCGACCAAACCCGGCGTTGTCGTTAATCATCGCCAGGTCAATCAACGTCTTGTTGAGTAGATCCTGGATATGTATGGCGTTCCGTAGTTCGGACTGCCCGAAGTCTGACCCGGCTGGCTTGTTGCGGAAGTGGAAGATGTTGACGCCCATTGGCTGCCCGGCCTTGTCCAACCAGGGCTGGGGCCAGCCTTCCTCCCCTGGGTCCCGGTGTTTCTGCCAGACGGTATCCTTGGGCCCTACAGCGTACTTCTCTATCCGGTCTGGATAGTACAGGTTTAGACGGGTTAGCATGTCTTCCCCGATGGGACGCTCAACCCATTTTTTGCTTGCCATGTCGATGCGCCTGGTGGCCTCGTTGTAGTGGGGGATGATGGTCTCAGGAAGCTGGTGGGTTATGAATACCCGGCCTTCCTGGGGGTCCCAGTCCACCAGGACGTAAGAATCGCCCACCATGACCGACTCGGTGTGGACTATGCTATGGGTCTCATCCATGCGGTTGGCTTGCCAGGTATTCCAGGCCCACTCTGCCACGGGCTTAGAGTCCCCGTCCTCGTTGGTCCCGAAGGACGTAACCATAAGCCGCTCGGCCAAGGCGTCGACCACGACCTCCATAAAGTTGTCCCGGAACTTCAAGTCCCCGCTGTTAAGACCGCTGTTGAGGAACTTTTTTAGCCGGTCGGTTAACTCGGTCGGGTGATCCCCGCCGTAATACCGGCGGAACAAAGCGTAGTCGGCCCGGCGCTCGGCCTCCATCTTCTGGAGCCAATCGTTAAGGGCCACCATGTTGGGGTCCCCAAAGGACAACCCGTTGACGAATACCTCAACTGCTTGGAGTACCATTGGGCGCTACCTCCCGGTGTTCCTCACTTAATCCCAGATGGATTAGAGTCGCCATCACCCTAGAGTGGGTGTCTGGCCTATTTGTTAACTCCAACTTGTGGAATATGAGATTGCAGTAGTTCTCTACTGCCCTGATGGATATTGTCAGCCGATCCGCTATAACCCGGTTGTTCGCGCCTGTAGCTACCTCGGCCAGTACCTCCGTTTCCCTAGGTGTTAACTGAATCATACCGGTACCTCCCCGGTGATCCCAGGCCGCCAAGGGACGTGATAGATCACTGCCGTTAGTTCAAGCCGGAAGTCTCCGGTTAGTTGCTCCGGGTCGCTCTCAAGCGTTGGAACGTACCGGGCTAGATGCTGGGGGACAAGCTCCCCGGTCTCTATCCGGTGGATGGTCTCATGGAGGATGCGAACGAGGTTATCCCTGGGGGACGGTGCCGGCTGGATCATGACGTAGCTTTCTCGGCTTTTTGGACGTCATAGCCATGGTAACGTTCGTAAACTGGCAGTAACACATCATTCCACAGCGGTTTGACTTCCTCCATCACAGATGCGTATGTGAGATGTTCAAAGGAACACCGACGCACCATTTCCTCCGCACACCGAATTGCTAGGCTCTGGTCAATGAATGGCTCGCCGATTCGATACCCGGTCGGCTCATGGGTAATTGAATATTGGGCGTCCCCATGCTCCCGACTCCGCCCGATGTGTGCTATCGCCAATCCCTCCCCCACCCTGATTCCAGGGCGCGGCTCCAATACCCCATCTGGCGGGGTTGCTATCACCAATGCGATCTGTTTAGTTTTCACGACAATAACCTCACTCTGGAATAATCCCGGTGTCGGTGTCAACGTACCGCTCCGCAGTATGCCCCATGGCGTTGTTGGAGGCCGTCTGGGCGTACCGGTCCATACGGGTGCTTTTCTTGGCTGCGCCCACGTAGGCAAAGGTCATTGCCAAGGCGTCAGCCTCATCTGGGCTAGGGGCCCCGCGTTCCTTCATTTTTACCTTGCTTTCCAACCGGATCGTACTGTCTCGCTGTAGTTCATAGGTCCGGGTCGTTATCTGTGATATTAGGGCGTCGTCGTTCTCTATGTCAAGAATATCAAACGCTTGCCTCATGCGCCACCATGCCTCTGCGATCCGGTTGAAGTACCGGGTAGGCCGGTGGGCCCTGGCCCCGCCAACAAAGGGTATCAACTTGACCCGGTTATTAAGGCCCCGTCGGGCGAACGTTTCTCTGCACATATCGAACACCCCGGCCCCCACCCCCACGGTGTCGATTACGACCGTCTCTATGAGGGGGTCTCCCTCGACCAGTTCCAGGACTTTACCGGCCAGATGGGTGGTAGGCCGTCCGTTGATCTTGTAGACCTTCCTGGCGACTGCGCCCTGGCGGCGGTAGATCACCGAGTCATCTTCCCCGAACCGGGCCACGTCGACCCCCAGAACCGCCTCCGCCCCAGCCAGTTGCACCGTCCTCTGAACCGCTGCCTCCGCCTGGGCTAGGTTGATGATGGCATCCTCGGTATTGTCCGGGAACTCCCCTAGAACCCTGGCCTTGTATACCGGGCTGTTCTCCCCAAACCTGTCCTTCCATCCCTGGATGGACGCGATGGTCGCCAGACCGGGCACTACGATGCGGCCCTCGGTAACGTTAGGGCTATCGAAGGCCGAGACGGTTATGGGGTTGTAGAGTTCCCGAAACTGGTTAAAGGACCGGTAGAACTCCCCGGCGGTCGCCAGGGGGTTGCCGGTAAGGATCAGCCGTTCTGGGCCTAGGCTTAGTAGCGCCTCAATCTCTGTGTCCTCGACAGCCTGGGCCTCAGTTACTATGACCAGCATGTGGGGGCTATGGAAGCCTTGAATACCCGACCCCGTCCCCCCAGCGTCGGCGCTAAAGCCCTGGGCGTACCTGGTGTCACTTATCTCGTACCGGGCTGCCCTGGGGTACATATAGCCGGGGAGGCCCCCTACGGCGCCCCTGTAGCCTTCCCTGGTGTTCCTCCAGATAATGTCGGACACCTGCCGGGACGTGGGCCCGTAGACGATGGTTATGGCCTCATCGTGGACATATTGCCACCAGAGGACCAGCCGCCCGGTCGTAAAGTCCTTGCCGGTAGAATTAGCCCCCTTGACCGTGGTCTGAGTGTGGTTTTTGAGAGACCAGGCAATCTCAGCCTGTTTGTCGGTCAATAGACTGCATTGTAACTTGTACCGGAGGAACCATTCCGGGTCGTCCCAGGCATGGCGCCGGTCGTCGTACTCCCCGCCCTCCAGATGGGCCACCCGTACCAGGCTGTCCCAGTTGACCGGATTAACTAACTGAGTCAAGGACTATCTCCATCAGCATGCCGCCAGCCGCCACGACAGCCCGCTCCAAGGGGCCATTTTTATCGACTTTATCCCAAAACCTAGCTTTGTCATTGCCATAAGTATATTGGTTGTGCCTGAGTATGGCGTCAGTCACGGCGTAGCTCCTTGATGGCACAGTACCTTACTCGGTCTATAGACTTAGACATCGGGGAATTCCAGTTGACAGCTTTGACATAATGGCCCTGGAGGTTTCTTGGATTTAACGCCTCCTGGTCCCCAGGTGCATCGTTTTACCCCCATTGTGCGTAGCTCATCCTCCAAGGTCCGTATACGTTTTCCCACGTCAGGGAACCAAATCTCTAGCCACTCCAGTTCTTTATTTTTGGGATCAGCGAAAGCCCCGCACAGACATTCCCCGCTCATATGAAGTAGTTCAACCACTTGGTTTCTTGGTAATTTATGCTCTCGGCGATACTCCAGCAAGTCCTCATTGGTGAAATGGTGAATTGGTGCCACCCATACCGTGTTACCTTCTCGGCGCACTGGCTCTACATAGGCCATCCGTCTCCGTGATTCTGAGGTCCGCACCCCAGTAATAAAGAGCACACGCCGGTTTTGCCCAGCCTGTGCTTCTCGCCGTACGTCTCGTAACGGACGCTCTTTTAACCAACTATACATATACCGATGGGCACCAGGACCAGGGAAGCCATGTTCTCGGACCAAATCTTCATAGGTGCGTGGGCCGTATTTCTCAATGAGGGGAGTGCCCAACCATTCGGCAAATTCTCTGGTAAAAATCCTAGGTTCTTCCACGCCGATTCCGGTATTGATATGCACAAAAGCATCGATAGGCGGACCATAAGTTTTAGCCAAATGTGCAACAGTAGTCGAATCATTACCCCCAGACACAAGGACATAAGTTTTGATTGGATTGTAGTCTCTAACAGCCGCAGCTAATACCTCTACACTACGCTCAATGAGTTGATCCATCCGTCGCCTCCTGTGCAAACCTGTCATAATCAAACGGGGCACAACGGCCATGCTCCATATCTGACAACTCTTTAGGATGGATACCCAGGCGTTTCGCTTCTTCACGTAGGCTCATATCTCGTAGCTGCCGGTCTTTAGACATGGCGATGCCTCGGATTTTCCAGTCGGCAGTTTCCGGTGTAATCACACCTGTCCCGTCACAGGTGTTGCACGTAATTTGTATCTGGCGAAAACCCGGACAACCATATCCAACAGTTTTCCCTGAACCGCCACAATCAGAACACGTCTTATCTATCATTATTCTCCTTTCAGCACCCGCTCAATTCGGGGTTGCTGGTCTCATGGGTTACCTCCAGATCGAAGATATCACGATGAAAGGCTGGTGCCTCTTTCGGCGCAACCACGGCGGCCAATCCCTGGTAAACAGCCCTCCGCAACTGCGCCCTATCCTGATTCAACATTCCCCATGGCAAAACCTCGCCCTCTAGCGGGGTGATCCCCTGGGCGCTAAACCGAGTGGCAGTTATCTCGCCCAGGCAATTGAAGGTTATAACCTTGCTGCCCCCAAAAGGAACTGTTCGAAAGATAAACCGCCGACCGTCTCCCGGTGGGCATTGCATCCATTGTCCTTTTCTCCAAATCGGTATGTGCGGCCTTCGATACCAGTAGATCGTAACTTGATAACTACCCCCACGAGTGATATGCCGGGCTAACCTCTGTCCTCCGGTCCCTGCATACGTTTTCCCCTTCCAAATGTCTGACCATGGTTTTGCTATCTCCCCCAAGGTCATTCCCTGGGGCGCCTTCCAGCTTGTTAACATTCCTTTTCCCTCCAAAAGAAATAGCCCTGGTCTCCCAGGGCCGTATTATAACGTTTATTGCAAGTCCAGGGGGTCTTTGCCCCCGATATAGTTAGCTGCTCCCGCCTGGAGCATCCTAGCGATGGCGTCCGGGGCTACCCGGTAAATCTCGACCCAGACCTCCCGCATTTGCCAGGACCGCTCCCGAACTACCCGCGCAACCGTACCGGACTTGATAACCAACGGCGTATCCCTGCCCTGGCCCCGGCGTTCTTTCATAAGGGCCTCGACCCAGTTCTCTATGGCTAGGGCTATCTCTGGGTCCAGGACTTCCGTATCAATCGACATAATCCCCCCTTGCGAACATTTCCGGCCCCAGGGCCCTATTGTGTCCTGGCCTCCAGCAATATGGGCATATTCCAAGATCCAGGACAATGATTTTGCCGTTGTGGGCCCAGTCTACACCATAAGGCACCTGGTAAAGCCCCCAGCAGTTGTCGCAGGCCACCAGTGTATAGATCGGTCCTAGTTGCATTCCCCCAACCTGGTACCTGGCGATGAAGGTCAGTATGGCGCGGTTCCCGGCTGGGTCACTCATAAGAGTCTTGGCCTCCCCTCTAGTTGGGCTTCTACGTCAGCCCCTACTTCGGTTTCTAAGGCGCAACAAGGGCATTCCCAATGCATCGCTGGCGGTAAGGTGCCCCCGCCATCATCTGGTGCCTCAGTGGCCGTCTCAGTGCCAACCAGGGCCATATCCGAACAACACCGGGGGCATTTCTTAATCAACGCTTGTTACTTCCCCTTCTACGATCCCCACCCCGGCCAGGGCCCGCATACGCTTGTCGACCTCTAGGATCAGCCCCCGCAGTTCCGGGTCCTTGCCGAGTTCGTTCACATCATACCCCACCTCGGCTACGAACAGAGGGGTTGCCGGGCTGCTACCGGGCGGGAGTTGAGTTGGAAACATTTGTAGGTACCGTCCAATGAGTTCCAGGGCCTTATTCACTGGCTGCCGATCCCGGTCTACCAGGCCGCCTATGACATTCTCTTTTAGCTTTTGTAGGACCCAGTCGGTGGACAGCCCGGCGTTTTGAGCCTGTTCAATGAGGTATTCAGCCAAGGCCGCTTTAACTTTAGCATTTTTAAGCAACCTACACCCTTGCATGGGGGCGCTCACTGGGGCGTACCCGGCAGCTAGGGCAGCCCTTGATGCGTTAAAGTCGATAGCGTACTCTTGGACAAACCTGGTTTGTCGGTCGTTGCAAGTTGTTTTCATTTTAGTCCCCTAAGCCGTTTTAAGGCCCCTCCAGACCGTTGGGTGGCGTTTCCCCACGCCGCACCCTCTATCAAGCCCCCTATGGCCGCCTGAGTGCCACCAGGCCCCGTTCCGGCCCGAAGGATGATCCGCCAATTGGGGTTTATTACCCCCAGGCAGTTCTCCATATGCTCCAAGACCATTGTCGGGCTATACTCGTTACAAGAAAACACGTCCATAAGGACCTGGCCGTCATGGACCAGTTTAATACAAATATGGGACTCCGCTACGATGGCCCAGCATTCCCGGTACTTGGGCAGAGTGTACCAGGTCGGGCCGTTGATGATGGTCAGGCCCGCGTCCCTGACGATTGCCTTGATGCACAGTTCGACCATGCCTATAGACCTCAGTTCCCGCTGCCGGTACCCGTCGATCAACATGTGCATCCCAGTTCCTACCATGGCGGATGGGCCGCTAATGGTTTCTTCCCTTCCCAGTAGTCAAGGAATTCGTTTGCCACGGCCTCAGAGGCGAAGTAGCTAACCCCCCAAGCCCAGCCCGGTCCACCGATTATCAGGGCTAGACGCTTCCTCTGCTGAACATGACCGACCCAGATGCCGCCTGTATCCTGGGTGCCTTTCATTACGTAGATAAATCTGTTGAAATCCCGCGGGGGATCGCTGGTATTATCGGCTGTCAATTTGTTCCACCTCCAAGATCGTCATAGCTACCCCCTTCCGGTATTCTACCGGCGGGTAGGTTTCGTCTATCTGTTGCCAGGCATCGTCCTCTATGACCCCCACCAGGGCCAGCCCATCCAAGTAGGGCTTGGCCGCTCAAATCAGGTTCCCTTTGTCCCTCCGGCGCTTGGTCGGGACGATAAACCGAGTGGTTACCCTGGCACCCTGGCTAAATATCGGTGTGGGTCGTCGCATCACGGGGCCATCCTTGAGCATGAACAGGGCGACAGCCTGGTCTATGTCCGTCTCAGGGTAGCCCAGGGCCCCCCAGATCGCCCGCAGTGCCTTGGCCTTGGCAGCCTTGGTTGCTTTCCAAATGACAGCGGGGTGAATCCTGGAGTTATTGGGGTTCAATTCACGTGGGGGAAGTCCTGGTATCTCGATTCGTAGCGTCATACCGTCGCCTTACAGGTCATGCACAGAGTCACCCGCTCATCCCCGACCAGAACATCTAACGCCACGCTTTCATGGGAACAGGGCTGGGCCTGTTGTTCCCGAAACTGGGTAATATCTACGTCCCTGTTAAAATCCAGAATCGTGGTCAGTTCAGTATCAGCGTCCCGCATGGCCTTGATCGCGTCGTTGGTCCCGAAGCCCCGGAACACCTTTTCCCCGCGCCCGTCAAACTCATCTCTGGTGATGATCTTGACCTCTACCTCGATGCGGAGTCCCTGGTATTTAACCATTGGGCATCTCCCGCCACTCGCGGCCGTCCAGCAAGGCGCCAGCGGCTTTCTTACCGACACGGGCCATCGCTAGCCGCTCAGTAATATACCCAGTGCCGGAACTGGTCTCATACGGCCTAGGAACACCGTCTATCTCCAGAATGGGGCGTAGTGCCCTTCCATACTCACTGCGGCTATAGTCAAAATCTTCGTCAATAATGGCTGGCCGCCACTGCCCCCACTGCTTGAAGAAGAAGGGGACACCCGCCGCCTGGCATTGGTCCCTGGCCGACCGGAACCAGTCGGGATGCGCGGGCCTCGCGCCGGGGCCGGATTCTCCGCCTCCAATCGTCCAGTGAATTAACGGCGCTGTCCCTTGGCTATCTTGGAGACGGTTTGGAAAGCGATGCCAAAATCCGAAGCTATCGAGGTAAGCCGTTCCCCTGCGCCACGTCGGGCACGTATCTCCGCAACTTGGGCATCGGTCAACTTCGCCATGTGATTGTTCTGGCCGTTCTGATGCAGCACCCGGTCGTTGCCTAGGGCGTAAATCGAATGTGTCTGCTGCTCTGAAGGTGTCGCCAACTCCAGGTTCTCGGGCCGATTGTCGTCCTTGATCCCATTCCTGTGGTTCACCGTTAACTGCGTTGGTATCTGACCGAAGAAATGACGGTACACCAAACGGTGGGCCAGAGCGTTCGTTCTCTGATAGTTGGTCATCGAGCGTATCTGAAGGTATCCCGATGGTAGGCGATGCTCGGCCCGCCTCGGGGTCACTGGATGAAGCGTTGTAGTGCCTCTCCATTTGTCGCCCCCCTTCGTGAACACCCTCCAAATACACCCTTGCTGGTCTATCGTCAGTTCGCCACTGATAACCGCATTGTAGACAATATCTTCGGAGTTCTTCGACTTCACCATGGCTTGGATTATACCCGTAATAGCGGCGAACATCCACCGGCCCCAACGCTGGCTCATAACTCATAAACCGAACCTTGGCCGGGACACGGGCCAGCACGTCCAGGCGGGCGGCATACTTCTGGGACTCCACCGAGGTTCCGGCCCAGACGTTGGAGGGCCAGGCCGCCTCTGGCGACTTACCCATGTGGTCGGGCCAGATAAAGTTTGCGAAATGAGCCATAAGGCCAGGTCTTTTAGTAAGAACCTGGAACGTATGCTGGGGCGCATCCCGCATAACTGCAAAGATTTGTATTGTGAAACCCCAGCCAACGTCCCTATGAAACAGGTCGCCCATTGAACAGACGAAGATTCTCCGCGAGTCCTTCCACTTACATGGCTGGTAGAGCCGGTCGACGTGTCGCGTTACCTCGGTAAAAGGGTGGCGCTTGAACCGGTCGGTGATCCTCTCGGCGTAGCAGTGGTCACACCCTGGGCTGACCTTAGTGCAGCCCGTGACCGGGTTCCAAGTTTCATCTGTCCATTCTATTCCAGTTGGCATTATGCTCGATAATCCTCCGCGGTGTTGATGACGACCGACACCTCCGGGAGTTCCGGGTTGCCGGCGTATAACCGGGACGCCAGACGGTCGCCCATCCGGTCGGACATCGCCGCCTTGTTGAGATTGGTCGCCAAGACCATCCAGCCGCCCGAATGTAATCTCTCCTCGACCAGCGTGGTCAGTTGTTCCCGCACCCAGGCGGTCGCCGCCTCCATGCCGATGTCGTCCAGGAGGACGGTGTCCCGGCGTTGATACCACGCCGTGAGGTCGTGGACATCCTCGCCGGAGTCGGAGGAGGAATCGACCGGGCGTAACAGTTCCACGACCATCTCGCCGCCGCATTTGGGACAGGTCCGGCGGATGGTGGACAAAATCGGGCGAATCGGCTGATTTTCTCCGCTGGTCATAACGAACAGACCCGGCACATATTCGGACGCCCTCCCATCAAATCCAGTTGACCGGCGCCCTTGGGAATATGGTCTTTCTCAAATTCTCGGCGTAAGTCCGCCAGCGAGGTCGGCCATGTGTCCCGCTGGGGACTCCGGAATGTATGCCCGGTCGATTCCTCCTCCGACTCCGCATCCTGGTATGTTTCCGGGTTGTTCTTCCAGAGCCACCACCACTCCCCCAACGTCTGGAAGAAGCACCGGGCGCAATCTGTCCTGGCCGGGATGGTGATACCCTTGGCATCCAGATATTCCCAAACGTCATTGATCGTCCATCCCCACTCTCGGAGCGGGAACCGTTGCGTTATTCCGTCCACATTCCCAAAGACGGTTCCGCGGCGGACATCTTCCGGCTCATCAGCCCTCAGGCCGACATAACTGACCGCCGGACGGCTCTCCATCAGATGGGCATTGAACGGTTCGATCTTCAACACCCGCGTACACCATCGCATCCTCCAGTTCGGGAGGGCGTTTTGTTTTTTGATCAGACCGCTCAGACTATGACCACTCG
>Ga0208315_1001326_pt1 | contig 12891 bp, 15 predicted proteins | sample MalvireepMed_215_FD_184239 | JGI IMG/M metagenome (GOLD analysis project Ga0208315, IMG submission 184239) | Marine viral communities from the Global Malaspina Expedition - Malaspina viral metaG DeepMed_215 (SPAdes) (version 2) | ecosystem: Environmental > Aquatic > Marine > Oceanic | place... | reverse complement strand
AGGCCCCTGTGCGGCGATCTTGCGCAGCACGGCGTTGGTCAGCCCCTTGAGATGGCTCAGCGTGCGATGCTGCGACACGAGATTGACCATCGTGTTCACGACCCCATGCGCCGCGCCGCCCTGACAAAGCTCCACCGTACCGACGCGCAGCACGTTGCGCACGGTCAACGGCGGGGCCTTTTGCAGATGTTTTTGCAACAGCCGGTCGGCACGCTCCAACCCGCGTAGCGTGTCCTGTGCCAGACGTTGTGCCCGCGCCCGGTCATCGGGGGGCAGCTTGTCCAGCGCACCCGAGGCCAGAAGCTCGGACATCAGTCGCGGCTCTTCGCCCAAAATCTGATCCAGCAGATATACCGCGCTTCTGCGGGCCTGAACGCCTGTGTCTGCCATGGTCATATCCTATCTGGGTCTGGCTTGAGGGGTTGCCGGGTTGTCTGGGCCAGCGGGCGACGTATATCAAGGGAGAACTTGGCTCAAGAGGACCATGATGCCCGATCAACGCCCCATTCCCGACAGCAAACCCGGCCCTGACCCAACCCCTAGCCCCGCGCCGGACCTGCCACCGCAGCCCAAACCGGGGCCAAAGCCGATCCCCGACACGCCGCATGACCCGACGCCGCAGCCCGGCCCCGATCTGCCTGCCGCCGCACAGCGCGCGCTGGCCGAGGCCGCCGCGCGCCGCAAGGCCGCAGCCGCGCTGGACCTGCCCGCTGAACTGGGCGGGCGCGATGGGCCAGAGCCGGTGCGCTATGGCGATTGGGAGAAAAAAGGCATCGCCGTCGATTTCTAAGCGGCCTTAGCGCAGGGTCAGCACCGCCGACTCGCCCGCACCCTTGTCAGAGGTGAAGCGGATTTTCGCGCCATCGCGCATCACGACTTGGCAATTATAGCCCAAATCCTTGCCGCCCCAGACCAGCGTGCGGCAGAAATAGCCGTCTTTCCACGACCAACTGCCGGTGATCTGCCAAGCGGCCCCCTTGCCAGCGATGGCCCCGCCGGGGGTCACCTGCAGATTAACGAGCGGGCGGGTCAGCCTTTTGCCATTCACCGCCGCGACAAAGTCTGATTTGTTCTGAATACGGGCATACTCCGCCGCCGCGGGCAGACCGCTTAGCGCCAGCACCGCAGTCGCGGCGAGTGCAAAGCTAATCCTCATCGAAACCTCCCTTGGTGAATTGCCTTTGGCATTCACGTAAGCAAAAGAGGTAAAGTTTCAGATAATCTGCATCTGGTTCAGCGTTTCAGGCCCAGCACATCAAGCATGTCATATTCGCCCGGCGTCAGTCCCTGCCCCCAAAGCGCGGCCTTCAGCGCGCCGCGCGCGAAAAGCGCGCGGTCAGACGCGATGTGGCGCAGGATGATCCGCTCCCCGGCGGCGGCGAACATTACGTCATGCTCCCCCACGATGTCACCGCCCCGGATCGCGGTGAAACCGATATCGCCCTGCTGCCGCGCGCCGGTGATCCCATCGCGGCCCCGGTCTGACACATCAGCCAGCTTTACGCCGCGCCCTTCGGCGGCGGCTTCGCCCAGCATCAGAGCCGTGCCAGAGGGGGCATCGACTTTCTGGTTGTGGTGCGATTCGATGATCTCAATGTCGTAATCCACGTCCAGTGCGGCCGCGACCTGACGGGTGAGCTGTGTCAGCAGGTTCACGCCAAGGCTCATATTGCCCGCACGGATGATGATGGCGCCCTGTTCGGCGGCTGGGGCAAGCTGCGCGATTTCCTCATCGGTCATCCCGGTGGTGCCGATGACATGCACGATCCCGGCCTTCGCAGCCGCAGCGGCAAAGGCGATCGTGGCTTGGGGCGCGGTGAAGTCGATCACGGCCTGCACCTTGGCAAAGGCCGCAGCGGCATCATCGGTCACGGTGACGCCCAGCGCCGCACCGCCCATCGCCTCTCCCACATCGCGGCCAACCCAATCATGACCCGTCCGCTCTACCGCTGCGGCCAGATGCATCTTGTCCCTGGCGGTGATCTCACGGATCAACATTTGGCCCATGCGGCCAGAGGCGCCTGTAACGGCGATGCCGGGGGTCTGTGTCATGAGGTAACTCCTGCGGTTCGGGGGCATGAATGGCTCGGCTGGTTTAGCCCGTCGGCGAGCGCTTGGCAAAGTGCAACCGAAGCCTTAGATGGGGTTCATGGCAAAGAACAAGTTTCATGAGGGCGCAGGCCCGTCGCAACGACAACTCCGCGTGGGCGAAACCGTCCGCCGCGCCTTGTCTGATGTTCTCGCACGTGGGGACGTGCATGACACCGATCTCAACCGGCTGTCGATCACCGTGGGCGAGGTGCGCATCTCTCCTGATCTCAAGATCGCAACGGCCTATGTGCTGCCACTGGGTGGTGAAGGTCAGGATGAGGTGCTCAAGCTGCTGGCGCGCAATAAGAACGAATTGCGCCGACAGGTGGCTAAGAAACTCACGCTCAAGTTCTCTCCTGATCTGCGCTTTCAATTGGACCGGACATTCGACCGGATGGACGACACGCGCCGGATGTTGAACCAAGATGTGGTGCGCCGCGATGCGGACGCGCCAGACGATGACGCTGCAGACAGCGCGCCGGATCAGTGATCCGCGCCGGTCTGATCGCAATGGCGCTGATCGCGCTGAAAGGCACGCCTTCGGACGCTGCTGAATGCCGCAACATCACGTTCGACGGCAGCTCCTACACCGTTTGCGAGGTCGATCTGGAGCGTGACGATCTGCGGCTCTTTCTCAACGATGACGCAGGCGCGCCCTATGGGTTCTTCGGCTCGCTTGATGAGGCATTGAAGGCGCAGGGCTTGCGGCTGGGCTTTGCCATGAACGCGGGCATGTACCACGAGGATCGCTCTCCGGTCGGGCATTACGTCGAAGAGGGTGTCGAGGCGCGCGGCGTGATCGACAGCGCGGGGCCCGGCAACTTTGGCCTGCTGCCCAATGGCGTCTTCTGCCTACGCGATGGCCGCGCCGATGTGATTGAGACCAAGCGCTATCTTAGGAACAGGCCCGCTTGCCGCTTTGCCACGCAATCCGGCCCGATGCTGGTAATCGATGGCGCTTTGCATCCGCGGTTTTTGCCCGACAGCACCTCGCGCTATATCCGCAATGGGGTTGGCACCAGCACCGATGGCAAACGTGCGGTCTTTGCGATTTCCAATGACGTGGTAACCTTTCATGAGTTTGCCCGACTCTATCGGGATGAACTGGACCTGCCTAACGCACTGTATTTCGACGGCAATATCTCGCGCCTGCGCGCGCCGGGATTGCGCCGCACCGGGGCGGGGTTCACCACGCTGGGGCCGATCGTCGGCATTGTCACGCCTGCAAAGTGACCTTTTCCCCGCTTGGGGGCTGGGCAGCGCGGCATGGCTCCGTTAGAGGGCAGCACCACAAAGGCGAAGGGGCAAGACATGGCACGCAAACGCAAGGGTCGCGATATTTCAGGTTGGCTGGTAGTGGACAAACCCGCCGGGCCGACATCGACCGCCGTGGTCAACAAGGTCCGCTGGGCGCTGGAGGCCAAGAAGGCGGGCCACGCAGGCACGCTTGACCCCGAAGCGACCGGTGTTCTGGCCATTGCCTTGGGCGAAGCGACCAAGACCGTGCCCTATATCACCGACGCGCTGAAAGCCTATGAGTTCACCGTGCGTCTTGGCATTGCCACCAACACCGACGATGCCGAAGGCGAGGTCATCGGCACCTCTGATCTGCGCCCCGACGATGCAGCCATCAAGGACGCGCTGAGCGACTTCATCGGGGACATCCAGCAGGTGCCGCCGCAGTTCTCTGCCGTGAAGATCGACGGCCAGCGCGCCTATAAACGCGCCCGCGATGGCGAAGAGATGGAGATCGCCGCCCGCCCGCTTTGGGTGGAAAGCCTGCTGCTGCTCGACCGGCCCGACGCCGATCACGTTACGCTTGAAATGGTCTGCGGCAAAGGCGGCTATGTCCGCTCCATCGCGCGCGATTTGGGGCAGAAACTCGGTTGCTTGGGTCACGTCCGCGAGTTGCGCCGCACGTGGTCCGGCCCGTTTGAGGCGGCAAATGCCTTGACGCTGGCACAGATCGACGAAATCGCCCGCACACCGGAACTGGACACGCATCTGTTGCCGCTCGCCGAAGGGCTGGCGGAGTTGCCCGAGGTCAAAGCCACGCCCGAAGGCGCCACCCGTCTGCGCAATGGCAACCCCGGCATGGTAATCGCTCATGACGTGGAATACGGCGATGAATGCTGGGCCTCGCTCGATGGCCAGCCCGTCGCCGTGGGCCGCTTCAAGGCGGGCGAATTGCACCCCAGCCGGGTGTTCAACCTATCCCCGGACACGAACGAGGGCTGAATGGCCCTGATCACCCGCAGCCATACCAAGGGCGATGCGCCCTCGACCGCTGTCTATTCCCCCTGTGAGCAGTATCGCTACAGCCTCACGCGGATCTGGGACAGCGCTGCGCCGCGGGTGATGTTTGTCATGCTGAATCCCTCCACCGCGACGGAGGTGCAGAACGACCCCACCGTCGAGCGTTGCGAGCGTCGGGCGCGGGTGCTGGGCTTCGGCGGTTTCCGGGTGACCAATATCTTTGCCTTCCGCGCCACCGATCCGCGCGACATGCGGGCCGCCCCCGATCCGATCGGCCCCGACAACGACGCCACGCTGATCGACGGAGCAGATTGGGCCGACCTCATCATCGCCGCTTGGGGCGTGCATGGTGCCCATCTGGACCGGGGTATTAGCGTTGCCGCACAGCTGGCGGCGGGGGCCAAACCGCTCTACCATCTTGGTCTCTCCAAGGCCGGACATCCGCGCCACCCCCTCTACCTGCCCTACACACAAGAGCCGGTTTTGTGGCAGCCCTAGCGTCGCGCGCTGGCAGGCATTCGTTAACCACTTCCCCGCTATTCCTTTGATTTTACGGCCACAGCATGCCCTTTTAAGGGCGGGATGATGTGTGGGGCATCAAGCAATGAACGGGTGGAACTGCGCATGTTGTGGCTGGCTGGTGTAATGGGTCTGATGGCGGTCGGCGCTGTCACTCTCGTAGAAATCGAAACCCCACCTGAGGAGGAGATGCCGGAGGGAGATATCCCCCACGGCGGTCCCGGCACGGTCGGAGATATCCTTTCAGGCAGCGATGACAGCGAGACGGTGCAGGGCGGCACGGGCGATGATCAGCTTGGCGGCTACGGCGGGAATGATCTGTTGCAGGGCGGTGGCGGCGCTGATGACCTGCACGGCCACGACGGTAATGATACGCTGCGCGGCGGCGATGGCGGCGACAATCTGCATGGCAACGACGGGGATGATGACCTTTTTGGCGGCGCGGGGAACGACAGCGTCTTTGGCCATAATGGCGATGACTTCCTCTTTGGCGGCGCAGGCAATGATGCGCTGCAAGGCTCCGCGGGGGATGACCTGCTGAATGGCGAAGCCGGAAATGACGCGCTGCAAGGCGGGCTTGGCGATGATGCGCTGCGCGGCGGCGCGGGCGATGATACGCTTTTTGGCGGCTGGGGCGATGATACGCTGACCGGAGCGGATGACCTGCAAAGCCGCGATTACCTTAACGGCGGCGGCGGGGATGACCTGATCGTTGCGGGCGCCGGGGACGTGGTGACATCCGGCGAGGGCACGGATCAAATCGCCTTGGGGGACTGGATCGGCCAAGGCGGAGCGGCGCAAATCATGGATTATCACGCCGATGACGATTCGCTGCTTTTTGTGTGGGACGACAGCAGCGCCAACGGGGCAGAGCCGCCGCTGTCCATCCTGCCCGACCCCGAAGACGCGGGACAAACACTTGTCCTGCTGGACGATATCATCGTCGCGCGGGTGGTGGGCGACAGCGTCACGACGGACGATATCGCGCTGATCCCGCTGTCTGCGGCCTTTGACCTTGGCCTTGCGGCGTGACACGGGGCGCTATCGGCGCATAAATCACCCTTTGCCAAAGGCGCGAATTCCTCCTATACGCCCCCATCGCCTGCTGATTCCGTCAGCGGGTGATATCTCCATGGGCCTGAGCTGGACGACATCCCGGCCTGCGCCATCCATTTAAACTCTTTTCGAAAGGAGACCCCGATGTCGATTACTGCTGAAGAAAAAGCAAAAGTCATGAAAGATTTCGGCACCAAAGAAGGCGACACAGGTTCGCCCGAAGTACAGGTTGCCATTCTGACCTCGCGCATCGTCACGCTGACTGAGCACTTCAAGACCCACAAAAAAGACAACCACGGCCGCCGTGGTCTTTTGAAAATGGTCGCGACGCGCCGCAAGCTGCTGGATTACGTTAAGGCCAAAGATGAGTCCCGTTATCAGGACCTGATCAAGCGTCTCGGCCTGCGCCGCTAATTGCGGACAGCCCGCCGGGTTTCCCGGTGACAGGACGACCCAAACCTCCCGGCCCGCGCCGGGAGGTTTTTTGTTGCGCGCAGGTCAGCGCAGAGCGCAACGGAGAGAAGCCGCCGCTCACAGCCTCGCTGCGACAGAACGCTTCCCATTTGCCTTGAAAACCTGTATGTCCGCGCAATCTGAAATCCGGCGCGCGGACTCCTGCGCCTGAAAAAGAAGATACCGGAGTCAGGGGCAATACGGCCCCTATGCAATGGCCAATGGGCCAAAAAGGAAACGTAGATGTTTAATGTAACGAAAAAATCGATCCAGTGGGGCGAAGAGACGCTGACACTGGAAACCGGTAAGGTTGCCCGTCAGGCGGACGGGTCGGTGATTGCCACGCTGGGGGAAACCAGCGTTATGGCCAACGTGACGTACGCACGTCAGCAAAAGCCGGGCCAGGACTTCTTCCCCCTGACCGTGCACTACCAAGAGAAATACTATGCCGCCGGTAAAGTACCGGGTGGCTTCTTCAAGCGTGAGGCCCGCCCCACCGAGAAAGAAACCCTGACCGCGCGTCTGATCGACCGTCCGATCCGCCCGCTCTTTGTCCCCGGCTTCAAAAACGAAGTTCTGGTGATGTGCACCGTGCTGAGCCACGATCTGGTCAACGACCCCGATATGGTCGCCATGATCGCCGCTTCTGCCGCGCTGACCATCTCCGGCGCGCCGTTCCGTGGCCCGATCGCTGGCTGCCGCGTGGGCTATGAGGATGGCGACTACATCCTGAACCCAACAATCGACGACATGCAGGACCTGCGCCTGAACCCCGAGCAGCGCCTCGATCTGGTTGTCGCCGGCACCAAAGACGCCGTGATGATGGTCGAATCCGAAGCCTATGAGCTGTCGGAAGAGGAAATGCTGGGTGCGGTCAAGTTCGCCCACGAGCAGATCCAGCCGGTGATCGACCTGATCATCGATCTGGCCGAAGACGCCGCGAAAGAGCCGTTCGACTTCCAGCCCGACGACTACTCTGATCTGTCCGCCGCTGTAAAAGCTGCCGGTGAAGACGAAATGCGCGCTGCATTCGCCATCGCCGACAAGCAAGAGCGCACCGCCGCTGTTGCCGCCGCCCGCGAGACGATCAAAGGCAAGCTCACCGAAGAGCAGCTTGAGGACAAGAACCTCGGCTCCGCGATGAAGGGCCTTGAGGCCAGCATCCTGCGCGGCGACGTGGTGAAAACCGGCAAGCGTATCGACGGCCGTCGCACCGACGAAATCCGCGACATCGTGGCGGAAACCGGCATCCTGCCGCGGACCCACGGTTCGGCACTGTTCACCCGTGGTGAAACGCAAGGCCTCGTCGTGACCACACTGGGTACCGGCGACGATGAGCAATTCATCGACGCGCTGCACGGCAACTTCAAATCGAACTTCCTGCTGCACTATAACTTCCCCCCCTACTCGGTTGGTGAAGTTGGTCGCGTGGGCCCTCCCGGCCGCCGCGAAGTTGGCCACGGTAAGCTCGCTTGGCGTGCCCTGCAGGCGGTTCTGCCCGCAGCAACAGACTTCCCCTACACCATCCGTCTCGTCTCTGAGATCACCGAATCCAACGGCTCTTCGTCGATGGCCTCCGTCTGCGGCGGCTCGCTGTCGATGATGGACGCAGGCGTGCCGCTGAAATCGGCTGTGGCCGGTGTGGCGATGGGTCTGATCCTCGAAAATGACGGTTCCTATGCGATCCTGTCGGACATTCTGGGTGACGAAGATCACCTCGGCGACATGGACTTCAAAGTGGCCGGGACCGAAGCGGGCATCACGTCCCTGCAGATGGACATCAAGGTTGCAGGCATCACGCCCGAGATCATGGAAAAAGCTCTGGCTCAGGCCAAAGAAGGCCGTATCCACATCCTTGGCGAGATGAACAAAGCGATCTCCGGCGCGGCGGACTTCTCCGTGCACGCACCGCGCATCGAGACCATGCAGATCCCCACCGACAAGATCCGTGAAGTGATCGGGTCCGGCGGCAAGGTGATCCGCGAGATCGTCGAAGTCTCCGGCGCCAAAGTCGACATCAACGACGAAGGCATCATCAAGATCGCAAGCCCCAACGGCGAAGCCATCAAAAAGGCCTATGACATGATCTATTCGATCGTGGCAGAGCCCGAAGAAGGCGCGGTTTACACCGGCACCGTCGTGAAGATCGTCGATTTCGGCGCCTTCGTGAACTTCTTTGGCAAGCGCGACGGTCTGGTCCACGTGTCCCAGATCGAAAACCGCCGCCTGAACCACCCTTCGGACGTTCTGAAGGAAGGTCAGGAAGTGAAAGTGAAGCTTCTGGGCTTTGACGATCGCGGCAAAGTGCGCCTGTCGATGAAAGTCGTCGATCAGGAAACTGGTGAAGAGATCACTGCCGAGAAGAAAGAACCGGCAGAAGGTTGATTAAAACCTGCTGCGGACCCTCACCAGGGTCCGCAGTTTTTCCCGCAGGGCAGTACAAGACATGAGCGCAGAGAATCTGGTCACGATTTGCATCACCATGGGGCTGCGCCCCGATGTCCTGCAACAAACGCTCGAAAGCCTCGGCCCGGAACTGCGTAAGCTCCCCATCATTGGCATCAACGACTTTGGCGATGCTGAAACAAGCGCGGTCTTCGACCGTCTCTGCCCCCACGGCCAACGCATCGATCTGGGCAAACAGGTCGGACACCACCCCGCCGTTGACGCCATGTATGCCAAGGTGCGCACGCCTTATGTCTTTCACATGGAAGACGACTGGGAATTCACCCGTTACGATTTTTTAGATGACGCCCTGCGCCTGCTAGACGCCCATCCCGATGTTTCCTCGGTCTGTTTCCGCGACACCGATAACTTCTTCATCGAAGACGCGGCCCGCGCCCAGATCGTCAATGAGGACTGTGCAGGCGTCTCCTACGCGCGCATGGATGCCCTCAGCCCTAAATGGTATGGCTATACGTTCAACCCGCATCTTGCCCCCCTCTCCCTCTGGAAAGAGGTTGGCGGCTTCAGCGGTTTCAAACGTGAAAGCCATATTTCGCGTCACCTGCGCAAACAGGGTAAATTCACGGCCTTTCTGAAACCCGGCGCTTGCCAGCACATCGGGTTTGTCAGCGTCGCCCACAAACCGCCCTCCGCCTTCAAACGGTTCAAAAACTGGCTGCGCGGCCGGCCCACCCCTAAAGTTTAACCCGTAAGAACCTGTCGCAGCCCCTCCGGGTCGACAGGGATGAGGTCAAATCCATGCCGCAGCGCCCCAAAGGATTCGTCATCAATCTCGCCGCCTCCCCCCAACGGCTGGACAGCGCGAAGGCCGAACTGGACGGGGCGCAAGTCGACCCGATCCGCGTAGACGCATTTGACGGGCGTGAAATCGACCTCGCGCAGTTCGCGCCCTATGATGATAGCAAAGCCCGTCGGTTCATGGGCCGCTCGATGACCCAAGGTGAAGTCGGATGCTACGTCTCCCACCAACGCGCCGCCACGGCCTTCCTAGAAAGCGGCGATGAGATCGGCTTCGTTTTCGAAGATGATATCGCCCTGCAGCCTGAGTTCAAAACCGCCGTGCCGCAACTGATAGAATGGCTCCGCGCCCGCGACGATTGGCACTGCGTCAACGTAGGCGCAACGCGCTTGAAAATCACCAGTCCCATGGCCCAGGTCGCAGGTATAGAGGTGCTCCGCGCCCACTATTTCCCCATGCTCGCCCATGCGCTGATCTGGAACCGCGCCGGAGCGAAGGCCTTCCTTGCCGCCTCCGAGCCAATTTTCTGCCCCGCAGACAACATGTTAAGACAAGTCCTCACACGTTCCGACATGGGGCTGGCAACCGCCCAAAGCCTCGTGACCGCTGGCCGGTTCGACAGTGACATTTCCGCCCGTTCAGGCGGAAACCGAGGTAAGTTCCGCCGGTCGCCGCTCTATGGTCTGCGCAAACAGCGCCGCTTGCTGCATGAAAAAGCGATGGCCTTCGCGCATAAGCTGGGCCATCGCTAACAGCGCATCAACCCGGCAGCTTAGCCTTACGCAGATAGGGCAACACAGTCTCAAACGCCCCGAACTTCGCCTTGGCGTCCTCGTCTGAAACGGTCGCGGGAATGATCACATCCTCGCCCACCTGCCAATCCGCAGGCGTGGCCACGCCATTCTTACCAGCAGTCTGCAACCCATCCAGCGCCCGCAGCACCTCGGCAAAGTTGCGGCCCACGTTCATCGGGTAGGTCATGCTCAGCTTTAACTGCTTATCCGGCGAAATGATAAAGACCGAGCGCACTGTGGCACTGTCATTGGGCGTGCGGCCATCAGGCAAATAGGCTTCGGCGGGCAGCATATCAAAAGCCTTCGACACCTCGAGCCCTGCGTCAGCGATAATCGGGAAACCGGCTTTTGTGCCCGCAACCTTCTCAATATCGCCCTTCCACTCTTTATGCTCTTCCACCCCGTCAACACTCACGCCGATCACCTTGGTACCGCGCTTTTCCCACTCATCGGAAAGCCGCGCCACGGCACCAAATTCGGTCGTGCAGACGGGGGTGAAATCCTTCGGATGCGAGAACAGGATCGCCCAGCTGTCACCGACGAACTCATGCAGCGAAAAACTGCCCTGATCGGTTTCGACGGTAAGGTCGGGAATAGTGTCGTTGATACGCAAGCCCATGATATCCTCCGGGTCAATCTGTGAACAGATAGGCTAGAGGTAATCGCAAACCCCGCCATTTTCACCCCCCGATTGCCACAAAGCAAAACTTCACCGCAGCGCCACGGCCCTTTCCCCTTCATCCTTTCTTAAATACCGATCCCGCGCCCGCCTCACATCGAAAGGCTGGGCACGAAGCGCCCCTCAGAACGGCGCCTTCGCCCGCACCTTGGTCGATGCCCCGCCCTGCGGATGGTTAAACCGCAACTCTTCACTGTGCAGCATCAACCGCGGAAAATCCCGCGCAGGCCCGGTGGCATAGAACGGATCGCCCAGAATAGGATGCCCAAGCGCCAGCATATGCACGCGCAGCTGGTGGCTGCGTCCTGTTTTGGGGAACAGGCGCATGCGCGCGGTCTCGCCATCGGACTTGATCTTTTTCCAGTCGGTCTGCGCGGGCTTGCCGGTCTCATGGCACACCATCTGCAGCGGACGATTGGGCCAATCAACGATCAACGGCAGATCGACCGTGCCGGACTTCTCTTCCGGCACGCCCCAAACCCGGGCAACATAGGTTTTTCGCGTCATGCGCTTTTCAAACTGCAGCCCAAGATGGCGCTGTGCATGGGCCGTCATCGCAAAGATCATCACGCCCGAGGTGTCCCGATCCAACCGATGCACCAGCAACGCCTCGGGAAAGACCGCCTGCACCCGCGCGATCAGGCAATCGGCCAGATGCTCGCCTTTGCCGGGTACGCTCAGCAAACCAGAGGGTTTATCGACCAGCAAAACTTCGGCGTCTTCATGCAGAATGACCAGCGGGTCCTGCGGCGGATTATATTCGCTATCCATGGCTCCCCCTCGCAGATGCCGCCCCGCGGATCAAGCGGCGCGTGGCCGTCAGGCGACCGCGGCGAAACTGTCTTTGAGGATCGCGGCCAATGCATCGGCATCCGCTTGGGTGAATGCATTAGGCTGGTCGCTGTCGATGTCAAAGACCCCCAGCAATTCCCCCGCGCCGTTCCAAACCGGCAGTACAAGTTCCGACCGCGTCGACGAGGCGCAGGCGATATGGCCCGGGAAGGCATCGACATCTTCCACCAATTGCACCTCGCCCGTGCGGGCCGCAGCCCCGCAGACCCCGCGCGAAAACGGTATCACCAAACAGCCATGGCCGCCTTGATAGGGTCCGATCTTAAGCAACTCAGGCGCGGTGACACGGTAGAACCCAGTCCAGTCGAACCGGTCATCTGCGTGATGTACCTCGCAGGCAATGGTGGCCATCAGCGCCACGGCATCGTCTTCGCCCTCCGTCAGAGCGGCAATGGTTTTCGATAGGGTTTGGTAGTCGACTGTCATGGAAAAACTCATATTGCAGATAGAGAAAGGGAGGCAGCACGCCCCCCTTTGGATACGTCAAAAAGCCGTGGGATCAGGGGCGTTCAATCGCGATGGCCGTGCCTTCGCCGCCGCCGATGCAGATCGCCGCGATACCGCGCTTCAACCCGCGTTTCTCCAGCGCGTTCAACAGGGTCACCATGATCCGCGCGCCTGAGGCACCGATGGGGTGGCCAAGCGCACAGGCGCCGCCGTTGACGTTCACGATGTCATGCGACAGGTCCATCTCATGCATGAAGGCCAGCGGCACCACGGCGAAGGCTTCATTGACCTCCCACAGGTCCACGTCTTCTTTCTTCCAGCCGATCCGCTCCAGCAGTTTTTGTGCTGCGGGCACGGGTGCGGTGGTGAAAAGCCCCGGCGCTTGGGCGTGGCTGGCATGGCCGACGATCCGGGCGCGGATAGTCTGGCCGCGGGTCTTGGCTGTCTCCTCATCCGCCAGCACCAGCGCCGCCGCCCCATCGGAGATCGACGAGGAATTCGCCGCTGTCACCGTGCCGCCCTCGCGGAAGGCCGGTTTT
>Ga0208315_1001323_pt1 | contig 12919 bp, 9 predicted proteins | sample MalvireepMed_215_FD_184239 | JGI IMG/M metagenome (GOLD analysis project Ga0208315, IMG submission 184239) | Marine viral communities from the Global Malaspina Expedition - Malaspina viral metaG DeepMed_215 (SPAdes) (version 2) | ecosystem: Environmental > Aquatic > Marine > Oceanic | place... | reverse complement strand
CGGGCGTTGCCGTAATCGCCGTCGCGCAGGAACAGCAGGCCCCGGTAATAGAACACCATGGAGCGTTCATAGGGCTCGCCCTTGAAGTCCTTTTCGCCTTCCTCGTACCACAGGCTGCGCGCCCGGTGGGCCGCCTCGTTATCGGCGTAGACGCTTTCGATATTGGCGATGGCCCGGTCCAGGGCCGCCTTGGACAGATCGTAGTGCCCCTGGTGGAAAGCGGCGGCGCCGATCTCCATCAGGTTCAGTACTTCGTTGCGGCGGCCTTCCTCGAACAAATCCCGGTACAGCGGCTGCAGCGCGGCGGGTTTGCTTGCCACCACCGACTGCTGATCGGCATCCAGGGAGCGGGTTTCGTATTGCGTGGGCCCGGTGGCGCAACCGGCGAGCAGCAAGACAGCGGCCAGCGGCGCCCCCGCTTTAGCGATAAAGCACATTGTCCTGGCTCGCCTTCTTCATCTCGTAAGCGCCGCTCCAGACAATGGTGCCCAGCTCCAGGTCGATCATCTCGAACGTTACCTGGTGGTAGCGCGAGCGCGTCTGGCTATTGCGGTCCATCGCGTCCAGGGAGGCGATCCGCCCGCCCAGCCGGTAATCGCCGCCGGCGGTGGCCTGCGTCTGGCGAATGGTGCCGCCGTCCACCGCGCCGTCGCGCTTGAGCTCGCGCTCCTTCTCCACCATGTCCGCGAAGTGCCGGCCCACGAACACCATGCGGCCGTTGGCGGCGCGGTTCAGTTCCACGCGCAAACGGTCGGTGAGCAGGTTGGTGTTGATGATCGAAGAGCTTTCGTTCTTGAAGTATTCGTTATCGATGATGATGCGCGGCGGCACGTCCCGCGCCGCCAAAATGCGGTTGGACAGCATGTCCCGCATCATCTCGTCGGTCATCGCCACCACGTCCTGGGACTCAATGCCGACCCCCTGCACGCGGCCAGAGGAAGACGGGTCCTCGTACACCGACGCCTGACCGGCCACGTTATCCACCTGCGAGGACGGCGTGCATCCCCCCATCACCATCAAGGCCCCCAGGCCCGCCATCAGATGACGTTTCTTCATGTCCTGCTCCGTCTTGTCTTATGCGCCGGTGACAGACACCGGCGTCCCCATGCGGGCAAGAGTAGCCAGGGCAGAGCAGGGCGCGCATACCCCATATGGGGTAAGTGGAGTGTGTTTTGGATCACAGTATTCCCGGGCGCCCTCCCTAGAATTATGCAACGAAGCGCCTAAGTACCACATAACAGCAAAGGCGCACGTACATGGAATTTGGGGGATAAAATGGATAAGACCTTTTTCGCCGGGGCGGCCGTTGCCGCGATCCTGGCTATGGCCGGTTGTGGCGGCTCAAGCAGCTCCAGCAGCAGCGACGGCGGTACCGCCACACGCACGGCGCACTTCGTGGACAACGCCGTCACCGGCCTGCACTACACCTGCGGCTCTTCAAGCACCAAAACCACCGGCGAGCAGGGTGTGCTGCGCTGCCCGGACGGCGCCACCGCACGCTTTTTGATCGGTGACATTGAACTGGGCGAAGCCGTGGTGAACGGCAACACCGTGTTCATCACCCCGGCGGACCTGGCCGGCGAAGGGGCCGACGAAAACGACAACACCGTGATCAATATCAGCCGCTTCCTGATCAGCCTGGACGCCGACCAGGACCTGGCCAACGGCATCCAGATTGATCCCGCCTCGCACCTGAACCTGGGCCTGGCGATCGACTTCAGCCTGGACCCGGTGGCGTTTGAAACCGCCATCGGCTCCGCTCTGGATATGCTCACCGCCGACCTGCCCGGCGGGCCCTATCCGCTGGTCGCGGAGGAGGACGCCCAGGATCACGTGGTGATGGCGCTGCACCTGACCAACGCCGGGCTGTATCGCGGCACCGTGCGCCACTCGCCCGACACCATGAACGGCATGACCTTCCTGGTCACCCGGGAAGGCGCGGTCTACGGCAGCAATCGGGCCGCCGATGGGCGCTACACGGCCACCGGCTTCGAGGAAGGAATGGACTGGCTGAGCACCGTCGGCACCGGCGAGGATTTCAAGATCGATGGGAGCAGCGGGGCCACCTACTTTATCGACGCCACCATCGCGAAGGGGCGGGCAACCGGTCAGCCGGCGGGCGAGGACTACCCGCGTTTCGAAGCCTCCCGCCGCCTGACCTTTGATCCGCTCTATGATCTGGACCTGGTCCAGGAATTCGCGGACCTGCTGCCGCTGGCCATCGGCATCGGCGAGGACAACGACGCGCCTTTCGTGATCGGCGCGGGGGGCCTGGAAGGCGCGCCGTTCGGTTCCTTTGAAGGCGGGCCGCCTTCCGAGCAGATTGAAAACGACGTCCAGTACGGCGATATCCTCGTCGCTGAAGTGGTCAGCACGAACGACCGCACGATTCGCCTGTTGGGCATGTCCATGGCGGGCTATCTGGTCGACGCTACCATTGATCTGAGCGACGCCGAGCCCAAAGTGGATGCTGTCTGGGAACACATTCACGAAGCTCGCAGCGGCAGAACGCAAACGTTCGTACCCGCACCGGACCTGGAACTCTAGCGAGACGCCGGGCGCGCGGGTCCGTGCGCCCGGCTGTCGAAATCCAGACCGGGCATTCGACCAGGGGTATCCAAGACAACAGGAGACCCCCATGACCGGCCAAACCATCCGCCTGCACCGCGTACTGCGCGGCACCCCCGACCGCGTCTACCGCGCCTTCACCGACCCCGACGCCATGGTCAAATGGCTGCCGCCCTTCGGCTTCACCGCCACCATGCACGACAGCGACGTCCGCGAAGGCGGCGGCTACCGCATGTCCTTCACCAACTTCACCACCGGCACCAGCCACACCTTCGGCGGCACCTACGTGGAGCTGAAACCCAACGAGCGCATCCGCTACACCGACCAGTTCGACGACCCCAACCTGCCCGGCGAGATGCAGGTCACCGTCACGCTGAAAGCCGTGCTCGGCGGCACCGAGCTGCACATCGTCCAGGAAGGCGTGCCCGACGTGATCCCGGCGGAGATGTGCTACCAGGGCTGGCAGGAGTCGTTGATCCAGCTCGCGCAGCTGGTGGACCCGGAGATTCCGGACGAGGTGTAAAGGGGGAGCTACCTTACGCCCGAAAGTGCTACGACGTTCCACAGAATGTCTACTATTGCTCCTAAACTGAGATACTACTTTGGAGACTAGGATCCGAAGCTTACTGGACGCAGCCGCCAACAAATGCGCGACTCTGCTGTAGAGTGGCGCATGATGTGTAACTATATGAAAATAAAGACGTATAACGACGTTCTTCAGTAGGATCGGCTGGTTGAATTCAACGATCAAGAGCTAGGGATGGTTAACGGCGTTCGTAGATAAGCGGTGATTTCCTACACTCTCCGGGCCGATCTCCTATTTTCCTCATCTGCACAAACAAGTACGGTCCTTCCTAAGCCTGCGTCAACCCGCAAGGGGGCAGGTTTGGAAAATTATAAATTTCATAAATTACTGATTTTAAAGGATTTTTTTGGTTTGCATAACCATGCTTCTCAGGGGTTGATAAGTCGATCCAATAGCATCAGTATCTGACCATATGAACAGTGGTTTGCACCTTGAGTCGGGTGTGATGCCGAAAATGGTGCTGCGTGGTAGTGAGCGCTTCATGTAACATAACACGCGAATGTGATGTGACATGGTGTTGTGATGGCCAAAGGCAAAAGCGGCAGGTTGGTGATTGAAATCGACCCTGAGCTTAAACAAGAACTTTATCGAGTTTTGGAGAAAGAGGGCCTTAGTTTGAAGGCTTTCTTTCTAGGTAATGTTAAACGGCTACTGACTGAGAAAGGGCAGCCAGGGCTGTTCAAGTTGCAAGTTCAAGACGATAGGAGCGCAGATTGATGAAATTCTCGCCCAAACAGACAGCATTTGGCCGACATGAGACTTTTGCTCTGCGCTACAGCTGGTTGCCGAAAGGCTTCCATCAACTTAGTAAATCTGTCACCAGCTTGGATAAAGACGACGCTACGGTGAAGCTTGGTGTTGGAAAAAACATGGTGTTGTCCATCAAGTACTGGCTTAAAGCATGTCAGCTGGTGGATTCAGCAAATCAACCAACAGATGTTGGCCGTCTTATTTTCGATGAAGATTGCGGGCTTGATCCCTATCTCGAAGATGAAGCAACTATCTGGCTTATTCATTGGTTGATTGCGACGAACCCCGGTCAAGCCACTTCGTGGTTTTGGTTTTTTAATAAATACCACAAACCAGTGTTTACTTCACTTGAGTTGACAACCGCTCTTGGTGATTGGGTGCGGGATGTGATGTTGGATGGAAAGCGACCTTCGGCAAGCACCCTGAAGAATGATGCGCAACTGATACACCGTATGTACTGTCAGTCTACGGTGAGTACCCGTATGCCACTTGAGGAGGTTTTGGATTCTCCTTTGTCGTTGCTACGTCTCGTGAATCAAGCAGGCGGAAAGGAATTTCATTCTAAACTAGAAACACGGCCGGGCCTGCCGGTGCGCATATTAGGTTTTGCTGTTCTCGCCTTGATGAATGAGAGGTCCATGAAGGCGATGCCGCTAGATGAGTTGATGTATAGCCGGGCAGAGTTTCCGGCGCCTGGCCCTATTTTTCGGCTAACAGAGAATGATTTAATTACGAAACTAGAGCAACTAGTGATGAAGTACCCTAAAACCTTCGAAATAAGGGAAACGGCAGGTGTCCACCAGCTATATCTTCTGCATGCGATATCGCCGGAAAAACTCCTCGAAGACCACTATAGTAAAAGCCGAGATGGGGTAGTGGTATGAGCCTCAACGAACTGATCCAAATCGACAGTCATTATACTCGCTCAATAAATATCGAGCGTGATAAAGACTCTTTAGAGTCTGTGAAAGCCTACATACCTACCTCCCGTGCCTTGAGAACACTCACGCGTTTCCTAGAAGCGAAAGGTAATAAAGCAACGCCGCGAGCCTGGTCTTTGGTCGGCCCCTATGGCTCTGGCAAGTCGGCGTTTGCTCTGTTTTTGTCCAAGCTGTTGGCGGGGGGCGGTAAAGATGCTCATTCTGCTGCCCTGAATACTTTAAAAAAAGCAGATGGAACGCTGGGTGAAGCGTATTCCGAGCTTGATGAGAATGGCCTTGGTTACTTGGAAATTCTCGTTACTGGGTCGCCAGAAGCATTGGGGAAGCGGCTGCTAGAAGCGCTTTCATCTGCCGCGGAAGAGTTTTGGTCTGGTCAGAAAGCGGCTAGGCCCAGAGTTCTTAAGGCGCTAAAAGTTGCCGCAACGAGCAGTTCAGTAAGTACCACAGAAATTATTGCTTTGGTGAAGCAGCTGCAGCAGGACTATAAAAAAGCTGGTGGCGAAGGCATTTTGTTCGTTATTGATGAACTAGGAAAGTTTCTTGAGTACGAAGCCAGGCACTATGGCGTTAATGACATTTTCTTACTTCAGGCATTGGCCGAGCATGCCTATGCTGGTCATGAGGTAAATATATTTTTATTCGTATTGCTTCATCAGTCGTTTGAGCAATATGCGAAGGGGCTCGGTGAAAATCTTAAAAACGAATGGTCAAAAGTGCAAGGGCGGTTCGAGGAAATTCCTTTTCTCGAATCTTCGGAGCAGGTCTTAAGGGTTGTTTCCGCTGCGTTAAGGCAAGATTTTACCAATAGAGATAAGGCAGCTGTAAGAAGAACAGTTTGTCCTATTGTTCAAACTCTGATGAAACAAGAGGCTCTGCCAGCTTCGTTAAGCAAGAAAGAGGCTGACGCTCTTTTTCAGGCGTGCTATCCCTTGCATCCAGTTAGTGCTCTCTTGCTTCCACTACTTTGCCAGAAGATCGCGCAAAATGAGCGGACTTTATTCAGCTACCTCGGAAGTAGTGAAGAATACGGATTTAATCAGGCGCTGAAGTCCATGTCCGCAGTCGGTGAGCTAATCGGCCCAGATCAAATATTTGACTACTTCATTACTAACCAGTCTGCGGTAATGGGCGATTATTTAGTACACCGACGATGGGCGGAAGTTGTCACAGCTTTGGATCGACTGGGTGATGCCTCGGAAAGTGAAGTCAAACTAGTTAAGGCCATTGGTTTGCTCAACATCATTGGCGTTAAGGGTGGATTGAAAGCATCTAAAAACGTGTTGGCGGAAGTTATTGGTTCCAAAGCTGCTACGGAAAAGGCCATAAAGCAATTACGAGATAAAAGCATTATCAACTATCGCCGTTTTAGTGGTGAATTCCGAGTGTGGCAGGGCAGTGATTTTGATCTGGAGTCCGCCCTGCAAGAGGAGCTTAATAATTTAGGTAATTTTCGTCTGGTCGAAGAGCTCAATCGGTCCGAGCCTTTGCTGCCGGTCGTTGCGCGACGGTACACGATTGAAAGCGGTGCGTTGCGGTACTTCCGACCCTATTTCGTAGACGCGTTCTCATACAAAAAAGCTGCATCTGGTAAAAAAGTTGAACCACGGATCATTTTTTATGTTGCCGCTGGGCAGGATGATGAAAAGCTTTTCTTTGAAGAGGTTGTCCATGCCTTTTCGCCGCTAGATATAGTGGCTTTTTGTCTAACAGGCCCGCAAATCCGTGAGGCAGTGGCAGAACGACAGGCTCTTGAGCGCGTTCAGGCTTCACGGCAAGAGTTGAATACTGATGCGGTGGCTAAGCGTGAGTTTGAAGATAGACTTTCCGCTGCAAAGCAGGCTGAAAGAGCGCAATTGGTTGAGCTTGTGGAAAGGCCGGTAAACTGCCAATGGTTCTATGAAGGGCAAGAAAATATTGAGCTCCTGAATAAAAGGAAATTGCAAGAGTTTATGTCATGGATTCTTCAAAATGTGTATTCAGCTTCCCCGGTCTTTCACAATGAGCTAATAAACCGTGATCGTCCATCGGTACAGGCAAACACCGCCAGGAATAAATTGCTGGCGGCCATGCTTAATAACACCGAAAAAGAAGACTTGGGTATTGATAAATTTCCTGCTGAAAAAGCGATATATCGAGCCCTTCTAAGGACGACTAAATTGCATATGGAAAAAGCGGGAAGTTGGAGCTTTGTCGATCCGCCGAAAAATGGCAAGGCGAATCTAGGACCTGTTTGGAATGAGATTGTTGATTTTCTGGCTTCAACCGAAGAGAAGGGCCCCCGTTCTTTCGCTGAGCTCAATGGATGCTTGATGGCTCCGCCGTATGGTGTGAAAGCCGGAATTTTGCCTATTCTTTACGTGACTGTTTTTCTGCGATTTCAGCATGAGCTGGCAATGTACGAAAACGGCCAGTATCGCCCACATTTCAATAATGAAATGCTTGAGCGTTTTGTAAAGCGGCCGGACGAGTATACAGTACAGCGCTTCCGTATCAGCGGCATGCGAGCCTCTATCTTTGAACAGTACGCTAAGGTAATCCATGGTGACAGTAGAAAAAAAGGCACTATTCTCGATCTAGCAAAGCCTTTAGCCGGCTTTATGGGTGCATTGCCGGATTATACGAAGCGAACAAAGCGATCTTTGTCCAAGGATGCTCAAAATGTGCGTTCAGCTTTCCAATTAGCCAAATCGCCAGAACGGTTGCTTTTTGAGCAGTTGCCTAGGGCTTTGGGCGTTGAATCACTTGATAATGATCTGTCGAAAAAGCAGCTTTCCGATTTCTCGGAGAGATTGCAGGCAGCGCTGAGGGAATTAAACGAAGCGTACTCGGGCCTTAAAAGACAATTTCAAAGACTGCTTTGTCATGCGTTTAACATTGATGCGGAACTTGAGCTCTGTGAAGTGCGGAACCTGTTAAGAGGCAACTGTTACGCGCTAGAAAACTTCACCATTGATGCTCAAGGCCTGAAGCCCTTTTTGATGAGAATTAATAAAGTAAGTGCTTCGGACAGTGAATGGCTTGAAGAAATTATGAGCTTCCTCGCTCATAAGGCACCTGCTAAATGGCTGGATTCGGATCATGATGTTGCCGAGCAGAGGCTGGCAGATTTTTCGAGGAGGATCATCGATCTTGAGACCTTGAATTTGCATGAGAAGAAGCAGGCATCAAAAATTGATGGTGACTTTGATGTATATCTATTAAGAAGTGTAAAAAAAGGTGGCGCGTTCCTGGATGAAGTTGTTGCGGTTGACCGTAAAACTAGCGAAAGAATGGGTGAAACACGGCGCAATATTGAGAAGTTGTTCAGTGAGCTAGAGGATAAAGAACTTGTTCTGTCGGTTCTAGCTGAGGTGTCGGACCGTCTTCTTAGCGAATATAAACAGGACAGGAAGAGCGAGGTTTCTGATGACATAAAAGATGCCTCCAAGCAGGATGATTCAAGGAGATAATATATGTCTAGTGAATTCTCAGAGTACTTAGAAGATAGCCAATATCGTCACGTTCTCGGTATCTCTGGCGGTAAAGATTCTGCGGCATTGGCGATTTACCTGAAAGATCACTATCCAGAAATCCATGAACGAGTAGAGTATTTCTTTTCGGATACAGGAGCAGAGCTCCAAGAAGTCTATGATTTTTTAGATAAACTTGAGGCTTATTTAGGGAAAGAGATTATTCGCCTTAGCAGTGGCAGAGATTTTGAACACTGGCTTAAGATGAACGACAACTTTTTGCCTTCAGCAAAATCTCGTTGGTGTACACGTTACATGAAGATAAAGCCCTTTGAGGATTTTGTCGGTGACGACCCCGTTGTTTCCTATATTGGTATCCGGGCAGACGAAAATCGAGAAGGCTATATTAGTAAGAAGGAAACAATTAAGGCGGTTTTCCCCTTTATTGAGGACGGCCTGGTAAGAGAAGATATTTTTCGACTTCTTGAGGAGTCGGTGGGCATTCCGGAATACTACAAGTGGCGGTCGCGTTCCGGTTGTTATTTCTGTTTTTTCCAGCGTCAGGAAGAATGGCTGGGATTGAAACGTAATCATCCAGAGCTGTATGAAAAAGCAAAAGAGTTTGAGGGTCGAACACGCCGTAAGTTTGACTGGGTTGAGGGAGAGCGAGATGTTGGCGGATATGGTTATACTTGGAGTCCTAAAGGATCGCTAGACACTGTTGTTGCTCGTGCGGAGGAGCGCGAGGCGAAGGGCTTGTTCTTTAAACAAAAGCAGAGCGAGCGTTGGCAGGACGCATTGAAAAATGACATGGATGATGACCCCGACGATCAGGCGTGCTTGATTTGTAGTCTTTGAGGTGCTCTTTGTTTAACAGCCTAGATATAAACCTAATTAGGAAGGTCCGTGGAAATCAATATAAGGCTATCGCTGCTAACCGTTCGATGCTCCCTGAAATGTCTGGCGTATACATATGGCGTTATTGGCCCAGCCTTTCCGATACCTCCTATGAAGGAATGATGAAGGCCATACAGGCGTATCAAGAAAATTTTCCTGCCTCTATTGAAAAAGTTTCCGGGAAGTGGACGGCTGTTGAGTTGCAACGAAATTACTACCATTCTGATATCAATACAGAATTTCTTGGAATTCCGGCGAGCTCAGTTAAGTATAGTGCCTTGCTTGATTCCCTAAGAGAATCCGCCGAGGCAAGAAAAGCTTTGGCGCACGCGCTTGAGATGATTTTTTTATCAGCCCCGCCGCTATATGTGGGTAAAGCTGAGAATATAAGCGTTAGGCTTGGGGAGCATATCGATAAAAAGACAGGTTTCTCTAAAAGGCTTGAGGCATCTGGAATGAACATGAAGTATGTATATATATCGTATTTCTTGGACGATGTTTCTTGTGATGGGAATAGCTTCTCTAGCACGCTTGAAGAGATTCTTCAGCGCGTTTCGTTTCCTCCGCTTGTTAAGAGATTTGGCTAAATAAAGGAGTTCATTGTGTCTCGCAGAGTCAGAAGGGTCGTCAAGGAAGGGTCTAAGAAAACTTTTAACTTTATTAGTCCTCTTGAATACAGCATAGCTGGTTTTGGTGAAAAGGGTCAGGACTTGAGGGTTTATAACCTACATGTTTCAGTGGCTCAACTGCATTCGTCTTTTAAGGTTTTCGAGGACCTGAACAATGTTCAGGATTGGCCAATCAGTTCATTGATACAAAGAGAGCTTGATCATAAAAGAGCGTCACAGATTTGTGATGATTACTTGATGGCAGGTGGCAACACCAAATATTTTCCACCTTTGATCGCTGTTCTTATCCCTACAGATGAAGAGTATAGACCCAAAGACAGTTTCGGCCCTCCTGACCCTGAATCGTTGGCCAGATTCGAAGCTTCAATTTTTATGACGGACAACAAATATCAAGATCAGGAGTTCAAATCCCCAGAGCAGCCGTTCCAAGGTTTTAACCTGGTGGCCCTTGACGATTATCAGGGCGATGTTTCATGGGATGCAAAGAATTTGTCCGCGGTCGTAATTGATGGTCAGCACAGATACAAAGCTCTCCAAAAAGCAGTAGAAAGGAATAAGAAGTTTGATGATTGGTTTTTGAGTGTCACGTTAATTGATTTGCAGCCGGTGTGTGCCGAAACTGGGAAAACACCAACTGAAGTAGCGAGAGACTTATTCGTCACAATAAACCATACGCCGGTTGAAGTTGATGAGACCCGTCTTGTTCTTATGGATGATAGAGATCTGTTGGCAACTTGTACGCAGGCTTTAGTTGATGACTCCGACGATACGTGCTTGCCCGTTTGCCCACCAGAGTTAATCGACTGGGAATGTGATGGAGGCAAGCACAACTTATCGAATTCCATTACTGGTGTGCTTGTTCTTAGGCAAGTGGTTTTACATTCCATCTTTGACGGTAGAAACTTATCATCAGTAGATGATCGGTCTAACCCGAAAGTGGTTAGGCGCTGGATGGACCAGGTAAATAATCGCCTGGATGTCGACGAAGTTATTGCCCATCAGTTAGACGATTCTGAAACTCTTAAGTATCGCTTTGATAGCGCTATAAAGGCGGCAGACGCGGACTACGATGGTGAAGAGGGATATTTTCTTTTCTCTTATAGCGTTGATGTGTCAAAAATTCTAAAAAGAAGATTTAAAGAACTATATCTCCCGTCTTTTCGAGAAGTTTATAGGCGTCTCCGTCCTTATGAGGATCTACAAAATCTAGCAAGATCGAGTGGCATCTTTGAAGCGGCAGGAGATACCAATAGATATTATAGAGCGTTTAAAGGTAAGAGAGATGAGCTGCTGAAAGAAAAGTCCGATTTGAAAGGGGTTGTAGTCAATTACGAATCTGATTTCGATTCTTTGACAAAAGATAGAGTGTTTAACACCGTGATGGGACAGAAAGCTGTTTTTGAGAGCCTTGTCTCCAAGCGTCTTGCTTTCGTTGAGGACTTTGACGGTGACGAGTACTTGGAAGTTACCAAGGATTTCGTCGATGATTTCAATACAGTGATCGACGCCTTGTCTCCTGGCGGTGCGGAAGATGAACAGGTTTTTTGTGTTAATTATACGATTCCTAAAAAGCGGCGGCTCTCTGATGGACTTAGCCTTGTCACTGATTTTTGGCGTGGCATTATCCTAAAGAATAATGGCGATATAGATTATGCTAAAGCTGGCGTTCAGTTGCTGTCTAGCGTTTTCAATGACATGATTTCGGCCAAGAGTAGTGACGAAAACTTCTATTTTAGCCAGAAGGATAAGCTTGTCCGGCGACATGCTATTATTCTTAACAGAATGGGGCTGGATGATTCGAAGGAAACTGAGGAGATTGATGAGTTGGCTTCTAAAATTGTCGACTACAAAGAGGCTCATCTCGCATCTTTATTAGCCAATGTATGAATTTTTCTGAATTTCTCATTGGCGCCCGGTTTGAGTATTTGATCCTGCGTAGGAAACGGCGGTCTGTGTGTTTGGAGTGCAAGTTTCCGGCTCGGTCTATGATGCTCATATGCGCTAGGAGGTATTAGCAGTTCAAAAGTCGTATTGGAGGGAAAGTCATGGTTGGGAGTTGAAAGCAATGCGTCCTTCTTGGCAATGATAAACCGTTGCCGCTCCTAAATCCTGGCTTGATTCTCTAAGAGGTTTGGGTAAGCGTAGTTGTGTAAATGAATTTGCCCGGCTAGTGGAAGACGACACCAACAAGAAAAGGCTGTCAGCCTTTTTCAGGGTCTGCGAGCCGGTCATCAAGGCCGGCTTTGCTGTCCACGCGAATGCCGTCGCCCTGGTCCAACTGAACCATGCCTACCTGAAGCTGCTCACGCAGCTTGGCCAGCTTGAGTTCGTTGATCCGTGCCTCATGGGTTTCCACGAACCGCAGGGATTCCCGGATGACTTCGCTGGCGTTGTTGTGCAGGCCGCTGTCCACCTTGGCCTTGATGCGGGCTTCGAGTTCGGGGGTCAGTGAGATATGCATGCTCACTCTCCTGAAATAGGGAATTGAGAATATGCTAGGCGGGATACAAGGATTGTCAATCTCTGCTTGCTCTTGCCTGCTCTGATGCGCGCCAGGTATGGCCAGGAGATGGCGCCGCGGTTCAGCTTGATCAGGTCGTCGACCAGCTTGAGGTCCTTCAGCAGGGCAGGGCGATTCTTGCTACTGTGCAGCAGGTGGATAGCTGTCCAACTAATGTGGCGAATGTTAGGGCTTTAAAGGGTCATGAGGTGCGCTATCGTCTGCGAGTCGGTAACTACCTGGTGCTGTTCGATCTGGATGACGGTGTACGGATCATTACGGTTCAAGAGGTGAAAAAGCGAGATGAGCGGACCTACTGAAGCCGCAAAAGGCAGTGCACAGATTATCCGCGATGCCAGTGGCAACCCACTGTATGCCGTGGTGCCGTTCGATGAGTATCAGGCGCTGCTTGACGCTGATGGTCACGTCACTATTCCGCATGAGGTCGTGGCCCTGATGATTGAAAAAAACATCAGCCCGATGGCGGCATGGCGTAAGCATCGCGGTCTTTCCCAGGCGCAACTGGCCGAGAAGCTGGGGGTGACCCAGGGGGCCGTGGCTCAGGCTGAAAAGATGGGGAACAAGCCTCACATTGAGAC
>Ga0208315_1001319_pt1 | contig 12965 bp, 11 predicted proteins | sample MalvireepMed_215_FD_184239 | JGI IMG/M metagenome (GOLD analysis project Ga0208315, IMG submission 184239) | Marine viral communities from the Global Malaspina Expedition - Malaspina viral metaG DeepMed_215 (SPAdes) (version 2) | ecosystem: Environmental > Aquatic > Marine > Oceanic | place... | reverse complement strand
GGATGGGGCATGATGATACTATTGACGCTTTAGCGTATGCTTGTAAATATGCTCATCCACCTAAAGGTATTTTGGAGAATAAAGATGGAACATTTTATAAAAATACTCCGAGGGCAAAAAGTTGGGTAACAGCATAGATAGAAATGCATTTAATAGCATGAATTATGCTACAGCCGATAAGACGGCTGTAGATCTATTGGGAGATAAAGCAGAGGTAACTAGTGATGATATTCATAATATGCTTATGGTAGCTGGTTTTACTCCTGCTCTTGGTAATGTAGCTGATGCAGCTGATGCTTTATTATATGCTGCAGAAGGAGAGTGGGGAGCTGCAGGATTATCTGCTGCTGCAATCATTCCTTTTATTGGGCAAACAGTATCAGCTAAGAGGGCATTAAAAATAGCAAAGGAATCTGGTGAAGAAATGGTAACATTATATAGGGGTGTAGATCAATGGTTTCCTGGTAAGATGGTAAAAGACAGAAAATTTGTAGGAGCTGGAGCTCATGGTTTCGGTTATGCTACGGCAAAAGATATCGGATTAAACAGAAAAACACTCTGGACATCTCGTGCTAGAGACTATGTAGAACAATCAAAATATGTTGGCAGGGGTTCGGAAAAGATAACATTAGAATTTGAAGTTCCCAAATCATATGTGGAAAAGCATGCTCATAGACATGCTGTTACTGGGCAGATTTCGGGAAGTGGCATGGAGACTCTTTTTGAGGAAGGTTTGCCTGTAGAATTCTTAAAGAAGGTACATAAATGATAGCAGAATTAATATTAACTTCAATGCTTTCCATTGAAGAACCGAAGATGATTGTGGAAAAACCAAGAATTGAAGCTAGGAGGAGGGGGAAGCAGGATAAGCGTCGTCGTAAAGGCGGGAATGGACTGAGATAATGGCTGATTATTTTGATACAGGTGATTTAGGTGTAAAGGATTCTAGTCCCTTGAAAACTGGGGATACACGTAGAAAATATAATAGTCCCTGTGGAAAGGGATATAAAATGGTTAAAGGTAAATGTGTGAGGAATAAAAGTGGCTCAAAAACCAAATAAAAAAGTAGAACGCGTTCAGGCAATTTTCAATAAGGCTAATTCTGCATCCAGAGTGCAATGGGAGTATATTAATCAGAAGGGTTGTGATTTTTCTAATGATAATCAGTTAACCCATAAGGAAATAACTGATTTAGAAGAGCAGGGCATGCCTACATTTACTATTAATCGTATAGCACCTGTAGTGGAGATGCTTAGTTTTTATGCTACAGCTAACACTCCAAGATGGCAGGCTGTTGGAGCTAAGGGTAGTGATAGTGCCGTAGCCTCATTGTATGCTGATGTTGCTGAGTATATATGGTATAATTCTGATGGTGGAACTATATATTCTAATGCTATTAATGATGCTATTACTAAGAGTACCGGGTACATTCAGGTTGATGTCGATCCAGATAGTGATCGTGGAATGGGTGATGTAGTCTTAAAGCAACCAGAACCATTTGATATTTATGTTGACCCTAAGGCAAGAGATATCTTATTCAGGGATTCTGCATTTATGCTTATACGTAAATTGATCCCTAAGGCACATCTTAAAATTCTACATCCTGAACATAAGAACATTATTAATAAAATATCTACCGATAATAATACAGAATATATTTATTCTGAAAAGGCTGTAGATGAAATGAGGAAGGATTTCCATTACAAAGATATTTCAGAATCTGAGAGTGTGGATCCTGAAACTGGGGACCATGATAAGCTGATAGAATATTATGAATTATATGAGAAAATTAAAGCTTCTTTTATAAATATCTTCTATACTGTGCCTCCTGAACCAGAAGTTATAGAACAGATACAACAACAGGCCGCTCAAGAGATAGAATCAGCCCAGAAAGAATTCGCAGTTCAGCTAAAAGAGCAGGAAGTTCAGATGCAGGAAGCTGTAAAGGCGGGAGAAATGCTTCCGGAAAGATATAAATTGGAAATGGAAAATGCTCAGAAGATGATGAATGATCAGCTTGAAGCTATGCAGCAACAAATCCAGTCTCAATTGGTATCCATGGCATCTAAAGTGGAAAATAGAGTTGTAAGTGAAAAAGAATTTAAAGTGCTGCTTGAAAATAAGGATTTTGTAAGACAGCTACAGGATCAAGTACAATTTTTTGAAACACGCATACGTGTAACAAAGATTGCCGGAGATCAGTTGTTAAATGAAAGAGTTCTGCCTGAAAAGATACAGGATTATCCAATTATTCCATTTCATTATAAATGGACAGGAACTCCTTTTCCGATGTCTGCGGTAGCTCCTTTAGTTGGTAAACAGAGAGAGATGAATAAGTCTCATCAAATTATGGTACATAATGCTTCCCTTGGAAGTTCGCTACGGTGGATGCACGAGGAGGGCTCTATAGATATGGATTATTGGGAAAAATATTCAAGTTCTCCTGGTGCATTACTACCTATTAGACCTGGGTCAGAACCTCCAACTCCAGTAATGCCAGCTCCATTATCTAATGCATTTTTTACAGTTGTACAAGAGGGTAAAGCGGATATGGAATACCTGGCAGGTATTTATGGTGCAATGCAGGGAGATACTAGTCAGCAGCATGATACCTTTAGGGGTATGATGGCTATGGATGAATATGGTACTCGTCGTGTTAAATCCTGGCTTAAGAATGCAATAGAACCTGCATTAAAGCAATTAGGGCATGTAGTAAGGCAATATTCGCAATCAGTATATACGTCACATAAAGTCATGAATATCATTATGGATGATGAAATATCAAAGCAAAAACAAGTAGAAATTAACATACCAATTTATAGTGATAGGGGTGATATAATTGAAAAACATAATGATTATGCGGCTGCTAAATTTGATGTTCGTATTGTTGCCGGATCTACATTGCCTGTTAATAGATGGGCCTATTTGGATGAATTGAAAGAACTATATAAATTAGGCATTGTTGATGATATAGCAGTTTTAGGCGAAACAGATCTTAGAAATAAGGAGGATATTGCAAAGAGAAAAAGTATATATCAACAGATGTCTGCTCAAATTGGAGAATTGGAGGAAGGTATGAAAGATAAAGATGGAACTATTGAAACTCTTGAGCGACAACTAGTTCAGGCTGGTATTAAAGGTAAGGTAATGCAAGCTTCTGTTGAAATTAGTAAACAAAAGGAAGAATTGAAATCTGCACAACAGGATGAGAGTAACCAAACTCGTGCAGAACAGAAGTTTTATCAACGTAGTATTGCAGAAAACGCAAGGTTGGTAGGGAAAGAAACACAAATAGAAGCAAAGAATATGAAAAATAACTTGCAGAATGGGTCAAAGAAAGTGTAAGTTACGAAGTTTTATTCAATCAAATTAAACAAAATAGGGAGAAAAAATGGAAGAAATAAATGAGAGTAACTCTGCTGGTCAGGCTGATGCCTTTGATGCAGACTCTGCTCAGGATTTCTTTGAGGCACTAGAAACGGAAGTGAATAGTGCAATTGCAGACCCGAAAGTATCTGAGGAAACTCCACAGCAATCAAGCGGCCCTGTACAGGAAACCCGCAAAGTAAAAGCTGAGGCCCCTACAACAGATACCGATTGGGAGAAGAGGTATAAAGATTCATCTCGCGAAGCTCAGAAAATGAATTCTAAGCTAAAACAATTTGAACCGTTTGTGCCGTTATTGGACGCAATGAAGAATGATGGCGGACTTGTAGATCATGTTCGTGACTATCTTCAAAATGGTGGCAAGCCAAGTAAAACCATTAAGGAAAGGCTACAATTGGACGAAGATTTTATCTTTGATGCAAATGAGGCAGTTTCAGATCCAACTTCAGATTCGGCAAAGCTTTTTGAAGCCCATGTCAATACTGCTGTTAATCAGCGTGTAGGCAATATGATGGCTTCAGAGAGAAAGAAAAACGCTAAGATCACAACTGATCGTGCAAAAGCACAAGCGGCTGATGATTTTAAACAGCGTAATAATATGTCTGATGGAGATTTTACGGATATGATGGATAAGGCTAACAAAACCCCGATGACACTGGATGATATCTTTTATCTGGTGAATAAGGATAAAGTAGCCGCTAACGTGGCAAAGTCTACGAAAGAAGACATGCTGACACAGATGAAGACAGTTAGGGATATTCCTTCAAGTAATGCCGGAATTAATAGTGCCCCTGTGGATAAAAATCTTGATGATGAGATTTTTGATTCACTTAAGGGCTCTGATGGTGACTTAGAGAGTTTGTTTGGCAATTAATCTTTAGGGATTATCTGCCGGCAGGCATAATATGAAAGGATAATCCAAAATGGCTGATTATTTTAATCTATCCAATTTGGGTGTTGCTGATAGTGGTTTTGATGGATCCAGTCTCGCGACTGGTGATATTCGGAGACGATACAATTTTGGTGATCGTGTCTCAGAACTAAATATCGCGCAGGACCCATTCTTTCGGTTATTGTCCAAGGCTTCAAAACAGTCTACGGACGATCCGAGCTTTAAGTTCGCTACCAAACGTGGAAGTTGGCATAAACGGTATGCATATGTTATATCAATAGGCACTGATGGTGCTAGTTGGACCAGCGATGGCTCAATTGATGCAGATGCTACTGGTACATATTGGCTTAAAATGGCTACAGACTATAAAAATTCTGGTAATATTCAGAATGTTTATGGTCAGTCCAACAATGAAATCAAAGTCGGTGATGTTGGTACACAACCACTTTTTTATGTTCCTGGTCAAGTTATCAAAGTTAATCTTTGTGATACTACGGCTGGAACAGCTCAAACAGACTATGCTCTGTTTAAAGTGGAAGGTGTTTCACAGCAGGATGCTTCGGCAGACCCTGTTACTGCAGCTACTGATTGTGATGCAACTATTCTTAGTGGAAAATGGGTTAGGACTTCTGCTAAGGTATTGTTGACAACTGTTGCTGGCGATTTTGCTGCTGATAGTGTTTATGCAAACAGTGCTGAAGCTCTTGAAGCTAAGCGCTCCTACGTAGTTGGTAGTGGATTCGAAGAAGGTTCAGGCTATCCAGAAACCTGGAAAGACCAACCTTATTCAAATGACTATGGACAAACCCAAATCTGGAAGACATCCATGGCAATGACAAATACAGCACGTGCAACTTCATTGAAGTATGACTCCAATGAATGGGCTCGTGTATGGAAAGAGAAGTTGATTGAACATAAATGGGACATAGAGCAATCTCTCCTGTTTGGTTCACAGGCTTCTAGTGGTGACGTTAAATATACACAGGGTGCAGTTGACTGGATTCTTGGAAATGGTAACATTTTCAGTGGATTTAGTACAACATCTTACACTGCTGATAGTTTCTTAGACGATCTATCTGCATGGTTGGACCCTCGGTACAACCCATCTCAAGCTAATGTATTCTTCTGTGATACTGCTACTTGGAATTGGCTGCACAAACTTGGTGGTTACTTCAAGAATAATCTTGAAATTTCTACTAACTTCCGTGCTGACATGGCTCTTAGTGGCAAAAAGAAAGTCTTTGGCGTTGATATGAGTACTATTACTACTCCTTATGGCGACATGAATGTAGTTCGTAACATCCATCTGGATGGAAGCGAAATTGCTATTGTTGGCGTTAATATGAAGTACGTAAAGTATCGTCCACTTGTAGGTAACGGTATCAACCGTGACACTTCAGTGTATGTTGGCGTGCAAACTTTAGAAAATAGTGGTATTGACCGCAGAGTTGATCTCATTCTTACCGAAGCTGGTATGCAATGGGAAATGCCTGAGTGTCATGCTATCTGGAAAGCATAGGAGGTATAAGTTATGAGTGGATATTATAATGGATCTCCTGGACCGGGTGCAACTTTAGTTAGTTCTAAAGTTCCGAATTACGGGAGTAATAAGCACGGTGGCATGCTAGATAGCGGTGCCAATGCACGTAGAACTATTGTTATTGATCTTGCTGTTACTGCTGCTGTTGTAGCAGGAAGCACAGATGATAATGCAGTTCTATATACACTTGGTGCTGATACATTGATAGAAGGTATCGCAGTAAAAAACATTGGTGTTAATCCTTTAGCTTCGGGCGCAACCCTGGTTATTGATGACACTAGTGCTACTTTTACTGCGGACATCCAGAACTTAGCTGCTGGTGATATAAATGCTTTGACATTTAGATTACCTACTGCGGCTGCTGGAGCTATCTCTGTAAAAGGCTCCAATGGATTCAAATGCGCTGCTACAAAATCAACTACAATAAGAATTTGTCTGTTTGTAGTAGATGCTGGAGCCGCATTTGACAACGCATAAGGAGGGTTAAGCTATGGCTAGTAAATACTGGGTAGCAAATAACCCCAACTCAGAAATCAATGACGCAAAGGCGCAATTAATAGCGGCTGATGCAGATCCTGCAATTGTAAGTCTAACTGACTCTACAACTGGTTCTGCTACTAATACGTGTAATGATAATACTGCAGATACAAAAGATGATTTGGCGTCTATTATTGCCAAAGTCAATAGTATTCTTGCAGCACTTCGTACTCACGGCATTATTGCTGAGTAATAAATAAGGTTAAGCCTGCTCTCCTAGGGAATCTTCTCTCCCCGTGGGGGCAGGTAAGGCCTTTAAATAAGGGAAAAATTTGGCAACTTTTAAATCACAAGTAGAGGGAATTACATCTTTATCTATAGGTACTACTCCTACAGACGATGAATTGTCTCAATTTTTAGTTGATGGTACCAAGGAGGTAACTAATCGTATTATTACGATCAGACCTGATGAGATTGGTAAGTTTACTACATCTACTAATGATGCATCTGATGCTGGAATTACGCTTACTGGTCAGGTAATCTCTGTAGTTAGGGAGCATGATGATGTGAGTATTTTACGTGATTGCAGTCCTATTAGTCCGGGAGATAGATATGCAGCATCTGATTCTACTAGTCTTAATTATAGATCTAAATACAATCCTGGATTTTACATCTTAGATGGAAAGATTCATACAGTTCCTGCTTCTGCGGGCTCAGACAATGATGCCATAGTAACACAAGTTTATTATGCTGTAAATCAAGGACATTCTAGTAGCAGTATAGATAGTTTCCCAGATGAATATGAATATCTGGTAGTATTATATGCATCGCTTAGATCCGTACATGCGGTCATGGGAGCCAAGACAACGCCTACATCTGTAGTATTTCTTGATATCCCTGCAGTTCCATCAATAGATTCACTGGCAACAGTTGCATTTAGTGAAACCAATGCACTTAGCATTACTGCTACAGCACCTAGCGCCTTATCCCTTAGTGCAATAACTTATACTGGTATATCCGATGTAGATACAGGTGCCGTTGCTGATGTCGTACATACTACATTAAGCATTACAGAGGCTACACAACCTGCTTATAACTCAAATGCTGTTGTAGGATTAGCAGATGGGACTTTAACTGTGGAGATGATAGATACAGCACTTAGTGTAACAGATCTATCGGTAACAGCAGTTCCACCTGATGTACCTTCTGTGCCTAATTTTACTTTAACAGTCGGGACTAGTTTGCCAACATATTCTGCTCCTACAACAACTATCAATGGAACTGTATGGGCAACTGCATATCCTGATCAGCATGTGGCAATATCTACTGCCCTTGGAAAGATAACAACTGAGGTTGGTCTGGCTAAGGCTGAAGTGTTAGAGGCAGCTGGTGATACAGATTCCACTTCTAGCGGTTATGTAACAGCATTAGCTGCAATGAAGACTGAGCTTGATAAGGTTGATGAAATATGTGTAAAGGCTCAAGAAGAATTTGATGAAGTTGCAGTAGAAGCTGCAGGGACAGCTACTTCACCTATATCTTCAGCAAAAACTTTGGCTATTGCTAAATTAACCTTAGATCCATTTACTTTAACAGCAGTACCTCCAGATATCCCTTCAGTACCAGATTTTACTTTTACTGTTAGCACTAGTCTGCCAACCTATGCCGGTCCTACTCAGACTATTAATGCAATCAATTGGGCTATTGCATATCCGGATCAGCAGGCAACTATTGATACAGCTCTGGCAAAAGTAAGTACTGCATTGAATGCAGTTGATGCTCTTGGCTTAACTAAATTAACTTTAGATCCATTTTCAATAACAGCTGTTACTCCTGATGTACCAATTATTCCTAATTTTACTATATCTCCAGCAACATCATTGCCTGACTATACTAAATTAACTGCCTTACATGATCCAGGTGTGCCTACTGATTTAAGTGATATTTATGATTGGAGCCAGTCAGTTACTGATATAGGTGCGTTTGCTGGTATTACTGCAGTTGCTCCTGATACTCCTTCTTTAACTCCAGTTACATTTGTAGGGGCGGGTGATGGTCATACAGCTTATGCTATTACTAGTACTGATAGTGCTTTTGTTACAAGTTTGGCCGATATTAGTGCTGGTACTTCAGCTGTACTTACTGGTACTGCACCTATTTATTTGCCTCCTGCTCCTCCAGATAGACCAGATATGGAAGGGGCTATTACCGATCAGGATGTAGAAATGCTTTCCGCCAATGCTCAACAGTACCAAACTGACCTGGGAGCATATCAGGCTGAAATGTCAGATGCTCAGAATACTTTCAATGAAGAGAGTACAGAATATCAAGCCAATGTACAGAAAGATATGGCAAAAGCACAAGCCGATAATGCCGCTGTATTGCAAAATTTACAAAAAAATCTTACTATAGCACAGTCAGATGCACAGGTAGTAAATACTGTGAGGGCAGCTAATCAAGCTGCTGAATTGCAGAATGCTGTAACTGATATGCAAAGAATTATTAATGATAATACTAGGTTACTGAGTTATTGGCAACAGGAAATATCTCAATATCAGGCAGAGGTTGGCGTTGAGGTTCAGGATTATCAACAAAAATTATCAAAGTATAGTCAGGAAGTACAGACAGAACTTACTGTTTGGCAACAAAGACGTCAAGGGGAACTTTCAGAACATTCGCAGAAAATAGCTAGATTCCAAGCTATAATGAGCGATGAATTAAATGATTTTAATACCGAGCTGCAGAAATACCAGGCTGAAGTCCAAACATTATTGCAAAGAGCTCAATATGAACAACAGGCTGAGAATGCAGCTAATCTGCAGCAATATCAAGCAGAACTTGGTACGTATGGGGCTGAAGTAAATTCTCAAACTCAGGAATATACACAGTATTTAGCAGAGCAACAGCAGGAATTCACATCTGCAGTTACGACTTATCAAACTTTAATACAGACAGCCCAAGCATTTTCTGCAGAGATTCAGATGAGGTTAGCACCAAGATCTGTTGAAATCAGTGAATACCAGGCAAGAGTGGGAGATTCATTAAATTCCTTTAATACTGAACTGCAGAAATATCAAACTGAATTGCAGAAAGTATCACAAAAGGCTCAATATGAGCAACAGGCAGAACATGCTGCTCAATTGCAACAATACCAGGCAGAAGTTGCTACATTTGGAGCTGAGGTTAATTCTGAGGTTCAAGATTATTCTCAATATTTAACGGAAAAACAACAAGAATTTACTTCTGAAGTCCAGGTACATCAGACTTTATTACAGGAAGCTACGGCTAGACTAGCTGCAGGAAGTGCATATTTACAGGAAGCTCAAAGCAGAATGGCACAGGCTAGCGGTTATGCAGGTGAGATATCAGCAAGAAGTGGATTTGCATCAACTAAATTGCAAATAGTTTCTGGCTATATTCAAACAGCCCAGGCATATGCTACTGAGAGCCAGGCATTGCTTGCTCCGAGAGCTTCTGAGATAAGTGAATATCAGGCAATGGTAGGAAATTCATTAAATGTATTTAATACTGAATTGCAGAAATATCAAGCTGAACTAGGAAAAGAATTACAAGAAGCTCAGTATGAGCAACAAGCAGAACATGCTGCTACATTACAACAATATCAGAGTGAATTATCAGCCTATCAAGCTGAAATCGCCTCTGAGGTTCAGGAGTGGCAAGCAAATACCAATAAGGATTTGCAAGTATGGCAGCAATCTCAGTCAATGGCTCTTCAGGAGCATTCTCAAAGAATGCAGGATGCATTGAATTTATTTAATGAGGAGAGTGTTGAATATCAAGCAGAAGTACAGGCAGAGACACAACAAGCCTCTATAAATCAACAAGAAAATATGCAGAATATGCAGAAGGCATTGCAAATTGCGATAAGAGATAAGGATAGAAGTCAAGAGCATCAATTACAAGAAGCAATTCAGGATACACAGGCTCTAATTGCAGAGAATCAGCGCAAGATTGGACAGTATCAGGCTGAGCTTGGACTGTATACCGCACAGGTTAATAAGGAAGTTCAAGATTACACTCTGCGATTGCAGACAGATATGAAGACGATGGAGGGTGTAATTGCTAATAATCAAAATCTTTTAGCTAAATTTCAAGCTCTAATGGGCAAATATTCGGCAGAAGTGCAGACATATCAAGCTGATTCTTCATCAGAAATTGCTAAATATCAGGCAGAGTTGCAGGCTAATCAGGCAGAATATCAATGGCTCCAAGATCAGTATGCAAGAATTAAGACTGAGTATGACTCTGCATTTATAGCATTAGTCCCTCCAGGACAAGGACCAAATGCACAGGAACAACCTCAAGCATAAGGAGATATTATGGCAGACTTTAAAATAACATATAAAAATCATTGCACTCCCCAGGAAAGAATTGACTTTGGGGATAGTACATATAGATGGTATCTTGATAGTGATGTCAAGGCTCGGCTCACTGGTACTTACCTTCATACTACTAGTACTCAACCTTCCTATACATCTAATCTGGCAGTAACAGCTACTCCATCTGCAGACCTGGCATCGGGAAGTATTACCTTTATCTATATCAAGAATACTGATACTGCAGGAACGGGTGGAGAATGTGTACTGAGTTTTGCTGGTGCCAATACTGATACTGATGCATATCGGGTTACGCTGGCTCCAGGAGAATCTTTTACTTCTATGGTAGACACAACATTTAAGTGTTATGTAAAAAGAAAGGCATCAACAGATACAACAATTGAATATTTAACGGCAGTGGGGTAAACTATGGCAAATGATAGACGCATTATAACAGGAACTCATGTGGTAGCCAAGGAGGGGAAGGACCTTGAAACTGGCACTAAGTATATAATTGATAGTACAGTAGGTAAATCACTTGGTGGTAAATCTACTGTGACAGATATGGATGCTAGCCAATGGCATGCGTCTGATTGGTATAAGGCATCTCAGACTATTACAACTGCTCCGACGAAACTTGGGGCTGATGCTAGTCCTCTTAAGCTTTTATATATAAGAAATTTAGATGCTACTGGAGAAGTAGTAGTTTCACTTGGAGTAGAACAAACATGGAATGCTGGGTGGGCTAGTTCAAATTTTTGGAATGATAGTGATTATACAGACCGAGGTCCTAATTATGATGGATGGTGGGATGAAGGGTCACATATAAGAATACCAGCAGGAGCCAGTATAGAGCTTCGTGGTGATGGAGAGAATGGTTTAATACAAGAGGTTTACATTCGTACTGCAATAGGGCAGTCGAGTGCAAACATAGAATACGTAATAGCACAATAATGCATTAGTAAGGAGAAACTGAAATGGCAACTTTAGCAGGAAAAACAATAGCAAACACTTATACGAGTTTATTAAAGCTTGAAGATGACACACAGACCTTAGTTGCAGGTGGGGGTGCTGCAATACAGATAAAGACTGGAGATGATGAGGTTACTCCATTATATCTAAATACAGATAGAGTCGGTATTGGGACTGATTCACCAAATGAGAGCTTAGAGGTTGCGGGCGTGGGAGATCAGTGGATCAGAGTATCTAGTACAGATGATGCCAAAGTTGGCTTGGAAATGTATGCTGACAGTGATGAGGCTTATGCCATTGGAAAAATATGGGTTGATAAAACTGGTCCAAGTGCTGGAGTTATGCATTTTTCAAAACCAGATGGTGGATCGGAAAATATAGCTATGTCTATAAAAAGTACTGGAGGGTCTGCAACAGACTTCGCTGTCGGTATTGGGACTGTTGCACCTGATTGTAATTTGCATATTGCAGATGCTAATGTCGCTAAACTAAGACTGGAAAAAAATGACCCCACTATAAATGAGAACAATGAGATTGGTTCTATTGATTTTGAGCATCAAGAAACTGGGAATACAGGTCTTTGTGCGAGAATGATTTGTCTAGCTGGCACCGATAATGGTGATGGAGAATTTTCATTTCAAACGGGTAGAGATGATATTCTGACCCATAAAGTGAGGATTGATTATAATGGCAATGTCGGTATTGGGACTACTTCGCCAGGATGGCCTCTCGATGTAAGTAAGAGTAAGGCTACTGATGTGGTGTGTAAAATGAATAATTCTAGTGGTACAAGTCCTAGAGTATTGCATTTAGATACAAGTGGTGCTGCTCCAAATGATGCTACTGCATATTTTATATATGCTGAGGACAGTGCAGGTCAAAAATTTACAGCACGCTCAAATGGTGGACTTGCTAATTATTCAGCTAATGATGCTAATCTAGCATCTGATGAGCGTCTAAAAAAGGATATTGCCCCATTAGTGTCTCACTGGAACAAACTAAAACAATTAGAAGTAGTGACATTTAAGTATAAAGACCAAACGGATGATACTGATTTATATGGTATGATTGCTCAAAAAGTTAAAGAAACATTTCCAGAATTTTCTATTATTACAAGAGAGGCAACTGAAACAGACCCAGAATATTATGGATTACGTGAAAAGCCTATATGGTGGATAACTACAAAAGTTCTGCAAGAGGCAATGGTAAGAATTGAAAGTTTAGAAACTAAGGCAGATGCCTTAGAAAACAATAACCAAACGGGAGACAGTAACAATGACGAAGGAAACCAAGGAAACAACAACGCAGGAGAGCCCTCTAGCGAATCCGCAGGGGAAGACAGTGGAGGAGCTGAAGGAAG
>Ga0208315_1001318_pt1 | contig 12966 bp, 21 predicted proteins | sample MalvireepMed_215_FD_184239 | JGI IMG/M metagenome (GOLD analysis project Ga0208315, IMG submission 184239) | Marine viral communities from the Global Malaspina Expedition - Malaspina viral metaG DeepMed_215 (SPAdes) (version 2) | ecosystem: Environmental > Aquatic > Marine > Oceanic | place... | reverse complement strand
GTGATAATCTGACCATTGAGTTCGCTCCAGGCGCATCGGGGATGACTCTTGATCTTACTGGGACTGGAGCGGGCAAGCTTGATACAGGGACGGTTACTTCAGGCAAGTTTTACGATATTCGGGTTATCAGCAAGCGTGGCAGTAGTGCTGCCCTGTTAGCACATAACTCTGGGAGATTAGAGCCGGGTTTATCTTTTGGCATTTCAAGCGTTACAGCGGCCAGTCCAACTGTTATTACAGTAAGTGGTACCCATTCTGTTCAGACCGGAGAATCTGTAACTATTTCTGGTTCTGCCATTAGCGGTCTTAATGCTACTCGCGTTGCCACTAGGATTAGCGACACAACATTCTCTGTTCCATACAATAACGGAGGCGGGGCTACTGACCCTGGTGTAAACGCGGTGTTTACCGGTGGTTCTTTTACTATGCCATCTGGATATACCCATTACTCCGATGTTGTTTTCGGTGTTAGCTATACAGCAGCGGCAGTAGCAACCTTTACGTTTAGCGGCATACCCGATGACCCATCGACACTAACGCTGATTGATAACTACACTTATGGCTCTGAGGCCACAATTGTATTTGAGCTTGATGAGAATGCCAGTGGTGGTGCTGGTGATAACGTAGAGATTGACCCGTCCACTGTTGCCTCAACGGCTGCTGGTTGTGCTACAGCAACAGTAGCTGCAATCAACGCACAGAACTCAGCAGGTAATCTTGGAATCACAGCAATAGATTATGGAAGCGGTCAGGTCGTTTTATATCAGGACAGCGACTCTGCATACCCAGGTGCAGGTTCTGGCGCAACAGCCATAGCTACAAACGTTACTTCTCACTGGAACACAAAAACCTCTGTAAATGTTCCTAGCGCGTTTACTCCTGGTGGCATTAAGCTCTTTGTGCAAACAGGCCCAGGAGAGTGTCTTTATTCTACTGGTGGCGGTGGGTCGATTGGAGCAGGGCTAAATGTCCTTTATGGTGGGGCTGCACACACAGAAACTGCTGCCATTGATATATCCAGGGTCTGCCCTTCTCCTGTGGCTGATACAGCATATGAGTCAAGAGGCACATGCACCCTGCTTGTTGAGGCATCCAACACAAACGCATCGACAGCCGTAGACTGTGGCATTTATTTCTCTGCTGACGGAAGGCTATCGAATGACGGCAACTTTGATGACTCTCTTGAAGTAGTTGCTACCCTTGCAAATCTTAGAGCAAACAGTTCGTATGCGTTTTCAGATACAAAAGAGATTGAGTTCCCCCTGTCTGTAAGTAAAACAGTGCTAACCACTACCACGAGTGGAACGCTGGCTCTCATTCTTCAGTATAAGTTTAGCGCTTCAGCAGCTACTAGTAGCTGCACTGTTTATGTTAAGGGCTGGAAGCTCAATGGGTGACCTTACCGAGAACTTCTCTTTGCGTGAGTTCAGGTGCAAGGATGGTACAGACGTACCCCCTGAGTTGGTTGAGAATGTTACGTTCCTCGCTAAGAACCTTCAGGTGTTGCGCCAGAAGATTGGTAAGCCCATCAAGGTTATCAGCGGATACCGTTCACCTGCTTACAACAAGAGATGTGGTGGAACGAAGAAGTCTCAGCACATGCAGGCAAAGGCCGCTGACCTGAGAGTATCGGGTATGTCTTCTGATGAGCTTCATGCGATTATTGCTGATGCTATAAAGAACGATTTGATTGCCCCCGGAGGCTTGGGTTGGTATCCGTCCTTTGTTCACTACGACACCAGGGGACGGAATGCTCGCTGGAAAGGCTCTAAGTAATGGAATCCAGCATAGACATCCTCGACATTCTCAAGCTGGCGTTCTCTGTGCTGGCAGTGGTTATCCCTGCTCTGTGGGCTCTCAGCAGCAAGCTGTCCAAGGTAGAGGGTTCCATTGGTGAGCTGAATACCAAGCTGGATTCTGTTGAAAAGGATTTCGAGGTTGTCCACAAGGAGTTGGGCGAGGTAAATGCTCTCTGTGAAAAGCTGGATTCTCTTGACCGTACTGGCCGGAAAGAGCTATGGCAGGAAGTCAATCTCGCTCGCGAACGGTTGACCGTCGTAGAGACGAAGATGAACAAGAACAGTAAATGAGGTCCACGATGAAAGAACTGCTACAAAAACTTATGTCCCGTAAACTGCTGGTTTTGGCTGTTGCTGCTGTAGCAGCTTTCGTTGGTGTCCCTGGTCTTGGTGGTGAGCAGTTGCAGGAAATCTTCATGGCTTATATCGGCGGCCAGGCTATGGTTGATGCGTCAGCAGCGTTCAAAAATGGATGACCTGGCTACTGAAGCTGAGAGAGGTTCCGCTCGCTGGGTGGTTAGTGGCGATTATCGCAGTCCTTATAGCGTCACTCATCTGGTCGGTAAGAGCTGCATCCTCGAAGGAGCGCCAACTCCGGGTGAGTATGCAACTGTCGTCTGCGAAGAAGTCCCACGAGAAGGCTCTGGAGCAGATTGATGACGGGAACAAGCTTGCTATAGCCCAGGTGAGAGCCGCGCAGGCAGCAGAGGTGGGGAAGCTGGAGGCTAGGCGCTTAGATATACGCACCGCTGAGCAGGAGAACTCTGAGAAGCTGTCCGACATGGTCAACCTCATGTTCAAGAGATGATTGCTCTATTCGCCATACTCCTCCTGGGGTCATCAGACCTATGCACAGAGGCTGCTCCCCTTGATGCGAGACACAGAGCCCCATGTACGGGCATTCTGTGGCCTGTGAGCTACACAGCAGATGCTCTGGAAGCCATGAAGGTGACTCTACCCAAGTGTCAGGTGGACTTGGGTGCCAAGACAGACGAGCTAAAGGTCTGTGATGGAACTATCATCAAGGTAAAGCGGGAGTGTGAGCAGACCTTGAACAGATTTGCCCAGATCACAAAAAAGGCCGCCCATATAGAGCGACCTTGGTGGGACAATAACCAGCTATGGGGTGGGGCTGGCTTTGTCTCAGGTGTTATTGTGACTGTTCTGATTGTGAGTTCTGCTCGTTGATACGATAATCATACGCCGCATATACCAGCGCACTCGTCATCGAAACCAAATAAGTCTGGTTGCTTATCTGACGCTTCCTGGTAGTTCTCAACTGCCTGTTCGACGGGGACCATTGAGCGGTGAAGGAAAGGCTTGTGCTTCATCCCGCCTATCGTCTTTCCCTCGTCTATGATGGCGTGTAGCTTGCGCTCGAACTCTACAGCCCTGTCGAAGGCTTCAGGCTCTTCGTTTTTGAGGCGAACCCACTCTCTGTTGGAATGGTAAGGGCAATACACGCATGCGCTTCTTGCTGCCTCTACACCCAGAGAGTCCAGGTAATCTATGCAGTGTTGCCTGGTCCATCGCATTTCAACGAGCGGGTAGAAGTGACTAAACCACTTCTTGGCTGGGTCCCTCATCCTTGAGGCTTCGTCTAGTGAAATGCCTATCCATTGCTGGACTACCCTACCAAGCTCCCTATGGGATGCCTTGCGAGGTATCACCCCGGACATTTCCTTCAGGGCAGCGTGGATGACATCCACCTTCCAGCTTGCAGTGCATTGTCTGCGAACATGGCCTTGAGAGCCGTCTGGATTCAGGACAAATACGGGAGGGATATCTCCACCCCTGTTAACACCCAAAGCAACTCTGTTGAGGATGTCTTCTGATATTGACTCACCATACTCGCTTTCCTTCTTTACGACTCGAAGCGGTATGCCTGCCTCCCACAGTGATGCAGCAGTCTCCTCGACTGTCTTATACACGCTCTCAGGCTCATCACCAGTATCTGCAAAGATGAAGACGTCTGGCATTGAAGGGGCTACCTTCATAAGCTCTGGGTGCTGGTTGATTACGAGATGCGCTAAAGCGGTAGACTGTATTCCACCGCCATAGCTCATAGCTGTTATTCTTTTAGGGTACACGGGTTTCTCCTATTAGCGAGCGTACTTGGCTCTTTAGTAGCATTACCTTTCCAGACCAGTCCCACGCACTAGCTATACACTTACCGGCGTTATAGCGGCATATTGCGCGCCTCTCAGTGGGTTCTTTGTCCAGGTAGTATTTCATGGCCCTTAGACCTGCCTTGATATAATCACACGGGTTACCCTCACACCAGAACTTGGGGATGACCTGGAGTGGTCCCTTAGCCCCCTTGTTTGATGTGCGGTCAGGAAGTAGCCGAGTCTCGTGCCATGCCAAGGAAGCGGTAAGAGGGGGGTCGATGGCGGCTGATTGAGACTCGGCTACTACACTGAGGCAGGTGCTCATCTGAAGCACATAAGTGCTATGTCTTGGAGTGGTGTGTATGCAAAGTATTGCAGTACAGATGAGAGCTACCGTTGACAATGGTCCTCCTTTTCTGGTTCTTTGGCAAGTGCTTCCACTTGCGAGTAAAAAAGCGTCCACTAATCCCGTCCACGGAGGGCGCTTCCAGGTCAGCTCTTGCTGCTGTTGACCTGGTTTGCCTCCTTAGAACGGGATGTCTTCATCAAGGTCGATGTCTTCCACGACCGGCTCTGCGGGTTCTTCAACGGGCTCTTTGCCCACTATGTATCTGACTACCCTGGTCTTGAGCTTCTTGTTGCTCATCTCCTCGATGTTGGTCTCTACCCAGCCCTTGCAGCCTGTGGCCTTTGTGATGACGATGTCAGCCTGCTCAGGTAGCTCGATGTCTCCAAGCGCATCTGCAAAGCCAAAAGCCTTACAGAAGTCAGCAAGCTTCCAGAAGCTGCGCTGACCTGTCGAGATGATATCCCATATAGTAGAACCATTGTACTTGCCTTCACCTACGCGCAGACGGATATTGAAGTACTCAGCTTTGGTGGGGTCTTTGGGTTGTCGAAGCTCAACAGCCTCTACCTTCACACCATAGGTGCCAGGCGGGATGTGAAAGCTTCGGTTTCCCTGTGACTTTTCTTTAGAACCATAGTTTTCTGCTGGGTTGAATTTAGGCATCGTTTCCTCCACGGATTTGTGCTGTGAGTTTCTTGCTACGGGTTGTTGAGTTGGGTTTGCTGTTACCGTTTTTCTGTGGGTCTAAGACCTTACGGCTTTCATTGAGTGCCTCTTTGAACGAATCCCAGGACGCTCTAGGCACCATCGGATTGGTGAGACCAGACACACGCTGTGACCGCTTCCAGATGGGTTCAGCCAATCCTGGATGCTGCTCTTCGAGCCAACGGTATGTGTCCTTGATGGTCTCTTCTGGGACGTAGTAGTCCACCTTCCAGGTCTCGTTCTTGTCGTACAAGTCGAGGCCGAAGCGGGAGCCGAGCTTCACTGCTGCTCTCTTGAGAGCTGTGGTCTCTGCGTCTGTGTAGGCTACGTGACATGCACGGTCTAGCCCACCGGTATCCCTGGCTGAATGGCACGAGGCTGCTGACCCAGACTTGGTGCAGCTCATACGGGTGTCTCCGTCCTCGAACCACACGATAAGCTCGACATCGCATAGAGCAATGCAGGATGTGGTTCCACTGTCGCGCTCGATTTTCATCTCGTGCTTCTTGATGACGTAGTCCCACCCAGCGTAGCCAAACACTTTATTCAGCTCACAGATTACAGACTCACCGGACAGGTAAGCGAACTCCCTACCGGCCCCTTTGTTTACCCACTTGACCTCAAGCTCAAGGGGTTTGTTTAGTTCTTCAGTTAGATTTGTCATTGGGTTCCTCCGACATTGCTTCTCTTGTGTTTTTGATCCAGTCCATGTCTTTCTGGACCATCATTCCAACCGCTATGTAGAAGCTTGCTTGTCCAGAGATGGAACGAAAGTTTTCCTTCGCATCCTTTTCAAGTTGCTCTTTGAGTTTAGTGTCTATTTTTATGGTTGTTGATGCCATCATTCCTCCTCGTAGTTCCAGTACTTGCGAAGCACTCTGGAGTGGGTTGTCTTGGTATGCTTCTGGTAGACTTCGCTCTCCCTGGTGACGCCAAGCTCCTTTAGAATGTTTCCACGATTAGTGGATGACTTCCTCTCGAGCTTCCAGGTCATCCTGAACTCAGGTTTCCCGTTGTCTGCATCACGTCCAACCACGCCCTGGTTGTTCCCGATATGGTTCCTCAAGGTGTTCTCGTAGAACTTCAGCTTGTCTTCGAGCCGAACGATGTCTCGCTTTGTGTTGTGGTACAGGCGAGCAATGTCCTCGATTTCCTTAGAGGCAGGCACAAGCACGTCATTGGTGGGTGCAGGGTAGCGGTCTTTGAGCACTGTTGCGTAGGCCTCAGTGTGTGATGGGTCCGGTGGGACCTTCTTCTGGACGTTGTTCTCCCAGAAGTCGGCCCCCGCTTGAAGCAATGCAGTTTCCAACTCTTGGTCTCGTGGAACTGTGTACTCACGGTAGTCTTGACCCCCGATAAGCACTGATACCTTGGAGAAGTTTTCGAGTGGTGTTCCCCAACTCTCAAGTACCGCGTTGTACCAGGCTACCTGAAGCCTGACGTTGTCAGGGATAACCGGGTCACCATCTACGTCTGCCTCACCCCATCTCGCCCCTTCCTTGTTTGAAGGGTAGCGCACGGTCTTGGCTTCCCAGATGTGAGCGTCTCCTTCTTGGCCGAAGCATATGCCGTCAGGGGTAGCGAAAATGAATGGGTGTTCATTATCCCTTATGGTCTGACCCCTTTTCATGGTGAACATGGTCAGGTCCTGGTGGTCGTCGAGGTACTTGTCTCTGAGCAAAGGCTCCAGCCTGTTGCCCCAGTCCGTAGCCTCATTGCCGGAAAAGGGGTGGCGTGTACCAATCTTTTCCAGGTAGACTACGTTTACATCTCTCTTGTAGAAGCTGGGGATTTTCCCGACTATGGCAGCGATATCACTACCACCTATGCCGGTCATCCTGTTGGTTGATTGTATGCCTTCAGCGAATGGCATCACTGGGCTGGGGTCATCTGTGTTAATTTCTCTCTCGTGTAGTAACATGGTTCCTCCGTGTAACGGTTGACAATAAAAGGTAACTGATTAGAATGTCAAGTGTGAGTTTGAGCACCGACCAGAAGATGAAAGCTGCCATCCTGATGGCGAACGAGCAGAACCTTCCGGTATCCAAGGCTCTTAAGTATGTACGTCAGTTACACTACGTTTCACTGACGTACTTACTTAGAGTCGTTGACCACGACCCCAAGGAATTCACTAAATGGTTCAAGCAGCAAAGAGTAAGGAAAAGGACCGAGTGGGACCTTCGTCCAGCGATGCAGAGCAGGATAGCCAGCCTACAGCACAAGACCAAGGTTGCGTCGGCATTGTCGGGGTAGACTATTCTGTTCAAGAATATCTGACCCAACGAAACATCCCATTCTCGACTGCAGGCTTACACCGCAAGGCTGTATGCCCGGCCTGCAAGGGACTGGTAAACGGGACCCGCAAGACCAGGTCTCTTGTCATCCACAACGAAATAGGCACATGGTCTTGTGGTAAATGCAGCAGGCGTGGAAGCTTCAAAGACCTACGCCGGCTATTCGGAGAGAACGCGCCTATGTCTACCCTTGGCGGGCGCTCCTTCGAGACCTGGGTGCCCAGCTTTACACCTATCATCAACTACGTTGACTGGGTTGCCAACACTCGCTCAGACGAGGCGAAGGCATCCATGAGCTACCTTCAAGAGCTTGGAATCTCGGGCACAGTTGCGCGAGATAAATATTTTATAGGCTATGACAAGAAGCTAGACGCGCTCGTGTTCAGCTATAACTATGAGCGGTCCACCTCCACGGCTTCCTACCTCAGATTCTTGAGGAGACCGGACGACTGGTGGAAGGTAACGGGTGACCCAAAGACAGCGTCCTGGTTCGGCCAGCACCTGTTCAAGCCAGGCATTGATGAAGCATATGTGTGCCAGACACCGCTGGATGCAGCGGTCCTTATGGCGGCTGGGGAGCCCAACGTTCTAGCCCCGCACTCCAACAATCATGACCTGAAGTACAGGTCTCACAACCTGGCTATGCTGCAGCGTTGCAGCGTTGTCTATGTGGTACCCAACCCGACCGATGAGGGTATGCGGTGGGCACAGTCAACCCAGGCACAGATTGGCAAGTGGCGTTGCAAGATTGTCCACATGGACATGTACCCCAGAGACATCATCAGGAACGACGCTGGAGCTATGTGGCAGACAGCCAAGTCTAAGGCTGACTCTTCCTATGGGATATCAACTCACCGTGCTTCCTCGTGGATAACAGACATTGACTATGAGTGGGACCACCCTGACGCTAGCCGGGGGCATCGCGTTGGGCTTGAGCCCATGGACAAGCTGTTATCTGGATGGAGACCAGGAGAGGTAACCGTGCTTAGCGGGCCTAGTGGCGTGGGGAAGAGCACCTTCGCTTCCTTCCTTAGCTTGCTCCAGTCAAGCGAGGGGGTGCCAGTACTCTATATGACCTTTGAGGTTCTCCCTAAAAACATTCTGAGAAAATGGATAAGCATGTTGTCGGGGGAGGGATTCTATGGCTTGGCTAGGGAGAAGTATGTCAACGCCAGGAAGCGGTTAGCCAGGCGTCCCATGTGGATTGCTGACAACTATGGGATGGTGGACCTGGCTGATGTGCGTAAAAGTATCTATGACTCAGCGAGTAGGCACGGCTCCAGGTTCATTGTCATTGACCACCTTGGGCACCTTGCTTCGCTTGGCAAAGAGGACCACACCAAAGAGACCGGGAACATTATCCGGGAGTGCAAGCGGTGGAGCCTAGACTTAGCCGCCCACATTCTGCTTGTGGCCCACCTTAGAAAGCCTGGTCTTGCATCACATGGCAAGCCACAGATGGAGGACCTTAGAGGGTCAAGTGAGGTCTACCAGGTAGCAGACAATGTCTTGCTATTGGGAAGGAAGAGGGGTCATACTGAATGCCAGTGCAGGCTTGTAAAGTGTAGGGATGACTCAGGATACGAGGGAATAGCTAATCTAGATTTTGACCCGCGTTCACTTCGCTATACACCAGGAGAGCAGCATGTATAAGGTCTGGTCCATAAACATACGCAACAACAAAATCCTATGGCTCATGGGTGAGTACCCAAACGTCACAGATGCTATGAAGAAAGCAGAGCTTGTGGTCCTCGATGCCAACCCAGAGGTTGATGAGGTTAGCTTTGAGCGGTCAGAGGTGACGGAAAAGGCAACGCAGCAGTCTCACCGCAGCCTCATATGCTACTCACCGAACGAGGTAGTTGGTTCTGTAATCACAGGACCGGGCCTTGACCTGGACCAGGTGTCACAGCTTATCCCTTAAACGCTTTATGTTGGTCTTGCAAGCTACCACCTCCCTCCGGTTCATGACCCTCGGGGAGATACCACCCTTCCACTTAGCCCACTGACTATGCGTGAATACAGCGCAAGTAGCTTTAACCTGCGCCCATGCATGCCAGCCTCGCTTGCAAGACCAACATAAAGGGGGAAGGAGATTGCTCCCCCTCCCCCTTTAAACCCGTGTTAGGCATGGAGGAACACGCTAACAGCGGAATGTTACTCTTTTTCTTTGTTTTTGTCTACCCTCCACGGGTCAGTGATTAAGATTGGAAGCACTGGTGTTATCAAGATAACAAGGGCAGCTAGTATTGCTCGTGCTGGTGTTATGTATGAAAGCAGCCACACGACAACTTTCAGACATGCTATGACGCATGCCACACACACTATGGCTCTCAACTTGTAGCTTTGACCCACTGCTCGTCGGTAGCTATACGCTCGTCGCTACAACCTCTCAGGTATCCCCGGTGATATGCTGCCAGGTATAGCTTGGTGAGTGCCCAGTCTATGTCAGCAAGACGGTGCTGGGGGTGACGCCGACAGCGAAAGGCGAGTTCCGCAGCGTCGGACCTAATCACACTTATGACATTAGCGAACTCAGGTTCAAGCTCTTTGAGTTCATCAATTGTTAGGTTCATTCGTTTTTGTAGTGGTTTCATTGATTCCTCCATTAGGTTTAGGGTTGCGGTAGATAAGAACCTTCAAGCAGGTTCTTTGACGATGCTACCGCCCACCGCCCTGGGTGCTGAATGCTGTTACTTATGAATGCATAGCAAGCCAGCAAACGGCAGTGCCAGGGGCACAAGAGGTTGCTTGCTATGCGTTAGGGCATGGACACTTCAGGCCAATCGCCATCGGCATCCACAGGTTGTGAAACTCTTCGAGAGAAGCGCCGCAATCTGGGCAACAGTCCACGCGGATTGCTTTGTCTTGATGGTTAATGTCTACCGTGACTTCGCAAAGCTCACAGAGAGGTAGGCTGCACAAGTAGCACTTGTTCTCTCTGGTTTCGCCGCACTCTTCACAGTATTGCATCAAGCTGCCACCATAAGGAACTGGTGTGCCTTGGCTTGCTTTTCCATGCGGTTACCACCACAGCCTCTCTTCAAAGACTCAGTGAACGCATTGTAAAGACTCCAGGCATTACGGTCCTGAAACTCCTCGTGTGTAGGGTTATCCCACTCACGCATAGCAACGGTGGCTTGCTGTGGTTTTAGCACCTCATGGCCCATTGCCCTGCCGATAAGGTCATAGCCTTTGTCGGTGCTCATGGGCTGACCTTTCATGATGTCAAAGTCGTAGTTGATTCTATCGTAGTAGTGCTGAGACCACTCGATAGACTCGTGGATGAGTTCGACAGCATCACGCCACACATACCTGGTGTGCTTTCTGATTACCCTGGTGGCGTCACCAGAGAAGCAAAGGTTAGAGCAGACAAATACACTAGCACCAGAGGTGATACCAAGCGACAGGCTTTTGTTGTAGGAGTTACGGAGCCCTATGGCTAGCCCATTCTCTTCGTTGCCGGTGTCAACGGTGATGACGCCGAACATCTGCTGGTCTTTGCAAGCAAGACCATACTCCTCTCTGAGGATGGGCAGTCCAAGCAGGCCCTTGACCTGGTCTTTGACATGCTCAATGAGCTGTTGGTTGGATACGGGTTGGTAGCTACGGGTAGCTTCTGGGATGGCGACAGCATAGGCTTCTTCTAAGCCTTGAATTTGTCGTCCATCAGGGGAATCCATCATTAGTCCTCGCATGTTATCCTCCATGCTTTGTGGGTTGGGTTTAGAACGGGATGTTCTCGAACTTCTCGTCTTGCAGTATCTTATTGAAAAACTCAGCGGTCAAGCAAAGCTCTCTGCACAGTGCTACTGTGTCATCCTCGGCATCAGTCTCTCTGACAAGAACCAAAAGGTTTTTGACCATCAGCACAACGGCTTCTGACTGTGCCTTTGAGACACCCTCGGCCCGGAGCCCAAAGGCAACTGGAATTGATTTTGGCTGGTTCATCTGCTCCTCCATGTGATTCATGATTCTGTGTTCGTCGCCATCGTGGTCATTCATTAGTGTCCTCCTGGTCTTCGATTTGGTCCCAGTATACGCGCTTCCTTTGGATGCGCTTCCTTTGGAGCCCGCAAAGCGAGCATTCTCTCTTGAGCGATATGCATGTTCTGCATTCTATCTTGAGGTTTATTGCATAGAGCAGGTTGCCAATCAGGTCCAGCTTGCCTATTACCGCTTGTCTGAATAGAAGGTCTCCTTCGTTGAAACTCATGATTTCTCCTTGTAGTCCTCAAGCTTTGACTCCAGGTCCTCTACTTCAAGTTTAAGTTCTTTGTTCTCAGCCTTTAGGCTTATGCACAGCCCTGTGACAAAGCCTGCAAATAGGCAGACAAGTAAGATTGGGGCTGCCTGGATTAGGATGTCCATCGGTTGTTCCTCCTGTCTCCTTCGTTGAAACTCATGATTTCTCCTCGTGGTCTGGTGCAAGTTCCTTCTCTGCCAGGTCGATAAGCTGCTCATCGTACCAGCCCCCTCGCAGGTCTTTGATAATCTCAGACAGGTGCAGGATAATAGCTTCTGGCACCTCAAGCCCCCAGGAAAAGCTGGTCCAGTCTGGGGAATCACCAGGTTTTAGAGTTGAGTGCCAAACAAAACGAATGTTCAGCACCTCTATAGAGGGGTCCTCCCCTAGTTCCGCAGTCCACACGGATGGAGGGAAGCCGTAGTCAAAGTCCACGTCTACCTCAACTTCTGGCAGACTTAATCCCGAGGGCAGTTCGCGGTGTAGTCTCTGCCACACGTTAGGGTCTAGTGTTACTGTTGCAAGCATTATTTCCTCCTAATGCTGTAAGAATCCGATTACATCAGCTGCTTCTTTAGAAGCATCGCAAAGACCACAGTCATTGCATGTAGTTCGGTCGTTGGTTTGAGCAGGGCAGACAACCACCTTGCGGCCTGCTTTGGTGGTGATGGGTCGTCCATCGTACTCGGGTACATCTCTGAGTGCAGCTTGTTTGACTGCGCTTAGCTTCAGTGCCTTGAAAGGCAAGATAGCAGCAGTCCTCCATCCCTGGTCTGCCAGGTCATCGGCCTCATCCAGGTTGCAGCTTGCCATAGCAAGCCCCTTGAGGTGAGCTGCTTTGTCGGGGAAGTGGCAGTAGAGCAGCAGCCCCCTTAGACCAGCATCCTTGAGGGACTGGAACCAGCCCTTGACTGTCTCTCTAGTGAATACCCATGGGTCACCACCGACAGCACCACGGGCATAGTTTGCAGACCTTGCAGCCTTGGGGAGCACAGCCTCCAGGCTATATGCCTCTGGGCCTCGCTTGGCATAGCCTTTGGTCATGGATATGTGGCCCATTTGGGCTGAGCCATACCAGAAGTAGCAAGGTGTCCAGGGTTCGTCGTTGTCTGGCTTCTCTAGAAGCGCACACCCTTCACAGCTTTTCCGGGCTAGTTCTCTGGTCTGACCTACATACCCTTGGGGTATATCACCTGTCTTTGGATTCTTGGACCTTGCAGTCCACATCATTTCGGTCTTGGTGCCTTTCATAGCACGCAGAATTTTCTTTGATCTGGTTCTGGACAGCGTTGGGCTATTCCAAGACAGCCACTCGGGGTCTCTTATGAGATTGTGATTCGTTCCCATCGTGTTCCTCCATCGGTGGGTTGGTTTATTTATTGTCCTCAAGAAGTGGAAGTGTTGGTGGAAGTTTATACGGCTCAGGGATTGGGTAACCGTACATGTCAAAGCGTGGGTCGTC
>Ga0208315_1001309_pt1 | contig 13041 bp, 15 predicted proteins | sample MalvireepMed_215_FD_184239 | JGI IMG/M metagenome (GOLD analysis project Ga0208315, IMG submission 184239) | Marine viral communities from the Global Malaspina Expedition - Malaspina viral metaG DeepMed_215 (SPAdes) (version 2) | ecosystem: Environmental > Aquatic > Marine > Oceanic | place... | reverse complement strand
GAATTATTTATACCAGGTTTTGAAGAACAAGAAGAAGTAGTTCCTCAAGGATTAAGTAGAGGCGGCCGTGTTAGTATGGAAAATGGTGGAGAAGCTGAAACTGACGCTGGTGACAAGCAACTAGCAGAAAGTGTTTGGGCAACAGAACCAGAGAATGTCAAAGAACATTTTGAATATGATTTTGAAAGATATTATATAAGTGGTGTATGGATGAATAGACTACGAAAAACATCTCCTGTTCAAGAAACAGCTAAAGCACCTACTACTCCATTACCAGAAACACCACCAATTGACCCTAAACTAGTATCCCAGATGACTAATACTAATGTCATGCAGACAGGATTAACACCTACAGAAATGGCATTGCTTTCTAATGAAGAAAAGGTTATAAGATTAAGACAAAGAGGAATAGCACAATAATGGCAATTACAGATTTACAAGCAGCACAAGAAATGGCAGCAAAATATCCTGATCTGCATCAAAGCAGACAGATAGCCTTTGGCCAAAATTATCTAGAAGACCTCGAAAAAGGTACAGGAACTTCACAATATTATACAGGATTTGGACTTGCTCCAGACTGGGTTACAGGTGCAATTGGTGCTCCAGCGACAACTCCAGTAGTACAAGAACCAACAGCAGGAGATGCTCAAGTTGCATCACAAATAGCAGCACAAGACAGAGACGCTGGAATTACAGGTGCTTCCGCTATTCAACCTACAATATCAGATCCTTTTTTAGCTTCAGGAGCAGCAGGCGGCGAGAGGCTTCCTACAATGGATCAAGCAGGAGCTATAGCAGCTGTGACGCAACCAGAAGCATACAATATTCCAGGAACAATGCCTCAAACACCAGTTAGTGGTGTATGGGGACCTCAAGATTATCTTCAACCTGAACCTTTTGTGCAAGACCCAACAGGAATGATTCCTCAACTTGGATCTCAAGAAGATCCAGCTTGGTGGGAATCTGCAAGAGATAAATTTGTTACTACTGGACAGGATGTAGGTAATATTTTTACTGATCTTGCAGGTCAAGGAATTGATGTAGCTAAAATGGCTGGTTCAGCTATTTTGAATTTTATACAACCCGGTTTAGGTTTAATGACACAGATGCTACCACAAGATACTCCTATAGATAAATTTAATAGAGAGTATGCTTTAGGCGGAGATTTATATCAGAACGTAGTTTCACAAGTAGATGATCCAAAATTCGAAGGAAGATTAGAAGGCTATGCTGATGATTTAATTGCTGGTACAGGTGAAGGAAAAGATCCGTTTGGTAAAAATACAGTATCTTTAGCAGGAGACTATCCAGCTTATGCTACTAAGACATATAATGAATTAATAGAAAAACAAAAACAAAGAGCTACAGAAGACAAGGAATTAACTCAATTTGATAAAGATAGACTAGATTACTACGGTCATGTCAGTGGACTAACAGGAAAAACTAACATACCAGGAACACCTTTGATGGTTGATGACTCACCACTTAAAACTTTTCCTGGCGGAGATATTATACCACTAGAAAAACCAGATATAGATGAAGGTTTCCAAACTAGGTTTACAGCTAAAGATGAAGAAGCATGGAAAGGCCCTGGAGAAATATCAGGAGTTGCAGGTACAACTATAGTAGACCCAAATAGAATAGACAGTACAGTAAAAGTAGGTAGAGGTGCACTAGGAACAATGGATCGTACAAAGGCATATCCTGATTATTCTGAAGTAACAGGAATAGAAGGACCACCTAGTGAAATTTATCGAGATCCAATTATGGATATAGCAGCTGAACAAGCGGCAAGAGAAAATGCACTTCAAGAAGAATTAGAAGCTTACAGAGATCCAATTAGAGATATGGTTCCAGTAGACGATAGAATGCCAGAAAATTTAGGATTACAACCCTATGAGTCTTGGATGGATTATGAAGATCCAATTATGGGTATGGTTGACGAAGATTTAATTGATCGTGGTGATCCTCTTGGTGATGAAAGAATTGTTTCTGAAGAAGAAGGTTTAATTGCAGACAAACAAATGGCAATGGAATTTGAAAGACAACAGGTTGCAGAACGAGAAGAAATGGAACGAGCAGCAAGAGCTAGAGAAGAAGCAGCTGTAAGAGCTAGTTTAGAGGCAGCTCAAAGAGCAGAAGATGAACAAAGAGCAAGGAATAGAGAAGAAGCGGCACAAAGAGATAGAGAAGCGGCAGCGCAACAAGCAGCAGCGGAACGAGCAGCAGCTGCATCTAGAGCAGCGGCAGCAGCAGCAGCGCAAGCTAGAGACCGACATAGAGGAGATGGTGGCGGTGGCAGTGGAGCCGTTTCAACAGGTGCAGGTAGAAATCCTTGGGGTAGAGCTAGAGGCGGACTAATTAGAAAATCATATGGTAAAGGTGGAATCGTAGATTTACTATAATGCCTAAACAAAACGCTTTACAAAAAATAGAATCCCACGAAAAACTTTGCAGAATCATGCAAAAATTAACACACAAAAAAATTCACTCAATAGAAGAACGAGTAAAAAGACTTGAAAAAATATTACTTACCTGTACAGGAGCATTAATTACTGGAATGGCTTTTTTAATTTACACTTTAATCAATCATTTAGCTTCGTAGCTTGCAATTTTCCTAAAATAGTATATATAAGTCTCAAGGGTGCTTTAGGGGCCCTTTATTAACTGTCTAACAAGGAGGTTACTATGACTGATCTAATAAATATCAATAAATTCCTAAATAACGCAATCGGCTTTGAAGATATCTTCAATAGATTTGCTTTGCTTAACCATTATAATACGGGTTTTCCCTATTATAACATAAAAAAGAATGCAAAAGCAGATCAGTATACTTTGGAAATGTCTCTGTCTGGCTATAAAAAATCAGATATAGAGATAGATGTACAAGAAGGTATACTAGAGATAAGAGGCAGAGCTGAAGAACATGATACGGAGGACTATGTCTATAAAGGTATGGCTAAAAGAGCTTTTACTCGTAAGCTACAACTGGCTGACTATGTGGAAGCGAAAGGTGCTGAACTCGAAGACGGGATTCTTAAAATCAAATTGGAATACTGTCCACCAGAAGATAAAAGACCTAAGAAAATTTCCATAAAATAGTAGGATTCAAAAATTACAACGCTTCGCGTGTATATCCTACATTTTAAGGGATTAAATCCAGTCTTTTAATTCTTCGCCCATAATTTCTGTGGCGATGTTAACTTTCTTGCGGAGAGCTTTGACGATTCTTTCATCAATAGTATCCTCCGCAAGAATATCTATATAAGTCATTGGTTTAGTCTGACCTATTCTATCTATTCTCGCTTCAGACTGTTGACGTTTTTCTAAGTCATAGCCATTAGAATAATAAATCATATTACTAGCACCAGTTAAAGTAATTCCATATCCTCCTGTAGCAGGAGTTCCAATAAAAAATCTTACTTTATCATCTTCTTGAAATTTCTTTATATTCTCTTGTCTTTCATTTTGTGGTGTTAAACCATAATAGTCTACACAGCACCCCTCTCCAAATTCTTCTACAACAGCTTTAATTATTTGAGCCACATCATATTGATAATGTGCCCATATAACTACTTTTCCTTCTATCTCCTCCAATACATTAATTAATTCATCAATACGATTGTTACTGATATTTTGAGTAGTACCATCATCAGCTTTAAAATGGCCACAGGTTATTTGATGTAATCTCATTAATTGAGTTAAAGCAGTAACCGTTGTAATCATTTTACCATTCATTTCAGCTAATGCCATTTGTTTCATTTGTAAATAAATTTTCTTTTGGTCCGGAGTTAATTGTACAATTCTCTTCATAAAAGTTTTCTTAGGCAAATCTAAGCAATCATCTTTAAGTACTCTGTGAGAAAAAGGTTTTAATGTTTCCGATAATTCTCCTAAATTTTTATATCCAGTAATCTGTTGAAAAGTTCTTCCACCAACACTCATATTTCTCATAATGGCATACTTCGCTCTAAAGTTGTACCAAGAAGAATGACCTAATAACCATGAATCTAAAAATTCACATTGTGTATATAAATCAATTGGAGATTTAGTTACTGGAGAACCTGTTAATATTCTTCTATATTTAGCAAGTTTTCCAAGTTTTAATACAGACTTCGTTCTTTTAGCTTCTTTATTTTTAATAGTAGTAGACTCATCAATTGCCATTAAAGCAGAATGACAATTTAAAAATCTAAAAGCAAAATCCACTCCTTTCTTAGTAGACAATGCCTCTACATTCATAATTAAAATATGAAGGTCTACTTCACTTTTAAAAAGAATATCTAATTTACATTGTTGCTTTTTGCTGATATTGGCTTGCCACAAAACCGCCCTTTTTTGAACATGATCTACTAAATGAGCAGGTATTTCTTGTTCGTGCCATGTTTTAACAACACCTTTCGGTGCCACAATTAAAGCACCATCAATTTTACCTTTATCATAAAGCATAGAAATATTATCTAGTAAAACTTTCGATTTACCAGTTCCCATTTCCATGAAATAAGCAAATACTTCCTTATTCCATGACATTTCTAGCGCTTTTAATTGGTGCGCGTAAGGTTTTGTTTTAAATTTATAATTCATAATTTTTATCTTTTTTCTTTCTTGACTTCTTATATAATAACCACTATATCTTTGTCAAGAAAGTTTTTATGGAAAAAGAAAGTACAGTTTACATATTGCAAGAATTACCAGGAACTCGAGTAGGTCGTCCTAAGTATAATATTATTGGCGCTCAAAAGTATGGTAAGTTGAAAGTTCTTCTTAAAGAAGACACTCAAATTATTATGAGCCCTGGTCCTATTATATTTGAACTAAGAAGACTTTTAAAAGATTACAACTCTAACGATTATTTGTTGTTATCTGGAGATCCTGCAGTGATAGGACTTGCGTGTGCAATTGTATCTGATATAAATAATGGAAGATTTAATCTTCTAAAGTGGGATAGACAAGAGCAAATGTATTATCCATTAGAAATAAACTTATACGAGAAAGGACAAATCGATGAATAAAGAAAAGTTAAAAATAAAAACCAAAGCATATTATGGAAAAAATAATATTAAGATTGTAGATTTACAAAACTCAAGGTATTTTTTTGAAGGGATATATGTTCTAGCTCACAAATGGAAATATAAAACTTTTCAGGATCTTTTAGATTTAAAAGATAAAGATCTTCAATGGAATGTCTTCACTATATTTATTGGAATATTATATTATAATATGTGTGTTCCAAACGGATACAGCATTAATAGTAAAAGATTTAAAAATAATCTTTTACTTAAGCATAAATATTCTACGTTATTTAGATTTGATGGTGAAATACAAGAAATAAGTGAACGTCATTTTGATGATGCTCTAAAATGGTTAAAAGAAAAAGGTTTAATTCAAAAAAGCTCTGCTCATTATACTTACATAGAACTTGGACAAAGGTTTTGGGATTATTCTCGAAAACTAGGTAACTATTTATTTAATACAGAATACGCACAAAAAAGTATTGAAAAAAATACACATTATTTTGGATCTTTGCATTCAAAATCAAAAGAAGAAGCAGCATATATAGAAAGAAAGTTAATTAGAACAGAAAGGTTACATTAATGAATAATATAAACTTTGAAAGAGATAGAGTAGATTCAGTTACACAAATTGATTCTACAAAAACTTTATCTGATAAAGTAATTGAACTAAGAAATTTAGAAGATCAAGTTGCAGCTTCTGAAGATCATACTAAAGGCTTAAAAGAAAAGGCAAGAGAATTGTCTCAAGTACTTATTCCTAAGATGATGCAAGAAATGAATATAACAAAATTAAAATTAAAAGATGGTGCTTCAATAGAAGTTACTAACTTTTATAGTGCCAGAGTAACTCCTGAAAAACAGGAAGAGGCATTTAAATGGCTTCGAGACCATGGCCTAGGTGATATCATTAAAAATGATGTTACTGTTACCTTTGGCATGGGCGAAGACAACAAGGCACAGCAATATGCTGTCCTTGCAAAAGGTCAGGGGTATGAACCTATCCAGAAAATTGGCGTTCATCCTCAGACACTTAAAGCAGTGGTTCGCGAGCGTGTTGAATCTGGACAAGACATGCCCGTGAATCTTTTTAACACGTTTGTAGGTAACCAAACGAAAATAAATAGGAGAAAATAGATGCTAGAAAATAGTAACGAGAAACAAGTAGCTGTTAAGAAAGAAGCGGGTCTGCCTTCAGACGCGTTATTTGAAGCAGATGCTAAACTAGGTTTTGAGAATATAGACCAAGAAAGCTTGGCCTTGCCTATCTTAAAACTTTTACAAAACGGATCAGGAGAGGCACAGAAACGTAATGCAAATTACGTTGAAGGTGCAGAACCTGGTATGTTTTTTAATACAGTGACAAGAAAACTGTATGATGGTGATAAAGGGATACAAGTTATTCCTTGTCACTATAGATTAGAGTATCAAGAATGGGCGGATTTTGGAACTGGTTCTGGGAGACCAGAAAACATATATCCTGCATCAAGTGATATTCTGTCTAAAACTACGAAAGATGCCAATGGGAAGGATAGATTACCTAACGGTAATTATATTCAAAAGACTTCTCAACATTTTGTTATCATAACTGATGGCAGTTCTGCTGAGACGGCTTTAATCTCAATGTATTCATCACAATCAAAAGTTTCTAGAAAATGGAACTCAATGATGATGAGTATAACTAAAAATGGTAAAGATGGTCCATATACACCGCCTCCGTTTAGCCACTATTATAAAATATCCTCTGTCGAGAATACCGGCAAGGGAAATCAGTGGTATGGCTATAACATTGTAAAAATTGGTGAAGTTACAGATGCCAATGTTTATAAAAGAGCGAAAACCTTTTACGAAAGTTGTCGTAGAGGGGACTCATCGGTTAACGGTAGCGCAAAATAGAATTCCAAGCGCTGGAAGGATGGGGCGATAGCGGGAGACTTAAGTCGCCCTATCTAAAATGTATATGATTGACCGATTTAAAAAAATATTTGAAGGATTAAACTGTGCATATGGACAGTATATACCTAGCAACACTTACTCTGAAAACGGTAAACAAAAAGGAAAACCTTTTACTGTTAGAAAAACAGTAACTGATATTCTTTGGCAAAATCATTTAGAGGGTAAGGAACCTGCATTAGGTATTATTCCAATTAATGAACAAAGTCTATGTAAATGGGGATGTATTGACATCGATCAATACAACTTTGACCATAAAAAATTTATAAAAAAAATAAAACAAAAGAATTTACCTTTAATTGTATGTCGATCTAAGTCTGGTGGAGCACATATATTTTTATTTGCAAGTGAACATATCCAAGCTGCATTAATGAGATCTAAATTAAAAAGAATGGCTGCATCTTTAGGATATTCTGAATGTGAAATATTTCCTAAACAAGAATTTATATTAATTGAGAGAGGAGATACAGGTAGTTTTTTAAATCTTCCTTATCATGGAGGAGATAAAACTACTCGTTATGCATTTAAAGAAAATGGCGAATCAGCGACACTAGAAGAATTTGTACAAATGTATAACAAGTATAAGATACCAAAAGAAAAATTTGAATCTTTAAAAATAGAAAGTAATAAAGAACAAGCTATAAAAGACGGACCACCTTGCCTACAGACACTTTGTAAAGAGGGCTTTCCAGAAGGAACAAGAAACAACGGACTATATAATATTGGAGTTTATTTAAAGAAAGCAAATCCAGACACATGGCAAACAGACTTAGCAACTTATAATACAAGATACATGAAACCACCTTTAAGTCCTCAACAAGTAATGACTACAATCTCTTCTCTTAATAAAAAAGACTACCAATACAAATGTAAAGACCAACCTATCTGTAATTTCTGTGATTCAATAACATGTCAAACCAGAAAATTTGGAATAGGTAATGGCGTTATGATGCCTGATATTTCTAACTTAAGAATATTTACATCAGATCCACCTATATGGTTTGTTAATGTAGGAGGTCAAACTGTAGAAGTAGATACAAGAACATTAAGAAATTTTGATTTATTTGATGAATCTTGCATGGATCAAATTAGAGAGAAACTTCCACCAATACCAAAACCAGTGTGGAGTAGAAAAGTATCTGAATTATTTAAAAATGTAGAAGAAATAGAAGCTCCTGAAAGTTTAACATTTAAAAAACAATTAGAAGAATACCTAGAAAATTTTACAACGGATCGAGCAGCAGGAAAACAAAAAAGTGATATTAATAGAGGTGTGTCTTGGACAGATGAAGGAAAAACATATTTTAAATTTAAAGATTTTTGGAATTACTTACAAAGAACTCGTTCTTGGGATATGGAAAGAAATAAAACTTCTCATAAAATACAAGAACTATTTAATGCAAAAGAAACTGTTTTAAAAATTTCTGGTAAATCAGTTAAAGTTATGGTTATGGACGCATTAGAAGTAAGTAGAACAACAGATAAACCACCAGAAATAGAAAGACCATCGTTTGCGAAATGACTAAAAGAATAATAATTCCAGGTCCTCCAGGAACTGGTAAAACATATAGATTAATTAATACTTATTTAAAGAAAGAAGTAAATGAACATAAAACTCCTGTTAAAAAAATAGGCTTCTTCACTTTTAGCAGAACTGCATCAGAAGTTGCTAAACAAAGAGCAATAAAGTTTTTAACTAATATAGATTGGGATGAAGACTTAAAATATTTTTCAACTTTACATGCACTAGGTTCAAGAGAATGTGACATAGATACTAGTACTCAATTACTTAAAGGAAAGAAATGGGATATGTTTAAATCTTACGTAGGTGGATTTGCTGAAAGATTAAACTTTGATACCTTTACTGCTGAAGATGGAAGTGTTGTGTATGGTAATGAGTATATGAAAATAATAAATTTAGCTAGGTCAAGAAAAATAAATTTAGAAAATCAATATAATCTTCAAGAACATTTACAAGACATTAGTTTTAAAGATCTAGAATATTTAAATAGATGTTTAGTTAAATATAAAAAAGAAAATCAAATGTATGAATTTATAGATATGATATCTTTATTTATAGAAAAAGAAAAATGTCCTTCTTTAGACGCTGTATTTTTAGACGAAGCACAAGACTTAAACAATCTTCAATGGGATATGTTTCATTATATCGAATCAAAAGCAAAACGTTCTTATATAGCAGGAGATGATGACCAAGCTATTATGGGTTTTCAAGGTTCTAATTCTGCTCATTTTGTTAAATTACATAAGGATAAAGACACAGAGATAGATAGATCTTTAATTAAATCAAAAAGAGTTCCTAGAGCTGTTCTTAAAATTGCTAAAAGTATTTTAGAAAAAATACCGTCTAGTGAAAGAATTCCAAAAGAATGGCTTGCAACTGATTTTGAAGGAACAGTATCTTTTGTTTCTAACTATGAAAGTATAGATTTTAGCAAAGGCCGTTGGTTAATACAAACAAGAACTAACAAAATGCTAGAACCTATAAAAGATTTCTTTGAAGATAAAGGACTTTATTATTCCAGTAAAAAAGGAAACAATTTAATTAGTAAAGAATTATTAATTGCAATTGATTCTTGGAATCAATTAAGTGAAGGATTATTGGTTCCTGCTAAATCAGCAAGAAAAATGTATTCTTATATGAGTGTTACTGGAGGCAAGATACAAAGAGGATTTGGTACAGGTAAATCTTTCAAAGAGATTGGCGAAGAAGTAATTTGTCTAAATGATTTAAGAAAAGACCACGGGCTACTAGCGACAGGAAGCTGGCAACAAGCATTTGATAAAATAGATGAAAGAAGAAAACAATATATTTTAACTTTACAGGAAAATAAAGAAGACCTCTCTCCAACTTCTAAACCAAGAATTAGATTATCAACTATTCATGGAGCTAAAGGAGATGAGGATGAAAACATTGTTCATTTTCTAGATTTAGATATTCTAAGCTATAATGCATTTCAAAGAAATCCTAATCCAGAACATAGACTTCAGTATGTTGGTGTAACTAGAACTATATCTAATTTATATCTAGTTAATCCAATGGGACAATATGGATATCAAATATAATGCCACATACGCTTACTAGTGAACTTGTTTTACTGTCAATGATGACTTTTTATTTTGCAATTAAACTTTATTTAATATTTATAACATGAGCGACGTATATAATAAACAAATTGGTGGTGATCACTATCAATCCATGATTATACAACCCTCTGAATTTATTAACAAAAATAACTTGCCCTTCGCCGAAGGAAATGCAATAAAATATTTGTGCAGACACAAGCAGAAAGGACAAAAGCAAGATTTGGAAAAAGCAATTCACTACTGTCAAATGGCAATTGATAGAGATTATCCCGAGAAAAAAGATTTCTTAGAAGAAGCTGAGAAAGAGAAAAAAGAACTAGAAGAATCCTATCAAGAATCAAAAAGACAAACAGAAGAACGGAAATCCACCGAATGGATTAAAAGCTACAACAAATGAAAGAAAATGTATAAACCACTACCGGATTCATTAGTAATTAGATCTTCAGGTATTGAAGGTCAAGGGCTATTTGCAAAAGAAAATATTCCTGCACGAGAAAATTTAGGAGTAACCCATATTAAACTAGGAGAAAAAATTATTAGAACACCTCTTGGAGGTTTCATTAATCATTCGGACAATCCAAATTGTATTAAAACTTCTACCTTAGTAACCAACCACAATAATCTTAAAATTAAATATGATTATAAAAAATGGAATTTATTTACAATTAAAGACATTAAGAAAGAAGAGGAGTTAACACTTGAATATAGCTTCTATAAAATATGATATTTAACGCAGCGACAGAATGGGTTAGCCCAGAAACATTCCCTGATTTAAGTGGATATAAGATAATATCTATAGACTTAGAAACAAAAGACCCTGATTTAAAAACAAAAGGATCCGGCTCTATTATTGGCAACGGAGAAGTAGTAGGAATTGCGGTAGCTGTGGACGGATGGTGTAAATATTATCCAATAGCACATGAAGGAGGAGGAAATTTAGACAAAAAGAAAGTATTAGAATGGTTAAAAGATGTATGTGCAACTTCTAGCATAAAAGTATTTCACAATGCTATGTACGATGTCTGTTGGCTTCGTTCTTATGGAATAAAGTTAAATGGTTTTATTATGGATACTATGGTTATGGCCTCACTAATAGACGAAAACAGATTTAGATATGATTTAAATTCTATTTCTTTTGATTATACTGGAGAAAGAAAAAGTGAAGCAGCCTTATATGAAGCAGCAAAAGACTGGGGAGTAGATCCTAAAGCAGAACTATATAAGTTACCTGCTATGCATGTTGGAGCTTATGCTGAAAGAGATGCTGAACTTACCCTAGAATTATTCAAAAGACTATCCACTGAAATAAAAAGGGAAAAATTAGAAGAGATATTTAATCTCGAGACACAATTATTTCCTTGCCTCGTTGATATGCGATTTTTAGGAGTTCGTGTAGACGTTGAAGGCGCTCATAAATTAAAGCAACAATTAATTGGACAAGAAAAAGAATGCTTACAAATAGTAAAAAAAGAAACTGGAATAGATGTTCAAATATGGGCAGCGAGATCCATTCAGCAAGTTTTTGAAAAACTTTCCCTACAATACGACCGCACGAAAAAAACAGATTCTCCATCATTTACAAAAAACTTTCTACAGAATCACTCTAATTCTGTTGTTAAACATATAGCAAAAGCTAGAGAAATTAATAAAGCTCATACTACTTTTATTGATACCATAATTAGATATGAACACAAAGGTAGAATTCATGCTGATATTAATCAAATAAGATCAGACCAAGGAGGAACAGTAACAGGAAGATTTTCTTATTCTAATCCAAACCTCCAGCAGATTCCTGCGAGGAATAAGGATTTAGGACCATTAATAAGATCATTATTTATTCCAGAAGAAGGACACAAGTGGGGATGTTTTGATTACTCACAACAAGAACCACGTCTAGTTGTACACTTTGCTGCAACTACTGCAGGTATAAAAGATGATTCATCTGTTAAAGAAATTATAGATAACTATTCTAATAATGACATAGACTTTCACAAAGCTGTTGCAGAGATGGCAGGAATAGATCGTATTCAAGCCAAAACAATTAATCTTGGTTTATTCTATGGTATGGGTAAAGCCAAGTTACAAGCAGAACTAGGTTTGAACACGAAGCAAGAAGCTGAAGAATTATTTAATCAATATCATGATCGAGTTCCTTTTGTTAGAAACCTAATGAATGAAGTTTCTAAATGGGCATCGAGAGATGGTGAAATAAGAACTTTACTTGGAAGAGGATGCAGATTTAATAAATGGGAACCAGCTCAATTTGGAATGCATACTCCTATGACTTGGGAAGAAGCAGTAAAAAAATATGGAGAAAATAGAATTAGAAGAGCTTTTACTTACAAAGCATTAAATAAATTGATTCAAGGATCAGCCGCTGACATGACCAAAAAATCAATGTTAGACTTATATAAAGAAGGTATTGTCGCACACATACAAATACACGATGAATTAGACCTATCAGTTGATTCAGATAAAAAAGCCAAGAAAATTGTTGAGATAATGGAAAATGCTGTTAAGTTAAAAGTTCCCAATAAAGTAGATTATGAATCTGGAAATAATTGGGGAGATATTTACGATTAACCAGGAGGAAACTATGGAAAAAGTAAAACAAGTATGGGCATTAGCAAAAGCTAATCCAAAGATATCTGCTGCTGTTGTAGTAGTAATCATTGCTATATATTTTTTAGCAACGTAGGAAATATATGCAAAAATTTATAGATGAAGTTAAACATCTTTGGAGCTATCATGTTTTTAAAATCACTGTTGTTGGTATAATAGCAGTTGTCATATTGGTATTAGTTTAATATATGACGATATATGGCTTACCTAAATGCAAACGTGCCTGTGATCTATTCACAGATCAAGAGAGAATATCTCTACGATCTTAAGGATCATCATGGAGAAGTTGAAGACTGCATTATATTTGGCCTGGCATCGATTACAGGGCGTCCTATACTCTTTCACGCGA
>Ga0208315_1001307_pt1 | contig 13045 bp, 9 predicted proteins | sample MalvireepMed_215_FD_184239 | JGI IMG/M metagenome (GOLD analysis project Ga0208315, IMG submission 184239) | Marine viral communities from the Global Malaspina Expedition - Malaspina viral metaG DeepMed_215 (SPAdes) (version 2) | ecosystem: Environmental > Aquatic > Marine > Oceanic | place... | reverse complement strand
GCACTCCGAGCCCTCGACCAGAGCACAGGCGAGATCGTGTGGGAGCGATCGGACATCGCCCCGTATCAGATCTTCATCACCCTCAGCGCCCCGGTGGTCGACCGATCGGGAGCGAACGGCAGCCTGACGACGGTGCTCTGGGCGGGGTTTCCCGAGCCGAGCACGTCCGTACGACTTGACCCGAAAACGGGCGAGACGATCGCGAACTCTAACGAGGTGGTGGCTGAAGGCTTGTTCGATGTCTTGACGAGCGGCGCCGGCCTGCCGATACGCACCCCTAGCGTTGACCCTGCAACGGGCGACCTGATCGCCACTGGACTGACGAATGTCTTCCGGCGTTCGGCGTCCGGTTCCGCAATACGCTGGTCGTACCCGACCTCAGTGCCGTGGAACCCTGTCGGGGTCAATCTCGGCAGCCGCGGCGTGTTAGTCGTCGACGCCGGCAGCGCTGTCGCGATGCTCGACCCCGTCTCGGGCGAGCAGCTTTGGCGCACGGAAATTGCGGCCGACTCCGACGAGTGCTTCCTGACCTACCGACGCAGTCCTCATCCGCTCTTCGCCCAGGCGACCACGGTGGGCGACCGGCTGCTGATCCCGGCGCTCGACGGTGACATCGTGACGCTAGACGCGCGCACGGGTGACGAGCTGGGCCGCTTCGCCACCGGAGTTCCGATCCTGGCTCCGCTGGTCGTGCACGACGGCACGGCCGTCGCGCTGCATCGTGACGGTCTTCTCGCGGCCTATCCGCTCGCCACGCTCGCGGGGGAACGCTTGTGAGGGGCATACGAATCGGCGGCTGGGCGCTTGCCCTGCCAGCGCTGATCTTGATCGGGCTCTTTCTGCTACTGCCCGGCGTTCTTGCGCTCGTGGGAAGCCTGTTCCATATCGACCTCGGCGACCGAACTGTGTGGCGCTGGGCTGGGCTGCAGAACTATACGGCTCTCTTCTCCGACCCCGCGGTTGTCGAGTCGATCTGGAATACCGTGCTGTATTCAGCGATGACGATCATCCCGAGCCTGGTCCTCGGACTGGGCCTGGCCCTTCTGGTTGCCTCGTTTCGGCGGGTCAGGCCACTTCTTCAGGTGCTCCTATTCCTGCCCTTCGCCACCAACATGGTCGCGATGGCCGTGGTGTTCCGCTGGATTTTCGCTAACCGTGGCGGTTTTGTAAACGAGGCACTTGCGCTGGTCGGCCTAGCCCCGATCAACTTTCTTGGTGACTCCAGGTACGCGTTGATCACCGTGGCACTGGTTGGAATCTGGCGGCTGACGTCGTTTGTCATGATTTTCTATTTGGCAGGCTTGACGAGCATCCCGACGGCGCTCTACGAGGCATCCGCCGCCGATGGCCTCGGCCCGTGGTCGACGTTTCGTCGCGTAACACTGCCCCTGCTTCGACCGACGACCGTGTTTGCAACAGTCATGGCCGTTCTGCAGGCGGTGCAGGTGTTCGACACAGTCAACGTCCTCACCGGCGGGGGACCGCTGGGGGCTACGGAAACCATCCTGACCATGACCTGGCGACTCGGCTTTGTCTACTTCGACCTCGGTCAAGCGGCTGCAGTGTCAACACTGCTACTGGTCGTTCTCGTGCTCATTGGCGTGCTTCGCCGTCGAGCCTTCCTCGGAGACAAGGAACTCTAATGCGCACCACACACCGCACCCGACGTTTGATAGGCAGGAGCATTCAGATTGTGGCGGTCACCGTATTCGCCGCGATCTCGGTATTTCCCGTCGTCTGGATGCTTCGCATGTCGGTCTCTCCTGCCGACGAGGCCGTGCTCGATGGCTTGCAGTTGCTTCCCGAATCCCTAGACCTCGGCAATTTCACCCGCGCTTGGGACCAAGCGAACCTGGGCCAAGCCATGCTCAACGGCGCACTCGTCACCCTTGGCATCCTGGCCGCACAGCTCGTGACGGTCATACCCGCGGCATACGCCTTTGCCAAGCTGCGCTTCCGTGGCCGCGATGCTGCCTTCGCGATCGTGCTCGCGTGCCTCCTGATCCCCACCCAGGCCATCGCGCTTCCGCTCTATCTCGGAATCGGCTCGGTGGGGCTCGCAAACACCTTCGCCGCCCTCGTCCTGCCCTTCACAACGAGCGCCATCGGGATCTTCATGCTCAGGCAATACATGGTCACGATCCCCGACGCACTGCTCGAGGCCGCGAAGGCCGACGGCCTCGGCGTGTTCTCCACCCTGCTGCGTGTCGTCGTCCCGACGTCGATGCCATCGATCGCGGCCTTCTCGGTGCTGTCGATTTTTACGCACTGGAACGACTATCTGTGGCCCTTGTTGGTAGCGCGCGACAGCTCGCTCTACACACCTCCTCTCGCACTATCAGTGTTCCAACAGGCCGAGACAGGCACCTCCTACGGCGAACTTGCCGCGGCAGCCCTGCTCGTGACCCTGCCGATAGTGGTGCTGTTCATCGTGGCCCAACGCAAGTTCGTCAGCGGCATAGCCGGCGGCGAAATCCCGGGCTGACGTCCAACGCCTCGCAAATACCTCCCGTTATCCACCTCCCTCACCACCTCTTCATTCCTCCGCACAGATTGTGAGTATCCCCATGCCCGTACCCAGAAGAGCTCTCGCCTTTGGCGCTGGCCTCATTGCCTCCACACTCGCCCTGACCGGCTGCTCGGCCGCCCAGGAGACCGCTCCGAGCGCGCAGGTCGACGTCAGCTCCTGCGATCCGAGCGGCGTCACCATTTCCGCCCAGTACGCCAGCCAAGGTCAAGCCGCCGCCGAGCTTGGCAAGGAGACGCTGGAGAAGAAGTACTCAGGCCTAACCGTCAACCTCAAGGCTGCTCCCGAGGGCACCAGCTACGACGAACTCACGCAGCAGGTCGTCGCTGACATCGCCGCTGGATCCCGTCCCGACGTGATCATGCTTGGCCTGGACCAACTCAAATTCTGGGTGGAGAAATACAGCCCACAGGCGATTGACACTGATTCGCTCCGCGACAGTTATGACCGGGACTATCTTAGCGTCGGCACGGTCGACGGTACGACTTATGTCGCTCCTTTCCAGATCTCGGTGCCCGTGCTCTACACGAACACCACCCTCGCCGAGTCCGCTGGCATCGACGCACTGCCGACCACCCACTCCGAAGTCCTCGAGGACGCGCGTGCCATCCAGGAAAAGACGGACGTCTCCACCCCGATCCAGATCCCTCGTGACAACATCGCCTGGTGGTTTGTCCAGGCCTTCGTCGGCAGTGGTGGCGGCACGTTCGTAAACGAGGACGGCACCGCGGGCTTCGACAGCGAGGAAGGGCGGGCAGCGCTCAAGATTTATCAGACCATCGGCGACGAAAAGCTCGAAGACCAGGTGAGCTGGCAAGACTCGATCGCCCAGTTCACGCAGGGAAACGTGGCCTACTTCTTTGCCACGCCCGCCGTGGGCGCGAGCGTGGCTGCCAACATCGGCGACTCGTTCGACTGGACTATCTCGGACATGCCGATCCCTGACGGCGGCACCGCGAAGCTCCCCGCGGGTGGTAACGGCTGGATGGTGCTCTCCGACGATGCCTGCCGGGCTGCGTTCAGCAACGAGCTGATCGGCGCCATGCTCGACCCTGAGGTCATCCTGACGAGCTCGCTGGCCAATAGCTACATCCCGGTCGACACCGAGGCCAAAGCCGAACTGCTCCAGCGCCCCGAGGCCGACGGCCCGCTCGGCTACGCCTGGCGATACGAGGGAACCCCGGTTGCCGGCTCTGGCTGGGCTGGCGAAAACCTTGGACGCACCAACCAGTACCTGCAGGACATGGTGCAGTCGATGGTCGACCAGGGCGAAGACGTCAACGACGTCGTTCCCAGCGCCGCCGATCGCATCAGCGCACTCACGAAGTAAACAAACAAAGGAGCACGAACATGTCTGCTGAGGTTTCCCTTCGCCATCTAGTCAAACAATTCGGCGGCGTAACCGCGGTCAACGACGTCTCAATCGAGGTCGCCGCCGGTGAATCCCTCGTCATCCTCGGGCCCTCTGGATCGGGGAAGTCCACCCTGCTTCGCATTGTGGCTGGACTCGAGGCGCTTGACTCCGGCGACGTGCTAGTCGGAGGGAAACCCCAGCAGAATCTCCCGCCCCACGAACGCGATGTAGCCATCGTCTTCCAGCACTTCGCGCTCTACCCCCACATGAGCGCGCTCGAGAACATCACCCTCGGCCTTCGGCACGGCCTGGGTCTGGATCGTGCCGCGGCGCGTCAGCGAGGTCTGGAGTTCGCGAAGCGGATGGATATCGAGGATCTACTCGACCGTAAACCCCGGCAAATGTCGGGGGGCCAGCGGCAGCGAGTCGCCCTCGCCCGAGCTCTCGCCCGGCAGGCTCGCTTGGTGCTACTCGACGAGCCCCTGTCCGGGCTCGATGCCCAGCTGCACATCGCGCTGCGCCAGGAGATCGCCGATCTGATGCGGACGACGGGGGCGACGTCGATCCACGTCACGCATGACCAGAGCGATGCCATGGCCTTGGCCGACCGGATTGCCGTGATCAACAAGGGATGCATCGAGCAGATTGGCACGCCCGATGAATTCTATAACGAGCCGGCGACGGTGTTCGTTGCGGGCTTCATAGGGTCTCCTCCGATGAATCTTCTCCCTGGAACGGCAGTCGATGGCGGCTACCGCACTATCTTCGGTGACGTTGAGGAGCGCACCACCACCCGAGAGGTGAGGGTCGGAGTGCGTCCGGAGCACGTGCGAATCGACAGCACGGGCCGGTACCAAGCGACTGCCATTGTGCACACCACTATCTTCGAAGGTTCCACCCGGATCCTGGAGGTCACGGTCGGCGATGCCAGGCTCGCAGTCCGCACCGACCAGAGCGTGCGCGTGCGTCGAGGCGACTCCGTGCCGCTGAGCTTCTGCGACGAGGACGCGCAGCTCTTCGACGCTGAGACCGGCCGCCGCATCGAGCGATCGCTGTCGCGTGTCCGCTGAGTCCGGAGGCGCCCTGCTCTGGGACCTCGACGGGACCCTGATCGACAGCGAGCAACGATGGGCGGCCGTCTGCTGGGAGATCGCTGAGGAATCGGGTATTAAAGAGTGGAGGCCGTCACCGGTGGATATCTCCGGTCGTGCTATCCCGATGCTGGCAGGCATGCTGAGGGAACGCGGAGCGGCAGGCACGCTAGGCTCGCTCACCTCGGCACTTACTGAACGGATGCGAACCCTGAATCGCCAGGACGGAGTCCTGTGGCGGCCTGGGGCTCTAGAAATGCTCGAGACTGCACACCAGAATGGCGTCCGGCAGGCTCTGGTGACGATGTCGCTCGAGATGAACGTCATCGACATCCTGGAACAGCTACCACGACCCTATTTCGCTCAAATCGTGACGGCGAACATGGTGACCAGGCACAAGCCAGCCCCCGATCCGTACGTGCTCGCCCTCGAACGGCTGGATCTGCCCGCATCCGGCTCGGTCGCCATCGAGGATTCTCCCGCCGGGCTGCGCAGCGCCTGCGATGCGGGTTTGAACGTGATAGCTGTACCCTGCTCTGGCGCGATCGCGCCGAGTGACGACTACCAAATCTGGGAAACGCTTGCCGCGCGCGGCCTGCCCGACCTCGTAGCCGCGGGACTCGCCGTAGGCTGAGTAGCCACAGCGGAAGCAGATTCCAACATAGGCCCTGCTTTGCTCCACCAGTTCCCGTCGTGCTGAAGAGATGCCTGCTCGTGAATCGACCTTCGGTCGTTCAGGTCGTTCGAATTCCAAAAGCAGTGTCAGTGTTCGTCTCGAACTAATTTATCAAGATAGATGATTCTCGGCGCTCGACGCGCTCGCCCGCGAATCATCACCGAAAGCCCAATACGCAATGCCCGAAGCCTCATGCACAGCGGACAGACAGCGGCCGAGGTCTTACGCAGCCTCGGAAGATTCAGAGCGACGTTCTATCGCCCGGCGCCTTGGCTGGGACTTCTGCCGGGTTCAGTCGCGGTTGATGACTCCGTGGTAGCCGATGACGCCAAATAGCGATCACAGAACGCCGCCAATTATTGTTCAAGTCCACAAGCGGCGATGATGGAGCCCCGTCCGTCCCGTACGGGTGTACCTCAACAAGACGTACGGATCGCACAAAGCCCCCCTCGAGGGGCGCGTGGGCAGTTGAGCATCACGATCACTTGCGCGACCTCGCGGACCAGAACCACGGCGCACGCTGGACGATCGAACCCATCATCAGAGTCGAGGCCGCACTGGACGAAAGTTCCCTCTCCGGCCACGCCTTGTCTACTCGACTGGTGTTCGCGAATACGATGACTAGCAGCGAGTTCGAGCACTCGCAGACCTTGAAGGAGCAGCTGCGAGTGTCGCGACTTACTGAACTTCTGAGGCAGGCCCGTAAAGCGGACCCTCAACTCGGGAACGATCTTGATAAAGAGATTGCCGCGTTGATGAAGCGACGCACCTTCGGCCTGGTCTTCGAACAGCACCGGCCGGAGGCCGTGGAGTTGCCGGGGCGGGCCGTGCGACGTGGAGATAAGGTGCGAGTGCTGCCCCCTCGTGGCGAGGTCGGATCGGGCGATCAGCGACTGTGGCGCGTGGAGCAGATCGTGCGCGTGGACGGGAACCGAGTCGCTCATCTATTGGAATTGGGCTCACAGAAGCCAGAGTCACGAACGGCTCAGTCTGGAGACCTGGTGGTGGTCGCTGAGTTTAACGACCGCATCCACCCCGGGCTGGTTGAGACGGGCAGGGTAGAGAGAGGCGGCGACAAGCCGTTCCATACGGTCATAAATTCCGAGAATTACCACGCGCTAGAGATGCTGACATACACGCACCGGCGTGCCATAGACACCATCTATATTGATCCGCCTTATAACACCGGGGCGAGGGACTGGAAGTACAACAACGACTACGTTGCCAGCGATGACGACTACAGGCACTCCAAGTGGCTGGCTTTCATGGAGCGACGACTTGAGATCACCCGCGAGTTGCTTAAACCTGATGACTCGGTGCTGATTGTCACGATTGATGAACACGAAGTACACAGGCTTCGCCTATTGCTCGAACAAACGTTTCCTGAGGCATACATTCAAATGGTTACGATTGTTACTAATCCGAAGGGCGTCGCGCAGGGTCGCTTCGCTCGTGTCGAGGAGTATGCTCTCTACTGTTTTTTTGGGAGTGCAGGGGTTCACGCAACCGACGACGACTTACTTTCTGATGGCGGCACTCAGCGGAACACCCGATTCTGGAAGGGCTTGCTTCGGGCAGGCACCAATGCCAGCCCTTCAGCTGGCCTAGGGATGGCGTACCCGATATTTATTGACCCTGAACGTGGCCGCGTCATCAGTCTGGGACGAACCCTCCGCGAACGGATTGAGGCTGGAGACGTGACTGGTGATCCGAATCGTTGGCTGCCCGGCGAGCGGGAGGCGTCCGAAACACCAGCTGGCCTGGTTGCTGTTTGGCCGCTCCGCCGTGATGGATCACTCGGTGTTTGGCAGGCGATCCCTGAGACTCTACTCTCACTTCTTCACCAGGGACTGGTGAAGTCTGTCCTTCGGCCCGACGGATGGGCCATTAGCTATGTGCCGAATGGAGTTAGAACAAAGATCGACCGGGGCGAGGTAGAGATCACAGGATATGACGAGCAGTCCGGAGCCGCTATTCTCGTCATGAAGCGTGATCTGACCCGCGCCAAGACCGTTTGGAAACGTGCTCGTCACGACGCAGGCTGGCATGGTTCAGTGATACTTCGAAAGTTGCTGAACGCTCGTGCCTTCGACTTTCCGAAGTCGCTCTACGCCACACGTGACGCGTTGGAACCCGTTGTGACGCATAAAAAGGATGCTCTCATTCTTGACTTTTTCGCTGGGTCAGGAACCACAGCGCATGCGGTTGCGATGCTCAACCGAGCCGACGGTGGTCGTCGGCGTTCAATCTCGATTACAAACAATGAAGTCGGGCCTGAGGAGCAGCCCCGCCTTCGTTCCAAGGGGCTTCGCCCTGGAGACGAGGATTGGGAGACTCTCGGCATTTTCCGAAACGTAACTCTACCCCGGATCAAGGCTGCGTTTACAGGAGTTCGCCCGGATGGAGAGCCTGCTGATCTGGAGTACGAAGACGGCAGCCTCGCCAGCGAAGGATTCGATGAGAATGCAGCGTTCTTTGCTCTGACTTACGAGGCGCCGCTTTCTGTCCGTCACAACCGAGCGTTTGAACGTATCGCCCCGATGTTGTGGATGAGGGCCGGCTCTCAGGGGAGGGTAATCACCGAACTCGGCGATAACGGCTGGGATGTCGCCGAAACCTACGGGGTGCTCGAAAACTTGGATCAGGCTGGCGTGTTCGTGGCTCGGGTCGCAATGAATAAGTCGGTGCGAACGGCATTCATCGTGACCGACGACGATTCAGCTTTTCAGATGGTGTGTCGCGATCTGCCCAGTCAGGTACTACCGGTGCGGTTGTACGAGCCTTACTTGCAGAACTTCCAGTTGACGGGGGGCCGCTGATGCGATACACGCTGAAGGACTATCAGGCCGACGCTGTCCGGGACGTGCTACGGAATCTTGCCCAAGCCCGGGACATGTACCACCGGTACGACTCTCTCACTCAATTCTCACTAACAGCTACAACCGGAGCAGGAAAGACGGTTATGGCTGCCGCGGTGATCGAGGCGCTCTTCTTCGGAAATGACGAATTTGACTTTGAGCCCGACCCCGGTGCCGTGGTGCTCTGGTTTTCTGACGACCCTGCACTCAATGAGCAGTCTCGAGTACGCGTGCAGGAGGCAGCAAGCGAGTTGGACTCTCGCCTGCGAGTCATTGAATCTACGTTCTCCGAGCCGTCGTTAAGGCCCGGACAAGTGTACTTTCTGAACACTCAGAAGCTGTCCAAGAACAGTCGTCTCGTGCGCGGTGAGCCGACCCCGGACCCCGGCCAGCCACGACTTTTTCAACCTCGCCCCGACGACGTGCAGTCCTCAATCTACGACATAATCACCAATACCGTCGACAACTCGAATCTGACGCTGTACTTCGTCCTGGATGAAGCTCACCGCGGCATGGGCACGACGAGCAAGGACCGCTCGACAATTGTGCAGCGATTGATCAATGGTCGGGGTGCAGTTCCCGCCATGCCTGTGGTTTTCGGCATCTCCGCCACCGTGGAGCGCTTCGAGAACTCCATGAAAGAGGCGGAGGGGCGTACCGCCCTGCCTTCGGTGATGGTGGACTCAGCGCTGGTACAGGCATCGGGATTGTTGAAGGACGACATCGTGCTGAGCATCCCGGTCGAGGAGGGCGTCTTCGACACCGTTCTCCTCCGGCGGGCGGTGGAGAAAATCCGTGCCTCGACTTCGGCCTGGAATGACTACGCCGCTGAACAGGAAGAGGCCGAGCCGGTCGTCCCGCTGTTGGTCGTGCAGGTCGGAGATAAGCCGACCGAAGAGACCCTGATGCGAACGATCGATACGATCTACGACACTTGGCCCGAGCTGCCTGCAGATGCTGTTGCGAACGTCTTCGGAGAGCACTCTGACCTGATGATCGGACAGCAACCCGCGCCGTATATCGAACCGCAACGCGTTCAGGACGCCAAGCACATCCGCGTCCTGCTGGCCAAGTCTGCGATCTCCACCGGCTGGGACTGTCCGCGAGCTGAAGTGCTTGTATCGTTCCGCCCTGCAACAGACAAGACGCACATCACCCAGTTACTCGGGCGAATGATCCGCACGCCCCTGGCACGGCGGATCCCAGGCAACGAACTGCTGAACAGCGTGGATTGCCTCCTGCCCTTCTTTGACCGCAAGACGGCCACGGACGTCGCCAAGATGCTGATGAAGGGCGCCACGTCCAAGGACGGTGAGGACGCTGACACCGGAGGTGGCGAAGGGCGCCGGGTCCTATTCGACCCAGTGATCCTGTACCCCAACCCGCAGGTTCCACAATCAATCTGGGATCACTTCGGTGCATTGCCCTCTGTGACGATCCCGAAGAAGGGCGTCAAACCCATACGCAGGCTCACCGCCCTGGCCACAGCCCTATCGAAGGACGGACTTATTGAGGAAGCCGTCGCCGAAGCGCACAAACAACTCCACGCCGCCCTCGACGGTCGCAGAATCCAGCACAAGCCCAAGATCGAACTGGCTCGACGAGACGTACTCACGATGAGTGGCGAGGAAGCACGAGGTCGCATCGGTGGCGGGATCTCTTACGAGTCTTTTGAAGAATCAGCCGACCCTAGGGCTATCGAAGATTCCTACCGAGCAGCCGCTCGTGTCCTCAGTCCCGCCCTGTGCTCCTCGTACGTCGACTACCTGGTCGGCCCGGACTGTGACGACGACGACCTCCTAGAAGCCAACATCGTCGTGGCAGCTCTCGGTCGTGTGGAAGAAGTAGCGCAGGCCATCGAGGACGAGGCCGACACTCTCGCCCGACAGTGGCTGACACAGACCCGGGTCGCCCGTAAGGGACTACCGGAGGAGAGACAGGTGGAGTACGACCGGCTAGAAGGTATGTCGACCCAGCCCGAGCGAATCTCCCTGACCGTCCCCAAAACTGCCCAGGTCGAGTCCAAGGTTCGGGAAGCGGACGGCTCAGAGAGATTGTTGCCAACCCGCCTCCTGCACCTCATGGCTGCCGAAGACGAGACCTATCCGATCGACCTCAACGAATGGGAACGAAAGGTCGTCGACTCCGAAGCCGAGCAGCCAGGCTTCAAGGGGTGGTACCGCAACCCTGCCCGCGCTACCAAGGAGTCGCTGGCCATTTCTTACAGAGATGGCACCGGAGAATGGAAGGCGCTGCGACCCGACTTCATCTTCTTCACAATCGACCATGCCGGAAAGGTTGTCGCTGACCTGGTGGACCCGCACGGTCACCATCTCTCCGATGCGCTACCGAAGCTGCGAGGTCTTGCCGACTTCGCGGAGCATTACGCGGACGACTTCCGTCGCATTGAATCGGTGGCCGAAACTGCCGGCACTTTGCGCGTCATTGACCTGACCAAACATCGCACTCGCCAAGCAGTCCGCGATGCAACTGATGCCGCGGCGCTCTACGCATCTGACATCGCGCACGACTACTGAAGCCGCGGAAATCCCGTCTCTCCACGCGTCTTATTCCGCACGTTTCGAGAGGATGGCCCTCACACACACGTCACAGGAGGTATGCGAATCTAAGCGGGCTGGCCAGTGGAGAACGGGGTCCCTGTTGATCAGCGGTCTTCAGTGAAAGTGCCCGCGAGGTCAACACAGAGGCGGTTGCCAAACTGGTAGTCTAGCAATCGGCGTCGGTGCATCTGGTGGACTGCGACGCCCGGTGCGATGCCAATCTGGCGAGCCTTGCTTGCAATTTCATCATCGGAAGACAGCCCGTGGAACTGTGAGATTCCGGCCTCGCCGAAGAGGATGTCCATTGCAAACCTGTTTGCACCCTTCTCTGCTGCGGAGTTCCGCGTTCTCGCGGTGCGGTATTCCACGTGCATCTCGCCGCGGGGGTCGTTAAGCACGTGGCCGATCTCGTGAAAGAGCGTCCAGATGACGAACCCGTCCTTCCCCCACCGCCCCGTTTGCTGAATGACTGGCACGCGCTTGTCGATCCAGCGAGTCATGCCCAACAACGGAAACTTCTTTGGTGGCTCTACCACCAGGAAAACGACACCGACATTTGCGAGCATGCTCGCAATGTCGCGGAGCATCGTGGAGTCGGGCGTTGCGGCCCGCGAGCGCAATTCAGGAAGAGCCGCTCGGAGCCGCTCGGGGTCGTACTGGAAGCTACGTCCGCGCTCGAACGACTCAGTGAGTTCGGCTGCCCGAAGCCAAGTCGTCAGGAGGGTCTGGTCTAACGCTTTGCCCGAGTCTTTTAAGGCAGCCAGCGCATAGTCGCCTGTAGACGCCTCTTCATGAAGGTGAACGTACGCCTCCCACGTCCCACAGCGATGGAACGCGAGGAAGTCAGACACCAGCTTGCCGGGTGACCGCTTCGTGGCCCTGGTGGCGCCGATGCTGCGCAAATACGTGACCGCGGACGGCGCGATCTCGTCTGCATGGTCGGCAAGGCTCTCCTCATCAGCGATGCGCGCCAAGTCCGCGCGATACAAGGCCTCATACTTGAGCCACGTCTTGGCGGGGATCCCAACGACGCGCTCGAGTCGCATGGCAGTCTCGCTCGTAATCGGAGCGCGTCCGTTTACGATCTCGTTGACCTGCTTGCGACTACTTCCGAGCTTCTGAGCTGCACGCTCCTGCGAGAGCTTCTGACTATCGATCCACTCCTCCAAGTACTCCCCCGGAGCGACGGCGTAGTTGGTAGAGGTCATGATCGCTCCTTTCTCAGTGGTAGTCCACGATTTCGATGACGGTCACGGCGACAGCGCTTACCGAGTCTGGAGTCGGTTCGATCAGGAGCCGCCAGTTTCCGCTCAGCTCGCCAGACCAGACCCCTGCGCGATTGCCCGTAAGCTCATGCCAAGCTCCTCCAGGGTCGTCTACAGGCAGGTCACTTAGCGCGTCCGAGTTCTCGAGCGCCTTAATCCTCAGCCGGAGCTTCTTCCTTAAATCCGGCCGCCTCTTCTGCATCTCCCGTTCATCTGTACACAGCTTCTTAAGCTTGTTGTCCTTGTAGCTAACATGCAATCAGTGTCACCGATCTCGTTACAGTCTAACGCAGCGGGCCTTGAAATTATGCCCTAGGCAGCGCACTCCCCAGGGCCAACACGCGCCATGCATCGCCACCGCATGGCGCATGTTGGCCCTGGGGAGTGGCCGATGAGCGCGCGCATCCGTCACTTCCAAGGCTTACAGGCGTTGCATGCCGAGAATGTATGTCCTGACGTAGGTGCTGGTCAGAGCGGTCTCTCTTGCGATCGCTGGTAGCGTCGCAGCATGTGTGGTCGGTACTCGGTAGCGGTGTCTGGCGCCGCCCTGGTCGATGTTCTTGGCCTGGACGGGACGGAACCGGGGTTCGAGTGGGAGCCGAGCTACTCGGTTGCTCCTCGCACGCGGGCGCCGGTGATCCGGGATCGCCTGATCGGCGATCAGCGGGTGAGTGAGGCGTTTATGCCTACGTGGGGGTTGCGTCCGTCGTGGG
>Ga0208315_1001304_pt1 | contig 13063 bp, 21 predicted proteins | sample MalvireepMed_215_FD_184239 | JGI IMG/M metagenome (GOLD analysis project Ga0208315, IMG submission 184239) | Marine viral communities from the Global Malaspina Expedition - Malaspina viral metaG DeepMed_215 (SPAdes) (version 2) | ecosystem: Environmental > Aquatic > Marine > Oceanic | place... | reverse complement strand
AATTTATGTTGATGTAATAATTAAACGCTGGGAAGATTACACAGGCAAGAGTAGTAAAAAAATATGAAACTTAAACTTGGCACTTACGTTGATGCTTTGAAAAAGGATAATGCTCAACTCACTAAATGGAATTATGATTTAATGAAAAGATATAAAGTTAAAACATCTGATCCAGTCATTAACGATGTTATTGATAGAATTTTTAAAAGGCATTTACAAGGAATGGAGAAGTTTAAAAAAACAATGTCTGATAATTCAAAATCTATTCCTGAATGGATAGAGGAATCTATACAGGAAAAAATTGATGATATTTGTTATATGGTTACTTTAAAAAGTCGCATTGATAAAGAGATTGAAACATTAAAAAAGGAAATGGCGTTGGTAAGAGAACAAGCACAAATAGATATATTAGAAAAGGATAGAGAATTAGGACGAGCATATAAAAAGATTAATGAATTAAGTGATGACACGAAAAAAACCTAAAGCGTATGGTTATAAACATATTCAAAAAACGAGAAAGAAGCGTCAAGGCAGACACTCAAAACATAAAAAAATAAAACGATATAGAGGACAAGGACGATGATGAAAATAACATTAATTATTTTGTGTAGTTTATTGCTAACGCATTGTTCTCAATTTGCTTTAGTTGCAAGTGGAACAAGTATAGCGATTAGTCAAAATACATACGCTAAACTATATAATGCTTCTGATATTCTAACTGTAATTTCAACAGATAAAAGTATTAAAGAACACGCTTATGATAAGATTAAAGGAGATTAATTATGCGAGTGATTATTATAATATTGTATTTAGCTAGTGGTGATGTGATAAAATTACCTATTACCTTAACAGCAGATCAATCGTGTAGTGATAAACTAATTCAAATAGTACAACCTAACAGTATAGGTACAAGTGTTTTTTATAAAGGAAAACAGGTACTTGCTTATTACTGTAAGAAAGGGACAGGTGAGTATATTTCATAATGGCTACTTCATTTAATATTGAAGCGATTGCAAAGCTGTTAAAATTATCTGAACGTAGAGTACAACAACTTGCTAAAGATAATATTATACCTAAAGCAGAACGTGGTAAGTACGATCTAGTCAGTAGTGTTCATGGATATATAGATTTTCTAAAAGCTAAAGCTGGTGGTGATTTTACTGCTGAAGAAGTATTAAAAAATAAAAATAAACTGCTTAAAGCTAAAGCAGAAATAGCAGAAATAGAAAAGCAAAAGGCAACAGGCGAATTAATACCGAAAGAAGAAGTAAAACGCACCTGGTTAGAGTTAGTACACAAAATAAAACAAAAATTGCTTTCAATACCAAATAAGGTTGCTCCAGTTATTGTTACAGTTAAAAATATTAACGAAATTAAATTAATACTTCAAGATAAACTATATGAGGCACTTTATGAGATCACAAGCGATGACAGAAGTGTGGCAAAAAACAATGAGTCTAATAAAACCACCGCCACACCTAAAAATAAGTCAGTGGGCAGATAAATTTAGACACTTATCTACTGAAAGCAGTAGTGAAGCTGGTAAATTTGAAACTAGTCGAGCCATATTTCAAAAAGAAATAATGAATAGTATCAATGATCCATCTATTGATGAAGTTGTTGTTATGTCGTGTTCTCAAATAGGTAAGACTGAAATATTACTTAATGCTATTGGCTATTATATTCATTATGCTCCAGCACCTATATTAATTGTCCACCCAACATTAGAAATGGCTCGTGCTTGGAGTCAAGATAGATTAGCACCAATGATAAGAGATACTGAAATTTTAAAATATAAAGTTGCTGATGTTAAAAGTAAAGATTCAGGCAATACAGTATTGCATAAGATATTTGATGGTGGACACATAACTGCTTGTGGAGCAAATAGTCCAGCATCGTTAGCTTCACGACCTATTAAAATTGTCTTATGCGATGAAATAGATAGATACCCACCTACTGCTGGAAGTGAGGGCGATCCTGTTATGTTGGCTAAACGTAGGAGTGCTACTTTTTGGGACAGTAAGTTAGTTCTAACATCAACACCTACTGTTAAAGGTGCAAGTGCGATTGAATCTGCTTATGAAGATACTGATAAGCGTTTATTTTATGTTCCATGTCACAAGTGTAAGAAGAAACAAGTTTTAAAATGGTCGCAAGTACAATGGGAAAAGAACAAACCTGAAACAGTTAAATATATATGTGAACATTGTAAAAAGAAATGGACTGATATTGAAAGAATTAAAAATATTGCTAAAGGACATTGGAAAGCGACTGATAGGTTTAATGGACGTGCTGGTTTTAGATTGAATGGACTTTATTCTGTATGGGTAACGATGGAAGAAGCTGTTGGAGAGTTTTTACGAGCAAAAAAATTACCTGAAACATTAAGAGTATTTGTAAATACTTATCTGGGAGAAACGTGGGAAGATCAAGGAGAGCGTATTGATGACTTGGGCCTATATGATAGACGTGAAGATTATATTATTCCTGATGAAATAGTATTACTCACTGCTGGAGTTGACGTTCAGGACGATAGAATCGAAGTAGAAGTATTAGGTTGGGGTTTAGAAGAAGAAACGTGGAGTATTGATTATCATACGATCTATGGCGATCCATCAGCACCTAATATTTGGCAAGAACTAGATTTAATATTGTCTAAAACATACGAATTGCCTAATAAAACCAAACTTAAAATTGTTGCGACTTGTGTGGATAGTGGACACCATACCAATCAGGTTTATAAGTTTTGCAAACCAAAATTTGCACGAAGAATATTCGCAATCAAAGGTATAGGTGGAGAGGGACGAGCAATCATTAGCAGACCTACAAGAAATAATATTGCTCGTATAACTTTATTTCCTATTGGCGTTGATACTGCTAAAGAATTAATATATTCGAGATTAAGGATAAGAGATTATGGTGCTGGATATTGTCATTTTCCAAAAAAATATGGAGAAGAATATTTCAGACAACTAACAGCAGAAAAAGTTGTTACAAAATATAGACGAGGTTTTAAAAGACGAGAATGGGTTTTAATGCGACCAAGAAATGAAGCGTTAGATTGTAGAGTTTATGCGTTGTCGGCATTTACAATATTGAATGCAGACTTAAATAGAATATCTGAAAAACAAAAAGGACAAACAGAATTGAATCTGAAAGTCAACCCAAATAGGTTGAAACATTATAAAAAGCATAGTAATTTTGCGAAATCGTGGAATGATTAATTAATATGGCAAATTTATTTACAGATATACCAGAAAAAGAACCAATAAGTTTTTATAAAGGCGAAACAATCGTCTGGAAAAGAACAGATATAGGTGCTGACTATGATCCGTCAAGTCATTCAATGGTTTGGGAAGCATCATTAGAAACTGATGGTTCAACAAGATTTTCAGCAACAGTTACAGAGTCAGGAACAGAATACACATTTACATTAGATGATTCAGCAACCGCTAGTTATACTGCTGGAGATTATTTTTGGGTTTTAAAAGTTATTCAAACAAGCGATAGTGAAAAATTAATTATAGATTCAGGCAAACTAACTGTTAAAGATAACTTTTTTGCAACTACTGGCGATACTAGAAGCCACGCTAAAGTAATGCTCGATAAAATCGAGAGCATATTAGAAAATAGAGCAGATGCAGATGTTTCAAGTTATTCAATAGCTGGACGTTCACTTAATAAATTAACTGTTGAAGAATTATTAAGGTGGAGAGATTATTATAGAGCAGAATATAAACAAGAAGTTGCGGAATTTAGAATTGGTAACAATGAGGGTTCAGGTAGAGTGGTAAAGGTACAATTTAATGACATATCTTGAACGAATTAGAAATCTATTCAGAAGAAGAACGAATAAAAGGTCTTTTTATTCTGGTGCTGGAACGCATAGACTATTAAGCAACTTTATTCAAACATCTAAATCTGCTGATACTGAAATCAAACAAAGTTTGAGAGTTTTAAGAAATAGAGCCAGAGATTTAGCAAGAAATAATGCTTACGCAAGAAGATTTATCAATGTTTATACAGATAATGTTATTGGTGCTAAAGGAGTTCATTTACAAGTCAGAAGTCGTGATCCAAATGGTGCATTAGATTCATTTGCTAATAATATGATTGAAAGACGTTGGAAAGAATGGGGTTATCAATGTTCTGCCGATGGTAAGATGAGTTGGGTAGATTGCCAACGATTATTTGCTGAAACATTTGCAAGAGATGGAGAAGTTTTAGTTAGAATTATTAAAAATTTTGATAATCCTTATAAATTTGCTATCGAATTTATTGAAGCTGATTTTTTAGATACAGAATTAAATACAATTTTAACAAATAAGAATGAAGTTAGAATGGGAATTGAAATTAATAAGTTTGGTAAGCCAATTAATTATCATTTATTAAAAAGACACCCAAACGATGACTTAAATGTAAGTGCTTCTTCTTATCCAGGTGTAAAATATAATATTGTACCAGCTAACGAGATTATTCATTTCTATCATCAAGAAAGACCACATCAAACAAGAGGTATTCCACCTTTATCATCGTGTTTAAAAGATTTAAAAATGTTAGATGGTTATATGGAAGCTGAATTAGTTGCGGCAAGAGTAGGTGCAAGTAAAATGGGATTCTTTAAATCTGCTGATGCTGATAGTTATACTGGAGAAGATAAAACAAATACTAATAATCCAATTATGTCTGCTGAACCTGGTACGTTTGAACAATTACCAACTGGAACTGATTTTCAAACATTTGATCCACAACACCCAACGACAGCATTTAAAGATTTTACTAAATCTATTATTAGATCAATCGCAAGTAGTTTAAATATTAGTTATACGACACTTGCAAATGATTTAGAGAGTGTAAATTATTCAAGTATTAGACAAGGTGCATTAGAAGAAAGAAATTATTGGCAGTGCGAACAATATAAGATTACTAGAAACTTTCACGATATTGTTTATGCTGGTTGGTTGGAAATGGCTTTATTAACAAACTTATTAAGTGGTCTTCCAGCTTCTAAATTTCCTAAATTTAATCAACCTATCTGGAGAGGGAGAGGTTGGCAGTGGATTGATCCTAAAAAAGAAGTTGAAGCATTAAAAGTTGGTGTAGAAAATGGCTTTTTATCACACCAAGATGTTCAAGCAACTTATGGTCGTGATGTAGAAGATGTATTCAGTCAGATACAGTCAGATAAAGAATTAGCAGAAAAGTTTGGAATACAATTAGCGTTTGAACCTTTTGGACAAAAACAAATACAACAAAATCAACCAAAAGAGGTTGAAGAAGAAGAAAAAAATGAATAGATATAAATAATGGACACAAAACATATTCAAAATGTAACTGAAACTGATAATTCGGTTACTATAACTTTTGAGAAAGATAATGACGCTAACGACAAAGGGATCAGCAAAACATCTAGTAGCGAAACTACTGTATCATCAGTACCTGAAGAAAAAAAGGAATCAGTTAAGGAAGAAAAGAATAATAAGATTGAAGAAAAAATGATTACACAAAAATCAGACAAAGAAAAACTATATCGTGTATTTGGTTTTAATAAAAAGGAGATTAGCGAAGATAACAGAACTGTTGACTTGGCATTTTCTTCTGAAGAACCATACGATAGAAGTTTTGGAACAGAAATTTTAAGTCATAATCCACAAGACGTGGATTTTTCATTTATTGCTAGTGGTAGAGCACCATTATTACTCAACCACGATTTAGAAAAGCAAATAGGAGTCATAGAAGAAGCTAAAATCAGCGATGCCGACAAGGTAGGTCGTGCAGTCGTGAGATTTGGTAAATCAAAACTAGCTGATGAGGTTTTTCGTGATGTCATAGATGGCATTCGCAGTAATGTGAGTGTGGGCTATGAAATAATGAAGATGGATAGAGTTAAAGGCGATGATGAGGACGAGGACAAGCCAAAATATCGTGTTAACTGGAAACCATTGGAAGCGTCTATTGTTTCCGTACCAGCAGACTCAACTGTTGGCGTAGGACGCAGTAGGTATGATAATTCAACCGACCAAGATAGTCGTAAAGAAACTATTGAGGTCATAACTAGGGAAAACACAATGGAAAAAGCGAAAGAAAATCCAAAAGTTGAAACTCCACAAGTTAATGTTGAAGAACAAATCGCTAAAGCGAGAAAAGACGAAACAGCTAGAGTTAAGGAAATACAATCTTTAGGGTCAAGACATAATTGTAAAGACCTTGCAGATAAATCAGTTAATGATGGCACAAGTCTTGCTCAATTTAGAGGAGTTGTTTTAAACAAACTTGGCGAAGCAAAACCTTTGGACAAGAAAGATGAAGTTGGACTTTCTAACAAGGAATCACGAGATTATTCTATTGTCAAAGCTATAAAAGCGATGGCAACTGGAAATTGGTCTGGTGCTGAACTTGAAAAAGAAGCGTCTGATGAAATCTCTCGTAACACTGGCAAAACTCCAAGAGGAATTTTCATTCCGTCAGATTTAAGATGGAAAAGAGATTTGATTCAAGGGGTAGCTGGTGATGGTGGAAACTTGGTTGCAACTAATCTTTTAAGTGGTTCATTTATTGAAGCATTAAGAGCAAACATGGTTGTTAAACAAGCTGGTGCTTTATTTTTAAGTGGTCTAGTTGGTGAAGTTGCAATTCCAGCTCAAAATGCAGTTAATTCTGCATCGTGGGTTGCTGAAAATGCGGCTGTAACGGAAGTTAATCCAACTTATAGACAAGTCACAATGGCTCCAAAAACATTAGGAACATTTACTGACATATCAAGACACTTAATGCACCAATCGACTCCAGCAATCGAAACGATCGTAAGAAATGATATTATAAAAACATTATCTACGGAAGTTGATAAAAAAGCTATTCAAGGTGATGGCACTTCAAACACTCCTACTGGTATTTTAAGTACAAGTGGAATAGGTGCAGTTGCTATTGGTACGAATGGTGGTGCTGGTACATGGGCAAAAGTTGTTGAAACTTGGAAAGAAGTTGCTACTGACAATGCGAATATAGGTGCGTTGGCTTGGGTTACTTCTCCACTCCAAATTTCTCGTTTTATGGCGGCGGCAAAAGTTAGTTCTTCTGACTCCGTTATGATTATGAACGATCAAAAAACACTTATGGGCTTTAATGTCTTTTCAACAACAAATTCTCCAGATAACCTAACTAAAGGTACAGCAAGTGGAACTTGTTCTGCTCTTACTTTTGGAAACTTCAATGATTTGATCATTGGAGAATGGGGTAGTTTGGACATATCTGTTGATCCTTATACTAATGCCGCTAAAGGTGGTACTAGAATAATTGGGTTATACGATGTAGATGTTGCTGTTAGACACGCAGAAAGTTTTGCGGCAATTAAAGATATAACAAGCTAATATTTGATTATTAGTGTGTAAAACAAGATTAGGCGTGGCATTGACCACGCCTTTTCTTTTAGATACAAGGAATTATTATGAAGATAAAAATATTAAAGCAGACTTTTGTTAAAGGAGAATTTGCTGAAGCTGGTAAAGTTGTTGAAGCGTCTGAAGCAGATGGTAATGTCTTAATTGGTGGTGGACACGCTGTTGCTGTTGCTGAATCAGCTAAAAAACCTGTACATAAAGAAGCTGTTAAAAAGAAAAGTATCTTTTCACGTAAAAAAAAGAAATAGGAGTTCTATGAAAGACTGGTTAAAACTAGCAAAAGCGAATCCTAAAATTTCTATTGGAATTGCTGTTGTTATTCTAATTATTTTATTCGCAATATTCTAATGTAATGAAATTATCTTTTATCAAGTATGGTAAAAGAAAGATCAAAATTCATTATGAAATTCCTAAAGATTATTTAGGATTATACGATCCGAATTTACATACACTGCATTTAGACAAGAGGTTGAAAGATTTAAGGTTATTTAATACTTTAATGCACGAGATGTTTCATATAATTATGAATATGGAAGATATTGATGTGAATACTAAAGGGGAAGAACCTATTGCTGTTGCAGTAGGTAATGGTTATGAAAAGATATTCATGGCCAATCCATCTCTAGTAAAAGTATTAACAAAATGTTTAAAAAAAAACAAGTAATATGGCAATAGAAACAGATACAGAACGAGCAATATTCTTTGATACAGACGATTTTGCTAAATCAGCGACTTTTACTGATGTCAGTGCTGGTACAAGTTCAACAGTTAAAGGTATTTTCGATAAAGAATCAGTAGAACAGAGTGTAGGCGAAGCTGGGCTTATAGAAGAAGTCCCAGTCTTTACTTGTAAATCAAGCGATGTTTCTGATGCTACTTTCAATGATACTTTTGTTATTGATAGTGTTACTTATTACATTAAAGAGATACTTCCTGATGGAACAGGAATGACGAGATTTACATTATCAGGATAATATGGCACACGTTAGAAAAGCAATTAGAGAACACGTAGTTACCACAATTACTAGCTTATCTACTACTGGTTCTAATGTTTATGAAACAAGATACTTTCCTTTACAGACTGGGAATCTTCCAGCTTTGATTGTTTATACGTTAGATGAAACAGTTGAAGATTACACATTGGGCCAAAATACTAGAACTCAATTCAGAGCATTAAATTTAATTATCGAAGCACATTGTCGAGGAACAGCTAATATAGATGATACATTAGATACGATTGCAGAAGAAGTAGAAGAAGCGATGGTTACTGATATTACTCGTGGTGGACACGCTAAAGATACAAAATTAGTTTCAACAGAAGTGGATTTTGATACGGCCAGTCAAAAGACAGGATTGATGAGGTTGACCTATTTAATTTCATACAATACAACAGAGAATGCAGTACAAGCTGGAGTATAATTATGGCAAGTAATATTATTAATTTAAAATCGCCTAAAGGAGATACAACTATTTCCGTTTCAAAAGATATGGAAGAATATTATTTGAAAATGGGCTACACAAAGGTTGGTGTTACTGTTACAAAACCTTTTAGTACGTTTAGCAATAAAGCTAAACAGAAAATAAAAAAAGAGGAAAATAAATAATGGCAACACATACAGGAAGTTCAGGTTTAGTAAAAGTTGGAACTAATACTGTTGCTGAAGTAAGAAGTTTTACTTTAGACACAACAGCAGAGTTACTTGAAGATACTACATTAACTGATACTTCTAAATCTTTCCAAGTTGGCAAAAAAGGTGCAACTGCATCTGTCGAGTGTTTCTGGGACGAAACAGACACTAACGGACAGATAGCAATAGCGGAGGGCAGTTCTGTCGCATTAAATTTATATCCAGAGGGTGCTGATTCAGGGGATTATTATTATTCAGGTACATATCTGATTACTGCTAATTCTGTTACAACGCCTACTGATGGAATAATTGAAGCAACATTTTCAGCTACTTTAACTGGTGCGCTAACTAGGGGTACAGTATAATAATTTGACTATTTAGCTGAATTTAAGTATTTACTCTTTTATGAGTGATATTCTTGAAAAAGCCAAAGAACATTTTAAAGAAATAGACAGGAAGATTATTGATGTTCCTGAATGGGGGATTACTGTCTATGCTAAACCTTTAACTTTAGCTGATAAAAGAAAACTTACTCGTAATACCAAACCTGATGACGTTACTTTATTTGCTGACGTTCTCATTCTTAAAGCTGAAGACAAAGAGGGAAAAAAACTTTATTCATTAGAAAGCAAACACGCTTTAATGAACGAAGTTGATCCTGAAGTAGTGGCCAGAGTGGCCCAAGACATTTTGTCTGTTGTGCCAGTTGAAGACTGGCTAAAAAAAAATCAGAACTGATAACGAACTTTTAAATATCCTACATCTTGCCAAAGACCTGAACTTGAAACTATCTGACATTATGGATATGAGTGTGAATGAGTTTAACTTATGGTGTGCTTTTTACGATAAGTTAAATCGTGATAGCAAGTTAAAAAGATAATGGCAAGAAACAGATTACAATTCGATATAAACGCAAAGGATAGAACTAAACGAGCATTTAGTTCACTTAAACGTGGACTTAAAGGCGTAAGTAAAGCTATCTTTAATATGAAGACAGGACTAGCGGCTGTTGCTGGTATAGCTGGTTTAGGTTTATTAATTAGAAATTCATTAAATAGTATTGACAAGTTAGGAAAGTTATCTCGACAAGTATTCATTTCAACTGAACGATTAGGTGCATTTAGATTATCAGCAGAACTAGGTGGAACATCTTTAGAAGCATTTGCAAAAGGTGTTCGTACAATGGCAGTTGGAATTAATGATTGGCTTGTTAAAGGAACTGGTATTGCACAAGACGCATTCATACAATTAGGAATTACCCAAGATCAATTAAGAGAAACAAATGGAGATTTGTTTTCACAATTTCAATTAGTCGCTGATGCTTTAAGAAATATGAAAGACGGCACAGATAAACTGCGGCCGCTTATAAATTATTTGGTGGTAGAAATATTGAACTCTTAACTGCTATTGAAAATGGCACAATGGGAATGGAAGAACAATTTGAGATGGCTGAAAGACTTGGTCTTGTTATGTCAAAAGAAGTTGTTCTTGGAGTAGAAGCGGCTAACGATTCAATGGCTTTATTAAAAATGGGTATGGTTGGTTTAACTCAACAATTTTCTGCGGCATTAGCACCAGCTATTTTAAGAGTATCAGATAATATAAGAGAATCATTGTTACATTGGATTGAAAAGACTCATGGAAGTATTCAAAATTTTGGAGATTATTTAGCAACTAAATTAATGAAAGGTTTATTTGAGTTTGCTGAAGTTATGATTCACGTTGGAACAGCAGTTACGAATACTGCTATTGCTATGAGTAATTTAGGAGTTGCCGCACAAAATGTTGGAAAATTATTTACTATTGGCGAGTGGGGTGCAGAGTGGGTTGAGTTTAATAAATTTGTAAAAGTTAGTGATGAATCATTACAAAAATTAAAAAGAACATACGAAGAATTAACTACTTCAGGAGAAGAAGATTTTGGAATAATTTTTTCACCAGAAGCATTAGATAAAGCTAGAGATAGGATTGAAAAAAGAGAATTAGTATCAGCAGAAAAACGTAAAAAGATTTTTAATGAATTATATGCTTTTGAAGATGCTAAAATGAAATCACAAGAAAAAATGTATGAAGAAAACGAAAAAAAGAAAAAAGAACTTCGTACACAAGGATTAAAAGATATGAGAAGTAATTTAGAGGGAACTCTAACTATTATGTCAGGTAATTCTAAAAAAGCATTTAAAATGTTACAAGCACATAAGATAGCAGAAGCGATTGTTAATACTTATTCAGCAGTTATGAGAGCATTTGCGTCTTTTTCTCCACCAATGAGTTATCTTGCGGCTGGTTCTGCATTAACTTTTGGTATGGCACAAGTATCACAAATACGTTCACAGAAATTTACAGCTAGAAGACAAGGTGGAGCAGTTTCAGAAAACAAACCATACATGGTTGGAGAAGGTGGGCCTGAAACTTTTATTCCAAATTCATCTGGATATATTGCACCAGGAGTAGGTGGTAGAAATGTTAATGTTAATTTTACAATCAATGCAGTTGATACTGCTGGGTTTCAACAACTACTTGCTAACGAAAGAGGTATGATTGTTGGAATGATTAATAGTGCAGTTAATCAACAAGGAAAGAGTGATATAATTTAATGAGTGGTGCTTTACCTACATCTCCAGAATTTAACGCTTTATCTTTTCAAGATGAAGTGAATACGCTTATTAGTGTATCTGATAGTGGCAGAAGATTTGCACGACAAATAGATAATCAGCGTTGGAAATTTACTTGCAGATATGTAAATTTAACAAGAGAAGAATTTGCACCTATCTTTGCTTTTATTACAAAACAAAGAGGTTCAAAAGAAACTTTTACAATTACTCCACCGAATTTAAAAAATGCTTTAGGTTCTGAAACAACTACTATTTCTGTTAATGGTTCTCACACTGCTGGAGATAGTACGATAGCGATTGATGGATTTAATGCTGATACTGCTGGTTCTTTAAAAGCTGGAGATTTTTTAAAATTTGCAAGTCATACGAAAGTTTATCAAGTCGTTAGCGATGTAACTCCAAGTTCCAATGCGGCTACTGTAACTATTGAGCCACCTATCATAGAAGCATTAGCAGATGATTCGACTGTTACTTATGATGCTGTTCCTTTTACAGTTTATCTAACTTCTAGTGTTCAGAGTTATAGTATGGGTATTAACAATTTATATAATTATGAATTTGATGTATGTGAGGCGTTTTAATGAGTCGATATAAAAGAACAAGAACTAAAAGAGGAAGATATAAAGCTGACAATAAAAAAACTAAATTTAATGAAGCGTGGGTAAAAGGAAGATCGCCAAAGAATAAAAATTGGTTAGATAGATTATTAGATTGGTGGTTTAAGGGGTTTTATAAATAATGGATTTAAAAGATAAAATAATAGGAATGGCATTAGCCGCATTGATTGCGTTAGTCGGCTGGAATCTTCACGAAACGTGGAGTATGAAAGAAAACATTTTTAAACTCCAACAAGGACAAATAGTTTTATCTAAACAGATTAAAAAGAATACTGTTTTTGTTAAACAAAAACTTAAACAGTTAAAGAAGAAACAGAATAAAAAGGTTATTAATCAAGAAATAAAGAAAAACAATAAAAAGAAAAAGAAGAAAAAGAAAAAGGTTGAGAATGAGTGATGAGATATTTAATTGTATTTTTATTTTTAGTTTTATTGATAGGTGGATTGACAGCGTGTGAAAACACTAGACATAAAATTGGTGTTTCTACTAAACCTTTTCAATCTGGCAAATCTTTTGAAAATTCCACCAAACTAAATTACACCATAATTTTTGGGCGTATTCGCAAAGGCGAAGGAAGTATTGAGGATTAATGGCACGAGGTTTAACATCAGCAGTCAAAACAGCTTTAGCGGCAAGTCCTACTTTTTGTCATTTAGTTTATTTAGGTTTTGCAACACCAGTCAGAAAGACTGATAATTCATTTGATATTGTAGATGACATTGAGGGTTCTTCTCAAACGTATAATGCAGATGGAACATTATTAGGTGTTGGTAATGTTCCTGAATCAAATACGCCAATTAAACAT
>Ga0208315_1001302_pt1 | contig 13068 bp, 13 predicted proteins | sample MalvireepMed_215_FD_184239 | JGI IMG/M metagenome (GOLD analysis project Ga0208315, IMG submission 184239) | Marine viral communities from the Global Malaspina Expedition - Malaspina viral metaG DeepMed_215 (SPAdes) (version 2) | ecosystem: Environmental > Aquatic > Marine > Oceanic | place... | reverse complement strand
TTCTGGAACTACAGCTTTAACTTTTTCTGGTGCAAATGCTACTTTTGCAGGAACTCTTGCAACAGCAGCAGGTGGATTTAATATAGCTGGTTTAGATATAGATGGTGCAACAGATATTGGTGCCGACTTAGTTGATGCTGATTTATTCATAGTAGATGATGGAGCAGGTGGAACGAATAGAAAAGTTGCTGCTTCTAGAGTTAAAACATATATTGGCGGCGGAACTTCTTGGCAAGCAGTTAAAACAGGAGCTTTTACAGCTGTTGCAGGAGAAGGATATTTTGTTAACACAACTTCATCAGCATTTACAGCAACACTTCCTGCAGGAACAATTGGAGATCAAGTTTCACTTATAGATTACGCAGGAACTTTTGACTCAAATAATTTAACCGTTGCAGCTGATGGATCAGAAAAAATTCATGGTTCTACAGATGATTTAACGGTTGCAACAGAAAGAGCTGCCTTTACATTGGTTTTCACTGATAGTACACAGGGCTGGCTATTGACGGAGAAATAATGGCTGATTATAAAGATATCAAAGGAGGCACTGTCCAAAACTTTGCAGGGGATCCCCCTGCTCCAATTGCAGGTCAAGTATGGTATGATAGTACAGCAATTGCATTTCAATATTTATCATCTAATCCAGCAGGCTCTTGGGCTAGTGGTGGAGCTATAAACACTTCTAGACACGGTTTAGGAGCATCTGGAGCAAGTAATACTGCAGCATTAGCTTTTACAGGATCAACCAATGGAGATCCTCCAGGAATCACAACAGACACAGAATCTTACGATGGATCTTCTTGGACAGAAGTTAATAACGTAAATACTGGAAGACACAGGTTAGCAGGATTAGGTACTCAAACAGCAGCATTGGCAGCTGGTGGAACTACAGGATCTTTAACAGCAGTAGTAGAATCTTGGGACGGTACAAATTGGACGGAAGTAGGAGATTTAAATACAGCAAGAGAAAGAGCTGCAGGTGTGGGGACAACCACAGCAGCTTTGGTTTTTGGTGGACTTACTCCAGGTGTTACAGCAATAAATGAAAGTTGGAACGGAACGTCTTGGACCGAAGTTAACAATTTAAATACTGCTAGAGATAATTTAGGAGGAGCAGGTACTCAACCAGCAGCGTTAGGTTTTGGTGGATTAACTCCCCCATCAACAAGACTAGATGAAACAGAGTCTTGGAATGGAACTAGTTGGACTGAAGTAGCAGATTTAAATCAAGCAAGATATCAAGTAGCTGGATCAGGTGCAAGTAACACATCAGCTTTAGTTTTTGGTGGAAATAAACCACCTAACACTGCAACAGGTGAAACAGAACAATGGAATGGAACAGCTTGGACAGAAGTTGCAGATTTAAGTCAAGTAGGTCAAACACAAGGTACTGGAACAGTAACAAGTTCACTAGCTGTTGGTCGTGAGCCTTCTCCTTCAGCAGCAACAGAAGAATGGACTTCACCAACAGAAACAGCTGAAACAATAACAGATTAAGGAGGAAACTATGGCAAAAACAAAACAATACTGTGTAGCAGAGAACTGGGGAAAAGGATTCATTGAGCACAGTGAGTCTGTTAAAATCACGTTTAAAGGCTACCCTGGTAATGTTTGGCAACTTCCTGCAAACAATAAGTCTGCTAACAGATGGATTTCTGGAGTAGCTGGAGCTATCAAAACTAAAGACGAAGCTCAAACTATTGTAACTGCAGAAGTCACTAAAGCTCAAAATGCTTGGGATGCTAATAACGTCGATGGCGAATCATCAGCAGAGAAGATATTGAGATTAGGTGAAAAACCTGCTGACATAACTTTGGAGGAATAAAATGACTGACTATAAAGGTATTCATGGTGGTAAAGTACAAAATTTTTCAACGAATCCACCTGCTCCTATCTTAGGACAGGTGTGGTATAATGAAACTACACGAACTTTAAATTATTTAGCTGCTGCTGCAGGAGCTTGGGCCACTGGTAATAATGTAAATACGGCAAGAAGAGATCTTGGAGGCACAGGTATTAAAACAGCAGCACTTATATGGTCAGGATATGTAACTCCAAACACTAACGTTGCAAATACAGAATCTTATAATGGAACTTCTTGGACAGAAGTAAATGATGTAAATACCGCAAGAAATGGTATTTGGGGTGCTGGTCCTTCTACTTCCAGCATATTTGCAGGAGGATATACCCACAGCGGAACAGCTACAAAAGATGAAACAGAAATTTGGGATGGAACTAATTGGACAGAAACTGCTGATTTAAATACAGGTAGATACTCACTTGGTGGAGCAGGAACTGATAATGAAGCTGCATTATGTTTTGGAGGAACAGTCAGTCCTAAAGCTCAAACAGAATCATGGAATGGAAGTAGTTGGACAGAGGTTAATGATTTAAATACTGGAAGACATGCAATTACAGGATTTGGAACAGAAACATCTGCTTTAGCTACAAGTGGTGATGGAGATACACCAAGAGCTTTGGTTGAAACTTGGAATGGTACAAGTTGGACTGAGACAACAGATTTAAATACAGGTAGAGCAGGAATTGCAAGTTGTGGAACAGTTCCTTCTGGAATGGTTTTTGGAGGACCAGTTCCTGGTGGTGGTAAAACTGAGTTATGGAATGGTTCATCATGGACTGAAGTAGCAGATTTATCAACAGCAAGAGAATTAGAAGATGCTGGAGCAGGAGCAAGTAGCACTAGTGCTTTAGCATCTGCAGGATATATAACAACAGAGTCAGCTGCAACAGAAGAATGGACTGACCCTGTACTTGTAACTAGATCAGTAGATACGGATTAATATGGCAACTTATAAAGAATTACACGGATCAAATATAGAGGTTGTAGCTTCGGATCCATCAAATCCAGTTGTTGGACAAGTATGGTATAATACTACTACAAATGTTATGAAAGGTTTTACATCTAATCCAGCAGGATCGTGGGCTACTGCTGCGGCTGCAAACACAGCAAGAGGAAATTTAGCAGGTAGTCCAGCTGGAACTACAACAGCAGCTCTAGCCACTGGTGGAGTTAATCCTGGAAACAGTAACGGTGTGGGTGTTGTTGAATCTTATAACGGATCGGCTTGGACTGAAATTGCAGATTTAAACACTGCAAGAAAAGATCTTGGCGCTGGAGGAACATCTACATCTAATATAGCCTTTGGTGGTGAAACTGGAGGTAGTACAAGACAAAGTATTGCAGAGTCATGGAATGGAACTAGCTGGACAGAAGTTACGGATATGAATGGAGCAAAACAACAGCCAGGAAGCACAGGTGCTAGTAATACTTCAGCTTTAGCTATGGGAGGACTTAATCCTGGAAAACTAGCATTAACAGAAACATGGAATGGAACTAGTTGGACAGAAGTAGGAGATTTAAATACAGCTAGATTTTATCCAGGAGCAGCTGGAATTGTAACAGCAGCTTTATGTTTTGGTGGTGCATTAGATCCAGGAACCACAGCGAATACTGAATCTTGGGATGGTACAAGTTGGACTGAAGTTAATAATCTTAATACATCAAGAAATGGTTTAAGAGGAATTGGAACTTCAACATCTGCATTAGCAGTATTTTGTGAAAGTCCAACGCCTAAAGCAATTATTGAACAATGGGATGGTACAAGTTGGACAGAAGTAGCAGATTTAAATTCTGGAAGGGATGGAGGTGCAACAGCTGGTACAACCACATCTGGATTAGTTTTTTTTGGTAGTAACTCAACGAGCACTGAAGAATGGACTGTACCAACAGAAACAACAGTAACTTTTGATGCAACTGATGTATAGGTTGTAATATATTTTAAATAGTATATGATATAATTAACTAATGGAGAAAGACATGAAAAAAAACATAAAAGATATTATACAAAAAGAAGAGCCTAACTTAAATAATTTACTCGAAAAAGAAGATTTATCTGCGTTTAAAGGTATGGTTGATGAACTTCGAGATACATGGAGCAAGAAACAAATGTTTAGAACAGAAACTGAAGCAAGGTTTTCTGTATTACAAGACAACAAATATCCAACCAAAGCTGCAAAATATTGGCAATGTGTTAGAGAACAATCTAGTTATTTAGATAATTTAATGGCTTTATCATTTGACTATAGAAGAAATGATGCAAAAATTAAATGGTTAGAAAAAAAAGTAGAAAAAGAGGAAGACGAATATAAATTAACTAAATATCAAATAGATTTAGATGAAGCTCATTTTGGAAAAGCTTCTATGGAAAAAGTTGCTAGACATAGAATGAGAGAAATTAAAATGTGGTCTACGTTAAAGAAAGAATTTAATGATGGATCATTTAATGATAAAGATGTTAATCAACATCAGTTAGAATCTTATGGCTTACAATACGCAGCAAAAGCAAAAACATTAAATCAAAATTCATCAGACGCAGAAGTTTTTAATGTAATGGGTCAACTACAATCATTACAGAGAATTAAAAAATCTGGTGAATTAGAAAGTAATTACAAAGAGAAAGAACAAATAACTCAACATGGAAAACCTAAAGTTTGATTTTGTATTTCTAGGTCAATCTGTTTTAAAATATCAAGTACCTTTAGATATTTTTACAGCAATTAATCATATCTATGAACAAAATTTTCAGAAACTTCATAAAGCTAATAAACAATTAGTAGGTAAAATAGCAGACGAACATTCGTTATTTTATAATGGTCAGGATCAAACAAAAATGAAAAATCATAATTTATTGCCTAGAAATATTACTGATTATCTTATAACCATTTTTAAACATTATTTAAATTTTAATAAAATAAGAGACTATGATTTACATATTAATTCTATTTGGGTTAATGAAATGAAACAACATGAGTATAATCCTGCACATGTTCATAGGGGTATGTTATTTACAGGGCTATCAAGTGTAATGATTTTAAAACTACCATCAACTTATGGCAGAGAATACTCAGCAGGGCACATACAACAAAATGGTAGATTACAGATACTGGGTGCGGCTAACGGTCAGTTTGCAAAAATAGATTATCAACCACCAATGAATCTTCGAGATTTTTATATATTTCCATATGATATGAGACATGTGGTTTATCCATTTAATGGAACTAATGAAACAAGAAGAACTTTAGCTGCAAACTGTGACGTGCAATTTGATCCAATTAAAAATAGAGGAGCTGCATGATAACTGAACCACGTTGGAAATCCTTTATAGTTGAAACAACACAACCTATTTTTACACCTAAACAATGTCAGATGATTATTGCAGCTGGAAGAGCTGAGCCAAAACAAAGTGCACAAGTTGGAAATGAAAAAGGTATTAAAAGTGGTGTCTTAGATACTAAAACAAGAACTTCGCATATTAGTTGGATACCTTTTAAAAAAATGCCAGAAATGTATAAAGACATAGAAAAAATTATGAAGACTACTAATGGTAATCATTTTGGTTTTGATGGAATGACATTAACAGAGTTTGCACAATATACAGAATATCCAGAAGGTGGTTTTTATGATTGGCATGTAGATAATGATGTTAACATGGCTCACGAACCACCAGTTAGAAAAATATCTATGACTTGTTTACTGTCTCATGAATCTGAATTTGAAGGAGGGGACTTAGAATTAATGTCAGAAGGTAAAGTTGCAAAAATAAAACAAGGTCAAGCTATATTCTTTGCATCTTTTATAAGACATAGAGTAAAACCAGTTATAAGGGGAGCAAGAAAATCTTTAGTAATGTGGTTTGGAGGCACACCATTTAAGTAATGTTTAGAGAATTACATTTTCCAACACCTATTTATATTGCAGATATAAAACACCCAACTCTTAACCAAGAGTTAGAACGAGATATTATGGCTTGGGCTAATAAAGATAAAGGTATAACAAGAACTAATGTTAAAGGTTGGCATTCAACAATAGACATGCAGGAAAAACCACAATTTAAAAAACTAGTTGATATGTTATATGCCTGTCAAAAAACAATATACGATCAAGAACATTTAGATAGTGAACCTGTGTTAGGTAATATGTGGGCGAATATTAACCCACCAGGTGGAATGAATAGAGCTCATCAACATCCTAATTCATTATGGTCAGGCGTTTATTATATTAAAGCTCCTAAAAATTCAGGGCATTTAAAAATAGATGATCCAAGATCTGTTGCTTGTATGTCTAGACCTAGACAAAAACCAGGAAAAGCGCCCCGCAGATTATGGAGAGAAACACATTATGAGCCTATTGCTGGAAGATGTATTATGTTTCCATCGTGGTTAATGCACTGTGTAGATCCTAATAAATCTAATGATATAAGAATATCAGTGTCTTTTAATTTTTTACAGAAAGGTATGTTTGTATGACATTTAGAGTAAATAGATATCAAGTAATTAAAAAAGCAGTATCTTTTGAGTTGGCTAATTTTATATATAATTATTTTATGCTTAAAAGAGACGCTGTTAAATGGATGTATGAAAATAATATTATTTATGATAATGGCATGTTTGGCACTTGGACTGATCAACAAATTCCTAATACCTATTCACATTATGCAGATATGGTAATGGAAACTTTGATGATGAAAGTATTACCAGTAATGAAAAAAGAAACAGGATTACAATTAATTCCAACATACTCTTATGCTAGAATATATAAAAAAGGCGACATTCTTCATAGGCATAAAGACAGACCTAGTTGTGAGATATCTTGCACCCTCAATTTAGGAGGAGATCCTTGGCCTATATTTATAGATGGAACCGGTGCAGATAATGTGATTGATGAACGTAAAAATATAATAAAACCCAATGCCCCAGAAGGCACTAAAGTCTTGCTTGAAGTAGGAGATATGCTAGTATATAGTGGATGTGAATTAGAGCATTGGAGAGAACCATTTGAAGGAGAAACTTGCGGACAAGTCTTTCTTCATTATAACCATGTAAATGGTCCTTTTGCTGATAAGAATAGGTTCGACAAAAGGCCGATGTTAGGTATTCCCAAATTAGGGAATTAATAATATAATGGTTCTTTATGTTACAAAAATTAAGATTTGATCCAGGTTTCAATAAACAAGTTACAGCGACTGGTGGTGAAGGCCAATGGGTTAGTGGCGATTATGTTCGTTTTAGATATGCTACACCAGAAAAAATAGGTGGCTGGGCTCAGCTTGGAGATGCTACTCTTACTGGAAGAAACACAGCACTACACCATTTTGTTAATGCTAGTGGAATTAAATACGCTGCATTAGGCACAAACAGATTTTTATACATTTATTCAGGTGGAGCTTTTTATGATATTACTCCTATTAAAGCTACAACAACTTTAACTAATGCTTTTACAACTACAAACGGTGATGCCACAGTTACAATAACTTTTGCATCTGATCACAACATTACGAAATATGATATTGTTCGTTTGGATAATTTTTCCACTATTACTGATTCTGATTTTGGTTCGAGTGATTTTGATGATACTAATTTCATGGTTACAACGGTTCCAACTTCAACAACAATTACTATTGAAATGGGATCAGCTGAATCTGGATCAGGAGCCAGTACTTCTGGTGGAATAAGAGTTCAACATTTTTATTCAATTGGACCTGCGGTTGAAGAATCAGCTGCTGGTTGGGGACTAGGTTTATGGGGTGGTACTGTAGCTGGAGAAGTTTTTGATACTTTAGATGGAGCATTAACTTCATCTTCAACAAGTATTGTTCTTGATGATTCAACAGGTTTTCCTGCTTCAGGAACCGTTTTAATAAACGATGAAAGAATTGCTTATACAACAAATACTACTGGTACTGGAACTTTATCAGGTTTAACTAGAGGATCAGATAACACAACAGCTGCTTCTCACTCTGATGGAGCAACAGTAACCGATGCTTCTGAATATACTAAATGGGGTGCATCACAAACGGGTGACATTGTAACAGCTCCAGGTTTATGGTCCTTGGACAATTATGGAAATAAATTGATTGCAACAATTACAGATGGCGCAACTTTTGAATGGGATTCAGATGCAACGAGTGCAACGTCTACTAGAGCAACAATCATTGCTAATGCACCAACAGCAGCAGTTCAAACACTAGTTTCAACACCTGATAGACACTTAGTATTTTTTGGAACAGAAACAACAATTGGAACAACTAGTACACAAGACGATATGTACATACGTTGGTCAGATCAGGAGAGTATCAATGCAACAACTTCTTATGCACCTTCAGCAACCAATACTGCTGGTACACAAAGACTGGCCGATGGAACACGGGTCGTGGGAGCTATAAGAGGTCGGGACGCAATTTATATTTGGACTGATACTTCTTTATTTATTATGAGATTCGTTGGCGCTCCATTTACTTTCTCATTTCAACAAGTTGGAACGAACTGTGGATTGATTGGAAAGAATGCAGCCGTTGAGGTTGATGGTTCTGCTTACTGGATGTCAGAGAATGGTTTTTTTAGATATACTGGTAAACTAGAATCACTTGCATGTTTAGTTGAAGATTATGTTTATGATGATATTAATACAGTTCCTAAAAACCATATCTATGCTGGACTGAATAACTTATTTGGTGAAGTCACATGGTTCTATCCTGGTAGTGGTGCTGCATCTAATAATAGATCAGTAACTTATAACTTTATGGATTCAACACCTGAGCGACCAGTATGGACTACAAGTTCACTTGCAAGATCATCTTGGTTTGATTCATCAATATTTGGAAAACCACATGCTACTGAATATGATTCAAGTGCTACAAGTGACACTACAGTTGGTAATACTGATGGTGTTACAGTTTACTATGAACATGAAACAGGACAAGATCAAATTAAAGGTGGAGCAAGAACTGGTATTTCTGCAAGTATACAATCTGGAGATTTTGACATATCTATGGGTCAAGGTGGTGGAGCAGACTTAAGAGGTGATGGTGATTTTATGATGAAAATTAGAAGAGTACTTCCAGACTTTTTATCTCAAACTGGAGATGCAAGAGTTACATTAAACTTGAAAAACTATCCAACAGATTCAGAAGCAAGTTCTTCATTAGGTCCATTTACATCTTCAACAACTACAGATAAAATAGATACACGTGCAAGAGCAAGAGCGATAGCTTTAAAAGTAGACAACACTAGTATTAAACAACACTGGAAACTTGGAACTTTTAGATTAGATATACAAGCGGATGGAAGAAGATAATGACAATAGATAAAAGAATTAATTATGCATGGGGAGGACCAGGTGGAAAATCTCCCGGAACAAGTTCAAGTGGTGGCAGCAGAGGTAGCGGCGGAGGCGGAGGCGGCGGAAGAGATCGTCATCCACCTGCACCAAGACCAGCACCACGTCCTCATACACCAGCACCAAAACCTGCACCTCAACCAACAAGAGCACCTGATTTTATAACAGGAGGAGATTTACATAAAGATCCAGTGGCTATAGATCAAGGGTTTGTAGATACTAAACCTGAATCTAAAACACATACACCAGAGTATAGAGGTCAACATGATTGGGACATCGTGACAAAACCTGGTGAAGGCACAGTAGTTGTCGATACAGGACCTGAAAAAGAAGAACCTTACGAAATGGTTGGAGATGTTAAAGTTCCTTTAAGTATGAGAGGAGTTAAAGGTGTTGATCCAAGAGAAGATCTAGAACGATATTTTGAAAAACCTGGACGAGATCCTTTTTTAGTGCCAGAAGGTGAACGAACTATAGAAGATAAAGAAAAAATTGAAGACTTTGAAAGATCACAAGACTACGATTTAATAGATGAAATGCGTAGAAAAGGATATGATTTTAAAGAAATTCAAAGTGCAATTGATAAAGGATTAACAGTAAAAGCACCAACAACTGATACTAGTAGACAAGGTTTAATTGACTATGGTTTATCAACTTTAAAAAATTTTATTCCTGAAACAGGTTTAGAAAAAAGTCTTTTTAGTAGATTAAAAAGTTTTGCACCATCAGCTCAAACAGGAATTACTAGTCTTACAGATAAAATGGGAGGTTTAAGTCAATACTTTAATCCTAAAAAAATGATAACAAGTTTTGCACTTAATAAAATGGGACTAGGTTTTCTTAATCCTATTTTAGGTATTGCATCTTTATTTGGTTTTAATCCATTTAAAAATTTAGGAACAAGATATGCTGGTGTTCCTTATAAAAGAAAAACTACTGGACCTGTAGATGATAGAGATGGTCCATCAGAACCTCAAAATGTTATGCAAGCAAGTATTAAAAAATTTCAACCAACAGATCAACAAACAGCTCAAATGAATGAAATAATGAGAAAAAGAATGATACTACAAGGATACGCAGATAAAGGAGCTTTGAATGAACAAGGTATGAATACCTTACAACAAATGAATCAGATGATAAGTCAATATCAAGTGAATCCAGAGAGTATATTTAGGGTTTAATATGGCTAGAATAGTACAATCATTAACACAACCACTAGAAAAATACGACCAACAAATACAGCAATCATTTGTTAGGGACGTTGATAGTATAGTACAAAAATTAAACACATCCTTTCAACAGGATTTAAAAGAAGAGGCGGAAGCGGAAAGCTTCTTTATGGCATAATGGCTAATACATTTGTAAACAAAAAAGTAGATTTAACGAGTACGTCGGCTACGACTTTGTACACTGTACCTAGTGCCACAACCGCTGTGATTAAATCAATACTGGTATCAGATGATTCTGGATCAGGGTCCACGATTACTATAACAATAACCGATACAGATGATGCTGTTTTCAGTCTTTTTAACGTTAAATCGATCTCGGCCAGTGGAACATCAGAACTGCTTTCAGCACCATTGGTGGCTAAGGAAAGTGAAGTGATAAAAGTAACCGCAGCAACGGCAAATAGATTACATGTTGTCTTGTCTGCGCTCGAAATTAAGCCTAGAACAGTTACATCATAGGCTTGATTTACTTGTGAAAAACAAGTATTATTATAAACCCAGGTGAAATTCCTGCCTTTAACAAACACATAAAAATTATGGCTATAGATAGAACAGGAATAACATCATTAGACGCAGGTGCAGGAGACATTACTTATACAGGTAATGAAGGTCCTAAATCTCCACAGCAAGTGGCAGGTGGAGAATACAATCGTGTCTTAGAACTTCTTGAAAAAATGAGAGAAAATATACCTTTATCAGAAGAAGAAAAAATGGAATTACAAGGGTTAATAAAAACTCTTACAGCAAAAGGAATCGATGTTGAACAATTAATGCAAAGCGCTTCTGGAGAAATGAGAATGGCTTCTGCTGATCCTGTGCTACAAGATGAATATGATAAGTATGTTTTTGAAATGCAAGAGATGGGACATGAGCCAATGTCAATAGAACAATTTAAACAACAAGCTACATCTAGTATGGCTACGGGTGGGAGAGCTGGTTATCAAGGAGGTCAATTAGTTAGACCACCAGGAATAAGTGAAGAAGAATGGAATGAAATAATGTTTGGAATAAAAAAACCTAGACCTTTAAGTTCACAATCTCCATATCTTTCTGTTCATGCTTACGGCGGAACAGCAAAACCAACATACACACAATCAAGAAAACAGAATTTAGCTTATGGTGGTATTGCAGGAGTCGATGGTAGAAAAAGATATGGTGTTGGATCATGGTTCCAAGATGTTAAAGACAAATTCATAGACGATATTATTCCAAATGAAATTAAAGATAACCCTATGTTAACAGCAGCGATAACTGGTGGATTATTGAATCAGTTCGGGGTTCCGTTTACTGGACAATTTACAAAATCAGGAGATCCTTTTGGAGAGAACTGGTTAGGAAATTTAATAAATAAAGATTTAGTAATTGGTCCTGGTGGAGAACAAACTGGAGATCTTGGATTTAATCTTTTAAAACCAAGTACGTACGGAAAAGCTTTAGAGGTTGCAGGTAAAATTCCAGGTAAAATTGGAGAAGGCATTACTAGTCTTGGAGGATCTATTCAAAATATTGGAGGAAATCTTCTTGGACTTGGTCAGGGACAGTTTGATGCACAAGGAAATAGAAAAATCAATTGGCAAACTCCTCTTGCAATAGGTACAGCAGCAGGAGCTGCTCAAGCAGCAATGCCTAAAGATATAATGCCACAAGATACATCAGGAATTGATATTGCTAATGTTCGTAGTAGAGCATTAACAGGATCAGATCCAGGTTTACATTTCCTACCACCAGGATCAGCAACAACAGCTTATGCTAAAGGTGGAAGAACTGGATACGCTACTGGAGATAGTGTAGAACAAAATGTTTTTCAAGCTTTCAGTGATTATAAAAATGCAGGAGGCAAGGAATCTTTTGGTGAATGGTTCAGTGATATTTATTTACCTGAGGCAGCACGTGCACGACAAGCTGCTCCTGAAATGGGAGAAATGCCAGAAGGAATTACATCGATTCCAATGACAACAGGTTATGAAGGCACTGAAGGAATGGGAGATTTTCTAATGCGAGGTGAAACACTTTTCCCATGGGAAACAGGAACTCAATTAGCAGCTCAAGGCGGAAGAATTGGGTATCAGGATGGACGATCAGTTAGATCATTAGCTTTAAATCAACTGTATGGAATTATGCCTAAAAGAAAATTTGCTCAAGAAGGAGGGCTTATGGATATGGGTGGAAGAATTGGGTATCGATATGGTAAAACTTATAAGGACCAGACTGAAAGAGAAAAATTAAAAAAAATTTTAAAAGATAAAGATATAGTAGGTTTAGATACCTATTCAAATGAAGAACTTATGGCTTTGTTAAAAGGCATACGTCCTTCAAGAAAAAAAGGAAGATCTAGAAAACAAGAAGGTGGCTTAATGGATTTAGGTGGCATGGAAAAAGATTATAGAAACGATGGTGGGTTTGTACCAATAGGCGGACAAGAACGAGCAGATGATGTACCAGCTAGATTATCAAAAAATGAATTTGTATTTACAGCAGATGCAGTCCGTGCGGCAGGCGGAGGAGACATCGACAAAGGCGCTGAAGTAATGGAAAACGTTATGAATAACTTAGAACAAGGCGGACAAGTATCAGAAGAATCTCAAGGATTAGAGGGCGCAAGAAACATGTTCGCTACAGCGCAAAGATTAGAAGGAGTATTAT
>Ga0208315_1001300_pt1 | contig 13079 bp, 25 predicted proteins | sample MalvireepMed_215_FD_184239 | JGI IMG/M metagenome (GOLD analysis project Ga0208315, IMG submission 184239) | Marine viral communities from the Global Malaspina Expedition - Malaspina viral metaG DeepMed_215 (SPAdes) (version 2) | ecosystem: Environmental > Aquatic > Marine > Oceanic | place... | reverse complement strand
CTTTCTCTTGTACTGATGCTCTATTAAATATACCACGTTCACCAGATTTACTTTCATAAAGAGACAACCATTCTTTCATGAACGTTCCTGTATCTGGTCTTCCTGTATACACAGCAGAGTTATTAGCTAAAGATCGTTCAGGATTTAAATTGTACCACTCTCCAGTCTTGGCAGATCTCATTCTATCATCAGATAAGTTTGATAAAGAAATAAGAGCTGATCTACGTACACCACCAACCACAACTACATCTCCAGTTTTACAAACTATGTCATGGCACTCAATAGAAGTAAGCTTTCTACCTCTAGCAACTTTAAATTTATTAATAGTAAAATCAAATAAATCTATTAAAGGCTGTGGCCCACTAGCTCTACCACCAAAAGTTTTAAGTCTGGAACCTGCAAGTCTCACTTTTGTTACACTTACCTTGGGTATACGACAAGTATAAAGATAAGAAACTAAATCTCTAAATGCCCTTGCCCATCCTTCCTTTGAATCAGCTACGGAAATAACATCATCTGTATGTTCAAATTCCCTATCAGGTATAGTAGGTAAACCACTTACATATTGCCTCTCTACAGAAAAGCCTACTCCTGTACCATTCATTAGTATGTACAACACTTCATCAAATGCTTTAGGATTATCTATAGGTATATAAGAACAGTTGTACCCTGCTATGTTTTCTCTTTCCAATGCCTTTCCGGAAGTCATTAGAGCCCTCATACTCGGCATAACTTGTAAAGATAAAATATGCTCTTCTAACTCTTTCCACAGTTCATTCTCTAATTGAACACCTAAATTTTTATCTAGATGCATAACGAAAAAATTAAAAAGTCTTGCTACGGTTTCAGGCCAAGTTTCCCTTCTTTTCTCATCTTCTAACCATCGAGAGTATCTTGATAGATGTATAAATGCTTGATATTCTGTTGGTAAATAATTATTACCTGCCATTCTTTTCTCCGTATTCTAGCTCTAATAGTAACTCTGCATAATGTATAACCTTTTGTATATCTTTTGCTCCACCTTTAAATTTATGTCTACAAATATACTTTATAATATTTCCTTCACAAAAATCTAATTTGTTTTCTTGAATAAAAACTACAGGCTGTATAGTAAAATCTTTATAGTGGTCTCCTCCTACTTGCTTTTCTGTAGCTAATTTATCTTTTAAATTCTTTAAATTATTAGCTACCTTCTCTTCTTTAATTCTTTTTGCCATATACTCATCATGTCTTTCATGTACACTCATTTTTTAAAATCCACTATTGTTACATTACCTTTTTGTATAGGTTTATTTCCTATTTCAGGTTTGTTCACTTCTACCTCTCTAAAAATTGCAGCTTGACCATGTACAATCACCTTATCTAATTGTGTTTCAAGCAATTCAATAAAACCTCTTAATATTACGTACCCATCAGTAACCTTGTTTTCTTCTGTTGTATCATAGGCCATAAATTCAGATAGACCATTTTCACTATCCTGTATAATAATAACAAAAGAATTTTTTGGTAAAGAAGTTTTAAATTTTTTAAATTTCTTTTTACTATTCATTTTATCCATTCCTTTGGAATAAAACTTTCATACCATTTAAAATTATGCCTATCACACCAACCACCGTAAGTTGTTTTAGATCCTTTGTATAACTTATTGTTAGCTCTCATAAACAAAAAACGTATGTCTAGTTCTGGATGCTGTTTACGAATCAACAGATGCTTTCCCCTATCTTGAGATTCAAATTTACCTTTTACTTCTATATAAAAATCTTTTTCTTTTATATAAAAGTCAGGAGTATATGTACAATTTCTAATATAATCTATCATAGTCTTTTCATATTCAAACTGTACAGCATTCTTAACTAGCTGTCTAGCTATATCCAATTCAAAATTAGACCGATACCCATGTGCTCTTTTCATGATTTATATCTTTTTATATCCTTGGGAGGAAAAGCATCAAACAAAGCTCCTGATTCTTCTAGAGCAAAATCAAATATCTTATAAGACTTCTTTTTCATTTTCTCTAAACTCTCTGTCCATTCAGCCATGTAAAAACATACCAAAGCTCCTTTATTAAGTACTTCTTTAATTTTATTTAAATCTTCTATAAGCAATGCTGTTTTTTTATCATAATCATAATCATCCCACCCACCACCTTCATAAAAACTTTTACAAACTCTTATTGGTATGCTCGTAGAACTTGTTCTTAACTCTCTGATAATATCAGCTCCACCTTTCTGATCTTCAGAATCTGGAAAAGCATACCAGACATTGTCGTTCATATATATATCAGAAAAACTGACATCCGTTTGAAAATATATAGGCATTATATTTCTCTTTTTTTAAGCTTGCTGTACCATACAGATTTAGGAAAACGAGCATTGGAAGATACTTTTCTGTGCATGATAGAATTAGGCCAACATGCCCTCTTAAAATCACAAAACCCACAGATACTAGAAAGCAATCTATTTCCAGTATTTTTTATAGTACCATCACTGGCCTTATACGTCTCTTCCTTATCTGTAAAACATCTTTTAAATTTCTCTCCTTTCATTAGGGCTTTTAAATTCTTTTCTGCTAGGGCCAATGCCTCTTTTCTATCTTCTTCCTGTACTGCAGGTGCCTCACAAACAGTCCACTCTCCACTAGCCTTATTAACAACTATCCACCCACCAAAATCTTTGTTCCTTGCTTGGCTGTACAAGTGTCCCTGTACAATATACCCAAACACATCATCTTCTTTTATTTTTTTGTAACCACCTAAATTTCCAAATTTATGTTCAAATGCATAAGGACTTGCTGATTTAATATCCCATACCTTTCCCTCAATCTCAACATCCAATGTACCAGAAATAGAATTTTTTCCTAATTGTAAATTTACTTTTTCTTGTTCAGCCTCAACGTCTACTTTTGCCGATTTCATTACCAAAATGGTAAGGGCCTCTATCATATCTCCAAACACAAATCGTAAAATAGAATTATATTCTAGGTTCTTTTCTGCACCATCCCTTTCCATTTTCTGCTGACAAAGAGGCCTGCCTAAAGAAGACATACGTGGTCTCCATTTTTCTTTCTTATTAGAAAACTGTCGAACAATAGATTTTCCACAAGCTTCTTTAAATTCTTCTACAAGCTTGGGATCTAGATCGGTACCCTCTTTGGATACACGATCTAGAAACCCTTGTACTTTATGAAGTATAAAGCTATTCATTAATTACAGAATCATATTCTACTTTATCTGAAGTGGCTAACTGGTATGCCTTCATTACAGTATCATTATAAAATTTAACAGATTCCATAAATTGACGCAAGAGAGCATCGTCTTCTTCACAATGTGTAACTGTCTTTTGAGGTGTTAGCTCTGCATGGAAGTAGATGTTACCACCTTTTTTCTTCCGTACTGAAGACAGCCCAATATTTATCAACCACATAGGCTGATTTTGTCTACCTAGGCTTCTTAGACAGTCATTCACAGGAGAAAAATTAGCTCCCTTTGCGTACCATATACAAGGAACATCTTTAACAGTAGTTTTACCACCACTTTTGTTCTTTGCATTCTCAAATGAGACTAAACCATAAAGGTTTTGACTACACTTGATACTCTTCTGTACAGCCCACTCCGGACTATCCTTTGGTAATGCCTCTAAAGTTTTACGGTCTAGTTTACCACACTTTAGCCCACCTTCAGTATCATAGAAATCACTATCGAAAGACGGTGCCTGTACAGTTTGACAAGAAAATGCAGCTTGTTCATTATCCCAAACAAAATAGGAATAAGTACGCATGAAAACTCTCATGCTTGCTTTTTCTCCATACACTGTTTCTTCAGATGTGTACAAACTAAACCACCCTCTAGGCAAGTTATTACCCTCGTTATCTTCAGAAGCATGATTGATTGCCAATCTACCTAATGAAGATTTGGTCTTAGAATAGTCCATTTGACCTGTTAGTTTCATCATATCCTCTGTAGAAACCTTAGATAAGTTCTCTGGCAGAGTAGTATTCATTGTGGTTAATTCGGTCATGATTTATAAACCTCCTTCATGTCTAACCAATTGTTACCAATTTTAATTTCGATTCCTATCGGCATATCATAATCAATATTGTATCTATGTTTACATTCTTCAGGCAAAGACATCATAGCTTCTTTCATTGTCTCTACAGCTAAATCCTGCTCTTCAGGATACACATCCATTATGATTGAATCGTGTACTGTGTTACATATTATACTGTGCATTTTACGATCTGTCAACAACTTTTTTAACTTTATCAATGCAATAGGTAGGAGATCAGCTGTAGCAAACCCTTGTACAGGATAATTTTTAATTGCTGTTGAGTTAGAAACTCCACCGTATCTCGTTCTATATACATCTTTAAAATTATAATATCGGCCAGAAGGAAGTACAACACGTTTATTAGTAATAGCATCATTTTGTAATTGTTCATGCCATTGAGTAATCTTGCTGTACCTCTGTTTAAATGCACGATAATATTCCATCTGCTTTGGTGTGCCAAGTAGACCACCATACAAAGGTTTAAATGTGTCAGCCTTTGCATCCTGTCTAGATACACCAAGAACAGATGCTGTAAATGCGTGTACATCAATATTATTTCTAACATCTTCGTACACCCTATTATCCTGAGCTAAAAAACCGGCTACCCGAAATTCTAACTGCGAATAATCTCCTTCTAGAATACTCCCACCTTTCCATCTACTTATTACTACTTTACGTACAGGAAAGGTACCACCTCTTGGCATATTTTGAAAGTTAGGGTTCCTTGAGGATAGTCTTCCTGTAGACGTAACACATTGCATATAATGTGGATGTATTCTACGTTTTTTATCTAAACCTTTTTCTATTCCCTCAACAAAGGTTTTCAAATATGTTTTAACAGCATTGTATCTTACATAATTTTTCATAAAAACTTTTTGATTTTCTTTTGCTGTAAGTACTAATCTTTCCAACGTTGGTCTGTCCGTCTTAAATCCATGAATAGTCAAATCATTTGTATTTGTTGCATGTATACCTAAACCTGCATATTCTCTTGTGGGTTTATATACTACACCCTTTTTATTACAAGTTATACAGATACGTTTCTGTTTACCTATCGTTCCATCCTTTTTCAAAACATACTTGTATCCAATTCCCCCACAAGTCACACATCTTTTCATAACCGTTTTGAACAGAGGTTTTGTAAGTCTAACCATACTATGTTGAAAAGCTCGAACACTTAAAGCTTTAGGTCTCCTTTTCTTTTTTGTATTCCCCCTAAGCTCATAACCTAAGTTAAAATATTGTGCCCATTGTTTTTTATCTAGTACTTTTCTAGAAAATATAATTTTTGATCGGTCCTCAGGGCTATCTAAATTCATAGGAGTATCTCCCATTAGTATCTTTACCTCTTTGTTTAAATAGTCTTTCAATTGCTGTACTTCTTTCATGTACACAGATTTTATTTCAAATAGATTCTTGAGACCTATCTGTATACCTTCATTCTCTACATCACAAAGCACTTCACAAAATTCGTTCATCAAATAAATGGTAGGCTCAAGTTTTCCATCCAAGTTAGAATATTGAGCATGAAATAACTCCTTCGTTGCCTGTACGTCAGCTCTTCCGTATTCTTCTACAATTTTCCAAGGTATGTCCTCAAACGACACATTTTTTTCAAAAAATTCATCGGTTAAACCAGTTTTCTTCTGAGAGACAGCATAACGTTCACAGCACTTCTCAAGAGATAAAGGAATCTTTTCTCCACCTTGCATGACATATTCTACTATCATAGTGTCATGTACATTTCCAGTATAGGTAAATCCACAAGCTCTCAACCATTTTAAGTCAAATTTTATATTGTGGCCTACTAATAAAGTTGTGTTGTCTAAAACCTTTTGTAATATTTCTTTTGCATTTGGAGTAGGTTCTTTTTCCCTGTGAAAGAAACAAAGGTAATTTTCATCAGATTCTGTAATATAACCAACAGAAACTAACATATTTCCTGTGTAGGGATCGGCATCAGTTTTTTTATCCTCGTTTACTTTGTATGTTGTTTCTATATCTAATATTGTTGTTTTCATTTTGTACTTCTAGCACCTCTTACACAATATAATTGAGCATTCTGTACACCGTACACCTCTTTAATTTCTAGTGTAACTCTTATTTTTTCCTGTTCACACTCTCCTTCTGTATTATATTCACGTATTTCTAATTTAGGATCACCATTAAAGGCAATAAGAATGTATAATAACCATACTGTTTTCATTTAATTAGCACCTCTGAATCTGTTTCAATCCATACTCTAGCTCCACAAGATAAAGGCTTGCTAGGTCTGTAAATAACCTTACTACCTCCTAATATATCCACCTCATGTGCATACGTATTATCTTTATAAGTTTTAACAGTAATGACAGGTTTATTTGTTCCATGTTTCTGATTAAATTTTATATTATGTTGATTTATATGTATTCTTTTTTTCATGAGCAAAACCTATTTAAATAATTTGTAACAAAATCTTCTATAGAGTTACTCCTATAATGGGGAGATATTTTTCCATTAAAAGGTTTCCATCTTCCTGTAGTCCAATAGTATATATAAGGATGTTCTTCTTTGTTATAAATTTTTAATGCAAGAGCCTTTAGCCTGTCCTCATATTTAATATTATATTCTTTTAAGTACTTTTCTACTTCCTCTAAATTTTGATTTGTATCTCTTCTAAATACAGCTTCTCCTTTAGAATTGCTCTTATAATACCTATACCCACTTGTCAATACTCTTCTCCTGTATACAAAAATATAGGTGTAGTTTCCCCCATCCATGCTCCTACTACATTAAAATCAAAATATTCCATTGCCTGTTCTTCCGTCATACCATCCTTCTCTATAAGTATATTTATACATTCATGTACATCATACACTAATAAATCCGGCTGGCCACATCTTCTACCAACACCTACTATTGCTTTATCAAATCCATCAGCTTTTAACATATTCTACTCACACTGAAAAACTTTCTCCACACCCACACTCAGATGTAGCATTGGGATTAACTATCTTTAAATATGATCCGGCTATGTCATCTATAAAATCTATTTGTGTACCAAGAATGTACATGGTAACAAAAGGATCTATATAAAGAAAACCTTTATTTAAATTTATCATATCATTTTCTTCAGCAGTTTTAGGTTGCTCTTTTAAAAGATCCCATTTGTAATTAAATCCTGCACAGCCTCCCCCATCAACCGACAGGGAAACCCCCTTAACTTTATTTTTTATTACAATCTTTGATAGGTGTTTATTTGCTTTATCTGTTATTGTAACTACGTTTGCTTGTTCTTTTGTCATGGTAAATACCTAGCTTTCTGTATATCTATTCGACATGTAATTGTACCATGCCAACCAGATAATTTATTTTTAGAAACACAAAGATGACGAATATAATCCTCTTCATCTCCAAAATTTTTTCCTATACCTATAATAATGTCGGCCTCAGCTGCCTTTCCTGTTCTACTATTTTCCAACATACTAAAATCTATCTCCTGTCTATTATGAGCTTCATAAGATGCTTGGGACACAGCCCAAATCATACAATCATTTCGTTTAGCCATTGCTCTTGCATTTTCATATACAGCTCTTAATTTTTCATCTACTCTTGAATATACTCCTTTTATATTTACTTTGTCAAGTTGATCTATAAAAACAATATCAGGTTTATTCACTTCTATAAATTTATCCACCTCTCTCATAGAAATTCCTCTTCCCTCTAACATGAGTAAGTTTTCTTTTACCTCTTTATTATACACTTCATTTACTACTTCAATATCTTCTTGTAACTCATTGATATTCTTATCTAAATAGGCACAAAACACTCTCCCTTTTACAAGTCTGCCGGGTTCTTCATTTGCAAAATAGGCTATTTTAAAACCTTGTCTAATATACTCGGCTACCAAATAAGAACAAAAAGTTGTTTTTCCAGTTTCTGGTCTTGCAAATATCACACCAAGATTTCCTCTACCTACACCACCTACCCTATCCTGTAAAGGAACCAAACCAAATTTAAACTCAAATCCTTTATTCCAAGATTCTAAAAAGTCAGAAACACTATCTTCTACTCTGACATAATTAGTGCTGTCCTCCGGTTGCTTATTTATAAGCTCATCTAGTAAAACTCTTAATCCTTCATAATCACCCTCATTGCCTAACCAAATATCTGTAGCCTTTGAACTTATCTTCTGTGCTTTGTTTCTTCTCCAAAAATTAGCTATAAGATCCTGCATCATTTCAGGACTGTCTTGTACATAATGCGTTAACTCTTTTATAACCGATTCTATAGATTCTCTAGAGGAATCCGGCATAGAAGGAAACCGATCCCTATGTAATTGCAAAAGCATTTTTGTTGTTAAGTCTTCTCCGTACTTATCATGTGCAAATGCTATAGTATCAAATACAGTACCAACACCGTTAGCAAACATTTCTTTATCTACAACATCACTTGCTTTTTTATAAAATTCATTGTTAAGACACTGTGCTAAAATTTGTTTTTCAATTGTCAACTCACTTGCCTTTCTTTCGGTAATCCACGACAAGTAAAGTTAGCAGCAAGTGTCCTTCTTTCTCCCTTTCCAAAAAATGGAGTAACAGAATGAAATAGCCAATGAGGAAATATTATCATCTTCCCCTCTTCCGGAAATACATACTCAGAAGAAGGATGTCTAAGATCCAACATTTCTTTTCGTGAAGTTACACCCCAAAGTAATTGTGTAAACCCATCAACATCTCCTGATGCATTATTATGATCTAATTCTATGTAACCTTTATCATCTTTAATACTTTTTGATTTTTCTTTTATACAATCAGGAACTTTTAAATATAATACAGAAGACATACCTATAGGAGTAACATCTGTTTCTACACCATGATCATGTAGTAAATTATAATCTCCAGAAAAACTATGTACAGTCCAACATTCATATGCATGGGCTGTCAGTTCTCTCTTAAATCCTTGCTTTAATAATTTTGTAGCACAATTGTCAATGGTGTTTTTAAACTTTTTTCCAAATCCTGTATCCATAGGAAAATCCAATTGGGCTGATTTTTTATCCTGTCTTATTTGGCCTACAAGCTTAGACGCATAATCTTCATTAGCCGGAAGGGTAGTTTTATCAACATATTCATTAATTTCATCAACGAAATCTTTTGGAAAGTAAATAGTGGCCATAGTTAACACTGGTTTTGCCTCTAATCTAATTTTTATCTCACCCATTAAATTCTCCTAAAATTTTCTCTTTTGTCCAAGTTTTTATATCCTTATCCAAAAGCTTAACACGTGTTTGTATATGTACACTCAGCTCCTTGGCTATGTCAAGTGATTTTTTTGATGCATCCTTATCAAGGGCCACAATAGCCAATTTAAACCCACCTACTACATGTGGTATGTGTTCTTTAAGTAGGTTAGTTCCCATGAGAGCTACTCCACACACACTAGATATAGTAACAGCACAAGCAGATGCACAATCTTCTACTATAACACAAGTATCACTTTTATTTTTGGTAACAAACGGAAGCTTAGAAGATGCATATCGTTTCCATTTTGGTTTTCTTCCTGTCAGACTTCTGCCAACAGCATCTACTATAGTACTATTCCGGTAAATACAAAATACACACCTATCCTCTTTCACATCATACTGTAAATTACAGAATCGGTGTTTGTAAGCATACTCTACATTATTATTTTTAATATAATCCATAGCCTTAAAGCTTCTTTCTATAGAAACCCACGTTGCTGTTTCCAAGTTAAATTCTATTTCCTGCCTTTTATTTTCTGTTGGCCTCGACACCCCCTTCTGTATTTTTCCACTAATATTACAGCTGGCATAGAAGCAATTATACAAAAGAATATTATGCTCATTACTGACAGAAAAAGAGTTAGCATGCCCACATACAGGACAATTACCCCTATATGATAACCCTTCCGGTACAGCCATTGTTTCAATGTAACCTCGTATGTCAATCATTATTTTTCTGTTGTTTCTATCCTAATTTGTACTAAATTTGCATCCTCTACGGGAATGTGAAAAAAAGGTTCTTTAAGATGTGGTGATTTCGTAAATCTAGAATTTTGTATAGTACCTACAGAAGATTTGTCAACAACATCAGCATCTATAAACCATGCTTGTTTTAAATCACCATTGAATACTACAAATTTAAAGATATGGTCAGGGTATTTCTCTTTCCATATATTTATCAATCTCTGTTTTCTTTCTGGTATTCTTATTTCCTTCCAAGCATGATTCCAGTTATCTCCCCATTGGGTTTTCACTTCTACTTCAAAAAAATGTTCTGAAAACAATTTTGTACTAGAAAAATCTTTCAACATGTATCTTGCATATATATCAAAGTTATAGTTTTCTTTATTAACTATGTTAATATAATCATTTTTAGTTAAATAATCTACCATAACTTTTCTAGCTTTTTTATCATGGATAGTATAAGATAATTTGTCAAATGATCTGTTTCTGTTTATATGCTTTTCCATATTTAATACCTTAATAAATTATTAACAATTTATTATTATAATAATGTCAGAGACCTTGTCAACAAATATAAATAAATAAATTGCTTGACAAGTTGTACATAGAGGGTATAATAATATAATATGAGGGAATTAAGTGAAGAATTTGAAAAAGAGGTTACGGAACTGGTAAAAAACTATACCAAAGAGGGTATGCATTTGTCAGATCAAATTACTATATTAGGATACCTATGTTTAGACTTTTGTGAAAAGAGTTTTCCGGATTCAAGAATTGGCTACACTCACTTCTTAACAATTCTTATACAAAGAATCATCCATGATATGGGAGATGAACCTCCAAGTAAAAAAATAGTAATACATTAAGGAGAAAAGCAGTGTTTAGTTTTTTGTCAGGAATAATTACTGGAATTGTCAAGAATGTCTTCCTGTTTTTTTTCATTAGAGATAGTGGTAAAAAAGCCGAAAGGAGAAAGAACCTTGAAAAAGCCAATAAGCTTCTTAGAAAATATCAAGATGTTGACAGTCGTAGTAGGAATCTCAAGTCTGTTATTAGCAGGTTGCGTAGGAAGTCTGGGAAATTGGACAAATAGTATCTGTCCACCCTTTCCTTGGCCTTCTGAAAACATAGTAAATAAACTCGAACAACAAGCACAGGCTGACGAAGAATTTGCCGATTGGCTTGTAAGAATCACAATTCATGGTGAAAAAATAGATATTTGCCTAGGAGTAGAATAATGACACTAGCTTATTTTGATAAAAATGTATTTGATGTACTCAAAGCTAAATACTTAGCTGAAAAAGATATAGCAAAGGTAAATTTGTCAATCTTACATAACAAAGCTGTAGGAATTGGTGAACATTCAGATATTGTCAGTGAAGTCGATAAATGGATTAAAATTATTGCTGATGTAGAGGATAAACTAGCTGTGCTAGAAAACCAAATGCCCTTGACTGCTGAAAAATATTCTGAATATGAATGACGAAGACTATGAAGTAGAAGTCAGAGTTACTATCAAAAAACCAAAGTATTTTCCCAATTTGAAAGAAAAGTTATACAAGGACTTGACAGAGCAAATTGAGAATGGTACTTTGGTTTTTGTCATTATAGATGTTGACGAATACATGAGGTGAAAATATGATATACACTATTAAATTAGTAGATGAAAATGAAAAGACACTTTTGTCAGTTCGTACCAATAGTATAAATTTGTCAAGACGATCTGATCAAAAGATGCTCTGTCAGAAAATGTCAGAGGTTATAGAAGAAAAAGATAAAAATCAATTGGAGATGAAATTGTCAGAGGTCAGAGATGGAGTTGTCGAATGGGAAAAATAAAAGCATGGCTAATGCTCATAGAAGAAACCATAGGAGAAGTAGAAGGAAAGGATTTGTCAGAAGTAATAACTCATGTACAGGATAAAGTATTTCCCAAACCTTCTGCCTCAACGATTAAAGATGTATATAAAACTAGGAATGGAGAAGATGAAGAGTAAAGAAGAAATACTTAAAAAAAATACACAAGACTTGAATAAACAATTATATATAGCATATAAAAAAATAAAGGATTTGACAGATAGCTTAAACGGAGTTAAGGTACAGGAAAGTAACAAAGAGAAAGAAAAATATTATGACTGAAAAGAAACCGATAGAGATAAGTGATGAACTGTTAGATTTTGTCAATGTTGTCAAAAAACTTACTGATGGTATTAATGAGTGTGGAGTGGACTATATTACTTATAAAGAAGTAACCTGTATTTCAGACGGAGTGGATAATCTGAAAAAAACATTTAACTTAAAACCTAAATTCTTTGTTCCTGAACACGGAGAGAGCAAAGGTAAAAAAGTGCCATGCCATTGGGATGGTCTTGTCAGACCAAGTCATCCAGAAGCATGGAAAGGAGAAGAGTGATGAGTAAATATCATTTCTTTTTAAAGAAAGATCTGTCAGAAATTTTACCTTCCTGTGTACAGGGAAAGTTTTTCACAGCAAAGTTTGTCAAATCAAACGGAGAGTTTAGAGTTATGAATTGTCGTTTTGGTGTAACAAAATATTTAAAAGGTGGTTTAGATCACAATGACAGAACAAAGTATTTAACAGTTTATGATATACAGAAGAAAGGCTATCGTAACATTCCTGTACAGAGATTAATTGAAATAAACTGTGGCAATCTGTCAGTTAGAAATTGGGGGAAACAGACAAATAATTTAATTATGTCAATAGGTAAGACTAACTCCCATGCTATGTAGAAGAATTTTGTTGGTGCAGGCATGAAAAGTTTACAGGAAAAATGCTTAAATTATTCCTGTCCTCAATGAGGAAGGTATAAACAAAGCCAACGAATATAAAAAGGGTAATCTTTAGGGGTTGCCCTTTTTTTATTGACAGAGGTTTTTATCTGTAGTAGTTCTTGGATAGAGAGGAAAAAAGATGATACGTAGTTTTATATATCTAGATGATACAGTTAAGAAAAGAACATCAATTGGTCATTCTTCTAGAAGTAGACCAAAGAACAAACATAAGAGAAGGTCTTGGAAGAAGTACAGGGGACAGGGAAGATGAA
>Ga0208315_1001298_pt1 | contig 13083 bp, 14 predicted proteins | sample MalvireepMed_215_FD_184239 | JGI IMG/M metagenome (GOLD analysis project Ga0208315, IMG submission 184239) | Marine viral communities from the Global Malaspina Expedition - Malaspina viral metaG DeepMed_215 (SPAdes) (version 2) | ecosystem: Environmental > Aquatic > Marine > Oceanic | place... | reverse complement strand
TAAGTAGTTGCTGGCTCAGCTATCGTTACCTCGACATTGTCCTCGACAATGATATTGGCCCCAGTTACGGTAGTTGCAACAGTTAGCTCCTTCGTAGCAAAGCCGTTTCCTTCGCCGACCTCGTTTTTCAAAATTTCAAGCGTTCCTACGGTAAGCTTTGACAAGTGACAAATGCCCCCCTTGGAAAATAAATTGGTCAGTCTCAGCGTATCTACCTTGCCGTTCACCCCTGATGTTGGAGCTTGAATCCAGATACGGTCATAAGTACCGCCAGAGGTCACCATCGCATCTGCTTGCTGATGGCCTCCACCGATGGCCCTCATTCGACTCGTGCCAGGAGAAGGAGCAATGGACTGCCCATCGCTGGCGTTGCCCTTAATGATGATCGTATGTGCCTGTATATCGGAAAGCTCCAGCTTCTTGCATCGGCTCTTCTCAAATATGAGGTGGCCTACTTCCAGCCTTGTGTTCGTTCCACCAGATATAGTGTTCCCGCTAATCTGTACAACGTTCTGCTCTCCTGACGGCAGCGCAGAACCCGTGAACACCGTGCCAACCGACACGTTCTCTATGGTTATCTCTCGCACTGGGGTAGACCCAAGGTCTATACGTAACGTATTACTTCCCTCGACGTACTCTGTTGGGACATCGAGCGGCAGGTCAGCACCCAGAACCGATGCGGCATACACCCCAGAATCCCCTCTCGCAAACGATCTGTCAGCAAGGATCGTCTCGTTTACCACAACACCACCGCCAACGGCTGATCCAGCAAACAGGAACGTCGCTGCCATCTGCGGACTAAGGCCCATGCTGCGTAGCAAGCTGTAGGGTGATTTCAGAACGTTGAATGTGGTCTTCCACTTGGCCGATTCACCTTGCAGGTATTCAACCTTTGCAAGGAACCAATTGCGGAACTTGATAATCTTCCTATAGGCATTGACTGGAGAGCGCAAGACAGCCATCGGAGAGGCTTTGATGCCACGGCCTAAATTCAAGACTGCCTGTAGTGGATGTCTGAACCAAGCTACCCACGCAACGAGTATGAGGAATGATGCTGCGCCTATCGTAGAGGCGTAAATGATCTGGTCTGCGTAGAGGGTAGTCAATAACCCTTGAAGGGAGGATTCGGATACATGAATAACGCCCCATACTGTATAGAACTTTAGTGGTAGCAGGTGGGCTATCCATGGAATCGGATTTACCGCAACGACACCGAACCCCAGGACTGCCAGGGCAAGAGCCAGCAAGCCAAACGTCTTGCGAAATACTCTAAGCATGGCAAGAGTCAGTGCGGTGATTGCCATAGCTGCAACGGTATGGAAACTCAACAATCGTTTAGCTTTCTTCATATCTTACTCCGATTCTAACACCTTGAGGGAAACTCCTCCAAGGAAGCCGAACAAGCCCCCAATTATAGCCGTAACCACCTCTACCGCTTCCATCTGCAATCCTACCCATACACCAAAGAGACTGAAGACCGTACCGCACAGCAATGCCGCCAGGATTTGGGGCCTGATCTTATTCAACATGATTACTCCTCTCGACTATTATGATGCCTTCATCGCTCCGCATCCAAGGCCACCAATGACATCGTAACTAGCATCATTGCTTCCACCGCTTGCATAGTTTTTAATTCTTATGAGGCATACTTTGGAACCAGCCCCCTCGTCCGCAACACCTGATACGACAGCGGAATAGTCTTTTACAGAATCCGCAGAGTTGATTCCTGTAGCAAAGTTTTGAGCCGATATTATAGTTCCATCTATAAGCAATTCCAATCTAGGCGTGTTTGTTACCGCAGTGTTCATCTCCATAACCGCAAAGCCAGCCGCCCATATTCTCGCTGACGCACCAAGGGTTATCGTCTCCGTGGCAATAGTAAACGTGCTACCAAGCGATAGGACTCCAGTAGCGTCTCCCTTGGTAACTGCCATTGCTATGCTATCGTTTGTAGATACTGCGGTTGTAGCAGCAACGTCATCTACGGCTGTGTGAGTATGGTTGCCTGCCGCTCCCTGCGTTGAGCCTGTGCCAAGTGTTCTAAGGCTGCCTGTAGCTGCAGAAGCGTCCACAGCCATCGCATCTCCTCCACCAGGTTGATGGGCAGATGCGTGGGTCTGAGCGTGTACATCCCCAATGATAGCCAACGTAGTGTCTGAGCCACTAGACCCTGCACGGTAATGAGGACGGCCTGATACCGTATATAAGGCTGTCAGTCCAGACCCAGGAGCAGAAGGAGCAGAGGCATCAGTAAACGTAGTCTTCACTAAGTTCCCCAGCGTACTGCTACCATTCCCAGCAGCGTTTGAATGTGCATGAGTGCTAAGCACGTTTAGGTTATCCCTATGGTCTACGTTTAGAATAGCCGCAGTTAGAACTTCATTTGTCACGTAGTCCCTTGGCGTTGTCCAGCCCATTGGTTACTCCTTTAGTGGGTGTGATTCCCTGCAGCGATTTGAGTAGAGTTAGTTCCCAGCGTTCTGAGACTGCCTACTCCTGCCCCTTGATCGACTGCCATAGTATCAGCACCACTTGGCTCGTGAGAACTATCGTGGGCTTCTGCGTGTACATCTGCAAGGATTAGAAGCTGGGTACTCGCACCACCCGCAGCCCTGTAGAACGGCCTTCCTGATACCGTGTAGATACTGGTCAGCCCTGTGTCTGGAGCGGATGGCGCACTTGCATCGGTGAACGTGGCCTTAACAAGATTGGCAAGGCTAGACGAGCCATCCCCCGCTGCCCCGCTGTGTGTGTGTCCACTCAACGCATCTAGGTTAGCCTTCTGGTCAGTATCCAGTATAGCCTCTGTTACCTGCTCTGCGACCACATAGGTTCTCGGTGCAGTCCACGCCATAATGTACTCCTTGATCTATACGGCAAGCCTCGTGCTAGAGCCAAGTCGGCCCACATCCAACACCCAGAAGCCTCCGTAGGCGGTAGCTTCTGAACATTCATACATTACTGCATATCGTCCTTCAGCATCCATACTGTGTCGCATATACTCAATGAAGAAATCGTCATTAACTCCAAGCCCTGCTCGGTTGCTAGCGGTAATTGTTATTCGGTCACTGATATCAAGCGTTCTCGCTTTGGTTGAATGGGTCGAATCCTTGTTGCCATCCCATGTTATCACCATAGTTCTCATCGGGTCTTTGTGGATGCTCAACAGGAACGCCATCAAGTCTCGTGCTTCCTGTTCATCGGGTATGAATGGCCCTGTTAATGGGAACGTTCTTTTACCAAATGAGGTTTGGCTGGTACTATCTTCCTCGACAATCTTCAAGGGATCGTCAGCGGTAACTGGCGTTCCTCTTGCTTGCAACTTGGTGATAAAGGCATCAGTTGTGGAGTTGTTCGTCAAAGTAATGTTCATGCTTTCAGAATACTTAGCAACGCTGATCCCGATGTCGGAAGAGAGATTAGTCCCAGTTCCATCAGCAGCGGCATTAGCAAGCATGTCGGTAGTTGCTGCGGTTGTTGTCCAAGCGTTTACGTGCTTTGCATTACTCGCACTCCCAGCCGTTGGATATTTGGCAACGAATGTCTTTGAAGCACCCACCACCAGGGGCGGGCTATTTGCCCCGCTCTCTGCTAGCGTCCAGAGGACGGCTAGGCTATCAACTGTGTAGAGTTGAACGCTTGCGTTCATTGTATTGTAAAGTTCTGCAATTGGATCAATCTGTTCTATGCTCCCATATGTCAACGTGGCATCCGCTGCATCGGAGAATGTGCCTTGCGAGGTAATGTGGGGAGCATTTAGCCGATGCTGCCGAGACTCAAATACTATCTCCCCATCGGGACTCTCCCCCACATAACCGACTTCACTCTCTTCTATGTCTCTAATAGCATCCAGGGCTGGTTGCCCTGATGTCCACCAGCGAGTCATAGTAGTCTCGCCTGTGTCAATATCCGTAGGGATTGTACTATCGGCATCATTTATCACGAGCGTGATAGCTGCCCCTGTTCGTATAGAGGTCGAGGTAGCAACTTCCGCAGTTTCTCTGGCTGCGATGCGGGCCATCGGGCCAGTAGCCCTCAATACAAGTTCCTTACCACCAACTCTAAGGTATGACGGAGAAACTGAATCAAGATAACCTCGCCATGCTGGCTCGGCTTCGGGAAACGTAATCGGGAAAGTGTAGTCAAATGCAGGAGATACCGAGCTTACCTGAAGCCTTACTGCTAACCCTGGGAGAATCTTTCCCGAAAGATCAGAGTCACTATTAAAGGAATTGTATAGATCATTTTCGTTCTTCATCTGGGCTTGGAGTTCACCAGCAATAGAGCGTCCTGTTAATTGGCTTGCAGAGTCTCTACCCCTACTCCAATCTAGCATCAGCACATCATCGGTTACATCGGAATTGGCATTGAGGAAATTGCCATCGTTATCCCAATCAACCTCAAGCGTTACGAACACTCCTACTGCCATGAGACGCTATGCCTCCTTGGATTCTGATACGTGAGATAACTTTGCCAGTTGTGCTTCTAGTTCCAAGGCGATCCTGTGCCATGTTATGGCTGTGATTTGTTGGGCTGCTAAAGGGTTAACCCTCAGTAGCTCCGATATATCTTCTGGCGTGATTTGGATTTGGCTGGTATCTTTTGCTAATGGTTCCATCTAATAATTTCCATACTCTCTATTATCTGAATAAGAACCTTTGCCAAGGTCATCTAATGCCTTCCCAATGTTTTCATGGTCAGACATAATCGTCCTCATCTCGTTCTCTATGACAGATTGCATCTTCTCAATCTCGTCCAGCCTATTGTCAAAATCCTCAATGGCCTCCAGTATTTCGGCATCATCAAACACTTCCACGCTCTCTATAGCCACCGTGTTACTCGCCACTGTGCTATCTAACTGTGCCATATACCAGATTAGCCCAAATGCTTGGGCAAGAATAACGCCAATGACTGCTATAGGTAGCTTTATGTTCGCTATGTTCATAGACCGCTAACCCGCAAGCTCAGTCTCTGTAGCTGTAATGCTCGTCTTTGCAGTATTCAGGCCAACGGTTATAGCTGCGCTGAGAGCGGTGGTCTGAGCGTTTGAGTGCGCCACTCCTGCTACAGCACCAGCTTTCCATTCCTCTGCGTTTTGTCTGGCAGTATTAAGCCCCTGCTTGGCTGAGTCGAGAGCCGTGATAATTACGTCAATATCTGGCATCTTATCCTCCTAGTGCCTGTAGTCTTTGTTCTAACTCATCTACCTTTGTTCTCGTCTGGTAGATTCCACCAGCCAGTAGAGCCGCCATGCGCTGATCGTTGTAGCCGATGAACCCATCCTCGTATTCCTTGAGTACCCCAATCTCTATCAGGACATCACGCCCTCGCTTCAATGCCCCCTGCCCAAAGTCATACGCCTCTGCGGTTGGGCTTATGGCTGAACGAATCAAGCCAACGTCATCGTAGGCGTCGAACACGTTTGCATCCCAGGTGGTGTTGGCATCTATGCTGAGTTGACCGTCATAAATACGCCAAATATCAGCATCGGTGCTGGAACCATCGGTATCTCTGGATCGGCATTTTAAGTAGCCGCCATCTCCATCGTAACCTACGTAATACGACATGTTGTTCGCAGAGCCACCCCCGTCTCCCTGTTTAAACAATAGAATAACCCCTCCTGTGCCAGACGCAGGATGTGCCAATGTACACTGAACCCAATTGCTCGACCCTGTAGTAGTGACCTCCAGATTCTGATCGGCGGTTCCACCAGCGATAGACAATTTGTTTTGCGTCCAATCGTTTCCCGCTGCCCCAACATTGGAGAGGGCGTTATTGTTCAGATCAACGGCTGCTGCTATCTGTAGACCAGAGGAGTCAGTAATGACTCCATCGGTTATAACCGTATCGCCAATGGTGAAGTCTGTACTGGCATCAATCGTTGTTCCAACAATGGAAGCAAACTTTGATGCTCCTGCGGCTACTAGTAAGGCGTAGTTATTCGTGATCGTCTGGTTGGTTCCTGCCGTTGCTGCAGCATTGATATATAGCGTGGCTGCGTTGGTAGTTGTGACCGATGAATTAGTTGCTGCTAACGTTGGAGCCTCTAACCTAGCATGCGTGTAGAGTGCAGCCGTACCAGAACCAGAAGTATTGCTGTCAGTGATTGTGCTGGTGTCCAAGTGAATCATCGCACCGTCACCAGGGGTAACCGACTTATCTCCATCAAGGGTCAATCCTGTGAGTGTTCCGAGGGAGGTTATATTAGCCTGTGCTGCACCTGTAACCGTGGCTGCGGTTCCAGATGCGTTGCCAGTTAATGCGCCCACGAAAGATGTAGACGTAATGCTGGTTGCTCCAGTAACTACACCGCCATCTACGCTTATCGTGCCATCTAGTAATATTGCCGAACCTCCAGCTGGCTCGATATTTATCGCTGCGCCAGAGTCCAGGGTAAGAACCCCTGCGGAATCTATATCCACCGTGCCATCTGCGGTGATCTGGATATTGGCTGCGGCAGCAGCCGTATCTACCGTCACAAGTGAGAAGGCTCCATTAGCCGCAGCCGTCATCGTCACGGTATCGTTGGTGGTAGGAGTGAACGTAATAACATCATCTGTTATGACTGTCGTTCCAACCGTGAAATCAGTGCTGGCATCAACTGTGGTAAGCGTTGGGGTAGCAGTCCATGCAGGGATATTTGACGATAGCGTAAGGATATTATTATCGCTTCCTTTTGCAAGTCGGCTCAACTGCGAGGAACTGGAGGCATATACGATGTCCCCTGTAGCCTGAGAATTAAATACATGGGAGTCCGTAGCCTCAAACTCCACCTGAGTTAATACAGTGCCAACAGCCTTATGCTTAAATTCATTTGCCATAATTTACGCCTTACCTAAGAACGGTAAGCCTCCTCTTCTGTGACTGTCGGTTACAGCCTTAACTACCAACCTCTTGAAGTCCATCTCACCGAATACAGTGTTGTTGCTAATGGTTATGTTGTACACAGGAGCCAAACCACGGCCTCCACCGAGAGGTACAACTGCCTCTGGCCCAGCTTCACCAAGTAATCCAAGCGTGGGCCTGGTAACAATCCCACCGTGGGCAAAGGGGAACGCTGCTTTTTCAGCAGCCGACCACGGTGTTCCTTCTTGTGCCCTCAAATCCCCTTCACGCTTCCGCATCATGGCTTTATAGGTTTTCTCATATGCCAGCATCTCTTCAAGAGTGAATACTTTGTCCTGTCGAATATGTGCAAGAAGGCCTGACTTTGTTAGTGCGTCCTCATGTGGCGCAATCCATCCGCTCATATCCTGTAATCTTTTCTTGCGGCTTCCAGGGCTTGGGTCACCAGCTACGGCAAGCAAAAGTTGCTCCACTGCCAAAAGATGTGGCCCAGGTAATTTTTGCGCTGTTGCCCCGCTTGTCCCATAGGTTACTACCTCTGGCGTACCGCCACGAACTCTGGACTTGAATTGACCAGCAAGAACCAAATCATTGAATGATCTAACTGCATTAGTAGCTTTATTCATTGCATCCGTGGTCTTGTCTATAGCCTCAGGTGCATCGGTTCCGAACATGGTGTCTATAGCCTCGTTGACCTCGGCCATTTTCGTTTCAAAGTCTTCCACGCCAAGTCCCATATCATCTAGCCACCCACCAAGAAGAGTTCGCAACTCTTGGAACGTACTTCCCATACCACCCTTGAAAGACTCCCATAGTTTCCCACCCTGTTCCTCGCCAGATTTACCCATAGATTCAAAGCCACTTTTTACAGTGGCAGAAAATTCCTTAAAGTCGGTCTTTATTTTTGGGATTATCGCAAACCCTTCGAACATTTCAATATGGGCTTTCTGGCCTTCTTTTACTATAAAATTCCGAATAGTAATGAATGCATTCGCTAAAGTGTCATACCAAAATAAAATCTCCTTGACTACATCAACGAACATATTCTTGATATGCTCCCATGCCGTGTCCCAGTTCTTCACGAGAAACACGATAGCCTTGATTAGTGGGCCACCAGGGACAAGCCAGAAGAAGTTACTTTCAAATACTTTGCTCAAGAAACTAGTGACATGATCCCAATTACGCCACAAGACTATACCTGCTGCAACTAGGCCACCAACCGACAACAACGCCTTTGCTACAGGGATTAAAGCCAAACCCAGGAACGCAAAACCTTTGGCAATGAAAGGAAGGAAACCTACCATCAGAAGTAGCGGCCCTACCGTCAATGCAAGACCAACACTGAGTCCTGCAAAGAGAGCAACCATTCTAACCATAGCAGGGTCGGCTTCGGTTAGTTTCGTTGCGAGTTTTTCCATGCCAATTGCGGCTTTATCTACAAGGGGAATAAAGAACTCTCCAACTTTCTGCCCAACATCACCCATCCTGTTTCCTAGCTGTGTCAAGGGGTCAGCGGCTGCTTCTGCCATCCCACCAAACTGCTTTGTGAGTGCAGTCATTATCTCAGTCTGTGTGGCTCCTTCGGCTAGCTTAATGCCATATCGACTCAATGCACTCGTCTCGCCAGCTATTGCTTTCCCCAATAAGAGGGATGCCCCCTCCAGTGACATGTTCGCACCAGCCGCCATATCCGTAGCGACTTTTAACGCTACAAGCGACCCCTCATATTTACCTCCAATGGTGATGAGAGTTCGCAGTGATTCTCTTTGTTCCTCATCTCCGAAATTAGTCTTTCGCTGGATCGAATCTATAACCCCTTCAATGGCTGTTTGATTGCTAGCATAGGTTTGACCCACATTTCGCAAAGCCTGATTGAGCTTATTGATTCCGATTTCCTGCTCTTTGGCAGAGTCAACTAGCTTCTTTAACCCGACAGCACCAACAACACCAAACGCTGTAAGTGCAGCACCTGCAACCCTCGCTTGCCTACTGAATCTGTCTAGTGAACCACGCAAGCCTTGAAGGCCACGCTCTGCCTTCTTCGTATCGGCTGTTACCCGAATTTCAACTTCGTTTGCCATGATTATCTAGAATGAGGTATTCGCTAAACTAGCCTCAATATCTCCTGCGCCTTCCATGGATTTATTCCCGCCTTGATCCCCATTCAGTTCTCCCGCTGCAGACAATATGTTAATCATCTGGATCATATATATGTCTTCGTTTAATAGCTGAGATGGAAGACAGCTATACCTCTGACATATACGGTCAATCAACTTGGCTTTTTGCAAGGGCCAAGGTTCTCTGACAGTTACACCATCACGCCCGACGGCTCCTCCGACATGCTGCCATTTTTGGATAGCAAGTCTAAAGGGGTATCCACCTGTGTAACAGCCTCCATCCAGTTGGTCATAAGGGCTTCGGCGAATCCAGCCGTTACCCGCTTCATACCTTTTCCATTGGCTGGAAGTGCGTTGCCTTTTTGGTCTTCAAGATTCCACTCAATGAGAACTCCATCACCAAATACTTCATAGGCGTGGGCATGTTTGCTGGACTCTATCAAGTCCTGGATATCAGTAACCATACCAATCTCTACGTCCAGCCGACACTTAACCTCTGCCCCTGCAAACGTCGTACCTTCCTCAAAGATTATCTTGGCATCCCGCATGGGTAATCTAAATCGTCCCGAACCCATATCTCCTCCTTTCGTTGTTGAAGGGCATTAAGGGGCCGTAATCGGCCCCCCTAGGTGTGAAGGGGTAACTTACCCAGCCCAGCACACCAGATAGCCCTCTACGCTATGCCCAAGTTGGCACAACTCCACCTGTCAATACACCTGGTGCTGTCCACGTAAGTTCACCGCTAGCAGACCTACTGAGCGAGTAGTCTGTAAAGAACGTTTCGTTGGGTAGGGTTTGCCCAGACATAACAAGCGTTACAGTCCTCGCTACGCTCGTGCTGGGAACAGTTGCGAATACAGCGTGGCTCAAGTTAGACGCATCGTTAAAAACGCCATTGAGCGTGATAGAGAAATCAGCCAAGAGCAAGAGCCGTTCCATAGCTGACTTATTTACCCCTGTTACATCCTGTACACCCCTTGGCGTACCGAAATCGAGATTCGTTATATCATTCTCGATTGACCTTGCTGATCCACTAGAATCATCCACTGCTACTGTAAGCGTAGGTGCTTCTTTCGCCATGATTACCTCCTATTACTTCTTTCCATTGATTCGTTGAAATCCCACATCCAGCGTTCTGGTTCCATTATCTGACGCTGGCCTCCCGACTCTTTTAACAACAGATGCCCCTTCTCCTGTATCTTCTTGATATGGTTTGTGAAGCACTGTTGCCCAGGGCTGAAGCTGAAGATGATAACACCCTCAACATCCATTCTTTCGGTAAACCGTCTTTCAGTTTTCCCAGCCCTGATATACTCAACCTGCATCTTTCCTAATTCTGTACCTGTATTGCAATGCGTTGCCCATCCCATAATGTTCTTCTTACAGGCCACCTCCTCGCACGTAGCACGTTGCCAGTGAGTGGCTACAGGTGCTTTGATTGAGTAACGCTCATTCATAATTACGTATACGCCACATCGTCTTGTGCCGTTCCAACCCTAATAGCTACCGCAAAAACGCAATTGCTGAATGTACCTGTTGAAACGACAGAGATATACCGCCTAACATTGCCTGTCATACTTACCCGCTCTGCCGTTGGTTCTGCACCGTCTGCTACTGTGCTGAACCCAATAATGGATGTGAAGCTGGAATTGTTCGCACTATCTTGAATAGCTATGGTAGGTGAGCCAGAGTTGATATCCATGATGTGCAACATACCTACAGCACCACTGGATGTAGCGGCTCCCTGATCGTAGCTAGTACCACTACCTGATGCGGTAGCACTGCTATGAGTTATCTTTCCAGCCGTTAGCATAACCCCCCATTCAAGAGGCTCACCGTTTCCTTGTGCGTCTACAGTGGCAGCTAATGAACCGTCTGCACCTTTAGACAACGCATAGTCCAATTGCTTCGATACCAGCATCGCTGCCGTATCTCCTCTTGATCCTCCCAATGCCCAAAGAACAAGGGAGTCTGTAGTGGGTAAGCTGGATAGGATCACATGCTCTGCCAATGCAGCATCGTTAAACCACGAGTTATAATTTATCGCTCCATCTGTCCTCGGCATTACCCGATCCATGGCAGATGCGTTGATTCCTGGAACATCCAATACCCCTCTTGGAGAGGATGCGTTGTTGATTGCCGATACATCTCCAGACAGGTCATATCCCTGTACGAAAATTTGCTGCGCTAATCCTGCCGACTTAGCCATTCCTATGCCTCCTCAATAAAGCCTGTCTCTAGCCAATCCGTCACATCTGCCATATCCATACCACCAGGAGCCTCAAATATATCACCTTCGTACCAATCCTTGGCTTCCTCTGGCTTACCTGGAGGCCGCCATGAAATAATAACAACCCTTGAGTCAATTCCATTGGGGTTCTTTACGATATAACTCATGCCGACACCGTACTTGAGTCATCGACAATAAACGGCAACATCATGTCCGCTACCCTGTACATCGTGCCTCCTACGTCAACATGCCCCCACCTGATATTCAAAGATGGGCCGTGCATACCAGCTACGTCAATACTCATAACCGTTCCCCTCTGGTCTGCATCTCCAATGAGATCACTGGTTACCTTAGAAACGACCTCCGCTAACTGCGTCTCAATATCCTGTTCTGGCTGAGACAGCATATTGAGATACATACGCACCATAACCTGATGGCTTTCCCTCGTACCGCCATTGGCAAAGACCAAAACAACATTAACCGCAGACATATAGATTGCCGCAGCGAGTCTCCCCGCTGGAGGCTGCTTAGGCTCCCCGATCTGCACATCGTGAAAATACCCTGACGCTGCAAGATACCCCTGCACAGACTCAAGAGTGGTCTTGATTGCAAACGCCATTACGTACGCTCCAATCCAAAAGACGCAGACTTCCCGCTAAGTCTTTTTACGGTTCTCTTGATATGCTTATTAAGAATATCATCGCTCTTCTTCTCTAGTTCTTGGCCTACTTGACGGAATGTGCCATACCCTTTGAATCTTGTTGTTTTATTACGGTCACTCGTCCCTTCCAGCCAGGGGCCGTATATAACCCCTCCATCATCTATGCGACCTCTAAGCCCCTGAACTTCTCCGCTAACGTTCCTCCTGTAATGACCCTTCGATGCCATTCCAGGTCGTGCATCAGCGGATGACTTGAACTTGCCTGGTGATGGGCGCAACAGATCATCTAGTCGCTGTTCGCCAAGTTCCATAAGTTCTTGTACAGCATCTTCCATGCCGTCTCTGGTAATCTTTGCGCCCTTCTTGAATAGTGGGCCAGAGATTTCCACATCAATGCCAGGTCTGGGACTCATACGACTGCCATCCTGACTCGGCTGTAGTATTCAACTGTCCTGTGCTTTCGGGCAGCCAGATCAAGCGTTGTGAAATCCCTCGATGCGTCACCAGGGCCAACCGCTCTACCCCACTGCGCCTCCTCCTGGGCAAACATAGCCAGCGTTTCCCCTATGCAAAGACTCTGGATATCCAGAGGTGGCTCGTATGGGGTGATAGACGTTGCGTCAGCATGGGTAGCAGCCGTTGTGCCATTTACTCCACGCTCTATTGTTAGAGTGCGGTTTATGTGTACAGCCGTATTATTACTGTGAGCGGCTAGAACAGAGCCGTTATAGGCACGTATTACCGTCAGATCGTTGGTAGCTACAGCCACCACATACATCTGCTCAGACTCTACTCGGATGACTTCACCAGCAACTATGCCGTGACTGCTATCCACGGTGACGGTAACCTCTGATTGATTAGCAGTCAGCACCCCATCAGTCAGCTTAGAATCAAGGGCGGCAAAGTCTCTCTCGCTTACGAACACCTGCTCACTTTGTATAAGCAAGGTATCGCCTACTCCGATGCGACTTGCATTGGAGCAGACCATCGTCGTAGCGGTTGCGTCAGAGTCTAGGCCGCTGGCAACAGTGCCTCCAGAGCGGGTATTGCTGGTATATCCCCATGATCCTTCAACACTGATAGACCGCTGGGGTGTATCTCCCGACTGATACGCAGCCGTGCTGGATAGATCAATCTCTATGCGGTCATAGGGTGGCCCCTGGTTGTTCGGCTCAAGGAAGAAGTCGCTGGAGGATATTGTGGTCGGGCTTGTGTTCTGCGCCTCGCTC
>Ga0208315_1001297_pt1 | contig 13087 bp, 10 predicted proteins | sample MalvireepMed_215_FD_184239 | JGI IMG/M metagenome (GOLD analysis project Ga0208315, IMG submission 184239) | Marine viral communities from the Global Malaspina Expedition - Malaspina viral metaG DeepMed_215 (SPAdes) (version 2) | ecosystem: Environmental > Aquatic > Marine > Oceanic | place... | reverse complement strand
GGGCTTTCGCATCCTTTCGGCGGCGTCGGAGGAGTTCGACTGGTCCCTCGACATGGCGCGGATTTCCGAGATTTGGCGGGCGGGCTGCATCATCCGCTCGGCGCTGTTGGACGAGTTTGCCGACGCCTTCCGGGGTGAGTTGCCGGGCGGGCATCTGATCCTTGCCCCCGCCATGCGCAAACGGCTGGAAGAGAGCGTTCCCGCGTTGCGGCGTGTGGTGGCGGCGGGCGCGCTGCTCGGCGTGGCGCTGCCTGCGCTGTCGGCGGCGCTCGCGTGGTATGATAGCATGCGCCGGGCGCGCGGCACGGCCAATATGATCCAAGCTCAGCGCGATTTCTTCGGCGCGCATGGGTTCGAGCGGATAAGCGAAGAGGGCAAGTTCCACGGGACGTGGACGCCTTTGCCGTAAGGGTGCTTACGGGTCCGGAAACAAGCCGAAGGCGCCGGACCATCGCCTGCCCGCCCGGTCGGGGAGGCGATTTAGCAACGGGCGGAACACGACGAAAAGCCCACCCATGGTTGCGCCATAAAGTGGCATGAAATTAGCATAGCATCGCCACCCCGCGGGCAGGCGATGGTCCTCGTCACACCTTAGCGAACGGGTCCACCGGATAGCTTACATGCGCCAGATAAAGCCCCTGTGGCGGGCAGACCGGCCCACAGGCCGCACGGTCCTTTGCCGCAAGCGCCGTCCCCATATCCGCCACGCTCCAAGAGCCCGCGCCGACACGCTCTAACGAGCCTACGAAGCTGCGCACTTGATTGTGCAGGAAAGACCGCGCGCGCACGTCGAAATGATATTCCGTCCCGGCCATGGTCTCGACCTGAGAGACCTGCAAGCGGTCTAGTGTTTTCACCGGGCTTTCCGCCTGACAGACGGTTGAGCGGAAGGTGGTGAAATCATGTTTACCCACCAAAAGATCCGCCGCCGCCTGCATCGCCTCTACCTCCAAGCCATGTTTGATCTGCCAAACCAACCCCGCCTGATGCACCGCCGGGGCACGCCGACTGAGGATGCGGAAGTGATAGCGGCGCTCTAGCGCCGAGAAACGGGCGTGGAAATAATCGGGGGCCAGCACGCAATCGGTGATCGCAATGGGCTGCGGTTTCAGATGATAATTCAGCGCTTCGCCCAGACGAAAGGGCCGCCAGTCGCGGGCCATGTCGCAATGGGCAACCTGCGCCAGCCCATGCACGCCGGTATCGGTGCGCCCGGCGGCGGCGATGGTATGCGCGCCCGGCTCCAACTTGGCCAAGGCGGCCTCGATCGCGCCTTGCACCGTGGGCTGGTCAACCTGACGTTGCCACCCATTGAAGGGCGCACCGTGGTATTCGATTTTCAAGGCATATCTGGGCATGAACGGGGCCTTAGCGCGGGCGGGCGCTTCTGGCAATCCCCGGCTGCCGACCCTATGTTAACGGCAAAGACAAAGGGACGGGCGCAGCTTTGGGTATCACAGGCATTGCCGACGGCATTTGGCGGCAGTTTGAGACTGTCACCGACACGGTGGGAGAGACGTTTTTCGAGCCGGTGATCCGGCTTGGGGTCACGGGGCTTGCGCGGTCAGGCAAAACTGTTTTCATCACCTCGCTGGTGGCGAACCTGCTGGACCGGGGGCGGATGCCGGGGCTGCTGGCGGCCTCCGAAGGGCGGATCGAGGCGGCGTTTTTGCAGCCCCAGCCCGACGATACCGTGCCGCGTTTTGACTATGAGAACCACCTCGCCGCGCTGACCGGCAAGACGCCGCATTGGCCGGAAAGCACGCGGGCGATCTCGGAACTGCGGCTGTCGCTCAAGGTGCGGCCCAATGGGCTGCTGGCGGGGCTGCAAGGGCCGCGCACCCTGCATCTGGATATCGTGGATTACCCCGGCGAATGGCTGCTTGATCTGGCGCTGATGGATGTCTCCTACGCCGAATGGTCGGCGCAGGTGATTGAGCGCATCGCTTCGCGTGAGGAGGCGGCGGGCTACCGCGCGTTGGCCGAGCAGACCGACCCCCATGCCGAGTTGGAAGAAACCACCGCCCGCAGGCTTGCCGACAGCTTTGCCGACTACCTGCAAACCGCCCGCGCCAATGGCTATTCCGACTGTACGCCGGGGCGGTTTCTGCTGCCCGGTGACCTTGCAGGCTCACCGGTGTTGACCTTCGCGCCGCTGCCGGGCTCCGATGGGGCACCGCGTAAATCGCTGATCCGCGAGATGGCGCGGCGGTTCGAGGCCTATAAGAAACAGGTGGTGCAGCCCTTCTTCCGGGATCACTTTTCGCGGATCGACAGGCAGGTGGTGCTGGTCGACGCGCTTGGCGCGATCCACCAAGGGCCGCGGGCGGTCGAAGACCTGCGCGGCGCGATGGCCGATATTCTGGGCGCCTTCCGTCCGGGGACAAACAACTTCCTGACCAGCCTGCTGCGCGGCAAACGGGTTGAGAAAATTCTGTTTGCGGCCACCAAGGCGGACCACCTGCATCACAGCCAGCACCCACGGCTAAGCGGCATCATGCAGGCGCTGATCCGAGACGCGCGGGACCGGGCGCAATACGCAGGCGCGGGCACGCGGGCGATGGCCATCGCCAGCCTGCGCGCCACGACCGAAGACGTGATGACCCATGGCGGTGAGCCGCTCGACGTGGTGCGCGGCACGCTTTTGAACGACGATGAAACACGCGGGCGGCAGGCGGCATTCTACCCCGGAGAGTTGCCCGAAGACCCGGCGCATTTGCTGACCCCCGCCCGGCAGGGCGCGCAGGAATGGCTGGGCGCGGATTACCAGATCATGCGCTTTGCCCCAGCGGTGTTGGACCTGCGCCCCGGCGACGGCCCGCCCCATATTCGGCTCGACCGCGCGGCTGAATTTCTGATCGGGGACCGGCTATGACCGCGGTGCTGACCCGCCCCGCCACCCTGCGCCCGGCGCAACCCCTCGACGCGGGTGCCGTGGGCGGCATCATGAGCGATTTTGCCCGCGATACCAGATGGTTGCCGCGCATTCATACGGCGGCTGAGGATATCGCCCACGCTGACGCAATGATCGCCCGCGGCTGGGTCACGGTGGCCGAGCAGGCGGGCCGGATCGCCGGTTTCGCGGCCTGTGAAGGCGGCGAGTTGGATGCGCTTTATGTGTCGCAGTCGGCGCGGGGACGGGGCATCGGATCGGCCTTGTTGCGAAGGTTAAAGGCGCGCCATAAGGCACTGACTTGCTGGACATTTCAGGCCAACGATCAGGCCATCGCTTTTTACCGCCAACACGGGTTTGCCGAAACCGCCCGCGGCGATGGCAGTGCCAATGACGAAGGGCTGCCCGACCTAACATTACACTGGCAAAGGGAGGCCGCCTGATGGCCCGGGGACCGATCCTGTTCGACCTAGAAGAAGACGCCAAGCCCCAGCCCTCGGTCGCCGACGCGCCAGCCGTGCCGGAGTTGGACGTGGAAGCGCCGCCGCCCAAGGGTCAAGCGATGCAGATCGCCGCACGGCTCGCCGCGCGCAAACCCTCGCGGCTGGTGCGGATGTTCTGGGCGCTGGCCGGGGCGCTGGTAACGGCGCTGGTGTCGATTGCGGCTTGGACCTTTGTGACCGACCTGATGGTGCGCTATCCGCTGCTGGGCTGGGCGATGACGCTGCTGATCGGGGCGTTCTTGCTGGTGCTACTGCTGCTGTCGCTGCGCGAAATGGCGGCCTTTGGGCGTCTGGCGCGGCTGGACGGGCTGCGCCATGACGCGGGCGAGGCGCTGGCACAGGGGGATTTGGCCGCCGCCCGCAGTGTGACGGATCGGCTGGAAACGCTTTACAAACACCGTGAAGACACCCGCTGGGGCCGCGACCGGCTGACCGAACTGCGCGGCGATCAATTCGATGCCGAGGCGCTGCTAGGGCTGGCCGAGAGCGAGGTTCTAGCCCCCCTCGACCGCGCCGCCACCCGCGAGGTCGAGGCCGCCGCCCGGCAGGTCGCCGCCGTCACCGCGCTGGTCCCCTTGGCGCTGGCTGATGTGGCCGCGGCGCTCAGCAGCAACCTGCGGATGATCCGCCGCATCGCGGAAATCTATGGCGGGCGTTCGGGCTTTTTCGGCTCGTGGCGGCTGACCCGCGCAGTGCTGTCGCATCTGGTGGCCACCGGGGCCGTGGCGGTGGGCGACGACCTGATCGAGCCGCTTTTGGGGGGCTCCATCGTGGCCAAGCTGAGCCGACGTTTTGGCGAAGGGCTGGTGAACGGCGCGCTGACCGCGCGCGTGGGCGTGGCCGCGATCGAGGTCTGCCGCCCGCTGCCCTTCGCCCGCGAAAAACGCCCCGGCGTGCGGGGCATCGTCAAACGCGCGCTGACCGGGGTGTTTGGCAACGGGTAAGGGATCAGGCCGCTGCGACCGCCTCCCGCACGGCGCGCAGCGGGTGTTGGATCAGGCCGGGCCAAGGTGAGACCCGCAAACCGGGGGCATAGCCCCACCGCGCGGCTTCCTCCGCCTGTTCCGCCGTCATCTGCGGGACCCCGGTATAGCTTTGATTGCCATCCGCGATGCCTTCGGGCAGCGCCGCTTCGGAAAGGTCGATGAAACGCGCGATCCCGCGCAGGGCGCGGGGGGCGTCGGCGACGATATCCTCGTAGCGCAGCACCATCACCGCATGGAGATAGGGCAGGTCGCCCAACATCTGCGCTTGTGCCGCGATCCAGTGATCAATCAACGCCTGTGGCGGGGCATCGACCCATGCGGCGACGGAGGCCGCGACCGCTTCGGGGTGGCGCAGGACGACGATGAATTGCGACATGGGAAAGAGGTGCTGCATCAACCGCATGCGGGTCAGGTTCACCGGCGATTTCTCAACCCGCCAGCGCAGGTCGGGGGCGAACCACGGCGCCCAGTCCTGCGCCAGCCGGGTCTTTGTCTCCAAAGTGTTGAGCGGGTGGGCCTCGGTCAGATGTTCCTGTGGATTGGTGGCGAAATGCATGGGCCGTCCGGATTGCGCCGTATGGGGGATGGCCCCTTGCAGATAGACGCCTTCATTCTCGGGCGCTGCCGATCCGGTGATGCCGCCTGCGCCGGGCAGGGCATTGGCCAGCCGATTAACCAGCGAGGTGCCAGAGCGGTGCAGCCCGCCGATGAACAGATAGCGCGGAGGGATCTTTGAAGGCATTGGCGGGCTCTGATTGGGGCTGGGCAGGATACAGTGGCTAGAAGCTAGGACCGCCATGCCCGCCGTCGAGAAATGTATGCATTAACATTTGTTATCGGAACGGAGAGGGCGCGAGGGGGGTCACCTCTCCATAAGGAGACCCGCTCATGTTCATTTGCCACATTGCCCTCGGGGGCTGCCTCACGGCGCCGTCTGTCAACTATGGCGTGACCGAAGATACCGGCGGTCACATCGCCTATATCTTGGGGGCCGCCCGCGCGCAGGCGGCACGGGGGGATGTGGATTTGGTGCAGATCGTCACCCGTGCTTTCGATGAGCCGACACTCGGGCCCGTTCACGCGCAGACCGAACAACAGGTCAGCCGCAGCCTGTCGATCCGGCGGCTTTGGACCGCGCAGCGGGGGTATCTGAGCAAAGAAAACCTCACCGCGGAAATTCCCGCACTGGTGGATGCGTTTCTAGAGGATTTGGCGCAGGCGAAGCGGCTGCCGGATGTGATCCACGCGCATTTTGCCGATGCGGCGCAATTGGCATTGGCAGCGCGTGCACGGTTCGGGATCCCGGTGATCTATACCCCGCATTCGCTGGCGCTGAGCAAATTGGGGCCTGCGGTGGATACCGACCGGATCGCGGCGGAACGGCGCGCGCTGCTAGAGGCCGATGCGGTGGTGCTGTCCTCGCGCGATGAGGCAGAGGTACAGGTCGCCGCCTATGGGGCGGATGCGCAGGCGCGGGTGCACCGTGTCTCTCCGGGTATGTCGCTGCGCCGCCCGGCAGAGGCCGGGGCGGGCCGCGCCTTGCTGGCGGATAGGCTGAGCGATCCCGACCGCCCGACGCTGCTGGCCGTGGCGCGCCCCGTCGCCCGCAAGAACCTCGCGACCTTGGCGCGGGTCTATGCGGACAGTCCTGCGCTACAGGCGCGGGCGAACCTTGTGATCCTCGCCGGGCAGCACGGCGATGCGCTACAGGCGAATGCAGAGGCCCGCGCGGAACTGCTCGGCCTGCGCGAGACGCTGGAGGTGCCAGCGTTGCGGGGCAAAGTGGCATTGCCGCCAAGCCATACACAGGGCGATGTGGCGGCCCTTTATGACCGCGCGGCGCAAACGGGCGGGGTTTTCGTGAACCTCGCGCTGCATGAACCCTTTGGCCTGACCATGTTGGAGGCGGCCTCTCATGGGTTGCCGGTGGTGGCGACGCAAGAGGGCGGACCTGCCGATATCGTGGCGGACCTTGGCCATGGCATCTGTGTGCCCCCCCGCGATGTGGAGGCGATAGAGGCGGCGCTGTTGAAGCTTTTGGACGAGCCTGCGTTCTGGGCCGAGGCAGCGCAAGCCGGGCGCGCCCATGTCGGGCGCTACGATTGGTCGAAATGGGCCGAAGAGGTGCAGCATATCTGCGAGGATATTTGCAACCCCGCGCCGGTGACGGCGCAAGCGTCGGTCATGCTGGCCAGCGACATCGACAACACGCTGACCGGCTGCGCGCCTTCCGCTGCTTTGTTCAACGCATGGATCGCCCGCGACCGTCCGATGTTTGCCGTGGCCACGGGCCGCAGCCTGCCGGAGGCCCGCCGTATCCTGCGCGATTGGAACCTGCCAAGCCCGCGTGTTTTCATCACTTCTGTCGGCACTGAGGTCTATCTACCCGATGCGGAAGGGCGGCTTTGTCTGGATGAGCGTTTCGCCCAAAAGCTCGACGCTGGATGGCAGCGCGACCGGGTGGAGCGCGCCCTGAAGGAGTTCGGCTTTAACTGGCAGGCACGGGTCGAACAGCGGCGCTGGAAGCTCAGCGGTTTCGGCGACATGCGCACCGCGCGCCGGTTGGAACGCCATCTGGCACGGCGCGGCGTGGCGGCGCAGATCGTGGCCTCCCACGGGCGGCTGATTGATGTCTTGCCTTTGGCCGCGGGCAAGGGCCCTGCGGTCTGTGCCGCGGCGCGGCGGTTGGGCATGCCGATGGACCGGGTCGTGGTGGCCGGGGACAGCGGCAATGATTTCGATATGTTGCAGGCCGTGGAGGATGGGCCGGGCCGGGGCATCTTGGTCGGCAATGCGATGGACGGGCTGCGCGAACGTCTGAGCGGCAGACGGCTCTACCATGCCCGCGCCGCCCATGCGGCGGGGGTCTTGGAAGGGCTTGAAACCTTTGGTTTCGCCCTCAACGCGATGGAGCCGCCGATCAAGATGGTGGCGCAATGACGCGGCCCATCGGTTACTTCGTCCACCATCAGGGTCGGGGCCATGCGGAACGCAGCGCCGCGGTGGTCAACGCGCTGCCCGAAAGCCAGCCGGTGACTGTCTTTTGTGCCAAGCCCGATATCTTTCCTGCCTTCACCCGGCAGGTTGAGGTTATTGCCCTGCCGTCGCTCTTTGAGCCCACGGGAAACGAAGATATCTACGACACCACCAGCGCGCCGGACACGGTGCATTGCGCGCCGCTCGGCTGGCCAGGTATTCGGCAGGCCATGGCGCAACTGGCCTCTTGGTTTGCCAGCGCCAACCCGGTGCTGATGATCAGCGATGTCTCGGCGGAAATGGCCCAACTGGCACGGATTTGTTCGGTGCCGCATGTAAAAGTGTTGCAACACGGCCAGCGCAGCGATCCGGGGCATCAGGCGGCCTATGACGGGGCGGTCGGGCTGCTGTGCCCCGCTGCAAAGGCGCTGGCGCAGCCTGATTGGCCCGCACGACATATGGAAAAGACGCATTTCGCCGGGGGCTTGGGGGTCGAGGTAACACGGCCCGATCCCGCACGCCGCGCCCTGTTGCGCGAAAAACTTGGCATCGCGCCGGAGCAGCGCATGGTGGTTGTCATGTCAGGCGGGGGCGGCAGCGGATTTGCCTCGGCGCCCTTTGGCATCGCTGCGCGGGCGCTGCCTGAGACGGCATTCGTCACCATCGGTCGGATGGCGCGGGATTGGCACGCGACCGAACCTGCGAACCTGCACCATCACGGTTGGGTCGATAACGCGGCGGATTATCTGGCGGCGGCGGATATGGTCGTGGCCTCGACCGGGAACACCACCTGTCATCAAATCCTCGCCGCCGAGACGCCGTGGCTGGCCGTGCCGGAGTGGCGCTATTTCGATGAACAGATCGAAAAGGCTGCGGCGCTGCACCGCGCGGGGGCGGCGCATCATCTGCCGCATTTCCCGTCCTCTGCCGGGGCATGGCGCGCGGCGATCCAACGCACGTTCGATACCCATAACCCGGCCCTGCAGCGCGCTTTGGTCGATGAAGATGCCGCGCCTAAGACCGCCCGTTGGCTGACCGGCCTGACCGATCAGTTGCTATCCGAAACATCCAATGAAACCGGAGATTTACATGACGTCGTTCACCCCATCCGTGCCTGAAAACACCACAGTCAGCGCGCTGACGCTTGCGCGGGGGCGGGCGGCGCATCTGTGCAATGTGATCCTCGGCCTGACCCGTCAGACCCGACAGCCGGATGAACTGGTGATCGGGGTCATGCAAGACACGCTTTATGACGATCTGCCGCAGACCGATTTCCCGATCCGGCAGGTGCAGGTCACGGGCCGTGAACTGCCGCTGTCACGCGCGCGCAATACCGTCGCGGCGGAGGCCATGGGCGATTGCCTTGTCTTTCTCGACGTGGATTGCATTCCGGCCCCAGAGCTGATCGCCGACTATATGGGCTATGCGGTGCCGGGCAACGGGCTGATCATGGGCGAGGTCAATTACCTCCCCGCGGGCACCGCGACCGAGGGATGGAGCTATGACACGCTCAAAGCCGTGGCTGTGCGCCATTCCGACCGCCAAGGCCCGCCCGCCGAAGGGCTGAAGCGCTGCAACGATTACCGCTGCTTCTGGTCGCTGAACTTTGCAATCCACCGCGCGGATTGGGACCGCTCCGGCGGGTTTGACGAACGTTTCACCGGTTACGGGGGCGAGGATACCGACTTTGGCCGCGAATTGGACGAACGCGACGTGCCGATTCACTGGGCAAAGGGGGCGAAGGTCTTTCACCAGCATCATCCGCATTGCATGCCGCCGATCCACCACATCCCATCGATCCTGCGCAATACTGAGATTTTTGCCGATAAATGGGGCCACCGTACCATGAACCACTGGCTCACCGCTTTTCGCCTGATGGGGCTGGTGGGGGCTGATGGCGATGCGCTGGTGCAGCTGCGCGAACCGGATGCAGATGACTTTGCGCTTTGTGAGCAGCAGTCAGACCAGCCCTATGCCAATACCGCGCGTGTGCTCCGCTATCTGCGGGGCGAAGAGCGGATCGCGGCGGAATGACCCTGCGCATCGCCATCGTCGGCCATATTCGGCACCCCATCGCCCCGCCGTTTAAGGGCGGGATGGAGGCTTTTACCCATAGCCTTGCCCGTATGCTGGCCGAGCGGGGCCATGACGTGACCCTATTGGCCAGTGGCGATAGTGCAACGGGTTTGCCGCCGGGGGTCAAACTGCTGCCGATTTGCGAAACGCATTACGACGCACGCTATCCGTGGCATGAGTTTCACGGCACCGATGCGCTGAACGACCACCTTGATGCTTGCTATGCCCGCGCCGCGAGGCTGCTGCTGGAGGGGCGATTTGACGTGGTGCACAACAACGCGCTGCACCGCTACCTGCCGCGGCTGTCGCGGGCAGAACGTCTGCCGATGGTCACTTCATTGCATATTCCGCCCTTCAAGGTGCTGCGCGGCGCGCTGATGGATGGGGCGGCGCCATGGCATCTGTCCTCTGTGGTGTCGGCCCGGCAGCGCGGCATCTGGTGGCCCGAGGGCGCGCCGGAAACGGCGGATGTGGTGCACAACGGGATCGACCTTTCCGAATGGCCCCAAGGCGGGCCGGGCGACGGAAGCGCTGTCTGGGCCGGGCGCATTACCCCGACCAAGGGCACCCATTTGGCGGCAGAGGCGGCGCAGATCGCAGGGGTGCCGCTGCGCATCTACGGCGTGGTGGAGCATCAGGACTACTTTAACGATATGGTAAGACCGCATCTTTATGGCGATGTGGCCTATGTTGGGCATTTGAATACACAAGCCCTTGGGCAGGCCTATGGCGGGGCGTCGGTGGCGCTTTTCACCCCGCAGTGGGAGGAACCCTTTGGCCTCGCGGCGGTAGAGGCGATGGCGACGGGCCTGCCAGTGGCCGCAACGCCGCATGGGGCGGTTGAAGAAGTGTTGGGAGAGGCGGGCGTCATTGCTGTGGATGACACCCCCGAGAGCTTGGCTGAGGCACTGCGACAGGCGCTTGCGATCCCCGCCGAGGTGCCGCGCGCCCGTGTGGCGCGGCTGTTTGATGCGCAGGCGATGGTGACAAAGTTCGAGCGGCTTTATCACGCGGCCCTAGCGCAGGGCGACGTGGCAGTGCCGCACAGAACATATCCGGCGATCGCCCTGCATGTGGAGGGTGCGGATCGGCCTCTGGCAGAGGCAGGTTAAAGGGCCGCTTCGGACTGCGGCATATAGAGGTAGGCAGGCTCGAACTGGCCGACCTTATGCAGCCCCGCGCGGTCATGGATCAGCAGTTTGCCGCCCGTTACGGCACAGCAGCCGTGTTCGCGCAATTCGCGCAATGTCCGGCTGACATGCACCGAGGTGAGGCCGGTAGCATCGGCGATGTCGGTCTGGCGCAGGTTGAAGGGCAGGCTTTGACGCTCCATACCGTAGGCGGCGGACATGCGGGCATCAAACTCGCTCAGGAAATTCGCGACCCGCGCAAGCGCGCGCATGGCGCTGTTGCGCATCACCCAATGCCGGTGGATGGAGGCATCGACCAAGGTCATGAGCCAGAGGTTCCGGGCCATTTCGACATCGCCATTCAGCAATTCGCGCAGCGGATCATGCGCGATCATGGCGACCCGCGTATCGGTCAGCGAAATAACGTCATGGTCTAGCTTTTTAAGCGGAAAGGCGTGCAGATCGACGAATTCCCCGGGGAACTGCAGGGCGACGAACGTGCTCCGCGCGCGCTGCCCGCGGGGCACGCTGCGGGCGATCAGCCCATCCAGCAGCAGCAGGCTATGATCCAAGAAATCACCCCTGCGGCTGATCACGGCGCCGGGCGTGAATTGCTTGTGCTGGGTCAACAGCGGCGCAAGCTTCGCCCATTGCGCACCGTTTAGATGGTCCACCATGCCACAGGGCTTGACCGACATATCGTTGAAAAAGGTATCTTTGATCGTCACACGTAAGTCTTTCGCCCATTGAAAATGACGCGGGTCCTTAAATGCAGGGTCCGCGGGCTATATGCTTTATCGAAAGGCCTATGATGCTGTTTTTGCCGAAAAATTCAAGGGAAGGCCGGGGATCATAAAAAATGTTAAGTTTGGCGGGCGGTGCAAGTGGCAGGATTTTCGGCACGGATTGTTGCGCTTCTTCCGGGGCTTGTCGGGGCAGGGGGGGCTGTTTATAAGCGCCCCTATGACACGCCTCACCGCGATCATTATTCGAATTATATCCCCGGCGCTCTGAGCAATTGAGACGCCGGGCTGAGGTGCTTGAGCCATTCGCACCGACCGAGATTGAATAACCCCCATATGCCTAAAGGACGCTCCCCATGTGCGCCGAGACCCCCGACTACAAAGCCACGCTGAACCTGCCCAAGACCGATTTCCCCATGCGCGCCGGACTGCCCAAGCGCGAGCCCGGCTGGCTGGAGCGGTGGGAGAAGATCGGCGTCTACGACCGCCTGCGCGAGAAAGAGGGGCGCCAGCCTTTCACGCTGCATGACGGCCCTCCCTATGCCAACGGCAATCTGCACATCGGCCACGCGCTGAACAAGACGATCAAGGACATGATCGTGCGCAGCCATCAGATGATGGGCTATGACGCGCGCTACATCCCTGGTTGGGACTGCCACGGCCTGCCGATCGAGTGGAAGATCGAAGAGCAGTACCGCAAGAAGGGCCGCGACAAGGATCAGGTGCCGATCAATGAATTCCGCGCCGAATGTCGCGAGTTCGCCCGCGGTTGGGTCGACGTGCAGCGCGAGGAATTCAAGCGTCTGGGCATCACCGGCAATTGGGAAAACCCCTATCTGACCATGGATTTCCATGCCGAGCGTGTCATCGCCGAGGAATTCATGAAGTTCCTGATGAACGGCACGCTTTATCAAGGCTCCAAGCCCGTGATGTGGTCGCCGGTTGAGAAAACCGCGCTGGCCGAGGCCGAGGTCGAGTATCACGACAAGGAAAGCCACACCGTTTGGGTGAAGTTCAAGGTCGTCGGCACCGAGAGCGATCTGGACGGCGCGCAGGTGGTGATCTGGACCACAACGCCTTGGACCATGCCAAGCAACAAGGCCGTGGTGTATGGCGAGGGCATTTCCTATGGCCTTTATGAAGTAACCGCCACGCCGGACGAATGCTGGGCTACTGTCGGCGAGCGCTTCCTGCTGGCCGATGATCTGGCGGCGGATGTCTTTGCCCGGGCGCGTCTGGAAGACGGCATGTGGAGCCGTGTGCGCGGTGTCGAGAATGACGAATTGGCCAAGATTGCGCTTTTGCACCCGCTGGCCGGTGCCGAAGGGGCGGAGGGCGAGTGGGATGACCTGCGCGATTTCCGTGCCGCTGATTTCGTGACCTCGGATGAGGGCACGGGCTTTGTCCACTGTGCGCCGTCCCACGGCCTTGAGGAATACGAGCTCTACCGCGATCTGGGCATGCTGCCCCAGGTCATCACCTATAACGTCATGGAAGACGGGCGTTTCCGCGACGATCTGCCGTTCTTCGGCGGCAAGGCGATCCTCAAGCCGAACGGCAAAGAGGGCAACGCAAACAGCGCGATCATCGACAAGCTGGTCGAGGTTGGCGGGCTGCTGGCGCGGGGCAAGATCAAGCACAGCTATCCGCATTCTTGGCGCTCCAAGGCACCGGTGATCTACCGCAACACGCCGCAGTGGTTTGCCGCGATCGACAAGGTTGTCGGCGACGGTCTGGACCAAAACGGTAAGACCATCCGCGAACGCGCGCTCACTTGTAT
>Ga0208315_1001295_pt1 | contig 13101 bp, 10 predicted proteins | sample MalvireepMed_215_FD_184239 | JGI IMG/M metagenome (GOLD analysis project Ga0208315, IMG submission 184239) | Marine viral communities from the Global Malaspina Expedition - Malaspina viral metaG DeepMed_215 (SPAdes) (version 2) | ecosystem: Environmental > Aquatic > Marine > Oceanic | place... | reverse complement strand
GGGCACAGGCACCGGCGTCGTCGCCCCCTTTGCGCGGCTCATGCAGGAACATGCGGCCGCGGGCAAGCTGCGCCTTGCCTTCCGCCACCGGGTCACGCGGCTGAACGTGACCAATGGCGCCGTGACGGGCGTCGCGGGGGATGTCCTCGACGACAGCAGCGCCCCACGCGGCCATAGCACCTCGCGGTCCATCAAGGCCGATTTCGACTACAGCGCCGAGGCGGTGATCCTCACCACCGGCGGCATCGGCGCGAACCATGATTTGGTGCGAAAACACTGGCCTACCGACCACCTCGGCCCCGCCCCGCGCCAGATGGTCAGCGGCGTGCCCGACTACGTCGACGGCAAGATGCACGCCATCGCCGCAAAAGCCGGGGCAGGGCTGATCAACGAAGACCGCATGTGGCACTATTGCGAAGGCGTCCAAAACTGGCATCCGATCTGGCCCAACCACGGCATCCGCATCCTGCCCGGCCCATCGTCGATGTGGTTCGACGCCGGGGGCAACCGGATGGAGGCCCCCTGCCTGCCCGGTTTCGACACGCTCTCAACCCTGCGCCGCATCCTGCAAGCGGGCGAGCACAGCTGGTTCATCCTCACACAAAAGATCATTGAAAAGGAATTCGCCCTCTCGGGTTCAGAACAGAACCCCGACCTCACCTCCGGCAGCTGGCGCGAGGTGCTCAAAGCCCGCCTCGGCAAAGGCGCCACCGCCGCAGTTGAGGCGTTCAAGGAAAAGGGCGCAGACTTTATCGTCGCCGAAGATCTCGACACTCTTGTCACCCGGATGAACGCGCTCACCCCCGACGCGCCTGTCCGTCTTGACCACATCCGCGCCCAGATCGAAGCTCGCGATGGTCAACTGGACAACCCCTTTGCAAAAGATGCCCAGATCACCGCAATCCGCGGGGCCCGCGCCTACCGCGGCGACCGGCTGATCCGGACCGCCAAACCTCACGCTATCCTCGACCCTGCCAACGGCCCGCTGATCGCCGTGCGCCTCAACATCCTCACCCGGAAATCCCTCGGAGGGCTGCACAGTGACCTCCAAGGCCGCGTGCTCACCCCCGAAGGCGCGGTCCTGCCCGGCCTCTTCGCCGCCGGAGAGGTCTGCGGCTTTGGCGGCGGCGGCTACCACGGCTACAACGCCCTCGAAGGTACCTTCCTGGGCGGCTGCCTCTACTCCGGACGCCTAGCCGGTCAAAACGCCTGATACCAGCCCCACAAAAGCAAAAGGCGCGACCTCCGCCGCGCCTCTTCATCCTTTTTCAAATACCGTCCGCACTCTCAGCGGACGCGACGGTCAGGCAAAAGCCGCTTCCAGCGCAATCTCAACCATATCACCAAAGCTCTTCTCCCGGTCTTCCGACGGCAGCGCCTCACCGGTTTGCAAATGGTCGCTCACGGTCAAGACCGCCAGTGCCCGGCGCTTGTGCCGCGCGGCAAGCGTGTAAAGCTCCGCCGCTTCCATCTCGACACCCAGAATACCGTGGCGCACCATCTGCTCGTCCAGATCGGGGCGTTCGGCATAAAAGACGTCCGAAGAATAGATCCCGCCGACATGGGTTTTCGCCTCCAGCTTCTCGGCCGCTGCCACGGCGGCACGCAGCAGGCCCCAATCGGCGCAGGGGGCGTAGTTCAATTCGCGGAAAATACCGGAGGAGGGCGAGGTAATGGTGCTGGCGGTCATCGCAATGATAACATCGCGAATGCCCACATGGCTCTGCATCCCCCCACAAGAGCCGATGCGGATCAGAGTTTGCGCGCCATATTCCGTCATCAGCTCATTGGCGTAGATTGACAGCGAGGGCATGCCCATGCCGGAGCCTTGGATCGTCACGCGATTGCCGCGCCATGTGCCGGTGAAGCCCAGCATGCCGCGCACTTCGTTGACCAGCTCGGCCCCTTCCAAAAAGGTCTCTGCCGCCCATTTTGCGCGGTAGGGGTCGCCGGGCATCAATACGGTTTCGGCGATATCGCCGGGTTTCGCGCCAATATGGACGGTCATTTCTGTCTCCTGATGTTTGGCGCATTTTGCCTGCCCGAGGCGGGCTTCACAAGGGCCGCGATGGGGGGGGCCGTGACGTAAAGCGGACAGGGGCGCGGCAATTGGGATGGTTGCCCAATTCACATTTCCGTCAAAAATAAAAAAAGCGCCGGTGAATTTCCATTCACGCGGCGCCAAATTCCCGTAATTCGGGAAATGGTTAAATCCGCATCGTTTCCGGATCGGCACCATTCTCTACTTGGGCGCGAAACCAATTCGGTTGGCGGCCTTTTCCGGTCCAAGTCTGGGACGGGTCTTCGGGGTTGGAAAACTGAGGTTTCGATTTCGGGCCCGCAGCCGCTTTGCGCGGTTTCTTTGCCTTCTTGGGCGCGGGTTGTTCATCAGCTAACTCATTCAGGGAAAAGCCATATTCCGCCGCTGCCTTTTCGGCCGCCTTACGTGCCGCCCGGCGTTCGCGGGCCTGCGCGGCCTGCAATGCCTTTTTGACATCCGACAGAAGTTTCTCCAATTCCTTGCGGCTCATGGATTTCAGGTCTTTTTCCATATCTGATATTTCCTTTCCAGATTGTGCTGGTACGGGGAATTATAGATCCAATTGGTTAATTGCACGTTGTATTTTGTGTCAGCCTATTCTGCGGCCACCGCTTTGGGGTCGGCAAGCGCAATGATATCATCCATGATCACGTTCAATTCGAAATCTTTCGGGGTATAGACTTGGGCCACTCCGGCAGCGCGCAAACGGGTTGCGTCAGCCTCGGGAATGATGCCGCCGACGATGACCGGGATATGGTTTAACCCTGCCTCGGCCATGCGCTGCATCAGGTCTTCGACCAATGGCACATGCGAGCCGGAGAGGATCGACAAGCCGACCACATGGGCGGCTTCCGTCTGCGCGGCTTCGACGATTTCCGCGGGCGTCAGGCGGATGCCTTCATAGCTGATGTCCATGCCGCAATCGCGGGCGCGGACGGCGATCTGCTCTGCCCCGTTCGAGTGGCCGTCGAGCCCCGGTTTGCCGACGAGGAATTTCAGCCTGCGGCCCAGTTTATCGCTGACCGCATCCACCGCGTCGCGCAGATCGTCCAAGCCTTCGGTCTTGTTGGACTGGCCCGGGGAAACCCCTGTCGGGCCACGATATTCCCCGTGAACGGCACGCATCTGCGCGGCCCATTCGCCGGTGGTGACGCCCGCCTTGGCGGCGGCGATGGAGGCGGGCATGATGTTGTCGCCCGCGCTGGCGGCGGCACGTAGGTCGGCCAATGCTTGTTTAACGGCGCCCTCGTCGCGCGCGCTGCGCCATGCGTCGAGCCGGGAGAGTTGGTCGGCTTCGGCACCGGGGTCTGATTGCATGATATCGCCCGCGCCGGTCATCAACGGCGAGGGCGCGCCTTGTTGCCATTTGTTCACACCGACGACGACTGTCTCGCCGCTTTCGATGCGGCGCAGCCGGTCGGCGTTGCTTTCGACCAAGCGGCCCTTCATGTAATCGATCGCGGAAATCGCGCCGCCCATACCGTCGAGGTTTGCCAATTCAGCGCGTGCGCCTTCTTTGAGCAATTCGACCTTGGCATCGACCGCCGGATTGCCGTCGAAAAGATCGTCGAATTCCAGAAGGTCGGTTTCATGGGCCATGATTTGCTGCATCCGCATCGACCATTGTTGGTCCCAAGGGCGGGGCAGGCCGAGCGCTTCGTTCCACGCGGGCAATTGCACAGCACGGGCGCGGGCCTTTTTCGACAGGGTCACGGCGAGCATTTCGATGAGGATACGGTAGACGTTATTCTCGGGCTGTTGTTCGGTCAGACCCAATGAATTGACCTGAACCCCATAACGGAAACGACGGAATTTAGGGTCTTCGACCCCATAGCGCTCGCGGCATATCTCGTCCCAAAGGTCTACAAAGGCGCGCATTTTGCACATCTCGGTGACGAAACGGATGCCTGCGTTCACGAAGAAGGAAATGCGGCCCACCAATTTCGGGAAGTCCTCTGCCGGGACGCGGGGTTTGAGCGCGTCGAGCACGGCGGTGGCGGTGGCCAGAGCAAAGGCCAATTCCTGTTCCGGCGTCGCGCCTGCCTCTTGCAGGTGGTAGGAACAGACGTTCATCGGGTTCCATTTCGGCACGTTGGTATAGCAGTATTCGGCCACATCCGCGATCATCTTGAGCGAGGGCGCAGGCGGGCAGATATAGGTGCCGCGGCTGAGGTATTCCTTGATCAGATCGTTTTGCACCGTGCCTTGCAGGGCGGAAATATCCGCACCCTGTTCTTCGGCCACGGCGATATAGAGCGACAGCAGCCAAGGGGCCGTCGCGTTGATCGTCATGGAGGTGTTCATCTGTTCAAGCGGGATGCCATCGAAAAGCGCGCGCATGTCACCGAGGTGATTCACCGGCACGCCGACCTTGCCAACCTCGCCACGGCTGAGCACATGGTCGCTGTCATAGCCGGTCTGGGTGGGCAGGTCGAAAGCCACCGAAAGCCCGGTTTGCCCGCGCTCCAAGTTTGACCGATAGAGCGCGTTGGACGCGGCGGCGGTGGAATGGCCCGCATAGGTGCGAATGAGCCAGGGGCGGTCTTTCTGCGGTTGGGTCATCTTGGCCTCTTGAATCTGGGTGGCAATAAAGTTGCGTCATGACGTTGATAGGGGAAATAATATGCCTCTGTCAATTCGCTGCGTTGCGGCATCACGCGTGCCCGGCCGGTGGGCGGAAAACAGATAATTATTGTCCTCTCGCCTGCGCGCTGTAAGGGTTAAGCTATGACGCAGACTGTGCAATTGCCCCTTTGGCTGTTCATCCTCATCGTGGTTTTCGCGGCCATCACGGCGCTGAGCCATTTTCTGCTGCCGTCGGTGCGTTGGTTCTTTCGCCGACGGCTGGAGCGGGCAGTGGAGCGGCTGAACAAGCGGCTGACCCGGCCCATCGAGCCCTTCAAGCTGGCCCGGCGGCACGACATGATCCAGCGCCTTATCTATGATCCGGAGGTCAGCCAAGAGATCGTGAACTACGCCCGCAGCAATGGCGTGCCCGAGAATGTCGCCTTTCAAAAGGCCCGCGAATATGCGCGCGAGATCGTGCCGCGGTTTTCCGCCTTTGCCTATTTCAGCTTTGGCATCCGGCTGGCGCGGTTGTTGACCAATACGGTCTATCGGGTCGAGACGGCCGTGAGCAACGAGTCGACATTCGCCGCGCTGCCGCGTGATGCCACGGTGGTTTTCATCATGAACCACCGGTCGAACATGGATTACATGCTGGTGACCTACCTCGCCGCGCGGTCTTCTGCGCTGAGCTATGCGGTGGGCGAATGGGCGCGGGTTTGGCCGCTGAGCACGCTGATCCGCTCCATGGGCGCCTACTTTATCCGGCGCCGATCGCGCGGGGCGCTCTATCGCAAGGTCTTGGCGCGCTATGTGCAGATGGCCACGACGGGCGGGGTGACGCAGGCGTTCTACCCCGAGGGGGGGCTAAGCCTCACCGGGGCTTTGCAGCCGCCAAAGGTGGGCTTGCTGTCTTATGTGGTAGAGGGGTTCGACCCCGAAGGGGAGCGTGACATCATCTTTGTGCCCGTGGCGATTAACTATGACCGGATCCTAGAAGATCGCGTGTTGATCGCCGCCGGAGAGCGCGGCGACCGGCGCTTTGGCGCGCGGATCACGGTGGTGGTGGGCTTTGTGCTGCGCAAGATTTGGCGGCGGATGCGTGGGCGGGACACGCGCTTTGGCACGGCGGCAGTGACCTTTGGTGATCCGCTTTCCCTGCGCCGCGCCGGGGCGGATGTGCCGGTCTCGGATCTGTCGGAGATGCTGATGGACCGGATCGCGCAGGCGATGCCCGTGTTGACCGTACCGCTGATCGCGCGGGTGATGCTGCAGGCGAAAAGACCGCTGAGCGAGGCAGAATTGCTGGTGAAAGTGGCCGCCACGCTTGAACAGATGCCGCTGCGCAACCGCGTGCCCAAGCCCGACGTTTTGCCGGACCGCGTCGCCCGCGCCACGGCCCGCCTTAAGAAACGTGGCGTCATTTCCGAAGACGCGCAGGGGCTGCAAATCGCGGCGGGGCAGGAGCCTGTTTTGGCCTTCTATGCGAATTCCATTGCGCATTTCCCCAGCGAGGATGCTGCACCTGCGGCGGAAATTGCTGCAACTGCTGGGTCATAAAATTACAAAAGTAGACTTGCAGGGGTTGCAATGTTGCGCGGCGGGTCATATCCCAAAGGGGAGCCGCCGCGATTCTGCAGTGCGGCACAGACCTTGTAGACACCGATCACCGGCAGGAGGCCCACATGGCACTGGATACGAAACACGCCGACTATGACGCCCCGCAAAAAGACCTGTATGAAGTGGGTGAAATGCCCCCGATGGGTCATGTCCCGAAACAGATGTATGCTTGGGCCATCCGCCGCGAGCGGCACGGCGACCCGGATAGCGCAATGCTGCAGGAAGTCGTCGATGTGCCCCAGCTCGACAGTCAGGACGTGCTGGTCTTGGTCATGGCGGCGGGCATCAACTACAACGGTGTCTGGGCCGCGCGCGGCGTGCCGATCAGCCCCTTCGACGGCCATGGCGAGCCTTACCACATCGCGGGCTCCGATGCCTCGGGCATCGTCTGGGCGGTGGGTGACAAGGTGACCCGCTGGAAGGTCGGCGATGAGGTGGTGATCCACTGCAACCAAGACGATGGCGACGATGAGGAATGCAACGGCGGCGATCCGATGTATTCCCCCAGCCAGCGGATCTGGGGCTATGAGACGCCAGACGGCTCGTTTGCGCAGTTCACCCGCGTGCAGAGCCAGCAGCTTATGCCGCGCCCCAAGCACCTGACATGGGAAGAAAGTGCCTGTTACACGCTGACGCTGGCCACCGCCTACCGGATGCTGTTCGGTCATGAGCCGCATGACCTGAAGCCCGGCCAGAACGTGTTGGTCTGGGGTGCGTCGGGTGGCCTTGGCTCCTATGCGATCCAGCTCATCAACACCGCAGGCGCCAATGCAATTGGCGTGATCTCGGACGAGAGCAAGCGGCAGTTCGTGATGGATCTGGGTGCCAAGGGCGTGTTGAACCGCAAGGACTTCAACTGCTGGGGCCAGCTGCCAACGGTGAACACGCCGGAATATAACGAGTGGTTCAAAGAGGCCCGCAAGTTCGGCAAGGCGATCTGGGACATCACCGGCAAGGGTGTGAACGTCGACATGGTGTTCGAACACCCCGGCGAGGCGACATTCCCAGTTTCGACCTTCGTCGTCAAAAAGGGCGGCATGGTGGTGATCTGTGCCGGGACGAGCGGCTTCAACCTGACCTTCGATGTGCGCTATATGTGGATGCACCAGAAGCGTTTGCAGGGCAGCCACTTTGCGCATCTGAAACAGGCGAGCGCGGCGAATAAGTTGATGATGGAACGCCGTCTTGATCCCTGCATGTCCGAAGTCTTTAGCTGGGCCGATCTGCCCGAGGCGCATATGAAGATGATGCGCAATGAGCATAAGCCGGGCAATATGTCGGTGCTGGTGCAGGCCCCCACGACCGGGCTGCGCACACTCGAAGACACGGTGATGGCGCGCGACTGAGCGAGACCGATAGACTGAGACAAGACCCCCCCCGTGGCCCCGGCCGCGGGGGTTTTCGTTTGCCCGCAACCAGAACAAGGACTTACCGCAGCCAACCCCGCCATTTATGGGGGGACGAAAAGCGCGGATGGTGCGAAATCGTGCACATGCTATGGTTGTATTAATCTGCCATTAACCAAAGCTGGGCGACCCTCATGCAAGATGATTGGATATTGGACGTATTGGCCGATCTCAGGGCTTTTGCCATGGCGAACCAACTGCCGCGCACGGCGGAACAGTTGGACGACGCGGCGCTGATCGCTCTGGCCGAGATGTCCTTGCAACGCGAAAGGGCCATAGGCCGGACGCATGAGGATAGAGCCGCATCTGGAACGCATTTGGGAAAGGCTGGCACAGGCTGACGGCCAACCCGATCTTGGCCAAGCCTGCGAAGACCTGCGCGATCACTACGGCATTTTGCATGTGGTCTATCACTGGGTCGACACAGCTGGCGTGCAATATGGCTGCGGCACCTATGGGCCGCTCTGGTCCGAACGATATCAAGCCCACAACTATCTCCGCATCGATCCAGTTGTCGCTGGCTGCTATCGCCGGTTTGAACCGGTGGACTGGAAAGACCTCGATTGGTCCTCCCGCGCGGCGCGGCAGTTCCACCGGGATGCCTTGGACCACGGGGTCGGCAATCAGGGTTTCTCAGTCCCGATCCGGGGGCCGCATGGGCAATTTGCGCTGTTTACCACGAACCATAGTTGCACGGATGGGGTCTGGGCCGCCTTCACCGCGCGGCACCGGCGCGATCTGATCTGGGCGGCGCATTGTTTCAACGAAAAAGCGCTGGCACTGGCCCCGGACCGCGCGCCCTGCGCGGTGCAGTCGCTGTCCCCCCGTGAGGTCGATGCGATGACGCTGTTGGCGGTGGGCTATAGCCGCGCGCAGGTGGCCGACCGGTTGTCGATCTCGGAACACACGCTGCGGGCCTATGTGGAAAGCGCGCGGTTCAAACTGGGCGCATCGAACACGACCCATGCCGTCGCACGCGCGCTCAGCCGGGGGCTGATCGTCGTCTGAGGTGGATAATTCGCGTGAATCGCGGGCGGGCAGGGCAAAGCCATCTGGCCCCCGGCGCGGGGCTCAATTAGGGTCGCCCAATGACATCTACCGCGCTCACCTACTCCGAAGACCAAGCCGCCGCCCATGATAAGGTGGCCGAGATGCTGCGCTCTGCGGGCATTGATCTGGACGATTCCTTGCTGATGCCGCCTGCGGGCGGGCCGGATCAGGTGATGGCGGTGACGGGCAAGGCCGGATCGGGCAAAACACTGCTGCTGGCCGAGCTTTATCGGGCCTTGGAAGCGGCGGGCGTCGACATCGTCTCGGGCGATTACGAATCGCGCAAAAAGCGCGAGAAACGCACGCTGGCGATCCTAGCGCCGACCAATAAGGCGGCGAGCGTTTTGCGTCTGCGCGGCGTGCCCGCAACGACGATCCACCGCATTCTTTACACGCCGGTTTACCACCCCGAATACGAGCGCATCGCGGAATGGCTGACCGGGAACGGCGAAAAGCCGGACATCGAAGGGCTGAGCGAAGTCGCGCTTGACCGGGCAGCGGCGTTTTTTGCGAACAACAAATCCGTCCCCGGGGCGCTGGCGGCTGCGGGGCTGCGGGGCAGTGATTTCATCACCGGATGGAAGCGCCGCGAAGACCCGCTGGATATCGGCTTTGTCGATGAAAGCTCGATGTTGGATGACAAACAGTTCGAGGACCTGAAAGAGATTTTCCCGACGCTGCTTCTGTTCGGCGATCCGGCGCAGTTGGCCCCGGTGGGGCAATCCGGCACAATGGTGTTTGAAAAACTGCCCGAAAAGCGTGTGTTGAACCTCAACCGTATCCACCGACAGCAAGCAGACAACCCGATCCTTGATCTGGCCCATGCGCTGGCCGACCCGCAGCTAGAATTTCATGACTTTGAGCGGATGATCGAAGACGCGGCACGCAAAGACGACCGCGTGGTTTGGGGCCAGCGGGTTGAGGTTGATCTGATGGCGCGCAGCCCCGTGCTGGTTTGGCGCAACGCCACGCGCATTCGGTTGATCAACGCCTTCCGCGCCGTGCATGGCGCCCCCGAAGATGCATTGTTGGCCGGCGAGCCGCTGATCTGCGACGGGATCGAACTGCCGCTGAAACACCGCAAGAAGCGGCTCGATCTGGAAGCGCGCGGGCTGATCAAAGGCGCGCAGGTGGTCTATCTGGGCGAGGGGCGCAAGCCGGGGTTCAGCCGGTTGCACGTCATCGGTGCCGAAGACCCGCAGGTGAGTGCCGCCTCGATCGTGAAAATCGAAAAGCCGGATGAGGAAGAGCCCTTTATCCCCTTCGCCGCGCGTATGGGGGCCACGTTTCTGCACGGCGCCGCTGTAACGATCCACAAGGCGCAGGGCAGCCAGTGGGAGAACGTGCAGGTCTTTGCGCCCGATCTGTATGCGGCCGCGCGGATGGGGCGCTCTGAGGCCGGGCAACCGCTGTGGAAACGGCTGGCCTATGTCGCCATCACCCGCGCGCAGGAGCGGTTGATCTGGGTGGTGCGCAATCGGCTTAGCAAACCATCCGGTCCGCTGCGCGTGGATGACCTGCGTGCCGCCTCGGCGGCCGCGCTGACGCTTGAGGCGACCGAGGATGGCGCGGCTTAGCGGCGCAGCAGCCCAAAGACGGCAGAGGCGCCCCAGCCCGCAGAAATGGCGATAAAGAGCGACAGCAGCCCGTAGATAAAGGCCTGCTCATGGGCGAGGTTGAACAGCCACCGCTCCATCCCGACTTTGCGCACGTCGATCACCGTTTCATATTGCGCCACCACATCGCCGCCACGGGTCAGGAAAATCCGGGTGTCATAGGCGCCTTCGGTGAGGGAGGCAGGCAGGGCGACGGCGGCGCGGAAGAGGGTCTGTTCATCGACCTTCACACCATCTTCGATGACTTGGTAAAGGTTGGCATCCTTGCGCACGCGGATCAGCGCATCGGTGAACTGGGTCGGGTCCGCGATCTCCATCGGGGCGCCGACCGAGCGGATGGCGCGGGGGATGGAAATGCGGTGGCGCAGGTCTTCGATGCGTTTGAGCACTTCGGACAGCGGACCAGAGGTGACTACGGCATAGAAACTCGGCGCGCGGTCGACCTCAACCGCGTCGGTGTTGACCCAGATGCCAAAGCGCCGTTCCTTGCGCCGCACCATGATCGGGGTCGAGGGGCCGGAGACGGTGACGACCACCTCAAGCGGTGCACCTTCGGGGATCGGGGTTTCACGTTTGACAGCGCCGTAGACGAGGATTTCCGACCCGTCGAAATTGGTGGTGATGGAGACTTCTGCTTGGCTGAGGCCCAGCACGATCTCCTCTTCCGCCGCGGCGGTGAGCGCCGTTAACATCAGGCCAGCGAATGCGAGAACTGCGCGGATCATTCTGCCGCCACCGGGCTGAGGGAATAAAGCTCGGACGGCTCTAGCAGCAGATCAAGCGCCAGCTTGCCGCAGACCGCGAGGACCAGAACCGCCAGCAAGATGCGCAACTGTTCGGCCTGCATCCGCACGCCGATGCGCGTGCCAACCTGCGCGCCCAGCACGCCACCGACCAGCAAAAGCACCGCCAGCACGATGTCGACCGTCTGGTTGGTTGTGGCGTGCAGCATGGTGGTGAAACCGGTCACGAAAATGATCTGCAACAGCGAGGTGCCGATCACCACTTTGGTGGGCATGCCCAGCAGGTAGATCATCGCGGGCACCATGATGAACCCGCCGCCGACGCCCATGATGGCCGACAGCATCCCAACCGCCGCGCCGACAAGCACCGGGGGGATCACCGAGATATAAAGCCCCGATACCCGAAACCGCATTTTGATTGGCAGGCCGTGGACCCAGTAGTGTTTCTTGCGCTGCACGCGCCCGCCCTTGCGGGTGCGGCGGATCGCGCGGAGCGATTCAAAGAACATCAGCCCGCCGATGATGCCCAGAAAGATCACGTAGCAAAGGGTCACCAGCAGATCGACCTGACCCAGCGATTTCAGGTAGTTAAAGATGAACATGCCGACGCCCGAGCCGACAAGACCCCCGGCCAGCAGGACCCAGCCCATTCGGAAATCCACCGTGCGCCGTTTGAGATGCGCCAGCAGGGCTGAGAAAGACGACGCGACAATCTGGTTGGTCGAGGTGGCAACGGCCACGGCAGGGGGGATGCCGACAAAGAACAAAAGCGGCGTGATCAGAAACCCGCCACCGACGCCGAACATGCCCGACAGGATGCCCACAATGCCGCCCAATCCCAGAAGGAGAAAGGCGTTAACCGAAACTTCGGCGATGGGCAGGTAGATTTGCATGACGTTTCCTAGCCCCGAACGGCCGCGCTTTTCAACATAGCTTGCCGCGATAAAGCGACCACTGAGATAGGTTGCGCCGATCCGGCCCTCGGGTGCAAGGGCCGGAGGGGGATGTCAGCGTTCTTTTACATAGGGTTCGCCGCCCGCGCGGGGCGGGATCGCCTTGCCCACGAAGCCCGCGAGGATCACCACCGTCATCAGATAGGGCAGCGCGCCCAGAAGCTGGCCCTGCACCTTGATGCCGATGACCGACTGGATCACATCAGGCCGCGTCTCTAGCGCACCGAAAAGGCCAAAGAGCAGCGTGGCCCAGAGCGCGTACCAAGGGCGCCACTTGGCAAAGATCAGCGCGGCCAGCGCGATGAAACCACGGCCCGCCGACATGTCTTTGACAAAGCCCGCCTGCAGCGCGGTGCTGAGGTAGGCCCCAGCCACGCCACAGAGCAGCCCGGCAATGGCCACGGCGGCATAGCGCAGACCGACGACCGAGACGCCAGCGGTGTCCACGGCGGCAGGGTTTTCACCCACCGCCCGCAGGCGCAGGCCAAAGCGGGTGCGGAACAGGATCCACCATGTCAGCGGCACGGCGAGGAAGGCGGCATAGACAAGGATGGAATGGCCCGAGATCAGCTCTTCGTAGAAGGGGCCGATGAAAGGCACGTCGGCCACGGCCTCGGCAAAGGGCAGGGTGATCGGCTCGAACCGTGCGCCGCCAAAGAGCGAGGGTGTGCGGCCGCCTTGGGCGAACCAGTCTTGAGCAATCAGCACCGTCATGCCCGCAGCGAGAAAGTTGATCGCCACGCCGGAGATCAGCTGATTGCCGCGGAAGGTGATCGAGGCCAGCCCGTGCACAGCGCTGAGTGCCAGCGAAGAGGCGATGCCCGCCGCAAGGCCAAGCCAGACCGACCCGGTGAGCGATGCCACCGCGGCGGAAAAGAACGCTGCCGCCAGCATCTTGCCCTCAAGCCCGATGTCAAAGACGCCCGCGCGTTCGGAGAAAAGACCGGCAAGACAGGCCAGAAGCAGCGGCGTGGCCAGCCGCACAGTGCTGTCGAGCAATTGGATGAGCGTGATATAGTCCATAGGTCAGACCCGCTTTCTCAGGGGGGTATAGAGGCTCATTCCGCGCTCTCCGACTGGGCGCTGCGGGGGCCGGGTTTGGGTTCG
>Ga0208315_1001294_pt1 | contig 13124 bp, 10 predicted proteins | sample MalvireepMed_215_FD_184239 | JGI IMG/M metagenome (GOLD analysis project Ga0208315, IMG submission 184239) | Marine viral communities from the Global Malaspina Expedition - Malaspina viral metaG DeepMed_215 (SPAdes) (version 2) | ecosystem: Environmental > Aquatic > Marine > Oceanic | place... | reverse complement strand
CCCCGCGCCGGTCGTTCTCCGGTATGGACGTCCTGCGGGCGTTGAGGTTCGCCAGGGCGGTTGTAATAGCCCTGACGTTCGCGGCCCCGCCTCGACCGTTGCGCCCGATATGGTGGTGAAGGTATTTATAGCTCGACTTGAGTTCGGGATCGCCGTCGGGATCGACCCAGGCGTGAGCCGCTCGGAGGGTCGCCGCCCCGCCCTTGATCCGGCCCCGCATCAGCCCGCCGTCCCAGGCCTCCTCGACCCAGGCGGTCAGGTGCGACGGGATCGCGGCCTTCGGCTTGTCCGTTACCGGCGAGGATTTAGCCGCGACGGTGGACGTTGCCGGCGACGATCCGCGGATCACCGAGGAGACCTCAACCCAGTCCAGGTTCGCTATGCGCCGGACGACAGTCGATACGTCGCTGCCCTCCTGTTCAACGTCGGACTCCTTCGGGATATTGAAGCCGATAGACCACTCGCGAACGTAATCCCCGGCGACATTGGAGAAGGCATCGCGGCCCGCCTCGGTCTCCATGTTCATCTGCATTCTGGTGAATAGCCGGTACTCGTCCCCCTCGATATGCCGGGGCTGGGCGAAGATTACCTTCCCAACGAGCTTGCCCTGGTCGTGACCGGACAGGACGGGAATCGGGAGGTTGTCCGCAATGGAGGCGTTGAAGGCGGTCGGCTCCACGATGTCGCCGTCGGCGTCGACCACGCCCATCGTATTGGTGTACGCCTCGACGATCCCCTCGGCCTCGTCAACGGCCTTCGCACTGGCAATCATGGTTTTGTGGATCACGTTGTTCCCCCTGTATAACCTCGCGGCATCGGTATCCAGTTGAGCGTCCCGTTTGGGTGGTCGTCGATGTTCTGGGCGTCCTCTAGCGTGTAGATTTGACCGTGCCGTTCCGCGCACGTCCGACCGTAAGGGTCGCCGGGGTCGACGTAGAGGTCGTCTGGATCGCCGTCCACGTCGTCAGCCTGGACATATCCAAAGCCCTGTTCGCTGTAAAATCCGACTGTGGTCTGATTCTGGCTCCGCATTATCTCGGTGCGGGCGATTAGTCTTGACCGGTTCTCCGTCTCGCCCAGGATCGAACGGATGCCGGGGAACTTGTCGTCAGGTACGCCCCGCGCCAGTTGCTCAACGGAGTACCCGCGCTCCAGGCCGATCCCCACCGCCCTCGCGATGGCCTTGGAGGTCGTCCGGTGGATCATCGCGGCCCGTGTCGGTGCCTGGGTTAGTACCCGCTGCACCGTCGGGAGCTTGTCGCTCCAGTCGAGAGTCCCGGCGATGCCGGAGGCGTTGACAGCCTTGAACGTCCGCTTGGAGACTCGGCGATATGCGGCCTCCAGTATTCGTTCCATGTTCCCGGTCTCGATTGGCGGGAGCATGTCGGTGACCGCGAACGGAAATTCCTTCGTCTCGCCGGTCTGCCGTTCCATGTGACGACCCAGGATGCCGTCAACCCGGTTTCGGATGCCGCGGAAGTGCCGCAAGACCTTAGCCGCCAGGTCATCGGTCTCCTCCTCCCGCTCCTCGATCATTCGGCGGGCTAGCATCCGACCGCGAGGGGCGACGCGAGGAGCCTTGATCTCGGCGAGGACTGGGTGGGCCTGTTCGACCGGTGCGGCGTCGACCGCGACCGGGGCGGGCTGTCCTTCGGCAACCTCAAAGATCGACGACGGGATACGCCGGAGCGCACCGTCGGAGACCGCGTCGAAGCCGAGAGCCTCCCGTGTTTCATTGAGGGTAAGGATGCCGCCCGCGAACAGGGCCGTCAGCCGGGTCGTCGTTGCCGCCTGATCATCGAGGACGGCCCGCATAGCGGCCCAGTCAACCGCGAGGGTCTCGTTGCCGGGGTACTCGGCGAACAGGTTCGCGTTGAAGTACCTTAAAATCCTCGCAACCATCGGCTCAAGGGTCTCGCTATGGAACGCCAGACGGGCCTCCCGGTAGTTGCTGAAGGTGCTTCTTTGGAGACCGACATTTGCGCCCACCAAAATCGGCGGGACACCGAAGACCGCGCAGATTCTGGACTCGGTCAGGTTGTGCAGCCCCGATAGCTCCATGTCCTTCGGGCTGTTGCTCATCGGCTGATACTCGGCGTCGTCGTCTAGGATCGCGATCCGGTGGAAGTTATTGATCCCGCCGAACTGCGACCGCCATCGCGACCGGATCGTTGACGCCTCCTCCTGAGAGGTTAGACGACGCTTGACCTTGAGAAGGCCGCTCGGCACGCCCGCGTTCTGGAAATACACCTTGGCGAAATCGGTCATGTTGAGGTCGAGATTGACTGTTCTCGCCGCTACCTGGAGGGGCGACAATCCGTAGATGTCCCCGGCGGGATTGGGCAGGGCCAGATGGCACATGTCGCGGCCCTCGACCCCGTACTCGGTGCCGCCCACGGTGTAGATGTAGCTCTCGGCCCCGTAATCCCCGGCCACGATTGTGACCCGGTCGGGCCGCAAGAGATACATCGCCGAGACCTGGTCGCCCCGGCCCCGTTCCTTGATCGCGTAGGCATTGCCTGCGACCATCAAGAACGTGACCAGCCGTTCAATAAACGAGTACCAGTCGCTGTACGGGTTCGGCTTGGTGGTCAGGTCATAGAGCAGGCCGGACTCAACTTCGACGGAGCCGCCTTCAGCCGAGGGAGCCTGGACGTAATACCGGGGCGAGGCCGCGGAGGTCGCTAGCTCGCGGATGCAGGCGTGGACGATCTCGTTCTTGGAGTATCCTTCGGAGGCGAAGTTCTGATAGTTGACGTCAGGGTAGGACGCCTGCCCGACGTCGAGGTTGAGCGGTACGGTGGTCGATAGTTCTTGCTGCTTGCGGAACAGCCCATCCCAGAACGGCAATAGTGACCTCCACCGGCGTTCGGGCTTGCGCCTCGGACACTGCGCCGGATCGGGCCACTGTCATCGACGATACCACGCCCGGTTATATCGCGTCAATCAGCCTCGTTGCGAACCTTGCACCGGCTGCACACGATCACCGTACCGGACGCGGCCTTCTCCGCGAGGAGTTTCCCGCAGCCCTGGCACCGCATCTCTTTGGTCTCGTCCGTCACGCCCTGGCGTATCCGTTAACGGATTGGCCGTTGACGCCCTGTATCGCCGGTCTATATATGATTACCATACCCCGACCCCCGGCGCGCCTGTCCGCCCATATACCGCCAGGGCCAGGGCCATGACGCAGTCGTCGTGCATCCCGTCCGGTGCAGAGTACCGGACGCCCGTCCTGGTGTACTCGTAAGCGAAGACGTCAAGCTCGGAGACAATCACGCCCTGCGGGTATCTCACCTCCCCGGTTTGGATCGCCATCGCCAAGCCCTCCATGAGTTTCTGTTTCGATGTTGAGGAGAAATGATAGCCTTCGACGTTCGGCAGTTCCCGTTGGAGCCGCTCGACGATAGGATCGCCGACCCCGGTCGAGTCTACAATGGCGGGCGTCGTGCCGATCTCCTGGGCCAGCCGTCGAACGGTTTCCTCCCAGGGCCACTGGTATCGGTCGAACCGGCAGACGGCCCCGGCATCGTCGAGGCCGACCACGACCGTCCAGTCAACGGACTTCGCCAGGTCTACCCCGTAGACGACCGGAGGATCGCCGGAGACGTCCCCGATGCAGGCTCGGATCGCCTCCTGCCCGAACGGGTTCCCGCCGTCGTCTGACGGCTCCGCATAATAAAGCTCGCGGAATACGTTCTCAGGTAGTTGCCGCTGGGCCTGTTCGATCTCCTCCGACGCTATGATCCCCGCGTCGATAGCGTCCGAGGCTGTGAGCTTTGCATACGTCCATCCCGGCTCCCCTCCCTCGGCCCGACGCGCCAGGGCATACGCCCAGTTCCGCCGGCCCTTGACGTTGCCGATGATCCGCACCGGGCCACGGGTCGCGGTCAGGGTCGAGCGGATCGCGTGCCACGCCTCCTCCCGCATCCGCGTCGCCTCGTCCAGCACGGCAGCGTAGACGTCCTCGCCGTAGAGGTTGTCGGGCTTCTCCGCAGACCGGAACGAGATGATCGCCCCGTTGACCAGGGTGATCGTTAGCTCGGACTCGTTGGCGGTGTACAGGGTCTCCGGCAGGCCGCGCTTCAGCCGCCGGTAGGCGACCTTCGCCTGCGGATAGACCGGGCTGATCCACCAGTACGCTTGACCCCGCAGCCCGCCCATCGCCCGCTCCAGTATCCACGCGATACAGGCGACGGTTTTGCCGCACTTGGTTGACCCCTCAATGATCCCGTACCGGTCAGGGCTGAATATCGCCGCCTGCTGCTTCGGGTAGAGCGACGGTCTCCGGTACGTCACCGTCGGGGCCGTTGCCGTTGAGGTAGTTGCCACTTGCTGCCTCGATGCTGAATGTGACCTCGCCCTGGGTCAGGTGGATCGCCCGCTGGTCGATGGTGATCAACGGTTCCTTGGGAATCACGCCGTTGATCTCGCTGATCCGGTGCATGATGGACATGACCATCTTGGTCGCGGCCTCGTCGCCGGCCAGAGCCTGGGGCCACCACCGGGAGAGCAGGGTCGTGTACCGCTCCATTTGCAGGCCGCGTATCTGGTCGGCCATGCCGGAATACTTCACGGCAAGGTCGTTGAGAACCCGCTTGATCGACCGGTGAACCTGGGACTTGTCGACGCCCAAGGTCTCGCCGATCTGCTTCTCCGTCGCCCCGCCCTTGTAAAGCTCCAGCATCTGATACCGGCGAAGCTCCCACTCGGCCCGCTTCTGCGGCGTCGGGTAGAGTCCCGGCTGTTTACGCTTCGCCATCAGACCTTCACCGCCTTCTGCCCGGTGTAGTCCTCCCAACGCTTGATCGACACATCGCAATACCTCGGCTCGATCTCCATCGCATAGCACCGACGGCCCAGACGCTCGGCGGCGATGATGGTCGTGCCGGAGCCGACGAAGGGGTCAAGGACAGCCTCGCCCTTTTTGGTGCTGCCCCGTTCTAACAGCCACGACCAGACGCCCATTGGCTTCGCTACAGGATGCCCAGCGACATCGGCATCCCTAGTCGCCGACATCGTTACACCATCAGGCCGACTGCCGAGGCCGTTACGGAGATACGGGTCGGCCCCATAAGCTAGCACGGCGTGCCAAGTTGTAAACCCCCATGGGTTTAGCCCGACCCCTGCCGGGATAACCCACGAGAGAATCCACGATGCCCTGGGGTATGTCCAAATGTTGAACTGCCCTGGCGTTATCAACACGACCGGCCATCGCCGGAGCAATGGCATTACCAGCGGGACGAACCTCTCCACATAATCGGAGTTGTCGCCGAAGGTCTGAGAGCCACTCACGCCCGCCCCATAGCCTACACCTACGCCATATGGCGGGTCAGTTAGAACCAAGTCTATCGAATCGCCTGCTATAAGCCGGTCGTGATGTGATGGCTCCGTGGCATCCCCGCACATCAGGCGGTGCTGCCCCAGACTCCAGACCTCGCCCCGCTGTACCGTCGGCTCGTAATCGTCTGCCTCGACATCGTCCATCGCCCCGTCCGCGTCGAACCCCTCGTCCGGCGGCTCCGGCTCCGGTATCGTCAGCGGCTCATACCCGTTCGCCAGGGTCTGGAGGAGGGCGTTGACCGTATCGTTGTCCGATGACACCGTCGACAGCAACTCCTTGAGCCGCTCCTCGTCCCTCCCAGCCATCGCCGCCAGCGGGTCGAGGGTCGCCAGCATCAGGTCGGCTTCGGCCTCGTTGATGTCCAGCACCAGCACCGGGACGTCCGCGTCCGGCGTGGTCTCGGCCCGCAGATGCCCATCGACCAACATCAGCCCCGCCGGCGTCTCGCGGGCCAGGAGGGCGTCTGCATATCCGACCTCGGCCAGCACGCCTCTGAGGGCGTCCTGCTGCGCGACAGGGTGCGTCCGCCAGTTCTTGGGATTCGGGATAAGTTCGGACGCCGGGACGCGCCTCAGTTCCTTGATCCGGTCTCTAATCTGCACGGTTGCGCCTCCTATTCGCTGACAGGCGTGACGGTGACCGCCACGCGACTCTCGGCCCGCGTCTTGACCCGTTCCGCACTCATAGTGTACTCGATGACGTGGGCCGGGTCGTCGTCGACCGGCATGGCCCCAGAATCCACGAGGCCGTCGATGATCGGGCCGCACAGGGTCGCGAGACCGTCCCAGTCGTACGCCTTGCCGCAGTAGTACTGCCGCACCGATACCCGGCACCGCTCCGGCGTGACCCAGCCACCCTCGGCCTCGATCAACCCCAGGACGTAAGCGTCCTCACGGGCCTGCTTGATCAGCGGTTGCGTTGTCCTCCAGTGACCCTTCCTAAGACCGTTCTTCGATAACTTTCGATCCGGCTGGAATTCCACCGTTAGCGTTTCCATCTCTCACCTCTCTTTTCTTATATAACTCTTACTACTCCTCCCCCGGCCCTTTAGGGGCCGGGAGGAGTAGGGGAACTGTTAACTCTTAAGAGTCTTAAGAGTAACTGTTAACACGTCAGTCGGCATGTTAAGGCTTAACACCTCGGATGTTAAGCCTTAACATCGTATCAGCGGCGGGGTGTAAAAACAAAAAAAGCCCCGGCTGAACCCTCGGAGTGAGAGTCCAGACGGGGCTATGATCCATCGTGTTTATCGCCGTCATTCTATGTGTTCGTTCGAATCGAGCGTCTGATTATCTGGGCCGAACGTCGCCTGGACTCTCTGCCGCTTCAGCCTGAAGATTCCCTCAAGGTCTGGGTTCCGCGCCATCAATAGCCGAGCATAATACGCCCGGTGATTGTTGGACATCTTCGGCGTTGGCTCGTCACCCAGGGACTCAAACCACATCTCCCACCGCGCTCTTTCGTACAAAAGCGCGATCCCAACGACGGCGTCGGGGCCGCGCTTCGCCCGAACCCGTCGAGCGAAGTGCACCAGCGTCCGGTAGACCTTCGGGTGTTTGGCGTGATATGTCCAGAACTGCGTCTCCAGCCTACCCTCTGCCACCCAGTCGAACTTAGCCTGCTGCATCATGTCACCGCCTCCCATAGACGCCTCCTCTCTGACGCACTATTGGTCATATCAACTTGCCCTGAGACTTTCGCTCTAATGCACGTTGGATGTTAGACTTAGCCGTTTCGTAATATTGCGATTTGAGCTCGATCCCGATGGCCTGGCGGTTTAGCATAAGAGCCTGATATATCTCAGAGCCAATACCCGCGAAAGGGCTTAGAATAGTTTCGCCCGGATTGCTCCAGAGTCGGATACATCGCTCAATGGTTTCGAGTTGCAGCGGCGCGATGTGCCGTTCATCCTTATCGGATCGAGCCTCGGCTACATTGAGAGTGTTGGACTCCCGGATGTTGTACCAGATGGGCCGCGCCCATTCGATCCAGTCTTCGTTGCTCAGATCGGGATGGATAGGGATAGCGTTCTCGCCAGGTTTGCGAAACACCAGGATGAAATCAGCCAGGGCGGGACGGAGCCATGAGGCATCCTTTTTAAGCTGAACGAATAAGAGGCTTTTGGCCTTCGTGCGAATTGCCTGCGCCTGCGGGTCTTTATCAATCACGATTTCGCCGTGATGGATAAACCCCGCATTTATGAAAGCCCGGATGGCATCGCCGCGAAAGTCCTTGAGTCCGATGAACCCATCATGCGTAAGGGTGGCCGGAACCTGGGCAACGTGGCAGGCCACATTACGCCCAGGCTTTATCGTGCGTAACAACTCAATCAGAAAGTATCGGAAGTGCTCAAAGAACTCATCCGCAGTTCGGTTATTTCCGATGTCCCTCTCGGAGGCCGAATATACATAGAGATTTAAGAACGGCGGCGAAAAGACTGAGAAGTCTATCGAATTATCAGGGACATCGCGGAGTCTCGCTACACAATCACCCCGCATTAGTGTAAACCCCGCACCTGTCACCGTCTCCTCATCATATTCCTTATTGCTCAATTCTCCCATTCCCAATGCCGTCTTCTGATATTCAGCGACATTCTTAATCATTCCTATGATCACCTCCTTGGCCTTTGACTCCTTGCCTCGCACGTTATCGTAAATCGTCCTCTCCATCTCGGTGAGAACAGGTACTACGCGAACCGGATACCTTTGCCCGAATCGCCAGCATCGACGAATCGCCTGATACCACTGCTCATATGAATCGTTCATGCCCAGAAACATTACCTGATGACAGTTCTGAAGGTTCAAGCCAAACCCTGCAATAGATGGCTTGGTAATTAAAACCCGAGCCGATGGATCATTCTGTATAAAGGCTTGAATTTTGCGTATTTTGGACTCCAGTGAGTCAGCACCTTCGACGAGTACACTATCCGATAACTGAGTATGTAGGGTTCGCCCTTCATCATTCAGTCCATGCCATACGATCCATTGCCCAGGCGCGGATTGGATTTCGGCAACGGCACGCGAGACCTTCACCATAATGGTTGATCGTCTGAGTTGAGCCCGGCCCGTAATGCCTCCGATTTTTGTAAAAAACATCTGACCTGTTGCCCGCATCATTTCCTGCGGGTCAATCGGAATCCACTCTGGATGTATGGTTAACTCAGGCAGTACATATCCCTTATCCTTGAATCCGATATCTGCTGGCGTTCGCAGCATCATAACCCAGGTCGACATCCATCTATAGAACGCCTCACGGGCATGGCCCTTCAGACGCCATCCATTGTCGTCATGGACGAAGAACATGGAGAGCATCTCTTGCCGCGAGGCAATGCCTAGAAACTCGGCATGATTAGCAAACTCCGCGATGTCATTCGGTGCAGGTGTTGCCGTACAGCAAAGGCGGTATGCGATCTCGTCACAGGCATCGGTTAGATACTGCCGGGTCTTGCTATCAATGGACTTCAGGATAGACGATTCATCCAACACGACCGCATCGAATTGACGCAGATCGAACGCATGGGCCATCTCGTAGTTGGTGATTACCATGCGCTTTGAGACATCTTTTTGCGCTCTCACATATTCCACATCTATGCCTATCAGTCTCGCCTCTGCGACCGTCTGTTGAGCGACAGCTAACGGCGCGAAAATGATGGTTTGCGATTCGGTTCGATAAGCCCATTCAAGTTGCATACGGGTTTTCCCGAGTCCTGTGTCGGCAAAAAGAGCACATCTACCCTTAGCCAATGCCCATGAAACAAGCTGCCGCTGGAATGGGTATAAATGCTCCGACAAGTCATCAGGCGAAATCGCAATTCCCCGCAGTTTGGGATTCTTCAATTTTGACGCGAGGAATTCCGCATAGTCCCTGACCGCTCCATTGGTTAGCGGGTTTTGTTGTAGTTGACCGGGGCTTAATTCTTTAATTAACATCCCATATCCTCTCCATTTATGGTAGCCCCGGAGGGCCGACTAAAACCGCTCTCCGGGGCTACGCCCTTAACGCTGCTAATTATTCGCCTCTCCTACAGGAACGGGAACGGCTCGGTCGGCTCCCACCTGATGACCTTCCGGCTTTTGCCGGTTGACCATAGTTGCCACGTTTTCAGGACGAGGGCGATCCGCTCCCGTTTGTCCATCCGCTGGCCTGGGGCTAGCTGGTCGATCAGCCGACGCCGGAGCCCGATGATGGGGCTGTTCGCGGCCAGATCATAGCCCGATAGGACGGAGCCGAGAAACTGATTCGCCCGTTCCCGGGACGCCCCAGACTGGACGATGGCGTACCAGATCATCGCGGCCTCGGACGACGGGACGAGCGACCGGCCCTGGCCTGACGGACGGAGGGCGAGAGATTCCCGCGCCGCCTCCCTCAGCCCCGGCCATTCCTCAAGGTATTCCAGAATCCGAGGAATGGATACGCGATCCTCCGGTGCGACCGAAGCCGGGTGGGTCATCTGCCGAGTGTTTCGCGCCTCATACCCACGCCACAGCAGCAACGTCGCCGCCAGGACGGAGGCATAAGCCTCGTTTCCCATTTGCAGGTTATTCGCCGCCGTCCGTTTGACGCCGGTGTCAACAGTCGGCCTCGCCGCCGCTTGCACGCCCGTGATCACGGGGACGAGGTACTCGTAGCCGCTGTTGAGCACGGCTTGGAGCCTGTGTTGTCCGTCCACCAGCACCCCAAACGTGTCAAAGACGATGGATTCTCCGTTCTCCTGCCAGTAGCCCCGCTCCATTTCAGCCGCGAGCGCACGGGCAGTACCTCTGGTAAAAGGCCGGTTCGCGTCGTTGCGTTTGAGCCACTCCAGCGCGACCTCTGGCGAGACCAGAACGATCCTCGCCGTCATCGTCGAATCGGTCGGATCACTGATCCAGAAGCATCCCCAACGACATATGTGCTGCAAGGGTTGCCATGTACACCGCCTGACGTCCGTTCGCCTCGTGTCATTTACTATCGCCATTTTGATATCTCCCCTTCTCAGCTATTGCTCGGCACTCCATAGCCTCTATGCCCGTTTCATTCTCCCAACGGCTCGGTCGTCTCCCATTGACCGTTCCGACTCAAGAATCTATCGTCGCCCGATAACGTCGCCGACAGGCTTCGGGACGGCGCATCTAGTAATTCGGCGAGGTCTGCCGTGGACGTCGGCCCATGCTCCGCGATTGCGATCCCGACCCGTTCTCCCAGGGGCAGACCCGCCACAAGTTGGGAATTCTCGCGGATGTCGAGGTCGTCGATGGTGCAGCCGTCATCGCCCCACGTCAGCCGGAAGCCCAGCGGAGGCCGCAGAGAGCCGGTATTGCTCTTGCGGTGGTGTAGGGCGTAGTCGCTGTGATTCTGTCGCTGTCCGGCTGATACAGCAAGCTCAAAGACGTTCCTGGGCAGGTTGATCCAGTACACGGAACCGAACGGGCTGGATCGACCGCCCTTCCTGGCCTCATGTGTAACGTGGGCCAGGATAATGCTCTGCACTGGATCGTTCGGGTCGGATATATCCCGCAGTGAATCGAAGAATTTCAATGTCGGGGCCGCGCTCTCAGGCTCCCCTCCGCAGGCTGGGCCTGCTGAGTCGATCACCACCGTGCGGACGCCGAGGCGAGCCACCTCGCTTTTCAGAAACTCGACCGAGTCCCAGACCGGCCCTGACATGAACCGGTAGAACACCATCCCCGTCCGACCGGCGTCGGGATAATCGGGATCAGGCCAGTCGCCCGGTTCGATGTCCCGCGCTCTCAGGAGTCCCCGATTTCTGTGCCACGTCATTCGATCGCTGGTCTCCCAGTCCAAAAATAGGACGTTGCCCTGGATCGCCTGCCGCCCACCGACCTGGGTTCCCGTGTGTAGTGCGGACGCAAACGCAAGGGCCATTTGGCTTTTGCCGATTCCTCCCGCGCCATAAATCAGCGTCGGGAGTTGCGACCAGACTATACCCGGCAACACCTCCGCAATTGCCGGCGGTTGCTCCATCGCACCGAGGGCCACGATTGGCACCCCTGCGCGGTATCGCTCCAGCACCAGCACGGTTGCCTGCGTCAGGCGTTGCCGCCAATCGCCCCGCTCGGAAACCCGGTCGAGGTCGGCAATGACCGCCCGCCATGTTTTCGTAATGCTGGTTCGGACTGGCCCCAGCAAATGGGGCGATAATTCCTCAAAGTCTGAGATCGTGATCTCGGCATCGACCTGATAATCTCGATGTTCGTAAATCCGATCAAGGCGTATTTCAACGCCCTCCTCCCAGCGGACGATGTAGGTCGTCCCTAACGCCTCCAAGATCGGAACGGTTAGCCTGTCCATCATAGAGGAGTCCCCCCTTTCCGCTGTTCTTTTCTACGTGGTTCGGGAGCGGCCCGGGTCGGCAACGATTGGGGCTGTCGCCGTTCCAGCCGCTCCAGGATTTCCGCCAAATGCAAAAGCACCCCGGCCAAATCCTCATCGTGAGAACCTGACCGGGGCGCGTCCTGCGACTGCCGGAGAGCGTCCTGTCGCAGACAAATTCCAGGCGTGTTAATCCTGAAATCGTGCGTATCGCAGTATGCCTCCGAGCAATGCAGCGGGGCGATCACCAACCCAGCCGCTCATATAGCAATGAGGCCAGCCCCGCGACCGTGTTGCTAGTTTCTTCCAGGTACGCTGAAGAACTCGTATATCCGGCGTCGAGCAAAACCTTGCTGATCTGTTCCTTCGACCACCCCTGCTCCCCGACCCACTCGGCGAGGGCCGGTTTGTTTGTGATTGCCGGCGGGCCGTCCGGCTCTTCGGTCACCGCAGTCACCACCGCGCCCGCCTCCTGCGCCGCCTCCACCAGCGGAGACTCGCACCGAGCGGCCATCCTGGTGTTGTACCACGCCGCCAACTTCTCGGCGTCCTCGATCAGACCGGCTAACAAATACGTCCCCGGCTCAACCATCGCCAGGATATCGCTGACCGCCTTCCTGTCATTGACGCCCTCGATCTCTCTGCGGAACTTCGCAATCTCCTTCGCCAGCCGTTCATCTGCCGTCGGTGCCGGGAGATACGTCGTCCCTGACTTCTGCGGGGCGTCCGAGGTTGCCCGTACAGGCGCAGCCGGGGCCGCTCCGGTAGTCGCACCCGACCCGGCCCCGTTAGCGGCTCCCTCCGCGAAGCCGACCATGTTCCAGGAGACCATGTATTTGGTCTCGGAGCCATCGACCGGCCCCGCCTCGATGTCGCCCCGTTCAATGTAGTATTTCGACCGCTGGTACGGCTCAAAGGTTCCGAGGCCGACGGCCCCGATCTGGGGCGGCGGGCCTTGTTTCTTGTTCCACGTCATAAACCGATAGCTCCGGTCACCGTCGAACGCCGGGATGGTCGCCTCGATCGCGTACTTCCAGTTTGCGTCATCAGTTACGTCTAGAATTGTAGCCTCTGTCTCGATTCTCTCCACTATCTGCCTCCCCGCTTTGCCTTGAATTGAATCTTAGATCGCCCGTATATCTTCGCGTCCTCGATGATCTCCCGGTGCTGATGGGACAGTTTCGACAGGGTCTTGGCGACCGTCATATTCCACCGCTCCGGCACCTGCCGCACCTCCTCATGCTCCGGCGTGTAGCCTATCAGGTCGTCGGGGCTGGTGATCTCCCGCAGGGCTGCGAGTTTGCCGTAATCGTAGGACACCGGCGTGGACAGTTTCGCCTCGCCCTCATCCGTCCGCACGACCGTCGCGCCCCGCTTCTCCATCCCCTCGACCAACGACCGCTCCAGGTAGTAGACCGTCGCCTGCTGCGACTCCAGCGATTCCCTGGCCTGAACTAGCTCGCCCACAATC
>Ga0208315_1001293_pt1 | contig 13132 bp, 8 predicted proteins | sample MalvireepMed_215_FD_184239 | JGI IMG/M metagenome (GOLD analysis project Ga0208315, IMG submission 184239) | Marine viral communities from the Global Malaspina Expedition - Malaspina viral metaG DeepMed_215 (SPAdes) (version 2) | ecosystem: Environmental > Aquatic > Marine > Oceanic | place... | reverse complement strand
ATACAAGAAATGAAGATAGTGTAAGACCATTAGGCGAGTGGCCAGTATTAGGATCTTAACATGGCTTTTCTTATAGGTGGAGCAAATTCAGCAGCAGATACAGGATACGAAGTAGCCAACTCATGTAGGTTTAATGATGGTGATAGTGCTTCTATGCTTAAAGCGGCATCAACAGGAGATAGACGACAAGTTACAATATCAGCTTGGGTAAAAAGAGGAGTTTTAGGAACAGAACAGCAAATATGGGCTTTTAGACGAACTTCAAGTTATGTTTTTGGTATTTTTTTTAATGGTTCAAATGATAAAATAGAAATTACTGATTATCAACCAAGTGCATATACTATGAGACTTATTACAACTGCACAATACCGAGACTGCGCCGCCTGGTACCATATCTGTTTAGCAGTAGATACTGAACAAGGAACTGCGGCAAACAGAGCAAAATTATATGTAAATGGAGTTCAAGTCACAGCATTTGATACAGAATCTTATCCATCACAAAATACAGATTTATATGTCAATGTAGATGGATATAATCATTATATAGGAACTGAACAATCAGGAAGATATGCAGATATGTATATGGCTGAAGTTGTGTTTATTGATGGAACTCAAAATGCTGTAACTTCATTTGGGGAATTTAATTCTGACAGCCCGACCATATGGCAGCCAATAGATGTTTCAGGATTAACATTTGGTACGAATGGTTTTTATTTAGATTTTGAAGATAGTGCTAATCTTGGCAACGATGCTAATGGTGGGACAGATTTTACACCAGCTAATCTAGCCGCAACAGATCAAAGCATAGATTCGCCTACGAATAATTTTTGCACTTTAAATCCTCTTCTTAAAGGTAGTTATATAACTTTATCAGAGGGAAATCTTGTCGAGACAGGAAACACAGCTACTGATGCAGGAAATGTTGCTTGTACTTTTCCTATGCCAGGTGGAGGCAAATGGTATTTTGAACTTAAAATTACAGCTGTATCAGGAAGTTATCCTAAAATAGCAGTCTTTCATGATTTTGAAAGTGTGCCACAAGGAACTTATAATGGTGGTTCAGGTGGAAGTAATATGCACCCATCAGGTGCTAGTGGTAATGCAGTTTCAACTACAGTTCAGTATGGTTCAACAACATTAGAAAACCCAACTTCAAATTTAACTATTACTGCTCCAGCAAACGGAGATACAATTCAGTTTGCTTTAGATATGGATAATGGAGCCATATATGTTGGAGTAAATGGTACCTTTTTGAATAGTGGAGATCCAACTTCAGGTGCATCAAAAACAGGAAAAGTTGCAGATTTAACTGTAACAAATCAAATTATGCCTATGGTTTCTGACTATAATGGTGGTGCAACATCTTGGAATTTTGGTTCACCAAATCATAGCATATCATCAGGTAACGCAGATGATAATGGTTATGGTAATTTTGAGTATGATGTACCAACTGGGTATTTTGCTCTATGCTCAAAAAATTTAGGAAGTGATGGAGGTTAAATGGCAACTTATGTAGCAGAAGCTCTGAATGATCCAAGTAAATTTTTTAAAGTTCAGCTTTATACTGGAAGTGGTGGAACACAATCTATTACTTTTGATGATACCGATACGGATATGCAACCTGATTTAATCTGGATTAAGAGTAGAGCTGACACAAATCCACACACAGTAGTTGATGCAGTTAGAGGAGCAACAAAAGTTATATGGACAAATGTTACTTCTGGTGAAGGAACTTTTACAGATGAAGTAACAGCTTTTGACAGCGATGGATTTAGTTTAGGTGCTTCAAGTAATGCTTATGCGAATGAAAGCAGTGAAACTCATGTAGCTTGGTGCTGGAAAGAATCTGCTGATGCTGGGTTTGATATAGTTGATTATGATGGAGATGGAGGTACTAGAACAGTATCGCATTCACTTTCAGCAGTTCCTCATGTAATTATTACAAAAGTTTATGAACGAAATGGAGAGAATTGGGCAGTATATCATCATAAAAATACATCAGCACCAGAAACAGATTATTTACTTTTAAATAATACTAATGCAACAGCAGATCAAACTAACTATTGGAATGATACTGCACCAACTTCAAGTGTTTTTACAGTTGGTGGACAAAATGATACAAATGCTAGTGGACAAGATGTAATTGGATATTTATGGACAGCTAAACAAGGTTTCAGCAAGTTTGGCTCATACACAGGAAATGGAAATGCTGATGGAACATTTATTTTCTGCGGTCTGCGACCAGCTTGGCTTATGATAAAACGAACTGATAGCACTGATGGTTGGTTAATAGTGGATAATAAAAGAGCTGGATATAATGGTGGAAATAATGTTCTTGAAGCCGATGTAGCTGATGCAGAAGATACAGGTGTTGCTGATAGAGTGGATATATTATCAAATGGTTTTAAATTAAGAAATTCGTGGTCTAAAATTAATACTTCAGGTGGAACATATATCTACATGGCTTTTGCCGAAGCACCATTTGTAAATTCAAATGGAGTACCAAATAACGCGAGATAATTATGCTACAAAAATTAAGATTTCAACCTGGATTCAATAAACAAGTCACAGCGACGGGCGGCGAAGGCCAATGGAGAAGTGGAGACTATGTTCGTTTTAGATATGGAACTCCTGAAAAAATAGGCGGTTGGGCACAGTTAGGGGATATTACTTTAACTGGTAGAAATACAGCATTACACCATTTTGTTAATTCTGATGGAATTAAATATGCCGCATTAGGCACGAACAGATTTTTATATGTATATTCAGGAGGAGCTTTTTATGATATAACCCCTCTTAAAAGTACAACAACATTAACCAGTGCATTTACAACAACAAATGGCGACGCCACAGTCACGATCACGTTTGCATCTTCTCATAACATTTCTAAGTACGATATTATTCGTTGTGATAATTTTAGCTCTGCTACCAATTCTAATTTCAGTTCTTCTGATTTTGATGATACTAATTTTATGGTCGCTACCGTCCCAAGCTCAACGACAATTACAGTTGAAATGGGGTCCAATGAATCAGGATCCGGAGCGTCCACATCAGGTGGAGTAAGAGTTAAACATTTTTATAAAATAGGACCCGCAGTTGAAGAATCAGCAGCTGGTTGGGGACTTGGACTATGGGGTGGTACTGCATTAGGCGCAGGAACATCAACTTTAGATGGTGCCTTAACTTCTTCATCAACAAGTATTGTACTGGATGATTCAGGATCATTTCCTGCATCAGGAACAGTTGTAATAGACGATGAAAGAATTGCTTATACTGCAAACGATGCTTCAACAGAAACTTTATCAGGATTAACTCGAGGATCGGATAACACGACAGCCGCATCACACTCTGATGCAGCAACGGTTACTGACGCATCAGATTATACGAAATGGGGCGCATCACAAACAGGTGACATTGTAACTGCGCCTGGATTATGGCATCTAGATAATTTTGGTAACAAACTTATTGCAACGATTGCAGATGGTGCAACTTTTGAATGGAACTCCAATGCAACGAGTGCAACATCTACAAGAGCAACCATTATTAGTAATGCACCTACCGCATCACAATTTACTTTAGTTTCTACACCGGATAGACACTTAATTGCTTTTGGAACAGAAACTACAATTGGAACAACTTCCACACAAGATGACATGTATATTAGATGGTCTTCTCAAGAATCTTTAACGACTTGGACTCCAACTTCTACTAATACTGCTGGTACACAAAGACTTGCAGATGGTACAAGAATTGTTGGAGCGATAAGAGGTCGTGATGCAATTTATATTTGGACTGATACTGCTTTATTTATTATGAGATTTGTTGGTCCACCTTTTACTTTCTCATTTCAACAGGTGGGAACAAACTGTGGATTGATTGGACAAAAAGCAGCTGTTGAAGTTGATGGTTCTGCATACTGGATGTCAGAAAATGGTTTTTTTAGATATACTGGTAAACTAGAATCTTTACCATGTTTGGTTGAAGACTATGTTTATGACGATTTAGCAACAGTTCCTAGACAACATATCTATGCCGGATTAAATAATTTATTTGGTGAAGTCACATGGTTTTACCCTGGAAGTGGAGCTGCCTCTAATAATAGATCAGTTACATATAACTATATGGATTCAACTGGAGAAAGACCAGTATGGACTACAAGTTCTTTAGCTAGATCTACTTGGGCAGATTCATCTATATTTGGTAAGCCCCATGCAACTGGATATTACTCTTCTGCAACGGATGATTCAACTGTTGGAAATACAGATGGAACAACAACTTACTATGAACATGAAACTGGAACTAATCAGATTAAAGCAGGTGCAACAACTGGTATTTCTGCAAGTATTGAATCAGGAGATTTTGATTTAGATCAAAAAGGTTTAGCAGGTGACGGAGAATTTATGTTAAAAATTAGAAGAGTGATACCTGACTTTTTAACTCAAACTGGAGATGCAAGAGTGACATTAAATTTAAAAAATTATCCAACGGACTCGCAGGCAAGTTCTTCCTTGGGACCTTTTACAACTACAACGTCTACAACTAAAATAGATACAAGAGCACGTGCGCGTGCTATATCTTTAAAAGTAGATAACACTAGCACCACTCAGCACTGGAAATTAGGTACTTTTAGATTAGATATACAACCGGACGGAAGAAGATAATGGCTAGAATTGTACAATCATTAACACAACCAACTAGAGAATATGATCAACAAATACAACAATCATTTGTTAGAGACGTAGATAGTGTGGTGCAAAAATTAAATACATCTTTTCAACAAGATTTAAGAGATGAATCAGAAGCGGAGGCTTTCTTTTTAGCATAATGGCAAATAGTTTCGTAAATAAAAAAGTAGATTTAACAAGTACTAGTGCAACAACCTTGTATACAGTGCCTGCTTATGCAACTGCCGTTATTAAATCTATTCTGGTATCCGACGATTCAGGAAATGCAGATACAATAACAATTACAATAACTGACACCGATGACGCTGTCTTTAACCTCTTTAACGTTAAAGCAATCTCGGCTAACGGAACATCAGAACTGCTATCAGCACCCATAGTCGCCAAGGAGAGCGAAGTAATTAAGGTGACTGCAGCTACTGCAAATAGACTTCATGTTGTACTTTCGGCTTTAGAAATTAAGCCGAGAGATGTAACTTGATTTACTTGTAAAAAACAAGTAATAGTATACTTTCAGGTGAAATCCCTGCCTTTAACAATTACATAAAATTATGATAACACGAGCACAGATTCGCAGACAACTACGTAAAGAAGGTGGCGTTATGAATGCCGTTCCAAGACAGAAATATGGTATTGGAAGTTTTATAAGAAAACTTATTCCAAAAGAACTTGCTAAAGTTTCAAGTGTGGCTGCACCTTTTGTAGCACCTTTTAATCCAGCATTAGCTGCTGGTATGGCAGGACTAGGAAGTTTTCAACAACAAGGTAATCTTGGTCGAGCATTAAAAGCTGCTGCTTTAAATTATGGTGGAGGTCAAGCAGCACGATATTTAGGTGGAGCTGGATTTCAAGGCAATCCTTTTACTCAAGGTGGTGCTTTTAGAGGAGGTCTTGAAGGATTTAAAGGTGGATTTAGTTCACCATTAAGTGCAGAAAGAGGTGCTTCGTTGTTTGGGACTCCAGGAAGTTGGTCTGGTGCAGGTATAGGTCCTGCTGGACAATATGGTGGTGGAACTTTCACAGAAGCAACTAAAGGCATTCTAGGCAAGTTAGGTTTAACTAAAGGCGGTGGTTCTATGAAAATGACTCCTTTTGGAATGATTAGTGGCGTAAGTTTATTAACTTACTTTATGCAAAAAGGTAAAACAGAAGATGAAGCGACACAATTAGCACAAGACGTATTTAGAGGAAAAGGTTTAGGTTTAGATTTAATTAAAGCAGATGTTGCAAAATACAGATCAGGTGCTCTTAGCGGATCTCAGATGTTTGATAAAGGTTACCATTTTTTAACACCAAGAGATTATATTGGAGCTAAAGGCGGCAGAGTAAAATACGGTCAAGGAAGTGGTGAAGGTGTAAAACAAATGTATATTTCTGATGAAGCAGGAGCCCTTCCTAAATCAGAAGGTGGAGTCCTTCCAGAAGATGTGGGTAAATTATCAGTAGATGATTTTGATGATATTGAAGACTACAGAAGATATATAAAATATTTAAAGAAAACTAAGAAAGCTTCAGGCGGAAGAATTGGTTTATTTAAAGGCACTGATCCAGAAGACGATAGAGATATTATGGAAATTATGAGAGATGAATATGGTACATGGGATCAACATGATGCTGACTATTACTCTAAATTAAAAAAGAAAAAACCAGAAGAAGGAATTAAAAGTTTAGAAGCTGGTGCATTACCAATTAAAGTAGAAGGTGATGTACGACCAGAGAATATGAAGATGGCAGCCTATAGACCAGGAAAATTAATAAATGTAGACAAAATGCCTAGAAAAAAATTAGTTGGACATTTAAATTCTATGGAACTACCTGAAACAAACGCTAGAGATTTTGATGATAATCATATTAGACAAATTTTAATAGATTTTGCACCAGATATATTTACAGGATCTTGGGGATCTAATATGGCTCAAGGCGGAAGAATTGGAAAATTCGGTGGAGGCATGGGAATAACTATGCCAAGCATTCCAACTGGAATGCCAAGAGTAAATACAGGTGGAATTAGAGAACTAGACTACAGACAAAGTGGAGGCTTTGTCCCTGTAGGAGTTAAAGAAAAAGCAGATGACGTTCCAGCAATGTTATCTAAAAATGAATTCGTAATGACCGCTGATGCAGTAAAAGCTGCAGGTGGAGGAAGTGTTGAAAAAGGAGCACAAAGGATGTATGATACAATGAAACGATTAGAAGGAAAAGTAGTATAATGCCAATAACAGAAACAAGAACATTACCCGCACAGTTTATAGAAGATATAGGATCAGATTACGCAAAACAATTATCTGCGTTAACTATGCTTCCTGTTAAAACAGGAGCGTTTGACCCACAAGTTGCAGCACAAGACCCTTATCAAGCAGCAGCTTATGCACAAGCAACTGATCCAACAAAAGGACTAGGTGCTTATCAACCTTATTTGACAGCCGCAGGAACTGCGGCAACGACAGCTGCAGGCTTAACAGGGCCTATGACAGGTGCTCAATTGGCAACTATTGATCCAGCCACAGGCCAAACAGTTACACCTACTGTAGCTGCAGGAAGTTATATGTCACCTTATCAAGCAGATGTCATGCAAACAGCTTTAGATGAGTATGATGTTCAAGCTCAAAAATCTAGATTAGCATTAGGCGCACCAAGTGTCGCTGGAGTATTTGGTGGTGGTCGTCACGGTATTGCAGAGGCAGAATATCAATCAACAAGCGACAGGAATCGAGCAGCTCTACAAGCACAAATGCTACAACAAGGATTCACACAAGCACAACAAGCAAGACAACAAGATTATGCTAATCAATTAGGTATCGCAGGACTTCAATCTAAACTTGGAGGCGGTGCTCAACAATTAGCTTCACAACAAATTTCAGGACTGGGCACTTTAGGTGCAGGTCAACAAGCACAATCTCAAGCAGTATTAGATGCACAGAGACAAGCAACACAAACTGCAGCGTATGAACCTTATCAAAGATTAGGTACATATGGCGCTGGAGTTGCTTCATTAATTTCAGGTTATCCGGCACAATACGGTCAACAATCAGTACCTTCAGCTAGCCCATTACAATCAGCACTTGGTATTGGTACTGGACTTGCAGGACTTTATGGAGGCTTAACTGGTAAAAATCCATTCGGAGCAATTGGAACAGCAGTTAAGAATATATCAGGTTTCTAATGGCTAGAATTTTAACAAGACCTCTGTTTAGAAAAGGCGGTTTATCTAAAACCCCTAGACCCTCGTATCGAGGTGGCGGTGTAACTGCTATTAGACCAGGTTATAGAGGTGGTGGAATGAGAGGTATTATGTCGGGTATTGTAGATAGACAACCTTATGCAGAAGGTTCTTGGTATAAACCTTGGTCTTGGGATATGTTTAAAAGAAATCCTCCATTAAAAGGAGGTAGCCCTAATGTACCTTCATTATATAAAAAACCTTTAGAGAGTAGAATAGCTTCAAAAGTTAGAGGAGCAGGTAGATGGTTGAAAGGATTACCTGGAAGAGAAGGAATTGCAGGTATAATAGCAAGAAATTTTCCTAAAACTGCCGCTGTTATGGAGCCAATAATTCCGCATTATATAGCAGGTAAAGGAGCACTGGCACAAAAAGAACTTATTGATAAAGCATCAGAAAAAGGATTGCTTGATGAAATGGATTTTGAATACGTTGATGGAAGAGTTTTACCTACTGAAGAAACAGTGCAGAAAATTGATCCATACAAATCTCCTAAACAAAGAGAAATAGAAGAAGCTATGAAACCTAAAGAAAACAAAACTGAAAAGAAAATTAATATAGATAATCAAGATCTTAAAAAGAAAAGTGATATTGAAAGTATTTATGGAGATCTGTTACCTATGATTGAAAGAGAATTAGGTGCTGATCCAGATGATACTAAAAGACAACTTTATGTACAGTTAGCACAAGCTGGTGCTAATTTACTAGCACAACCAGGTGGTGATTTAGTTGGAGCTATTGGTAAAGCAGTTAAAGAACCAATATCTACTGTAGGAAAAGTATTAGAAAAAGAATCTGAAACAGATAGACAATCTAAATTATTAGCATTTAAACTAGCAGCAGATAGAGCAAGTCCAGGAGAAATGGGTAAATTAATTCAAGATCTTCAGAATAATAACTTTTCAAAAGCAGAAATAAATTCTATTATACAAAACAAAATGCCTGGAGCTGGATATAGAGCTAATGTTGAGTTTGAAGAAACAAAATTATTACAAACTGAAATACAAAATGAATTTCAAAAAAGTATAGGAAAAAATAAAGATGTTCCATTAAGAACAGCCCAAGATTTAAAAATTGCTCAGGATTCTTTTGGAATGAGCCTTAGTGATTTTGAAGTTCTTCCTGAAAAAGAAAAAAGAGTACCTGGTAAATATTATTTTGACCCTAAAAACAGAACAATAGGCAGATTAAATAAGGATGGAAAATCATTAATTAGACCAGGTGAGCCTGGTTTTATGGATCAAACAGAATAGGAGGTTAGATGCCTTATCAAATAGACGATCTATCTGAAGATCCAACTAAAAACGAGGAAGAAGAAGTAAGTAACTTTGTATCTGCTTTAGCAGGAATTTACACCGGTCTTTGGAATATTCCAAAAGGAATGGTTTCTTTAGGTGCAGAATTAGTTGACCTTGGTCTTGATACAAATACTGCTGCAGCTACCGAAAAATTTTTTGATGACCTTAATCCATTTGATGATGAAGCGGAAGCAAGAACTATAGGTAGAGTAACTCAAGCACTAGCTCAAATTGCACCAGTAGGAGTATATGGCTTTGTGAAAGGAGCTAAATATGGAACACAGGTTGCAAATAAATTATTTAGTAGACAAAAACAAATTGCAAGAGATTTAGCTAAAAAAGCAATAGATGCTAAAAAAGCAGGAAAAGCTTTTAAATTAGCTGGCTTTGGAAGAAAGATATCAAAAACAGGTTTTGGAGTTGTAGGTGGTGGTATTGGAGAGGCTCTTGTTGCTGATGAAGAAATAGGAACATTAGCTGATATGTTAAAAGGCACTTCATTAGAAGGTGCTGCTTTTACTATGATGGATAGAGATACCAAAGAAGGTAGATCAGAAGCATATAGAAGATTAATGAATCGAGTTAAATTTGGAACAGAAGGAGCATTATTTAACTTAGGTTTTATTGGTGCAGGTAAAGGAATTAAAAAATTAAGAACTCCTTCAAAAGATCCTTTAATGGCGTACAGTGATAATACCTTTATGCGAACACTACAGAAATACGTTATTTATGGAGCTAAACCAGAAGGTGTAGGGAACAAACCCATATTTGAATTTGGAAGACAAGCAACTGATGAAATGGCTGCAGTTAATTGGAAAGCTATTGAAGAAGGTAAAGATTTAATGAAAGAATTAAAAAAAGTTTTTCCAGCTGTTGAAAAAACTTATCTTCAAAAAACAGGAGGAAAAGCAATGACAGCAGCGGAAAAAGAAACTACTTTTCGTAAAATATTGAACAACATAACGGATGTTTTACGTGTTCGAGGAACAGATGCTCCAGGAGATATATTTATGAGAAAAAATACCAAAGAAGCTGCACAAAAATTATTAGGTAAAAAAAACTTACTAGCAAAACAAGCTAATCGAAAAAATATAAGAGAATTACAAAGTAAATTATCTTCATTATTAACTCAAAGAAAAACATTATTTAATCAAGCAAATTCATTTAAACAAGTTAGTCCTGATTCAGTTGCAATGAGACCAGAATTAGTAGCAAATAGAAAAAAGATAGTTGATACTCTTCAAAAACTTAAGGATGGTAGAACTGCAATTAATGCTATTAAAAATTTTCAAAGAGGACATGGTGGAATATTTAAAATTACAAACTATGATTTAGAAAAATCACCACAATGGAAGTCATTACAAGAAATGGCTGAAGGAGCAGACTTTAAACCTATAGAAAAAATTGTAAAAAGCATGAGAGCAGGCATTGATAATATGAGTTATAGATTTTTGGATAATGATATGCCTGAGGAATTAGCAAGAGCCTTTAATGATCAAATAGGTAGTTATGGAACTATTGATTATAAAATGTATGTACAAGGAGGTTTGCTTAATGCGTATAAACCTATTGCTCAAGATAAGGCTAAAGCCGTTGCAAAAAGATACGATCAACTTTTAAAAAAACCAGAAAATGTTAATCGAACAGTTGAAAGTTTACAAAATAAAGCAAGAAGAGATGTTGACGATTTTCTTAAACATAAAGGTCTAGAAGACCCTTCAAGCCAAAGATTAATGGAAAAAGATGCAGGTAAAAATTATAAAAGTAATCTAACTAAACAAGAAAGTGAAGGTCTTAAAATAGACACTGCTGCTTTAAAACCTAGAAAATTAGAAGAATGGCAAAAAATAGCTGCTGGAGAAATTACTGATCCAACTTGGGTTTTTCATTCTTCTGCTACAAAATTAGCTAATTTAAATTCAAATACAAAATTTTTGAACAATGTATATGATTATATGTCTAGAGGTAAAGGTGCTCAAAAATTAATGTTTACAGAAGAAGAAATGTTGGGCACTCCTTTTCTTAAAGAACAGATGAATAATCCTAATAGATTTAAAAAAGTAATACCTAAAGCAGGTGTTGATGGATTATCACCACTTGAGGGACTTTACATTAGAGCCCCTGTTTATGATGAAATTTTTAAAGTAAGTGATAACTTATTACGAGACGACCACATAATATCTCAGTTATATAGATATGGTATTATTGCACCTAAAGGTATTTCACAAGTTTCTAAAACTATTTTAAGTGCATTAACACATGCTAGAAACTTTGTTAGTGCTGGAGCTTTTGCTGCTGCAAATGGAATATTAATTCCAGGAGATGGTAACTATACAACTTTATTTTCTAAATCAGGATTATTAAAAGAAAGTGATAAATCTTTGATTGGTATTGCAAAAGACATAACATGGAACAGAGTTGCTGGAAGTATACCTGAAGGTAGTAGACCTCTTTATGAAAGAGCATTAAAAGCTGGAATAGTTGGAACTCAAGTAGAAGCTAATGTTATGAAAAGAAACTTAGGGGCTCTTATTTCCGATAATAATGAAGCAGCAAGAGATGTATTTGGTAGAATATTGGATCAAAATAATTTTCGTAAAGCAATTACAAAATCAAGAGAAATATATGGAAAGCTAGAAGATGCTTATATTGCTGAAGATGACTTTTGGAAATTTTTAACATGGGGAGTTGAACGAAATAGGCATTCAGGAATATTGCAAAAATATGGTGTAGACAATAACAATTTTAATAAAATATTAAAAGGCGATAGGCAAGCTTTAGCAGGACTTGTTGATGCTAATGGTAAAAATGTAGGTAATAATATTCAAAAATTTTTAAGAAACTCTGTTTCTAGAAACTATGATCCAACAGCTAAACAATTTCTTGGAACCTTTGATGACTTTGTAGATGAAATGGCAGGTAATATAGTTAGAAATAATGTACCTAACTATGCATATATTGGTAGAGGAGGACAGGCATTAAGAATGTCTCCTTTCGGAAATTTCATAGCATTTCCTTTAGAAGTTATAAGAACAGGTAATAATATTTATGAACAAGCAATTAAAGAAATAAAAAGTGATATACCTGAACTAGCTTCAATAGGTTGGAAAAGATTATTTAGTTTTGCTTCAACTACAGCTGCCATTCCTTACGGAGCAACAGCTTGGTTCAAAAATAAACACGGTGTTGATGATGAGGAAATGCAGGCTCTTAGAAGATATGTTCCACCTTGGTCAAAAAATTCTACTCTTTTACCTATGGGTAGAGATGAAAATGGCTACTTAAAATATGTAGATTTTAGTTATGGTAATGCATACGATGTTTTAATTAGACCTTTTAATGCAATAATGAATGAATTTGCAAATGGAGCAGCGACTGAACAATCATTAATGGCTGCATTAGGAAAAGGAACTGCTGATGCATTTATGGAAATTAGTGATCCTTTTGTTTCAGAATCTATTTTTACAGAAGCACTTTTTGATTCAACCATAAGAAGAGGATATGGTTTAGGAGGCAGACGAGTATGGTCTGAGGCTGATGATACTCCTACTAAATTATGGAAAGGAACTAAACATATAGCGGAAGCGTTTAAACCAGGTTCTATAGATCAATTCAGAAGAATAAAAGATTCAGCATTAGGTAAATCTGATGAATACGGAAGAGTCTTTAATTTTGAAGATGAGATGAGAGGACTTGCTGGTTTTAGAGTATTACAATCGAATCCTGAAAGAGGTTTAATATATAAAACCACTAAATTTGCAAGAGACTTAAAAAATGCAGAAAATTTATTCACAGCTAGTCTTCTTAGAGGAGGTAGAGTTACTCCAGAACAAATACTAAATGCTTATAAATATTCTGAACACAGAAGATTTGAAACTTTAAAAGAAATGTACAGAGATATAGAAGCTGCAAAAGTAATGGGTCTAAGTAAC
>Ga0208315_1001289_pt1 | contig 13185 bp, 25 predicted proteins | sample MalvireepMed_215_FD_184239 | JGI IMG/M metagenome (GOLD analysis project Ga0208315, IMG submission 184239) | Marine viral communities from the Global Malaspina Expedition - Malaspina viral metaG DeepMed_215 (SPAdes) (version 2) | ecosystem: Environmental > Aquatic > Marine > Oceanic | place... | reverse complement strand
GGGTTATAAAGACGGCGACGGTAGTAAGGGGTTTGCGTACTATGTGTCAGCACGGCTCGGTGAAGCTGCTGATACGACAAAAAGTACAGGTGCCGTAGGTGTCATCTACTGGGATGCAGCAGTCACCGATGGTTCCACTAACGTTGCGGCAGTTGGGTCAAATGGCAACCTTGCAGTTCTTACAAGTAACGGAACGACCAGGTTTATCTTTGATGCCGAGGGGTCGGGTCATGCTGACGTAGAGTGGGTCGCATTTGATACATACGATGACGTAGCCCTTATGGATGCTGTCCAGTCCGTATCGGTGGGGCGCATGACCCCTGCCAGATATGGAGATAACTCGTTGTACTATAACAAGGAATACTTGGAGGCCACAGGTATTATCGGGCGGGATAGTTGGCACGAGGAGGATGGGAAGCCCCGCCAGATGGTGAACTTCACTAAGCTATCCATGCTCCACCACGGCGCGATTCTCCAGATCGGAGATACGCTCCAGACCACGGAAGAGCGGCTACACGTCCTCGAAGGTAAACTACTAGCACTTGAAGGAGGCAACTAATGGCGACAGGAGATGTGACTTTGAGCCTAGCTGTTGAGGGCGGCGTCACTAAGAGCGTGGTACTGGACAGTGCCACTCGAGCGCTATCACGGACCAAGGTAGCTGCCATTAATGCAACGATTGATACAGATGCCGAGTGGCAGGCGTATGAAGTCAATAAGTTGGCCAATGTGATCTTGGGCCAAGCCAATGACCAGGCGCAGAGTGCGGCCTCATGGACGGCCAAGACGTTCACGGCGGCTACATAACAAGACCTGGAGAGGATAGATAGACATGAGAATACGTCCACAGATCATGGCGGCTATCGGATGTGGGACCCTGTTCGGGATGTTCGGTATGTGGATAGGTATGCAGATGGGGGCCACAGAGGTGGTCACTGCCGTGATTGGCAGCGTGTTCGGCTTCCTTGGGGGAGTCTCGCTCAAGGTCCTTGAGCAGGAGTGATGTAGATGCGTAGACTGAGCTGGGTTCTCTGGCCCTTCCGTAAGGCAGTCACTGCTACTAGGTGGGCATTCAAGGCAGTAGTGGCAGCTCTTGTCTGGGTGCTGCTAATCCCGTGGAGGATTCTGAAAGGGATTGCTGCTACCCTCAAGATGTTGTGGAGGGGGCTGGTGGCAACCCCCCATATATTGTGGATGGCTACGCGTGCGATAGGGCGGTTTACTATAGCCCTACCTCGGAATGTCTGGCTAGGTCTACGAGCCATACCACGCCTTACATGGCTGGGGATACGGAGACTGGTGCATTGGCTGCTGATCCCACCGAGGCTACTGTGGCGGGGCATCATGGCTGTTGCTCGGATGATTGGGCGTTCCCCCAGGAAGACCTATGAGTCAGTGCGACATGCAAGGGATTGGCTCTTGGCAAAAGTCGAATACCTCAACAGCGAGAGTGCCAAGTGGAAGGCCACATTTAACGTACTGAAAAGCCCCTACAGCCTCTTGCGTGCCTGTGGGTTAAGCCCTCAGATGGCGGCTACTTTTCTTTTCGCTGGTTCAGCGGTGGGTGGCGGCGTTGTGGTCAATGAGGTGGTGCTTTCCGAACGGTCATTTGCTCGTGGGGATTCTGGGGTTTACGCTGCATCGGTTCTGGGGCCAGACTTGCCCCTGGATGTCCCAACAGAGTACGTAGAGGGATCGAACACGTTGAGGATCGACCTCGGCAGCACCCCAGTTAGAGAGATCACCATCGAGAACGTGTCGGTTGGGACGGTGTTCACTGGTTCTGCATTGCCGTCAGGCGAGGCCAACGTGGTACAGATCAGCGGCAACACAATCGGCGGCGGGACTAACACACGGCTGGAAGTAGGTACGCTAATATTTGAGAAGAGCCGCTGTAAGAAGCTCACGCTCACTGATATTCATGCACATACCCTAATCGTTGAGTTCAATGCCAGTGACGGCCAAAGTTTGTCACCTTCTCCTGGGACTTCAAGAATGAGGGCCATTGGTGGGGGCCATCAGCAAGCTGAAGCGATGATAACCAGCGGGGGTACTTACGACAGGATTTGGATACAGGCTCCTAACAACGCCGTGAACGGCAAAGTTGGCACCATGCGGCTGACCAATTTGTTCACAAAGGGAGGAGAATGTGTGCTGTCTAAGATGAATATAGGAACGCTTATTATCTCCAAAAACGAGATCGGCATGGGGAATGGATTCGCCAGCAAAGAGTTTGTTATTGCAACAACTGTAACTGCCGCCAACATCACAATGACCGACAACGTTGAGGTGACGATAGCGGAGCCTGCAACTCAATAAATATTTTTTTATTTTCCCAAGGAGGAATAGGAATATGAACTGGTTACTGAAACTGTTGCCATCGGATAAGAGGGCCCTACTGGAGCTGGCGATACGGATCACTGGCTCACTGGACACGGCAGCGGAGCGCAAGGCCGTGGCCGCGTATGGGGTGGAGATGCTCAAGGACTCCCGCGTGACCGTGGGCGAGTGGGCGAAGTTCGGATCTAAGCTCGGCATCCTCAAAGGCCCACACTAACAAGCCTTCCGCGGCCCCTGACCCTACCAGAGTACCCCCTGTGTCCCCGAGGCTCCTCTACGGCGATGTTAGTGGGTCCCTAGATACGGGCTGGCCTGAGTCAGGCTGCTCCCGCTGGTATATTTTGGTGGCGGGCATCCCCTGTAGGTGGTCGGGTAAGCTCATGGCGAATTCGCGCAGCTCCCCGCAGTGTTTACATTGTCCCATGCTCCGCCGTGGCATCGCGGCTTTTACGCCATCGGGCGCTGGGCGGTTGGCCCATATAGCGTGGACAGTCCATCGCGACACTCCCCACGGCCCACCTATCACCTGGAACAAATAGGTATCGGGCGGCCCGCCGTTGGCCCATATATCGGGGTGGTAGTGTAGCTCCACCCAGAATATGTCGGGATAAATTCTTTTGTTAGTTGTGACCATAGTCAAAATCCTCTTTCTGTTGGCTGAAGCCTTGCCGCCACGTTCTTTCTGCCTCGGTAGCTTGCCGTTCGAGATGGTCGGGTAGTTTCCATGGTGGGTCCTGTCCATGAGCCGTGCTGGTCAGCACGCGGCGGGCTCTCGATATGTCCTCACCTGACGTCGCCGTTCTCGCGAATCGGATCAGGCCATTCCAGGCACGACCCTCATACGCCTCCGCAAGCCCTTCCTTGTACCATATACGCAGGGTCAGAAGGAAGTCTATGACGGTCACGGTTGGCTGCTGCTCCAGCAAGTCCAGAAAATCCTGATCGTCAGCGACCAGGATCAGGATCTGCGGCACCGCTTTGTGTATCCGAGGCGGGACGTTGATGTGTTGGGGAATCGAAAACTTCCCGAACAGATCCTTCCACTGCCTCAAGACTCTGGGGTTCAAGCCCATGGTATCTCTCCTTCACTGGACGCTTGAAGATGTAGGCAGGCTTTGCGTTGGGCGTTACCCACACGAGTTCCCACCCTTTCTTGCCGATCTTGTTGAGCCAGTCGACGAATTCGGGTACTGCGCTCGGAAGGATGGGAACTCGAAGGACATAAGTGCGATACTCCCAGCCCATAACCGTGTTGCCCTTATCGCCTCGCTGGATCATATCGAAACTCTTTGAAGTTTGGGGCATCTGTGCAGAAGTCAATGTCGGGCAGGTGCCCCACACTTGTCCAGTCTATGGCATCAACGTGACGATCCGCCACGTCATCTTTATCTACCGTTTCTATCAGTACCCAACAAGCCAGTGGGATAACCATATCCTCACCACCTTCTTGGTCGACATATACTACATACCAATCAGTTGCTGGAATGATTTGTATAATGTCTGGAGGCGAATTATAAATGTGAGTACCGTCTATGTCTTTCATTATCCTATCTCCTCTACTTCTATTATGGTGTTGTCCGTATCGCCCCGCTCGTACCTGAGCGTGTAGCTGACGTGCGCGGCTGAGTCATCCATGATCAGGCCAGCCTCCACAAGGCCGTCGATGGTGGCCTTCAGGGATGCAAAGAGGTTGTCGAAATCTCGTCGGCGTTTGTCCTTCGCCACCCAGGTGACGGTGATGTTGGCCCGCTCGTAAGGCACGGCGGGCGAACCCTGCTGGAGTACAAGGGCTATGGCCTCCTGTTTGGAATCACGCTTGGCTCGGTAGAGCTGCATGTGGTGCAACCGTTGGTTCGGGTTCAGGTCCCTATCAGGCAGGTGGCCTAGTTCCAGCCTCATATGCCACTCCGCAATTTCCGAATGGCACGGCTCTCAATTTGTCGCACCCGCTCCCTGGATACGCCCAGCCTGCTGGCTATCTGCTGTAGGGTGCGCCTATCAGAGGGATCTAATTCAGTGAGCCCGAATCTATCTAGGATGATCTCGGCCTCCCTTGTAGAGAGTTGGCTTGTCAGGGCATCTATCTGAGATGCCAGGGTCACGCTGCCCTGCTCTGGCACCCCCATGGTGCGTAGTAGGTAGCGTGCCCGTGCCGTCCATGTTGTTTCACTGAGGTCTGGGGTATCCAGTGGGCGGTCAACTAGCTCCATGTCAGGAGCTATCGGCCACAGCGTGGCACCACACTCGCACTCAGTGCCATAGCGGATGTTATGGCGGGTCCCAGGCCCTTTGAAGATCCGTGTCTTGATGACCACGCCAACATGTCCCTCGTGTGCATGGTACTGCCCAAGGGCGCGGAAGATGGCACGATCACCATATAAAAACTTGCGTGTAGACGGCCCCCCGTCTCGGTAAATCAGTCCCTCGAAACTCAATCTTCTCAAATTAGATCCCTCCTGTCGTCTCGTCGCATGTCTGGCATCGTACAATCTCGCCTGTAATAGCTCCGCACTGCCCCTCGCCAGTGATGCAGTCAGTGTCACTGGGCCAGAGCGTCCTATATATGCCTTCCAACCGCATCCACAGGTCCAGGTGGTCGTGTACATAACGATCCGCCTCCACGAGGGCAGTCCGAGACTGGGCCAGCACCTGTTGCACAGTCGCTTGGCTGGACGTCAACCCTACTATAGAGGCTTTGTTATGGCGCAGAAGGTCCATGATGACTGCGGCCTGGTCTGGATCAGCACACCCGCTACTGTCTATATCTATCTCGTCCCCAACGGGGACGAGTTGGATGCCACTCTTCTGGGCGGTTTCGATGGCCAGTATGGCGGTCTCTGTGGCACGTAATGCTTCAGTCATAGTCGGACAAACCTCCTATCTGATGGTTCAGATGATGATTCCTCACGGGCTCGGAGGGCATATCGGCCAGTCCCGTCCTTGAGTTGGACGAACCTAGCTGAACGTACACCGTTGCTCAACTCCTTTCTTATGTGGGACTCGGTCTTCTGTAGTTCCTCTGCCAGGTCTGGCGCGCTCATGGGCCCACGTTTCAGCACGTTGAAGATCCTATCTGGGATTCTCTGGTGCTCATCTAGGTTCGTGTCGCCTACGTCCTTGCGCGTGAAGACAACGCCCCCATTTGGCCCATTGAACTGGATCTGTAGGCCGATATCCTTGATGAGCTTACTGTTGTTGGCCTTACGGTGGAACAGGCCGAACACTAGTTGATTACTATCTGGCTCCTGAGATTTTTTGACCTCGAATATCTGGCGGTTGGAATTGAAATGGTAGACTGATCCGAATAAGGAGCCCTCTTTTGTTGTGTGGTGGATGCACATGGATGATACGTTCAGTGACCGCAGGGCCCCGTACATTCTCAGCACCACCTCGGAACTCTCAGGTTCGCCCATGCAGGCAGACCCCAATGAATCAACAATTAAAAATTTTATATTTCTGTTGATAACTATATTGCGGATGGTTTCTATGTCGGCTGCTAACCCCTGGTCCATACGCTTGTACCAGATATGCGATTGGCTATCTAAGCTCAGGCCGCGGCGTATCATGGTGACCCTTGAGGAGATTTCTTTCTCTGTGGTTTCCCAGTCCAGCAAAAGTACCTGGCCTGGACATGGCTCAACGCCCAGGCCGTTCAGGCTGACGCCTTCATCGGCCAGGACGGCCACGTACTGAGCCAGCCAGCTCTTACCACTACTCCCAGCGCCGTAGATAAGGGTGGGCATACCCACTTGTATTAGTGGCTGGACGAGCCATTTATCGTCGGCCTCAACGTCCGCATCACCATGGAGTTCAACCTCTGGTGAGCCTGCACGGTGGCGGGCCAGCACGGCCACACACAACTGCTCCATGGTGCGGTCCCAATCCACCGTGCCGTCTCGCTCCTCCAAGGCTTTCACCATGGTGCGGCGTGATGCTGGCGAGGTGAGGATGATGCGGCCCTGACGGAGGTGCCCCGCACTGGTGGGCCTGGAGGATGTGAAGATGACCTCGCCCTTAACCTCATAGTCACTGTTCTCACGGATCTTGTCGATACGGGCCACGACCTGAAGGCTGGGCCATTCGATGTTATAGATGCCGTCACGGCCAGTTATGTAAAACTCGTGTACCTCAACCACATCATGCTCATCCTGCTGGTTCAATGTTCATCCCCCCTTTCTGTCCCCATTTTAATCTGTTGACTGGCTGCGGTGTTGGTGGTGGTGGTATGACGTACCTCGGTCGAGGTGCCGCCTTAGGCTCCGTCCATTCGCCATGCTCACGCAGGTCCAGCTCCCTCTCCTTGAGGTCGTTACTCCGCCGCAACTCAGCTAGCTGCTGTGAGTGCTGCTCCTGTTCCCAGCAGTCGCCGCACCAAACAACGGCATGGGGGTAGTCCAGGTCTTCATGTCGTGGCATCACGATCCTCCCAGGCCAAGAGGTCATTGTCCCATTGTGGGATCTCTCGGCGTAGTTTTTGGGACAGCTCGTTGGAGATCAGTTGTCGTAGCGTCGCCAGCGAAAAAGCCCTCGACGCCGACGGCGCGGGTGCTTGTTTGTCGGCCCAAACGGCATGGACTACCCACCTAGTTGAGCCCCAGACGCGTCCGATACATTTAAATTTAAAAATTTCTGGTGCCTCTCCGTTGCTCCACTCGACAGGGTGGTGACGCAGCTCGACATGGATAACGTCTGGGACAACGCGGGTGTAATCAACCACTGGTCCCATCCAGGGGGTAGCGTTTCTTTAGCTCGGCTACCAGGCGGTCACTCTCTGCGAGCACCTCTTCCATGCTCCTGTCCAGCATCTCCACCGTGGATGACCAGGTGATGACGCCCTTAACGGAGATGTCCACGTTCACGCGGATCCTATTTGTAAATGTAGTTTCCATTGTGTCCCCCCTATAACCGCTGTACGCTAGATGGCTGCTCGGCTTGTGGTTGCGGTGTAGTTTCAGTCAGTCGTGCACTGAGTATGGCGGTTGCTGTCAGCGAGAGCCGTCGCGCGAATTCCAGGCAGACGTCCTCTGGCGGTAGGTCCCCATGCTGGGCTACCCACGGTGCAAAAAGGCCAGCCGCAGCGGCTGTGGTTGCATTACCTCTAGCCATGCCCTCCTCGGCAGATGCTACAGCCCGTGGTGCCCTGGGCGCTGGCCTGGGCTCAGTGGGCGTCCCCCCTTCGGGCGCTGGCTCCAGCAGTTTGATAGCGTAAGGTCTGTAGCGCACCTCGGTGCCACGAGTTTCGCTGTACTTCGCCATCGCCTCGATCCTGGTACCCGCCACCGCATTCATGTCACCCAAGGGCTGTAGGAGAGGCAGGTACTCTGGCCAGAAATTGAGGACCACCTCGGGGCCGTCATCAGAGTCGAGGAATAAGCGGCCTGGATGATTATTTTCGGGAGCCGTCCACCCCAGGATTACCCCAGTTAACGGAATGCTCTTGGCTGGTTGAGTCATCGTAGTATCACCTCCACTGTTTCGTTATGTGCGCGGTCATATCCGCGTAATTGGAGACACTCATCGAGATGCTCTCGCTGGTAGTAGTAGCCCCTGCCTACCTTGGATGATTTTATCCACCCTTGGCGGCGCCATCTATTGAGGGTCTGTTCGGATACTCCCAGATATCGGGTAGCTTCCTCTGGCCCGTACAATTTCTTGGTGGTGGCCACCCCGCATTCGCATTTAAATTCAAACTCGATCATGTTTGCCTCTCTGTTCTGCTTCTGCCATACCATGGAGTAGCGCCATCAACATCTCGAATGTCCCTGCAAATGTAAACTCTACCGTAGTATGTGCCGTGCCACTGCCGTCCACGTCATGCTGCTGGATGCGTACCGTCGGCTCTGGTGCCGTGATAGGCTCGACGGCCCCCCGCCACTCCTGGAGCAAGTCCCAGGCCGTCCCGTAGTCATGCCCGAATAGATCACAGAGGTACGTTGGCGTGTAGCCAGTATCCATTTGCACCTTGCCACTGTCCCGTAGCTCGTCCAGGTAGGCGAACGCCTCGTTGCGTTGGTACTCCGTTAACGGTTTACTCATCGTCGCACCACCCCTCCTCGGCTCCAAGAAATTCCAGGAGCCGCGCGGCGATTGCATTATCCCTGGTTTTTTCAATCCGATCCATCATCATCGCAACCCAGGTCACGGCTGCTATTTGTGCCTCGATCTCTCGCTGGTCGTTGGTCATCCTAAACCTCCTTCTGCTCATGTCATATCTAGGGATTGGGATCGTGAGATCGTCTCTGCTGAGTTAATGAACAGTGACGTACCTGCGTCCAAGTAACGTTTGCCCCCAGCGGTAACGTTGTCTTTTACCTCGGATTTATTTTTATACCAAGGTGGTCAGTTCTAGGAGATGCCTCTCCTGACCTCCGACAGTGCTGACACCCTACAATCCCGCCAATCCCAACCCCCAGATATGACACGAACAACTATTCCCCCTTCTTCTATATGTCCTACGCCATAATCCTACCACGGCGCAGGGGTTGTGTCAAGCCTTGTCTGGTTTCTTCTGCGGCGGGACCAGCGTTGCCCCGCACCGATGGCAGGCCCAGGTGCCAGCCAGCCAGACGAGCTGGCACCGTGGACATTCAAGCGTCATGCTCATCGCTCACCTCCTTTCCTTGAGGGCTGCAACTTCTCCAAGTGCCGCCTCTATCCCAGCTTCATACCCTTCTGTGTATTCCTTAGAGACACATTTGCCGTTCGTTGGATTCTGGGGTAATCCAAAGCGACGGCACAACCTCTCTGGATTATTATGCGTTTTGCAGTACACCGCTCCCGAAAGTGCGTCCATTTCATCCGCTACCGCTAGTGCAAAAGCGGCATACTTTCTAAGCTGTAAGCGATTTTCAATGTAGGGGTTGTCGAGTGATACAAACGTTACTCTCGATTCCCAGCCCTCATCAATAAGTTTCACCTCTGCTGTATAACCGTTCTTTTTGACTACCGTTCCTACACCGTCTAGTGTATGTTCAGCCATTCCATTTCCTCCGTTCTATGTCCCCTCTTGGCTGATGCCCTTGTAGCATCATGTAGGCCACACCACGTACAGGCGGGGGGTTCGTGGCCCTGCGGAGCCTAGCTCCGCAGTCCTCTTCTATTGGGCTTTCCTAAGTTCAATTATGTCCGCTACTAATCGGATAAATTCGGCATAATCCCTCAGTTCCGCAGCGGTGGGCATTCTGTTGTTTCGCACGGGGTCTTGCAAGGGACCAAGTCTTCCATCATCTTCTACCTCTGCCTCAAAGCCGTGAAGTTCAACTGTAATCATCATCCATCTCCTTAGAAATATTTTTTTATTTTCCCATCTCACTCAGGACTATCTGCATCAAGGCTTGGCGCAGCCCTTCGCCGTCCACCTCTTTGCGGTGCTCGTCACCCGTGACACAGGTGAGAGGGATCACGCGGAACTGGTAGGGTAGGGCAACCTCACTGGGTGTCTCAGGGCAGAGGTTGAGGACGTAGGTGGTCACGCCTGGACCTCGCCTGCGCTGCCACTCCGCTGCCTCGTCAGCATCTGCCTGGGATTCAAACTCGCCATCGGTGAGGATGATATCCAGGCGTGGGCTACCCAGTAGGCCGCGCTCTTCCTCAGTCTCGTACATCCTCTCGATCAGAGGCGCGAGGTTGGTCTCAATCGCATCGGTGCGGAGTGGATCGCTAACTACCACCTGTGCCAGTGACTGCCGCACTAATTCGTACCGCTCCTGTCTACCGAAACGGCTGGTGTGGGATCGGGTGATGCGATTGAATGAGTACGCATCCCATGTGACTCCAGGCCACTGGCTAGAGGCGGTGTACAGCACCTCTAGTAGGCTGTTAGCCACCACTGACATGGCGTGGGCGCAGTACCCAGTGGATGCCATGTGGGTGGAGCCTGAGTTGTCCACGGCGATGGAGACGTGCTTGCGGAATTCCCTGGCGCCCATCCGTTCCTCGCCCCAGCCCGAACCGTCTGCGATCAGGGCCACTGGGTCATCGAGCCAGTCACCCTCATCCAGGTTCTCTACCTCACGGTCACGGGTGGCTGACGCTAGGGTGTCCACGAGTAGTGCCGCCTCTTGGGCCATGGCTGTCCGCCGCTCGTTACCCAGCAGTGCCTGTGCTCCATCCCTGCTGGCATCTGTGTAGACGGCGTCTTCTATCTGTGCCTTGGTCATCGTGGTCTCCTTGTATTCCTCTGCCAGCCCCTGCCTGATGACCATGGCCGTCTCGCTCTGGGGACTCTCGCCCAGGATGTCGAGGATGCCCTTTAGCTGGTGCCTCAAGTAGAACGCCGCCAACTCATCCTTCGTGGCTTCCCTGGCGTAGGTGGAGAAGGCCCGTCCTCGCCCACCACCACCACGGCTGCTGGTGCTACGTGCTCTGGTATACCCCTGATCTGCTTTTGCCATTTCATACCCCCAGAAATATTTTTATTTTCCTATACCTGGACTTCGCCAGTTGTGCCTGCCGATAGATCGCGCACTCTCCAGACCGTCTTGATTACTGCCTCTACAGCCTTGCGCTCGTGCTGTGCATCCACCTTGGTGAGGATCGAGCCTGTCAGCACATCCCTGAAGGTGGTCTTGGTCAGGTCTGCCATCTTGGCCGCAGCCAATGCCCTACGAGGTGATATCTGGTAGCTGATGCGGTTCCCTTCCCATGCCTCGTGCAGGGCCTCGATGAGGCGTACCGCATCAGGGATGTATGCTGCCTTGACCTTGTGTGCCTTGAGCATGGCCCCCAGGCTTTCGCCCAGCAGGGGCGGCACGTTGATACTCCAGAACCGATCACGTAGTGCCTCGTTCATCAGCTTGGTTCCAGCGTAGCCAGGGTTGCGAGTGAGGAAGCAGCGGAAATTTGGGTGTACCTCGATAGCCTTCCCGCCCACCGCAAACGTGGAGCCTGTAGTACCAGGGCGGTCAAGCATACCGTTGAGGAACCCCAGCGCATCAGCCTCTGCCATGTTGGCCTCGTCAATGAGCGCCCAGTCACCGCTCCTGGCGGCATTGGCAAACTCACTGCCCTGGAACACTGTGCGCCCAGCTATCAACTCACGGGTGCCCACCAGGTCACGCTTGCGGAGGCCCCCATCGGCTGTTACCACTGCCAGCCTGCGGCCCTGCGCCGCTGCCAAGTGGTGTACCGCCAAGGTCTTGCCGCTCCCCGCTGGCCCCATCAACTCGACATGCCCGATGGTCACGGCGGCAGTCAGCTCCTTGTACCACGGCGGCAACACATAGCTGCCATTGATATCAGCGGCTGCGGCTGGCACGTCAGGCCAGAGGATCAGCTCCTGATCCTCGCTGGGTGGCGGCGTCAGGGTGGCCACTGGGTCAACATGGACGGCAGGCCCGTCCCTGAAGTCCTCAGCCAGGGCGGCTACGATTGTGCCCTTCTTGTTGGAGCCTACCCCTGCGGCGGCTGCCATGCGCCGCAGGTCATGTATGCTCAGTGCCTCCAGGTGTGCTCTATCCATTCGTTCACCTCTTTCCTCTGGTGCCATCGCACCTCTTCTAATGTTTGGCTATCGCCTACGGCCCAGGTGGGGCCGTTTCGGGGGGTGGCCAACCCCCCCTCATCAGGGCGAATTAACGCGGCTTCTCGTAGTGGGTCATGTTGTGGGCTTCCATGGCATCCTGTATACCCTCTGGCCCCTTAATCAATCCAGGACGGTTGAAATCGTCAGATATGAGGGCGTTCACTATCTTTTCTCCGCACTCGTTACACTCCACCGTGTAATACATCTCCTCGAATTGGTCTGCCATGTCTTCCTGTATTTGCTCGTCTGTTTTGCCTATGTTCATTGTGTTACCTCTCCTGCTATGGTCTGCCGTCATCGGGCTGTGGGCTACCATCCCGCAGCGATGGGGCCAGGGGCCCCATTTCGGCATGTTTCATAATGTTTGGTTAATGGATACCGATGATCACCGTTACGTCCTGGAATTTATCGGAGCCACATGCATGTTCGCCCATTGGTAGACAATCGCCACACTTGCCAGGGCAGACAAAGGACTTGGCTATGCCTTGGGCCCTGGCGTGCTCTTTGAGGGCCTTCGCGAAGGCCGCGAAGGCTGCGGGGCTCTTGCGACGGTCGGGGGCCTTGGTATCAGAGTGTATGGCGACGAAGTCGCCCCGTGTTATCGGCAGGGCTGCTACTTTCTGTCGTATAGCTTCAGGATAGCGTGAGCCGCTAGACAGGTTCAACTTGTAGTTAGTGGGCCATTGTTCGCCTGTCCTGGCGTAGTCTAGGAACAATTGCCAGCTCTTGGAGTAGCCATATACGGGCAGGTCACGACGTTGGGCCAGTAGGGCCCACCAGAAGCGCATAGTGTCTATGCTGTCGTGATCTCCGTCGACGTAGAGGCGCACAGTCTGGCCCTTGGGCAATGTTAGGAAACCATGGCGGGCCTTGCTAGTGGCAATGTGTAGGCGGCCCGCCTTAGACTGTAAGAGTATGGCGTTTTGTAGTTGCCGATAGTAGGCGCCAGGATAGCGCCATGCCTTGTATGAATAGCACCAGGTGAGACATACACCAGCACCTGGGCAAGTGAAGGCGGGCAAGCTTGAGAAGGCCCAGAAGGGCAGTTTCTGGTTACCCTCCACGAATATTGAATATTCAGGCTCGCCCGTGATCCAGTACCGCGCAAACTTCTCATGGTGCCAGCACCAAGAGCCCTTGACGGTGGGCCCTGTGTGGGCCCTGGCGCCACATGCCAGGCAGTCGGGCAGGGTGCCCGACAGCGCCAAGGCGGCCGCCTTGTTCTGGACTTCCCGCGTCACTATTGCCATAGTCACCATCCTTATGCCCATTGGGCCAGACCTTGGCCCTACACCAGACACGATACAGGAGCACACACAGAA
>Ga0208315_1001285_pt1 | contig 13197 bp, 15 predicted proteins | sample MalvireepMed_215_FD_184239 | JGI IMG/M metagenome (GOLD analysis project Ga0208315, IMG submission 184239) | Marine viral communities from the Global Malaspina Expedition - Malaspina viral metaG DeepMed_215 (SPAdes) (version 2) | ecosystem: Environmental > Aquatic > Marine > Oceanic | place... | reverse complement strand
ACCCTAGAAAATCATTATGATCCACTTGTTAAAAGCATAGGTAACATCAAAGAATCTATAGATACAACTAGCAAGAAATTTAAAATATCTAGTGTTTCTATCAAGTTCTTTAATTTTGAATATAATGGAGAAAGGATTACAGATAGACTATTTGAACAATCTGTAATGAACTCAAGGGTAGATATATATTATAAATCTCCATCATGTGAATCTTTGGAAGATTGTATGAAATTATATTCAGGATATATTAGAGATATAAAAGAAAATGCAGATTTATTAAGTATAGAAATTGAGGATAGAACTGAAACAACTTTACATAAAAAACTTCCTTACAGATATACACCAACAGAAGGATTACCTGAAAAACATCAGAACAAACTTATTCCTATGGTTTATGGATTTGTAGATAAATCTCCTATAGTATATAATATTTCAGAAACAACATACTATTCAGCTATAGCAGATGATGCATATATATCAAGCATAAATGTTCCTCAAATATTTGCTAATGATGTCTATGTAACTATAACAAAATGGACATTTATTTTTGATGATTTTAAAGTTGGTACTATTTATGAGGCTGCTAGTGATATGCAATATGATATAATAAACAATGAAATAATTTTTGAAAAATCAGCAGACATTGAAAGTATAATTGATAATGAAGAAGAAGTTGATATAACAGGATCTCCAGTAGCTTTTGGACTTGTTGAAATATATCAAAAGCCTCAATTAGCAATTACAGATTCTAATTATACATTAAGCTATAGAGAATCAGGTGGAACAACACAACACACCACAGTTCCAATTAATATTTATGAAGATCAAGAAGGAACTATCCCAACTACAAATATTACTGGTTGGGATTCTTATGGTTTAGCTGGTAGTCCTTTTTATTTAGATGTTAAAAATTTTGGAGATATGCCAAACAATGTATCAGAAAACGAGTATTGGTTTTTTGGAAACAATGAACATTTTGTTTATGATGAAAATGGTGAAGAATATTATGAAAACTTGAAAGGAGAAAGTCTTATAAATTTTGAAAGCATTCCATTTCCTGATGATAATAATATTATGTCATCAGTTGAGAGAGATGGAGATATAGAAGATGTATTACATAAAACATATCTTCAATACCAACTAAAAACTGAGATTGATAAAAGGTCAGGTATTCCTAATCCTGATAGAGAATTTCCAAGATTGGTGTTTAGATTTAATGAAATTACAGATGTTATAATAGATTTTAATGATGTTACTCCAACAGTAGAATATGATGATTATAATTTTTATGCAGAATCAAATGTGGGAGAAAGTGATATTGATAATTATTTATCTGTTAATAACATTGGAAATACTAATTTTAGCATAGGTCAAAGAATTATTTTTAATGAGGGTGCTTTTGGGTTTTTACCACAATCAGGATCAATGAGGTTTTTAATGTTTGAGGGGTTAGAATTAATTAAAAGAGCAATATTAAAAGATTTTAATAAGTATAATTTGTGTGCTTCTGTAAATGGGAGAGTAGATTGGACAGATGGAACATATACTGGAACTCCTGTAACCTTACTTGGTGGAGAAGTAGGAACTCAGCAAAGACAAGAAATAGCTATGGGCAGACCTCCAATATCAAGACCAGCAAAACAAGTTAAGCAGGTTAAAAAGGTAGCAGATAAAGGGAGTTCATACTAATGGCTCTTATATGGGAATTTGTAAATGATAGCATAGAAAATGTACAAGCTTCAACTTATGTTCAATTCAGGGTAAAAGATAATCAAGATGCTGAATTAACATCAACTGATGAGGGGAATCATTTAATTGAGGCTGTAAATAATCAATCCAATGTAAATAATAGCATTGATTTTGTGGGAACAGTAATCACTTGTAGAGATGTTTGTTGGAGTTTGGGTTATGCACACCCTGCTGGAGTATTTGATTGGAATGCTTATTTTACAGACTTAGATGACAGTCCTTCTAATTATCATCAATATCTTGGAGATAATATATTAGCAGTTAAAGAATCCCAATTGACACTCTCACTTCCTGCTGTTGGTTATAAAAAAGGCTCAGAATTTGCTAGTAATAATTGGGGAGCATCTAATACACATTCTTATGCTATAGTTCATGATGCTGTTTGGGAGTCTGATAATTATAGTGCTATTATTACTATAAAACTTCCTTCTAGTTCTGCTTGGGGAACTTGGTATATAGCTTCTGAAACAATAGGATCAACCTATTCTACGTTTGTTGATGATACTTATGAATTTGGTGGTGGTGGATATGCTGCCTCTGTTCAAACAGGAAGTATTAATGGTTTCTATAATCATACCAAAGACTCTATTGAAGGTCTTGAGATTTTATTTGGAGCAACTTTTTCTATTTTGGAATCAGGTGGAGGTCATGTAGCAGATTATAATCTTTTAGTAGATAAAATTATTCCTGTTAATGCCAATAATGTTACTATGGCTGATGTAGCACCAAATTCTAGATTAGCAGTATTAAAGCCTATTACTTTTGGAATGTTTGAAGCACCACCTCCTGTTTGGGATTTTTCTCTTTCTATAAACCCTTCAGGATTAAATATTCCTATAGCAGTTAATGAAAATAGCACAGTAGATTGCAGTTTTCAAGTAAGTTCAACAGATTACAATGGATCATTTCAAATAACTATGCTTGATTTACCTATTAATGACAGTACCTTTGAAAATGAATTAATTAATGACTTTAATATAGGTGATGATTTGATTGCTCAATATGGTACACTTGTTTATACTGCTGACTATACAATAAGCCCAAATGAAACAATTACAATTCCTTTTGCTTATGAGGCAGGAGAGGTTGGAACAAATCAAACTGATAGTTGGGCAATTTTTGTAACTACAACTCAACTTTCTTATGATTCTGAACATTTTGGTGATTTTTTTACTGAAGCTATTACTCAATGGGCAGATGAGGTTGCACAAGGCTATGCAGGACACTCTTTCTACACAGATGTTCCAACTATACAAATAGTTGATGAAGATGTTGTAGAAGAAGAAGTTGATGAAGATTTTGTTCCAAGTGATGTTACAATAACTAAGCCTTCAGATATTATTTATCACCTAGCAAAGACAGAGCTTGGATATGATAAAGGCTTAGATGATTATTCTATAAATGAATCTAGAGCCAATCATGATGATGGTTGGGATTTAGGATTCTGTATAAATAAAGAAATAGATAGCAAGAAATTAATACAAGAAATATCTCAATCAAGCAAATCATTCCCAACCTTTTCAAATGATAGATTAAAATTTATTACTATAAAAAGCACTTATGATGGAACTGAAGAAATAGCTACTATTAATAATACTGAAGTTCTTAAATATAAATTTTCAAGAACTAAGATAGAAGATGTTAAAACTCAAGTTGAAGTTAAGCATAAATATGATTATGGATTGAAGAATCATATAGAAACTACTGGAGAAATAAAAATTAATGAACATTATGTATTAAATGGTGCTTGCTGGCTAACAGGAACTTATTTTGACTTAGTTCTTGATACTTTCACGTTTAATAATTATTATGGAATTAAGAGAGATGAAACTACAATAGACCATATAGATACATTCTTAACAGTTGAAAATGATTATATAAGAACTCCTGAATTGGCTGAGAGATTTGCTAGGTATTTATTATACTGGAACATGAATCAGCATAATATTGTGGAACTAACTTTACCTATAAAATATTTTGCTCTTGAGATTGGAGATTTAATTGAGTTTGATGAAATGATATTAGGCAAAAAAGTATATGGAGAATATTATGCTCTAAATATGATTCCTGATGTAACTATGGCAGATAGACAATATATGCCTATCAGATGTGGACAATATATCTTGCCTTTGTTTATGGTTACAGAGACTAGCAAAAGTATTAAAGATATTAAAATTAAAGCCATACAGCTACATCACATGACTACTGGAGATATGGAATGGAAAGGTTGGACTTTTGAGGCTATAGATGGATCAAATGTAAATCCACAAGATTTTCCCACTGATCTTCCTGAAGATGAAGAAGTAATTGTTTATCCTGAAGGAGATATGAATCAAGATGGGGTAGTAAATATTTTAGATGTTATACTACTTGTAAATATTGCAATATATGGTTCTCAAGAAGGTGGAAATTCAGATGATTTAATTGATTCCTTAGATGATATGTTAGATGAATAAAACAGATTTAATAAATAGAAAAAACTTACCTGTAGCTAGTACAGGAACTCTCAAATATGGGAGAGGAGATGTTATCTTTGAAACCAATGGAGAGATAGCAGTATTTGAAATTGGATATATTGGAGCAGTAAGAGGGTTTAAAAGATTAGGAAAGGGTTGGATTATAAAAGCATCTAGCAACAAGATAATTATATTCAGCACAGCACAAGTAGAATTATCAGAATTATTATTTACTTATGTTGGAGAATTAAAGATAACTAGCTGTAAATGTACTTGCTGGGATAAAACAAAATTTCATGCCAATATTCAGAACTTAAACAGAAATGAGTGGAATATAAATTATGGTGAGTGGGGATCTGATGCTAGAAAATATGAAGAAATAGAAACCCAAAATATAATTAGAAGAAAGGTGAGAAAAACATTATTTTAGGAGAAAGAAATGGCTAAAAGACAGATTGGCAAATGCAGATTTTATGCAGACATTCCTCAGTATTTAAAAGTGCTAGGATATTATAGTGGGGTTAGAACTTACTCAGTATGGGAAAATAATGAAATTTTAATAGGTGCTGAAATAGCACAATATCAGAATGTGTGGAATATGAATCCCTCTCAAGTTACAACTTTTGATGAAGCTGTTGCTGGTCAAGTGAGGTCTGATTTTTGGATTAATGCAGATCCTGCTCTTTATGGTGATGCAGGGGGTCAATTAGCCCTGCCTCAAAATCCTGAATTAAGTCAATTATTAACCAATATATCATCAAGTTCTTCAACAGGTCTTTATGGTGGTGCTTTAGGGCATAACTCAGGAGATTTTGAAGGTGCAGGGTTTGGAGTACATCTTTCAGGGTTGGCTAATACAGACAATGGTGTGACAGTTGAAGGTGCTGATGCATCTTATACAGAAATTGTTAATGCTCCTCCAGATGTTGGTACTGATGGTGATGGAATAGTATCTCCAACATATAATGGATATTCTTTATTTGACATAACTTCTTTTGATGTTGGCTTGGATCATGTTTTTAAGTTGTCTTTTTGGTATGATTTAATTGATGGAACAGCTTATGCAGGTGCTTTTACTTATGGTCGCTGGTTCGAACCTGAACATTCCTTTGACATCAAAGCAACTATAGACCATAGCTATGATGGTGTTAAGCTACAAAATACTATAGGAGGAAGCACTTTATCTAATATTAGCTATCTAGGGCAAAATAATTGGGGAAACCTTCCTGCTTGGACATTAGAAAAACAAGAAGGACATGATTATAATATTGGAGCAAACAGGGCAAGAAGAAGCTGGAAAGTAGGGCTTAGCTATTTAACTGATGATAATCTTTTTGATAAAGCAGGAAATGAAAATAAATTCTTTACTTGGACAGATCAAGCAGATGCAGAAGATGGCGAGGTTGAATATGTATTTGATAGCAGTTTATCCTCATTTTTCAAGCTCAGCTTAATGGGCAAACTACCTTTTATCTTCTGCCCTGATTCAAGTGCTGATGATTTAGAATTTGCATTATGTAGAATTACCAACAAACCCTCCTTCAAGCAGGTAGCGAACAACCTGTTTTCAACCTCCCTCGTAATAACAGAAACTTACTAATATAAATAAGATAATAGCACACATTAAAGGCTCTTAATTGAGCCTTTTGTGTTACTATATATATATTTGTTATATTAATTTCTCCTTATAAATAAAAGAAAAGTTGCTTTTAATGTATATTTATAGTTATATTTAGGGAGGTTAGGGTTAATTAAATAAATGGAGATTAAAAACATGAATACAAAAGAAAATAAATATACAAAATCAAAAGAAATAATAACTAACTCAAAATTCACTTTAAAAGGTGTGAAAACATTTTTAGGTAGAGAAGGTTATGGAGTAAATGCTACTTTATATTATGAAGGTAAAAAGGTTGCATTTTTGTTAGATAGTGGTAATGGTGGAGAGTTAAGTGTAGATTGGGAAAGTAAGTATGATAGGAAAAAAGAGGAATTTATAAGAATACCTATAGTTGAAGAAGCTAAATTATATAGAGATACTCTTATTAATTCTTTACCAAAAACTACTTGGGGAGATTTAAGCGAAGCTAGGGGAGAAAAATCTATAATAGATTCTAAAGATGACTACACTTGGGATACTGAGGCTATTATGAATACTTTAGTAGATTATGAATTAGATAATAAAGAGTGGAAAAAGAACTTGAGAAATCTTTGCATATTTAAAACTAAAGAAAAACAAATAATCAAGTTTAGGACAAAAGTAAAAGATTTTAATAATATTACCAATACAAAGAAATATGGTAGTATTAAAGTAATAGAGTATTTTGAGAAAGAATATAAAGATTGTGTAATACTTAATCTTCTACCTCAGAATAAGGCTTTTGAGTATTTTGTTAAATATATTAAATAGGTTAATGAAATAAATAAACTTCTTTGGCACATAGAAGGTAGAGGATAGCTTAAGGTGATACCAATCCAATACAAAAATGTGCCAATAATTTGAAAGGTTAAATAAATAATAAAATGGAGATTAAAAAATGAAGAAAGTAAAATTATTAGTAATAGCAAAAGATTATAATGGTCATAAAGATATATTATTTATGATGAATGAAAATGATAGCAGAATTACTGAAAATGGTAAATCAAATAATGGCAACTATGAGATTTTAGATTATGGTGATTTTGAAAATAATATATTGACAGTAAGTGATAATGTTAAATATAAAGTGTTTGAAGATTGGAGTGTAAAGGAAATATAAATAGGGAGAAAACAATGAGAGAAAAAATCACTAGCATAATATTTTATATATGTCAGTTATACTTGATTTATCTGTTAATTATGGAACTTTTAAAATAAGGAAGGAGAATACATGAGTGAATATTATTTAAGAGTAGATGAGCATACTCCAATGCTTTTAAAGGCTTTGATTAGATATGGACCTTATAGGCAGAATTATTATGCTAAAGAATTAGGGATTAAGCCTAGCAATTTATCATCTTACTTGAATGGAAAAAAGAAGATGTCAAAAGAATTATGTGGTAATTTGTTGGGGTTATTAGGATTCAATCCTTCATACCCATATATACACATAGAAAACAATTTAAGATTTACAAATAAATAAAGGAGGGCATTATGCCAGTAACAATACATGGAAAAGAATATAAGACAGTAGCTGAGAGATTAGCTGAATTTCACAAAGACATTGTTGATCATAAGTCAATTATAACTGAGATTATTCAATTCAAAGATGGAATAGTTGTAGTGAAGGCAGTAGTTAAAATAGGTGAGAATGTTTTTTGTGGTCATGCCTATGAAGATATAGGATCTTCAAAAATCAATGAAACAAGTGCATTAGAGAATTGTGAAACATCTGCAATAGGCAGAGCATTAGCAAGTTCAGGATATGCAGGAACTGAATTTTGTTCAGCAGATGAACTGGTTACTGCTTTAAATAAGCAAAATGCACCTTCTAAGCCTCAAAAAGTTGATTTATCTGATGATAATTGGAGAGATTTAACAATAGGATATAAGGCAGAAAAGAAAAAAGATCTTACTTGGAAAACAGCAGAGGAAGAAGATTTGATTTGGATTGTAGAAAGTGGTCCTGATAAATGGAAACCTCTTGCTAAAGAAGAACTTAATTTAAGAAGCCAAGAAAGAATCAATAGAATAAAAAAAGAAGCTGCTACAGAAGAAGCAGATGAATTGTTTGCATAATGAGTAAGAAAGAAGAACTGCATATCTTGTGGGGATTAGTGACAAGAATCAATAATATGGTCTTTGGATACCAACCAAGAGGAAGGGATTATAGACCTAGAAAAAGAAGGAGAAAAAGATGAGTGAAAAAAACAAACCAAGAGATGAATTTGATTATTCAGGTAAATTCTTTGATAAACTATATTCTAAATATTCAGCAGTAGCTATTAAGAAGGTAGAAAACAGGGTAGATATAATTGAAAAAAATTATAGCATACAAAGCATGAATATTGCAGATACTTACAAAGCAGTTATGTGGGAAATCTTTGAAATTGATAGAAGACTCAAGGAGATTGAAAAGTGCATGAAAATCAAAGAATAGTAAAAAATAACTGAGAGGGAAAAGTTCTGGGTTACAATTTAAAAGGAGAAAAAGATGATAGTAATATTAATTGTTTCACTTGTATTAAATGTATTGTTTCTAATTAAACTAAAATGGACACTTGATAAACTTCATAGAGTGTTAGGGAGATAATATGACATTCAATGATAGAGGCTGGGATAGACCTAAATTAATCTCAATTAAAAAACAATTTATTGAAGAAGCATATTTATATTCATTTAAATCAAGAGAGTTTACTTCAAACAGGCATGATTTTCATGAAGGTGGAATAAATGCAAAACAAAGAAAAATGTATGAAGGTAAATTAGGAGAAAAAATATTTAAACAATTCCTGATAGACAATAACATTGATTTTACTGAAGATTCTTCTCATCATACTGAAGCAGATAAATATGACTTTATCATCAATGAAGATTTATTGGTTGATGTAAAAACAAGAACAAAAGATTTTCATACTAGAACACTTGAGATGGTGGAACAATTCAATAAGAATCCAAAACATATTTATATATCTGTGCGATTATATGTTGAAGATAAAAATGGATTTATTATTGGCTGGGTTGGGAGAAGTGATATTAAAAAAATAAATAGAATAGAGAATAATGGGTATTTAGATAATTATGTTATTTATGATAATGAATTAAGGGATATGAATACTCTAATGGACAACATAAGAGTGTTGGGGAGATAATATGAATCAGGCCCTTGAGAGAAGAAAGGCTTATGGTAGAATAGGTGAAAAATGTTTTGAAAGATTCTGCTCAGTTAATAATATATTCTTTAAGCAGTTTGGAATAAGTAATGAAGAAGGCTTTAATATGGGCAAGGACACTTATTTCAAGATCCCTAAATTGATTCAATGTTCACCTGATTATTTTATGATTAAAAATAAGTTTCATTTTGTTGAATGTAAAATGGCAGATAAACAAACTGCATCTCATGTAAAAATAAAAGACCATGACTTAAAGTATTACAAACAATGGTCAAGTGTTGGGAGTTTGCTGTTTTACATTTATGATGATACCCACAAGGAATCTTTCTTAATTGAGTTGTGTTATATTGAGCAGCTATTTGAACATGGAGAACTTGAGGCTGGGTATTACCCTGAGAATAATAAAATGTTTTATATGATACCAATGGATAACATAAGAATGTTTGGGAGGAGAATATGAAGAATAAAACTTTACAATATGTTGAATGGATTAAAACTAAACAATGTCTTATATGTTATAAAGACAACCCTGATCCTCATCATCTTCAGGCAATTGGTATGGGAGGTAATCGTAAAAAACCTACACCTAGACATTATTCTTGTATCCCATTGTGTAGGCTACATCATAGTGAATTTCATTCTAAAGGGAAAACAGATTTTGAGGATAAATATATAATTGATTGTTGGAAAGAAGCTTGGAGATTATTAAGAGAATGGATATGTGTTAAACTTTTTAATTATTAAGGAAATATTTGTTAAGTTTGGGTTAAGGTTAAAAAAGGAGATTAATTATGAGCAAACGTTTTATTGATACATCAATATGGGGTAAGAGATGGTTTAGGGAGTTCCCACCAAAAATGAAGTTATTTTATTTCTATTTATTAACTAATTGTGATCACGCAGGAATGTATGATGTTGATTTAGAATTAGCTGAGTTTCAAATAGGAATGCCAGTTAAACAAGAAGATGTGGATAAGTATTTAAAAGACCACATTGAGGTAATAAAAGAGGATAAGTGGTTTTTAAGAAAGTTTGTTGATTTTCAGTATGGTATATTAAACCAAAATGTAAAAGCACATGCTAGTGTTATGAAAATATTAGATAAATATAACTGTTTAGAAACTGTTTCAAACAGTTTAAATACTGTATCTAGTACAGTTCAAGATAAGGACAAAGATATAAACATAGATAAGGTTAAGGATAAGGAGAAAGATATGAATCCAGCATTATTAAAAGTAAGTGAAAAACAAAAAAAGACAATAGGTTATAGAAGAACTATGTTTTTAAGAAAGGTAAGTGAGTTTGCAGAAGAATATGATAAAGAGATGAGAATTGATTTTTCTGATTATTGGACAGAATCAGGTGGTAATAAAATGAGATTTGAGAAGGAAAAAGTGTTTGATGTTTCTAAGAGGTTAGCAAGGTGGAGTAAAAATAACTTCAATAAGAAAGATGAAACTGGTAAGTTTAAGTTAGATTCTACAGGAAATTCATTCATAGGATATTGTAGCAAATGTAGAGTATCAGATTTTTTCAATAAATGGGAATTACAAAACATAGAGAGTAGATGTTGTAAAGTAAAAATAATTCCAATAAGAGAGGATAAATAAAAGATTAAAGAAGAAAAGAAACTGAGGGGAGTGTCCTTAACCTTTCAAATCCCTACACTCTCATAGGGTTTGATCTCCATGCTCCCCTCAATAAAATGTAATAAATGTGGAGAAAAGAAACCCCAAGATAATTTTTATAAGGTTTCAGGATATACAATAAAAACTTGTAATAAATGTTATAGCAAAATAAGAAAAAAAAGGAATAAAGAGATTGCCAAAAGAAAAAAAGCAGCTAAATGGTTTTAATTCTATGAATGTATTAAGTCTATTTAATGGAATGTCCACAGGGCATACTGCTCTTGATAATGTAGGAATAAAAGTAGGTAAGTATTATTCCTCTGAGATTAAATCTGCAGCAATAAAGCTAACCCAACACCACTATCCTGGTACAATACAACTTGGAGATGTTACTAAATGGAGAGAATGGGATATTGACTGGAAGAATATAGATATGGTTTTAAGTGGTAGTCCTTGCCAAGATTTATCTATAGCAGGAAAGAGAGAAGGTTTAGAAGGTGAGAGGAGTGGTTTATTTTGGGTATTTGTAGATATATTAAATCACATAAAAGAATTAAATTCTGATGTTTTGTTTTTACAAGAGAATGTTGGATCAGCACCTACAAAAGATGTTGGTATAATGTCAAGAGCATTAGGTGTGTACCCTGTTAGAATAAACTCATCTTTGGTTACTGCTCAATTAAGAGATAGATATTATTGGAGTAATATAAGAACTGCTCCTGATGGAATGTTTGGAGATATAGTTACAGATATTCCAGAGCCTAAAGATAAAAAAATTATGTTTAAAGATATAGTGCAAGGTGGAGCAGTCAAAGTAGATAAACATACTTGTTTAGCAGAGAGAACAATAGCATCAGCAAGTTATAAAGATTTATATAGTGATAAATGTCAAAAGTTTTTAAAAGAAAGAGAATCAAGGTCTATGATGAGTTTAGTTTATGAAGAAAAACACAGTTGTTTAAACACTGGTAGTGGAAAAATTAGTGAGAAAAAGAGCTCTCAAGAATCTTTAATACATAGAAACAATACTACAGGTATGATAACCTTAATTGAAGAAGAAGGTTATGTAAGGACAGTAAATAAGGTTGAAATGTGTAGGCTGCAAGGATTTCCTGATGATTGGTGTGATATACTTACAAGAGTAGAAGCAGGTAGTTTATTAGGTGATGGTTGGACTTTACCTATAATAGAACATATATTTGGTTATATAAAAAATGAATAACTTAGAAACTATAACAATAGACCATAAAGTCTTTTCAAGAAATGCTATAGATAAGATGCATTGGGCAGAGAAAGGAAGATTGAAAGGGCAGTACAGGATCTTAATCAGAAATCAGATGAGGTTGAATAAGATAAAAGCAACTGAAGATAAATGTGTAATAAAGATAGAATGTTATGTTAAAAGATTAATGGATACAGATAATATGTGGGGTGGATTAAAACAATTTATAGATGCTTTATGTACAGAAAACTTTATTTTTGATGATAGCACTACATGGTTAAATATTAAAGAAATTAGACAGATAAAAGCAAAGGAATCCAAAATAGTTGTAGAAAGAATGGTGTGTTCTTGATTATAATATGCCTATGGCTCAAGCTAAAAAAGATACAAAATCTACAGGCAGACCTAAGAAATATGATATAAATACAGAAGAAGTAGAAAAGTTGGCAGGATTTGGTTGTACTAACAGAGAAATAGCTAGTTTTTTTGGGTGTTCAGAAGATTTAATTAAAAAGAGTTATTCCAGTTTTCTGACAAAAGGGAGAGATGAGGGAAAAATTAGATTAAGAAAAATGCAATGGAGAAGTGCTGAGAAAGGTAGTGTTCCAATGTTAATATGGTTAGGGAAACAAGTATTAGGACAATCAGACAAACAAGAGATAACTGAAGTAAAACCAATAGACGATATAGTCTTTGATGGCATCTAATCTAACTATACACAAAGCAGATTACTTTCCCCATCAATGGCAATTCCTTACAAGTAAGAAACAAATCAATGCTTATGTAGGTGGCTTTGGATCAGGCAAAACATATAGCTTTCTGCACAAGACATTCATTAATCACATCAAAAGAAAGAACTCTGAAGGTGTTAGCAATGGTTGGATTATCTATCCTACTTACTCATTAGCTGAAGAAGTCTTTGTTCCTCCATTCCTACAAATATTAGAAGATAAGGGCATTCCCTATGATTACAATGTATCTAAGCATACTATTAAAACATCTTATGGAAACATAAGGATCTTCCAAATGATTAAGCCACAATCTATTGTTGGGGTGAGTTTGTCATATACTGGTTTTGACGAATTTGACATATCATCATATAAATATTGTGAAACAGCATTTAATAAAGCATTAGGTAGAATGAGAGATTGTGATAACCCTGAGATATATATAACTACTACTCCTGAAGGATATAAATACACATACACTCTCATGGTAGAGAAATCAGATGATAATAAACTTTTAGTTAGGGGAAAAACAAAAGATAATGTATATTTGCCACAAGGATATTTAAAATTATTAGAAGATAATTATGATAAGAACTTATTAA
>Ga0208315_1001281_pt1 | contig 13241 bp, 17 predicted proteins | sample MalvireepMed_215_FD_184239 | JGI IMG/M metagenome (GOLD analysis project Ga0208315, IMG submission 184239) | Marine viral communities from the Global Malaspina Expedition - Malaspina viral metaG DeepMed_215 (SPAdes) (version 2) | ecosystem: Environmental > Aquatic > Marine > Oceanic | place... | reverse complement strand
AAAAAAGGGAGATCAAAATGACAACAACAACAAGGTTCCTCAATCGGTTCGGAGGGTTCTCCTGGGCGGTCACCTGGGGACCAGGATTGACCCAGACGATTATCTGCACCTCCGAGGAGGAGGCGGCAGAGGTCGCCAAGACGGGAAAGCCAGTAGCCCGATTCGTCGAGCCTCTGGTTTCCACCGAAGAGCCATCCTATTACTGCCCCGACTACCCCGCCGACGAGTTGGTCAAGCCTTGCGACTGCGACAAATGCGCTGGAGCTTGCAACAACGGCAAGGGCGGCAAGTGCGGCGATTGCTTCGCTTGTGAGGAGATCGCCGACAACGAAAAATTCTGGCAAGTAAACCGGGCGGACATTCTACAAATATAAACACGGTGAGCCACCCCCCGAATGGGGGGCGTAACCCACAAACTTAGTGGCAAGTCTAGGTAAACAAAAAAGGGAGGATCGGAATGAGTCACATAGGAAATGATGCAGTTATAGACGCACAGAGGGACGCATTAGACGAGGAAGAGGAATTTCAAAATCATCTGGATCAATGCGGAGCATGTCCCAGATGCGAGAACTACGAGGATGTAAAAAATTGCGTCAATTGCCTGATGTTTACATGTGAGAAACACAATTAAAAAAGGAGGCATTATGCCGGATATAAAGATCGGAAAAGATATCTCAAAAGCCCGCTCGGTCGAGGAAGCCTTGAGGCTTGCCGACCTGGACTGGCGGATCGAAAAGAACGCAAGCTATGCGGAACGTCAAAATGGCGATGAAATGACATTCACCAGATCGCGGCGCTTTGTCTCGATTATGCGATCCGATACGGGGGAGGAATTCGCCCATCCGACAACAAGATATACCGTTGTCCAGAACCTCGATTCCTTCCGCTGGGTCGAGGATATTGTCGGAGGCGGTGAGGCGGAATACTGGCGAGCCGGATCATTCCGGGGCGGAAGAAAAGTCTTCATGATCGTTAAACTCCCGATCCCCCTGACAATGGGAAACGGGGAAACAATCGCCCGGGCAATGATTATCTCCACTTCCCATGATTCAACATCCGGACTCAAGGCGAGCTGGTTACCATTCAGGTTTGCCTGCGCGAATGTAATCTCCGCAAGCCTTGCCTCGGCGCCTATGGTCCTGAGACATACCGCATCAGCCAGGACCGGGATTACCCCTGAAGCGGCGAGAGAAGTTTTCTATAATGCAGAACTCTTTTATGATTCCTTTTATAAACAGGCAAATGCACTGGTCTCGGCTCCCTATTCCGATATAGAGATGGAGAAACTGATCGGGACAGTATTCAACAGCCCCAGGATTGACCCTGACAGGGTGCGGCGTTCTAATGATTATCTCTATGAAAGGATTATCCAGAACTTCCGGAACGGGCGGCAGACCTACGGTTCCAACCGGTGGGATGCCTACAACGCAATCTGCGAATACCTGGATTATCAACGACCGATAGGGAATACCCTGGCAACTGCCGAGAATGAAGATCCTGAGATAATGAATGAGCGGCAGTTCAATTCGGTCCTATCGACTAACAGATACGGGGGAAATAAGATCAGAACAAACACTTTGCAGATCCTCCAGGATACCGCCGAATATGGTTATCTCCCGGTGGGGAGCGGCGCGGAATGAAAATACCACTGAGAACCAACGACGGGCGGGTCGTGGCGGAACTCGACACGGAGACCGGAACAGTCTTCAAGACAGTGAAAGCCTCGACCCATATGCTCCAGATACCGAGAGCCTGGACATACGATAAAAACGTCATCCAGAGGGTTTATGACTGGGTGGAATCCGAAGGTTTTAAACCGGATATTGAGTTCGTTATTTATGCGGAAGATGAAGATAAGACTTACCGGCTGACATGGCAAAGGTTCCACCAGGTCGCTTACCTGATGAAATGGAGACAGGACACCCGTTATGAACAATGGGCGGTTCCCCTGAAGCACTGGTCTATCGACGGGGAAAGACACCAATTATCGTTATTTTAAAAAAAAGGGAGAAAACATTGATCTATAAAACTGCTGAAGAATTAATAGAACGGTTAGAATATTTAACTGAGGAAGAACTTGTCGAGGAATTTGTGCGGATATCGAAGGAATTCAAACAGGCGCGGGACAATCTGGATTGTGTCCGGATGATAGCTACCCAGAGGATGGAGGCAAAGGGGGCGACCGTAATGCAGGGGGAACGGCATAATATAGTCGGGACAATCAAAACGGAATATGACTATTCGATCCTCGCAGATATCCGGGAACATGCCTCAGCGGACGAACTGGAAGGAAAATATTTCCCCGCACATGATGAGGTCGTCCGGGTTGAAGAAAAATGGAATATGACACAGACCAGGAAACTGCTGAAACGGGGCGAACCTTTTACTACAATTATCAATGATGCGAAGATGACGGCGGGGCGGATGAAACTCAAAACAGAGGAGCGTAAGAGCATATGAATCGTATTAGAGGACCGGTGACATGGCGCACAGCCAAGGAGGTAGCGGAGGATCTGGGTCTTACCCGGGAGAGGGTTTCCGCCCTGGCAAGACAGGGGCGGTTCGGTCCCAACGCATATAAAAAATATGCGAAGGAACTGAATTATAACGGTTGCTGGATGATCCCCTTTCCCTATGACTACAGGAAAAGACCCGTGGGGCGACCGAAGAGAGAAACAATGCAACCTGTAAATTTATAATCCACACCTAAAAAGGAGGGCAAAGTGGAAAACATAAAAGCTCATATCGTGATAAGCGATATCAAAGATGCAGGGAAATGGGGAAGGAAGATCACGGCACAGATTGACGCGATCTCCCCCATGTATCCCACAACGAATATAGAACTGGCGGACGAGATTTTTGAGGGGGTCGTAACGATCGGAATGGGATATACCGTGATCCTGGAACCCTCAAGCCTGAAAAATTCCGGGGTTGATCCTGATAAAACATGGAATTACTACTGGAAGATTATTAGCTGGGGTGTCGATTCCGAGGATTCAGAAGGCGATCTTCCGTGGGGTGATGATTACCCCGCAGAAGATCCCCCGAAGTTTCCGGCACCGGTTAAAACAGGTAACGGGAAAACCTTCTTCGACGCAACGGCAGGGCAAAGGTACACCCAGCATTGTACGAACGTCAGAACAGCCCTGATGCAAGCCCGCGAGATGATGACTGAAAACGGTGCATTTATCGAGATGGAGGTGGGGCAATGTTTCAGGCTGGCGGATTCAATCCTTGAATTCCTCAACTCGCGAACATTCGCCACCTCCCCTCTTGTCACGAAAGCGGTGAATGAGGGCGCCGTCCCTGTTGAGGTCAAGGACATCCCACCGAAAGACAGCCTGAATGATTCCTGGAATATCCCTTCCAGGATACAGAACGGGGCAGATCTCAAAAAGGCATTCCTCGACAACGGTCTGGAAATGGACTGGGTTCTTGAAAATCCGTTTAAAAGACTCGGAATCGCAAGGTCTGTGGATTATGTGTCTGCGGAGCGGGGTTCCTATAAAGATGTTTTGATAGCGGTCCTGTTGGATGCTCAAAAACAGGGGATTGAAAAATCTGAGAATGAGGAGATATAAATGTCAGAACCGCTTTATTGCGGTGCTGATGGATGTACCCTCCACGATTATCCCGTCGCTCCCGCCTTCTGCGAATTTGAATTTCAGAACGATCGGGTTCTGAGAGTTCGCGAGGATGAAGAGCGGCGGTTTATCCGGACTCTTGAAAGGCTTATTCCGGTAGTTGTCAGAGGCATTGAAAATGCCGTTTTTGATGCTATCGACGAGGATAGTATTGAGGATAAGACTTTCGTTCGAAATAGAGGATCTGAGACCCCCCCAGCACTGCCAAAGAAAATAAGAAAGGGAGGGATTTCAACTTGAATCAAGACTATGATTCCGTGTCGTCACCACTACCGCCGACGGTAGAACGATTCGGAGATATTTATACATTGACCTGGGCTGACCGGAATATCCGGATGGTCATCGACAGGTTTGATAATGATCGGCACCAGAATGTTACAGCAGAAATAACCGTGAAGGTACTCGATGCCCCGGAAGGAGAAAATCATATCACCCGGGGCAGAGCCGGATTACTTTCCACCTTCAAAACAATTATTGACGATGGCGTGAAGTTCGGAGGCGAAATCAACGACCGGCTGGACTGGGAAATCATGTTCAAACAGATGTCCCTGGCTGTCCTTGATGATTACAGGATGGGCGAGCCTCTGATTAACCTGGCAGAAATGACCCCGGTCGGAAAGAAACCTTACATCCTTTCGCCCTTTATTTATGAGGGTTGCCCGACCGTTATATACGGCAGGGGCGGAGTCGGGAAATCCCTGTTCTGCCTTTACCTTGCAGTCCTGTTACAGACAGGACATTCAGAAAACCGGATTCGGGCGAAAAAAATCAACGTGATTTATCTCGACTATGAGGCAGATCCCGACGAGTCAAAATACAGGGCGGATTTTATTTCCCGGGGGATGGGGATCGACCCTTCCCTCGTGGCTATCCATTACCGCCACTGTTCCAATCCTCTCCGGGAGGAGATTGACAGTCTCCAGAGGTATATCCGCCAGGTGGATGCGGACTGTATTGTCATTGATTCTGCTATTCCCGCCTGCGGGGACGCGCTGGATTCGGGCATGGTTGCCAAGTTCTTCAATGCCCTCCGATCGCTATCAAACAGCGAGAAGCAGATCGCGTCATTACTGATAGGACATACAACAAAAGCCCAGGATACAACCGGAGGACCGTTCGGCTCCGTGGTATGGAGAAACGGTCCAAGATCAGTCTGGGAGTTCCGGGCAGACCAGCAGAGGAACCTGAACAGGATCGACGTTCAACTGGTCCATCAGAAGGTCAATTTAGACCCCCTGCTTGCCCCTGTCGGATTCCGGATTAACTGGGGAGAAGGGGAGATAACCTTTGAGAGCCTTGACGCCCGGCGTCATGCTGTATTCGGAGCGGAAGCCCCGCTCGCTGACAGGATCGAGGTTCTGCTTGAGGACCAGGGCGGAATGTCAACGGATGCCCTACAGATAGCCCTGGGCGCCCAGATTAGCGACGTAGAGGATATTCTGTTGCTTGATACCCGGTTCAGTGAGAACGGCGCAAATTGGGAACTGTCGGCGATTTAAAAAGGAGGACGACATAAAAAACAAGGAACAAGCCAGGAAAACAATCGTACTGATGCCTGTATGGTCTGTCGGGCAATGCCGGAAACGGATCGGAGAAAAGGATGCCCGGCAATGTCCGATATGGGGCGATCTGGCGGACGGATTCTGCGAGAAGCACTGGGACACTCTCTGGAAAAATACGGGGGGGGATAGAAGTCGGAAAAAACAAAAGAAAAAAAATTGACGTCATTTTAACACCTTTACAATATCAGCGATTTAAAAAGGGGGACTAAAAAGGAGAACGATATGCCAAAAAAAGACGAGCGGATTATGGATGTTACTGAGGTCGCTTTTATCCTGGGTGTACATAAAACTCTTGTGTACAAGTTAGCAAAGGAAGATCGGCTACCCGGTGCATTCAGGATAGGGAAGACCATTCGGGTTAGTAGAACGGTATTTGATGAATGGCTTAGAAATCCAAGTTCCCTGTGATTGACTTAAAACTCCCCCTGCTCGAAAGAGTGGGGGGCTTTTTTTTGCCCTGAAAATATGATAGGAAGACGTTGAGGAAAAAAGAGGAGGGCAAACCTCAACGCCTTCCGAAAACCCGGACAGGAACTACCACGACCCGCCCAGGTTTCCAGTTTACCAGAAGAACTTTTCCGATGCTTTGGATAATGGCTGGATCTTGTAAAACGTATATATCCCAGCATTACATACCGCGCACGATCCCCGGAGAACATTCCGCACCCTGCCGTCTGCCATTTCTATGGTTTCCCGAATTGGCTTTTTAATATTTTGTTTTGTCTCGCACCTAAGACAATGAGCCTCAATTATCAGAGGTGATAACATCTTTCGCCAGTGCAATAATCCCCGCCCCAGCGACCCCGGCGATTTCAGCCATGTTTTGATACATTGCGATAATCGCAATAGCCCCGAGAATGAAGACCGCTGAAAGAACTTGAGGTCGAACATGAACGATCTCCCACCATTTTTTCGGCATTAGTACCTCGGCTTTTTCTTAGGTTTCTTAGGTTTCTTGGGCATATTCCAATCCCTTTATTTTATTCATTTGTCAGGGTCTCAGTAGGCTCGGCGATAACTATTTCCACGTTGTCGGTAACCGTCCAATTTGCTGATGTCACAGTCCCCGCAATGACAAAATCCTTATCATCAAAGCCATCACCGGCTCCCGATTCGTTCAGTTGAATTGTGAGGGTGCCGATCTTCATTCTCTCGAAGGTACAAGCACCGCCTTCTGTATATAGATTGCTCAAAACCAGCTTCCCGATCTTGCCGTTTACTGCTGACGTGGGAGCATCAATCCATATGCGGTCATATGTTCCTCCATTAACTATCATGGCATCCGCCTGATGATGTCCACCTCCAATTGCCCTCATACGGGAAGTTCCAGCCGTTTGTATGATGGACTGACCATCTGACGCATTTCCGATTACGTTGATGGTATGGGCGTCGATGTTAGAAAAATCCATCGTCTTACATCTGGATTTCTCAATTATCAATTCGCCTATCTCCAATACCGTGTCGGTATCGAGATCTACACCACCCACAAGGATCGCAGTCGTTGAGCTTGCATTTCCAACGGTTGGCAATTCAGACCCAGAATAGACAGTTCCTACAGATACGTTCTCGATCCTAATTTCCCTGACGGGAGTTGTGCCGAGGACGATTCTTAATGTGTTGTCCTGTTTGTTCTCTTTTCTCCATGCCATTTCCTGTTCCAGTGTAGAGGAAGGGACATTTGACGGAGCCGCATATATTCCAGAATCTCCGTTGGTAAATGACCGTTCAGCGAGTATCGTTTCATTGACTACCACTCCGGTTGCCGCAGTAGATCCAACCGCTAAGATCCCGACAGCCATCTGTGGACTGAATCCCATGGCACGAAGTAGCGAAAAAGGGAATTTGGCGATATTGAATGCGGTTTTCCACTTGGCAGATTCCTCATTAAGATAGGTGATTTTTGTAATTAACCAATCCCTCCAGACAGTGACTTTTCTGTAGACCCTGACAGGGGATCTTACGATAGCCATCGGAGTGAATGAGCTGGCGGCATGTAGGAGGAATCCAACAATAATTAGACTGGTAGATATCCCAATTGATAGTACAAGATTAGCCTGCATATAAACGACTGAATCAAACAATTCATTGGCTATATGAAGTGGGATATATGGGGTGATATGCGGAACTGGATTGATATATGAAACAAGTAATCCAAGACTACCAAGCACAACCAGGATAAAGGTAGTTATTGCCCCCAGGATCAACCCGGTCATTCTGAACGGAAATGAAAATGTGAGCTGTCGCCAGGGAAGTTTAAATGACGCAAATGTCAGGGCGGGGAATTTTACTTTAGGTAAAGACACTGTAGGAAATTTTAATTTTTTCAACTACCAACCCCTATCGTAGATAATTGCCAAAGCCACAGCCCCGATAGTCACCCCGATTGCCCCTAATGCCACTCCGATCCATGCGGTTTTCTTTGCTCTCGTTACCATGCGTGTAACCTCTCTCATCAATCCTCGACGTTGACGCTTTATATCCTCAACATCATTTATTAAACGCTGTTGTTCCGTTTTCATCCAGAGAGTCTAGCTTACTTCTTCAAGAACCCCAACACCATTTTCGGACATCTCCGAGGTGTTTTCTGCCAGTTGTTCTTCCAGTTTGGCTACTTTCTTTCTAAGCATAATGTTGTCTATCTGTAACTGATTCAGGGCGTTATTGAAATTAACATCCTTTGCCCTTATCAATTCATTTAAAACGTCGACCTGTTCTTGCATGGGAATCTGCGATTGTGTCGTCATAGATGCTCCTTTATGTAGCTGCCGTAAATGTCTTGGGTGTATAAGAAAGCGATGCAATACCATGCTTGTTGGCACGGTTAAGAACACCGTTGCCCATCTTGTTTATTTCGTACACCTGCCATTTAGCATCGTCATCTATGGTTTCATCCATAGCCTCAACATAGGCTCTAGCAAGAACCCTTGTAGCTGAGTTAATAACAACTGTTTTAGTCACCCCACCTTCAACCGCTACGCTTATAGTCACATCACCTGTTGCCATGTCTATTTCCCTCCTTCAAGGGCTAGTAACCTTGTCTTCAATTCGTTTACTTCTTCTTGTAGTTCCATCTGCCGTGTGTATCCCTGCCAGATAGCACCATTATGTAGTCGTTGTAATCCTGTTACGTTCAGTAGACCTTCATTCTCTATCGTATCTCCAAGTATGCCAGCATCAACAAGGTCTTGCTCGTTGTACTTAACAAAGTCATCCCACTTTTCTTTAATCACACCCTTACCTCTTGTATGGTCTAAGGCTCGTACAAGTTGAGCGTCATCGTAAGAGTCGTACACACCCACAGTAGCTGTTGTGGTGTTATACATTTCCCCATCACCCTTAACAAGCATTACGGTATCCAGACCAGAAGAAACACAGAGTAGGTTATCGTCTGCACCTAAGTTAACCCTAGAAGTGCCACTAGTTTTCATATTGCCATCTAATTGAATTACGCCAAGAGCAGCAGCACTTGTGGTTTCATCTGGAGCCTCTGCGATTGAGCCTCTCACTAAAAATGCGTATCCTGCATCACCATCAGCATCTTTAAACGCCTCAAGCATCGCTCCACCAGACGCACCACTAGTTTTTCTAATGGCGAAAAATACATCTGTTGCTTTGACATCAGTAAAACCATGAGCAACATCAGAGTTTCTTATCTGAAACGCATCACCATCATCGGCACCTTGGTCAATTAAGATACCATGTGACATCGTACTACCAGTTTCTGTAGGAACTGTAGTTGTGTTCATAAGAAGATTACCATTAACGTCAATTGCAGCATAGGTCGTGCCAGAAATATCGAAATTTATTTGAGTGGTTGCATCAATTGTTATGGGATAGCCCGAATGAATAAGGAACCCAACAGAAGCCCTTGTATCGTAATCCATCTGGATTTCAGAATATCTAGTGTCTGCGGTGTTAAATGTCCAAGCAATTCCTGTGGCATTAGTGGAAGTTCCTCCACCTTTCATGTAAATCCAAGCACCATCAGAATCCAAGGTGATATTGCCATAAGAGACTATGTCTCCATCACCATTAATGGACAACGCTCCATTAGAGCCAACTGTAGAACCTGTACCGATGTACAAATCGTCTGTCCCATCATCTAAGCCAATGTAAAAGTCTTGGGCTTCACCGTCAAAAGTAATCTGGGTATCAGCTCCTGTACTAGTAGTTCCATAGAGGGTTATATCGCCCTCAAGGTGAAGGTGTCTCCAACTAAAGCCTGAACTACCTAGGTCGTAAGTAGCATCTGCCTGTGGCTTTAGATTGTCTTGTATATATACATTTCCCCCAGCACTATTAATAGTTAAATTCCCATCAGCAGTTATCGTGTCTCCATTAACTGCTATGTCACCATCAAATGTCGTGTCCTGAGCAAACGTCACACCCCCACCATCTGCAATCGTCATGGCTAGGTCACCATCAGAATAGTCAATGGTTCTTATCTGCATACTTCCTGTTGAAGTCAGTGTGTTAGAGCCAAGGTCAACAGCCGTTGCAAATGTCGCCAGATTTCCAGCCAGCTTTAGAGTTTCGACCGCATTGTCGGCGGTGAAGAAACTCATTAATTGCGTGTTAGCGGTTGCGTGATGGTTGTATTCGATTCTACCTCTGGCAGTTCCGCCAGACTCAAAAATAATCTCGCTGTCCTGACCCTCATCAGTATCGGAATTAAGAATTAAATATGCATCATTTGTCGTTGATATAACCTCAATCTGGGAGGCTCCCGATTGGGAAATCGTAAGGTCAGCGGTTAGCGTTCCCAAGTCTTTGCTATCCGTTCCGGTATGGGAATGTCCTGATGATGTATCGAGGACATCAATTCTCAGATTGTTATACTGTGCCGCTGTTGCGACATCACCTGTTGAAACTGTCGATGAACTAGCCATTTTCTAACTCCATTTGAACATTCCCCAACGAGCCGATCCCCATTTCCCTGGCGATGCTGTAACCTCTGACATCGTTACATGGAGGGTTTCTTCTATCACCGTGTTGCCCTGGGAGAATTTTATACTATAGCCTTCTATATATGCCGAGAAGCTCATCCCCATATCTGTTTCTATAACATGCACCCGGTCGCTGATCCTACGATGAACAATATCCAGCAGGGTCGCTTTGTCGTAATTTATGAGATCCAGCCTCATTCTTACTATGGGGTCTTTTACCCTTGCAAGGCGATGTTCTGCCGCTAATGCGGCATAGGTACTGTTGTCAAAAAGGGTCTTGTCCCTCGTTAATCTCCGATGCCCGTGAGTGGTCATCGAGGTAGAATCCTCAACCCTCTTAATGCCCTCATTTACATTATAAAGAACAGCTGACATTCCGATCCCCACCTTGGTGATATATCCATCAAGAGAGGCGTGATTATTCTTGACTCCAATACGTCCCCAGAATCCCGAATAAACATTATCAATTTGATCAGGACCCTCACTCGTAAAATATTTATATGGTGTTAGCTGAGTCCCTGTTCCGTCCGCATTTGTCCATATCTGAATGACATCAGAAGACGAAAGACTTCCGGGCGCACCGCCGCCTCCGGGCGGAGCTGGAGATGAGGGAACCTGATTAGTTCCAAAGTTGGTGTTATCCCTGTATTTACCAATGAAATAAATTGTCTCTTCCGACTCGATTGCGATGGCTCCCGCACTACTTTCAACACTTGGATCAGTCCACATTAAATCTGTTGTTGCCGTAAAGGAATTAGTTTTACTTGTCGCTCCTTCCGCTCTGGACGTTCCAAATTCCACAATATTATAAACACCATCAATGCCATCATCGTAAGCATATTGCATATAACCCGCATTGGTTCCATCATAAGACCCCTGGTAGACAGTAACGGTCTGTTGATGAATATCACTCACCCTGTGGTCATGGGATTCAAAATGGAACATTCCATGACCGTCCACATAGATGAAGCCGTCCTCTGAATCCTGGATGATATACAACATTGCGAGGAGATTATCGCCATCAAAAAGTCTTTCTGATAGTGCCGCCGTGCGGGTCGCCAGGTAATACGTTGACTCAGTATCCTCTATTGCCTCCGATGATTCTGAGGTGGTCACCGTGGCTTTCCCTCCCATTATGAGAGTCTGCCGGAAAGGAAAGTTCTCCCTTTTATCAGCAGAGCCAAGAAGATAGGTGTGGCTCTGCATCAATTTCATATCCTCAAACGAGTCAAAACACCTCAGATAGCAATACTGGTTCCCTTTTGCCGGGCGCGGACGTATTTCCTTCACCTTCCCTTTGAACAGCGGGCGGAATCCGCCGAAGTGATGGAACTTCGCGGCGGTCGCACTGCTCTTAGCCCGGAAACCGTGCTTTGTAGCGTAATCAATATCCGCCGTTCCTGTTGACCCGATTGAATATGTCGCAACCTTTGCATCGTCGACATAAACCCGAACCTTATCCCCGTGGACCCTAGCCATCAGGGTTCTTTTCGTATTACTTCCCCAGGTATAAGCAGTTGTGCCGAGAACCGATGCACTTCCTGAAATCGTCTTACTACAGGTAATGTTATTGGCGGAAACATTGGCGGTAACTTCAATATAATTATCCGTATCTATATATCTGAGGATAAGCCCGACATCAAAATCCGCCGTTGAACTGGATGGGGCGGTTGTGATTTCAGAGGATATTTCCGTGTCGTATTCCAGCGTGTCCATGATCGCAAAAGATGCCGCGCCAGTGGTTAATTCCGCATACCCGTCCTCATGGCATTTAAACGCCCCGACCGGAGTTGTCCAAGTAAATGCTGAATCATAGGGAACCGTATGACTTGTCAATGCTGTTCCTGTCGTATCCTCAAAATTATCGTAGGGATACCACATTCTCAGAACGCAATTCTTCCCGGAAACCAACTTCCCATATAAATCACCTGATTCTTTCGGAGGGCTGTACAGATTGTCGTTATTATTTAACTGCACATTGAGGACAGCACCATTCATATAATCGGTGGTGCTACTCCTGGTATGGGAAAAGGACATCGACCGGATGTTCCCGGTTACATCGTCATATGTCCCCGTGTAATTACCGTCAGCGTCCCAGTCGACCAGCATCCTTACATATGGACTCGGCATCAGAAGGCTCCCTGGGTTCTGAGAACCTGACGCACCTGATCAGATATGAAATCTCCGAATCTCTGGGCGGTCGATTCGTCGTCAAGAATTACTGTCCCCCCTGCGGGCATCATTACATTTACAGTAACGTTTCCACCAAGCCCTCCCCCTGCCCTATTTAGAGGCACAACGGCTTCCGGACCAGCCTCACCCACCATCGCAAGAGTCGGGCGCTTAACGATTCCACCCTGGGCAAGAGTGGGAATCGTAGCAATATCAAATCCGAAACCTTTCCCACCGAGTCCCGGAACCCAGGAGGGAACATCAAACTGGATCTTGTTCATTCCCTTGATGAGCATATTGAATGCTCCGATCCACAGGTTAATATAAAATTTAATGGCACCCCAGATGCCTTCCAGAACGCCCGTTATAGCGCTTTTTAATCCTTCCCATATCTTTTTACTGCCTTCGACGATTGTGTCCCAGTTCTTCCAGATAAGGATTGCGACTCCAATTGCGGCGGCTATTGCTACCACAGCGATAAGAATCGGACCCATTGAGATACTCAATGCCCCCATTGCCGCAGACATTCCCGTCACGGCAGTTGTCATACCCGGAATTAAAATAACAAGCGGTCCGATTGCTCCAGCCATATCGCCAACAGGGGCTAACGCCCCCTTCATTTTGTTTTTCAGAATATCCATCTTGTCTGATGTCGTTAAGGTCGATTCTCCCAGGGCATCAACCTTTCCCTCAGAATCTTCCATCGCGGCTAGTAATGGTTCAAATTCCATGGCGCCGGATCGGATTGCATCCTTGAACCTGACCCCGGCACCGGCTCCGAAAGCATCGGTTGCAAGTGCCATCGCCTCGGTTTCGGATGTTGCGTTTTTGATCTTATCAAATAGATCAGTAAGCCCCGCCCCCATGTCCTCGATCCCTTCTTTGCTCATCTTCTGCATGGCTGTGGATAATCCCGG
>Ga0208315_1001277_pt1 | contig 13260 bp, 20 predicted proteins | sample MalvireepMed_215_FD_184239 | JGI IMG/M metagenome (GOLD analysis project Ga0208315, IMG submission 184239) | Marine viral communities from the Global Malaspina Expedition - Malaspina viral metaG DeepMed_215 (SPAdes) (version 2) | ecosystem: Environmental > Aquatic > Marine > Oceanic | place... | reverse complement strand
CTCGAAATAGATGTCTGTTTCCGCGGGAGTCTGTGCGCTGGAATACCACTTCTTGATTGATGTCCGGTGATGCCCCGAAGACGGCAATCGGTGAAGGTACGGCTCGTACCGAGCAGAACCCGACCCATCGATAAAGAACTGCCCCACGTCATCATCAGCGACCTGGAACGCCTCAGTGAGTCCATCCTTGCCCAAAGCTGACTGAGAGTTGGGGTCTTCCGTCATCGGTTGCCAGATCACGTTATAGGTCAAGGGCGTGTCAGTTTCATCCCAGCCCGTATCTTTCTCCGCATATCCAGCCGTTAGCAACCCACTGGTCGTGAACAACTTGACCCGAGTACCATCACTGTCTACATCCGACGTGCCGATCCAAGCAAGCGCAGTGGTTTTCGAAGCATCGGTGATCCGCACGCAGTACGTCCCGTTTGTCCAATCGCGCCGGAAGTCTTGCCCTGTATCATCCAACTCAAATAATGCCGTACCTGTGGCGCTCACTGTCCCCTGCTCGGAGTCGTAGACATCGGGCAAACTAATAATCCGGTTGGTGGTCGAAAAGTCGGTTGCGTCCAGGATCTCTTTCAGGATGTCTTCGGCATAGGACGGGGCTGTGGGAGCCAATCGGTAGACCTGGTGTTTGCTCAACCGCTCCATGTCATCAAAAGCCGTAATGTAGGTGTACTGCCGTTCATGTTTGGGCCTGGGTTGCGTGTCGTCTATTCGGCCATAGAACATCGACCGCCAGCCGCCGAAGTCGTCCCAACGGTCAGCGGCGTCTGTCGCCCGGCCTCCAACCCCATGCTTTGTGGCGGTGTTGTTGAAGGCGTTGGTCGCCCCATCAAGCTCGCTCAGCACCAGGACATCATCAACGTAGACCCGGAAATCATTCCCGTGGCACTCAGCGAGAATCCATTTCTCGTCAGCAGCCGTCCAAGTGTGGCTAGCGCTGGCTACCGTTGTCATACTCCCAGCTTCTACCTTGGAGAGATACAAGGTGCTTCCATCCGACCGCACGAGATAGAAGTTGCTCGTGTCTGACCACCGGAGGACTAACCCACTATTGGACCCGGTCCGGGTGAACTTCACCCCAACGAAACAGTGAGCCTCGTTGAACTCCAGGGAAGCCGTCAGGTTCGCCGCACTACTAGATTTCAATTTGTTGGTATCTACTTCAAAGCTCCCGGCGTCCCCGCCCCAGGCCGCAAAAGTTGAATCGAAATCAGGCTTCCTGCTCGATAGAGTGGTCCCGTTGCTAGCGTCAAAGGTGTCGACCGGGTAGCCCATCATCCACCACACGATGGGGGATAGTCGCACCATCGGGAAAAAGGGTGAGGTTGACTTAGGCGGTGAATACTTGTGGTCCGTATTCTTCAAAGCGAAGCTAAGTTGGGACGCCTCTACCTTGTGCTTGGCTACATTCTTGCCCTGGACAAGACGGAGAGACGTCCTCACATCAGCCGTGACATCGGAGTTGGCGTCGTTGAAGTCGCCGTCCTCGTCAAAGTCGATCCGAACAAGGTTCTTGGGGGTAGCCATTAAATACCCAGGCCCGTTCTATTGCGCTGAGTCAATAGACGCTCGATCTCACGAACCAACTTATCCATACGGTTTTCATCATCAACTACGATGTCCCCCTGTACCTGTAGCACGAACGTCATCCCCCCGCCTTGCCCTGCCGGTAACACAATTTCCCCTGGTTGGGCCAAGATCGGGATGTGTCCGCTCCCTGTGCCCTGGACAACCCCGCCATGTGGGAAGGCTTGCATGGGGATGAACCCGATAGTGGGGTCTGGGGCTGGCGGGGCTATTCCGCTGCCACCTTCTACGATAGGCCCAGGGCCGACACCCGTTCCACCTTCTACTACGACCCTAGGAACGAATGCTACCCCCGTACCCCCTTCTACTACAGGACCGGGACGGGTAGGGCGACTACGGCCTGGGCCACCGAGAACACCCGCCGTCTCAAGAAGCCTTAGTTCTTCCCGCATTGCGATAAAAGCATCGGTGGTAGCGTTCATCTTCGCCCAAACTTCATCGATCTTACCCGCAACGATGTCAGATGCCGTACCCGTGCCAGTGATTGCTTCTTTGACGGCACCCCACGTCCCTTTAACAGCATCAGCGAGGTCATTAAAATCAGGGCCAAAGTTGAGGATTTGACCAGCCACCTCCCCTGCAGTGCTACCGACTGCGTCTAGCGTCCCCCTGACAGTGAGCAATGCCTCATCCCACGCGGTTATTGCTTCCCGTCCTGTGGCTGCTGAAGCCAGTAAGCCCGCTGTTAAATCTTTCGAATCCCCGGTAATAGTACGAATAGCGGCGCTTTGTCCATTGAGAGCGTTAGCGACTAAATTCGCGGCTCCCTGAACACTCATTTCGCCACGAGCGACAAACCCCAAGGCCCCTTCCAATTCAACGAGACTAAGATTAGTACGATGGGTTTGAGCTAGAATAATGGCAAACGCTAACTCCGCTTCGCGCGGCAGCACCCCAAAGTCTGCTGCCGCGTTTCTGATACTATCGCGCATCGCATCAAACGTAGCACGTTCTCGGACAGAGAGTTTGCTAAGAGTGAAAGCAAGGGTCGCATCCGCTTTCGCTACCGTATTGGCACCAGAGACGAGCCGCTGGAAAACCGCTCCCAATCCTATCCCCGCAATACCGGCTAGTGCCATCGCTTTATTCAGTCCGGTGAACGTATTTGCTAGGCCGCCTGTTCGCTTCTGGACAGCACCAATCTTGCCCTGGACTTCCTTCATTCCTGCCTGGGCTTGCTTCGTGTCGGCAACGACGTTGATCCTGACTTCGTTACCCGCCATGACTTATCTCCTGGCTGACACTAGCTAGCTCCAATTCTTCCGGGGGCAGCACCCCATTCGATGGGAGCACGGGCACATCAACATCCTCTGATTCGGTTTCTTGTTGCGCCTTTGCAACGATGAGGTTCTTCCATGCGTCAATCACCAAGGGGCAGAAATCCCAAGGCTGCTGGGCGAAGTGAAACCCATCACAGGGTACAGGAACACCCACGCGAGAGAGGTTCCAATCCACCAGGATGGTGTCACCGAAGGAGACTCGGCCTTGGCCTTCCGTCGGTGCCCCGTCCAATTGTTGTACGACGCCCTGGCTCGGATTTAAGAGTACCCGGACCTCCGCCCCTTCATAGACCGTCCCTTCGAACGTGAGCAATGCCGTCACCTGGGGAATTGCAAACCCCGCAGGGTGTTCCGTCGCCGCCGAGCATTCCCAGGCCCGACACGCACCACAGTAGCGATGCTGCCGGGCCGAGCAACGTAACCGATGCCAGAGGGTTATGACCACGTCGGATCAGTACCCGATTGGAGTACCGCCGGGGCTGTCCATGTAAGTTCCCCGGTAGACGCCCTAGCCAATGCGTAATCCGTGATTAAGACTTCGTTATTGAGCGTCTGCCCACTGACCACCAAGCTCTCGCTCCGAGTCACATCGGCGCTAGCGACTGTCTTGTGAACATCGTGGGCGGTGTTGGATGCGTCATTGAACACACCTACCCACGTACTGGAGTAGTCGCCCAAAAGCAGGATGCGCTCCATGGCCGATTTATCAAGGCCAGTCGTTTCTTGCACCGCTCGGGGAGTGGAGAAATCCACGTTTAGGATGTCATTCACCAACGCCCGGAGCGTGGGGCCAGCACTGTCATCTCTTGAAGCTGTCGTCCAATTTAATCCAGATTCTTTAGCGATGATGTCCCTCCATTTAGATAGGCTCCCATGACCTCGATTGTGTTACCATGCAATTCTTCTATCGGTTACTAAGGCTATTGCCCGCACTCTAAACTTCTCGTTGCTTCTGGGTAATGCGCACAACAGTTTCGTTGAATGTATCAAAATATTCGTCATAGTCCATTACCCTGGTGTCGCGCCCAGGAATTGCGTTCTTGAACGTCGGGTCGCGGTCAATCGGCTTTAAGTGCGGGCCTGATGCAGCGAAGCCCACAGCATCTCCCTGGTGGTCCCGAAAGCACTGCTGACCCGACTCAAAGACGAAGTGCCGAACTGTTTGAAGATGTTCGTCTCTGTATTCGCGGAAGGCTCGGCCACACCGTTTGCGGACGTAATCAGCCTGAGCTATCCCAAGTTCAGTTCCAAGATCGGTTGTAGTCGACCAACCCAGCAAGTAATGCGTACACCCATAGTCCCGGCAACTCTTTGGTTCCCAAAATGCTGGGTCGGGGACAAGGGTCGTTGTAGTCCGCCCATCTTGTCGCCTCGATGGACGCACGATGCCTCGGGTGATGCGCCAAACTTGCGCTCCCAAGTGGAGGGGGTTTTTAATCAATATGGCCATCAGTAAGCGTCCGCATCGTCGCTGGTCCCCCGACGGATCGCAACGATGACATCAACACTGGTAAAGGTTCCTGAGTGATTGACCCTGGTGTACCGGTCTACCGTTCCGGTGACGGTCTTGCGCTCAGCCTTGTTGACCGCTGTGATCTGGGTGAAAGAAATCAACGTTTCGAACGTGGAATTATTGGAACTGTCCTGCAAAATGGCCGTATAGTCGGTCCCGCTAAAGGCAGTACACTGAAAGACTGCCGCTGCGCCAGCCGAACTCGACCCGCCATTATCCTGTGATGCGGAGTCACCCGTGCTGCTGACCGTCGTGAGGATAATGACCGTGGTCCCCCACTCTAGCGGGGCTGTGTTGCTAAGACATTGCACCGACCCAATCAATGAGCCATCAGCGCCCCGTGACCAGTCAAAGTTGATCTGCTTTGACAAGAGCATCGCCACAGCATCACCCACGACGTTGCTCTGGCAGTACATGGCGATGACATCGGTGGTGGGCAAGCCCTTATAGGCTGGATGGTTCTGACCAGTCGCATCGTTGAATGCGACGGTGACTCCAATCTCGCCGCTGGTTTTAGCGAGTATCCGCTCGACCGCCGACTTGTCCAGACCGGTCACTTCTAGGACCGTGCGTGCCCCAGCGACGGTATCGAGTGTCAAGACATCGCCGGATAGGTCAAACCCACCGAAATAGAATCGACCACCAATTCCACTCTTTTTGGCCACTAGGCTACCTCAACAAGAAACCCACGCTGGATCAATTCCTTTTCTTCTTTGGCGTCAACCTGTGCTGGCCGGACCCACTTGTCCCCTTCGAACATATCGAAGAAGTCCTCAACGTCCGGCGCAGTCCTGAAAGATAAGATGCACGTGCCCTCGGGAATACCTCGGGGGTTTCCTACCAGGTACTTCTTAGCCACGTATTACCTCCAAGAATCCCCGCCGTATCCACTCGTCAACCACGCTGGCCTGCAGTCCTTCTGGCACCGTGAACAAGTCATCTTCAAACCAGCGCCAGTCTTCGCCCCGCTCATTCAGCCAACGCAGCACTGGGTCATGCCAGCAAACGTCCTGGATATTGCAAACCTGATACAGAGTGTCCGTCTTGTTCATGCTGCCGCCGTCGCTGAGTCGTCCACCACCAGGGGCAAGGTTATGTCCACTACCCGAAACATGGACCCGCTAACCTCCACATGCCCCCACTCAGCACTAATGCCTTCTCCGAACTGAGCAGCTAGATCAATCTCCCTAACAGTGGTCCCCAAGGTGTAGTCCTCGGCAAAGTCTTCCGTGAGTTCGGAAACAGCGTTGACGAGTTCCAATTCCCCTTCTGACTGAGGCTGCCGTAGAACTGCTCTATAGAGTCTCACCACGACTGCATGTACTTCCCCGGTCCCACCGTCCAAATACAGGTGGTCAACACCGCTGCGCCGCATATAGACCGCCCCGTGTAGTTTGGCCCCTTCAGGAACCTTTACAGGCTCTCCCAGGCTATAACTGCTGAGCCGCCCGGATGCAGCTAGGTGGCTCAGGATTGCGTCCAGGGATGCTTTGATGTTGAAAGCCATCTAAGTATTAACTCGCATGGCGAACTTGCGGACCTGGCCCCGTGCGATTTTAGGCACTTGCTTTTGCATCCACTGTGAAGTACGCCGGAATGAAGCGTAGCCTTTGAAACGGGTTGTTTGATTCCGGCTTCCCACACCTTCCAACCACGGCCCATAGACAACCCCACCGTCATCAATGCGCCCGTGCAGGTCCTGAACCATGGTATGAAGGTTGCGCCGGTAATGACCGGTACTAGCCTTGCCCCGACCAGCCTGTGACACCGATAGATACACCCCAGCGGGGCGTGGGCGCAGTGTCAGGGCAAGGCGCTGCTCTCCTAGTTTGACCATCTCTTGAATCATTCCATTGGCCGCACGCCGAAGCTCTGCGTCCCCACTACGAAAGAACCGCCCTTTCGTCGTTACCTGTACCCCAGGTCTAACCATCGTTATCTAGTCGCCTCAATCAAAATGGATGCCTTCACGCGATGTAATGCCAATTCGATGCGGAATCCCCATCCACGGACACTGAAACTAAACGTCATACTCATATCGCCCCGCTCCTGGACCGCTGGTACTGAGCGATCATGTTTGTCCGGTACGCTTCGATCTCCCGGCCCGTTACTTCTCGCGCACCTTCTCCGGCACCAACGGACCGGCCCCACCCCGCTGATTCTTGATGTAAGGTCGTAATCACTTCCGCGATACACCATTCTTGAATGTTGGTCGGAACTTCGTACTTCGAGACAGCAGCGTTGTCAGCGATAGTCGCAGCAGTGGTCCCGTTGACTGCACGTTCTATAGTCAAGCTCCGGGCAACGTCGATAGCATCATTGTTGGTGTGGGCTGCTAGGATGGACCCGTTGAAGGCTCGAACCACCGTCAAATCGTTGGTTGCCACCCGTAGTACGTACATCTGCTCAGTGTTGATACGGATGACTTCACCCGCGACTACGCTATGAGAAGCATCGAGGGTGACCGTGGTAGTCGCAATCTCCGCCGCTAGGTTCCCGGCCATATCCAGCAGGATCGCCCCGCCCGCATCCGGGTTGAGGGCAAGGAAGTCTTTATCAACGACGAAGACTTGCTCTGATCCGATTAGCAACGTGTCCCCAACACTGACCCCAGTAATTAGACTACCGTCCTTGACAATCAGGGTTGTCTCAGACGAGGTAATCCCGCTCGGGTCGTCAACCAGCCCAAGGGACCGGGTATCAGCACTGTAGCCCCAGGAACCCAAGACGCTGATTGAGCGCTGAGCGGTGTCCCCTGACTGAAATGCAGCAGTGCTGGACTCGTCAATCTCGATGACGTAGTAGGGAGGATTGGAGTTGTTCGGCTCAAGGAAGTAGTCAGTGGAGGCGATTGTGGTAGGCGTGGTATTCTGTGCCTCAGACTGTAGCGTGGTCACAGAGATCAAGTCCGCGTCCAGGTAGAGCTTGGTCCCCTGCCCATTGGAACTTGGCCAGCGGTATAGCCGGGTTTTAGTTTCGGGAAGGAATCGGCGGCGGGACCAACGTTCAATCCGGCGACTCGCCGCTTCAATGAGACGGTCGATAGTCGGATTGTTCAAATCACCACTAAGCTCGGCGGCGGTCTTAACCGCTTCACGAGATGTTAACCAGTCTGACACTTCTTCCTCCGGGATGCTTTCTACCGCATGAAAGCGTGTCTTACCCTATTTCAGGAATACCCCTAGACGGCCCTGTGAGCCGATTTAAGGGGCCTCTAGACGAATGATGGCCCTCCCGTCCATGTGAAGTTCCCAAGCGGGCAGCGTCGCTGTCCGGTCCTCGGGTGAACCATCAACAACTCCCCGTCAATCGGACAGGATACCGGCGGGGTCGAAAGCTCCAACGCCCGCCGTTCCCGGTTCTCTTTGATGTACTGCTTGAGTTGATTCCAAGACATTTCAGATCACTGTCCAACAATCTTGCATGTCCGCTAGAATCCCGATAAACCAATGCGGGACATAGACGGCGACCTGATGCAGCAGGAACCACACCAGGCCGCAGAGTGCCAACTCAGTCCGGGGCTATCGTGAGAGTCACGCGCCACTTTGCGGCTGATGTTGGAGTGTGAGCGGCTGACCGTATGACGAGAACCCCATACAGTGCGGTATCCCCACTAGCACACACGAAAGGCAAAGGCATCTTGCCGTCAGCAGCAACCAGTACCGACTCGGAAGCACCGCCCAGGTCTTCCATGGCTGCCCAATCCAGTCGGCCGATGTAGTTGTCACTCTCTGTCGCGTACACGGGGTTGGTATTGGCGGCATTGTCATCGAGATTGCCGGTGGGGACAACGTTGGTCAAATACATCGTCATTACCGGGACGATGTTAGTATCATCACATTGGATTACCGCTTTGGTGATCCGGCCACTGCCCCCATTCTGGAACACTGCTGCACTGAACGTAAACGCGGTGCCCGCTGAAGTGCTTTCAGAAATGACGTCTTCGTCGGTGTACAGCGTAGTATCAGCAGGCCGAGTCTTTTCGACCGTAATCTCGGCCTGCGTGCCTAAGATGCTCTTGTTTTTCATCGTCATGCTGAACGTCCGTGTTAGGCGGCTACTACTGGGTCAAGTAGATCAGCCCTTCCGTACCTTCTTAATGTCTGCCCCGATCCCCGCGTTCTTTTCCGCTTCCGTAGGCCAGCGGTCAAGAATAACCGTCCGCCTATTGTCCGGGTCTTTCTCGATTTGCACTCCGGATTTCGCCTTCCGCGTGGTCATAGTTCCTCCAAGCCTGGTCGGCGTAGCTGGTCAAGCATCGCGTCAAAACTGTCCCGGAACCTCTGCAACTCCGATACCGTTGTGATGCCGTAAGCCCAACCAACCTTGGCAAATTCGATGATTACCATTTTCTGCCCGTCCGAGTTCCGTGCTGCCGACACCCGGACTTGATCCGTCCTACGGGAAGTGATCTTGTTTTCAGCTACCTTGTGCAGCACACTCCCTTGCGCCGGTGCCCAAAGCTCCATACCTGGAAACCTGAACCCAGAACTCGCGGGTGCCCCGTTGATCGTCCCTCGCTTGACCATTGCTTAGGTCCGTCCAATCTGGATACAACGCCACTGGCGGATGTCACAAGTCGACGCAGCAGCAGACCCAGCGAGGAATTCGACGGACGGCATCAACACCACGTCATCAGGAATATTGGCGGTGTGAATCGTTCCGCCCTCAGTTCCATCAACGAAGAAGTACACGCTCGTACCGTCAAAGAAGAACTCGTAAAAGTGGAACGTGTTGTCTGAGATTGTGGCAATGCTGGCAGCAGTGGTTGTTTCGGTGCTGTTCTTTTCGGTAACGCCGAAAGTTGTTGCCGCCCCGTCAAGGGATTCCAAGTAGACGGCATCCGCTACACCACCCAGCAAAGCCGTGTCCTCAATAGCAAGGCCGATGAATAAGTCACTGGTGTCCACGTCATCGATATCAGCCTCGAACCCCATATAGACCAACGGCTGGTTGCTGGTAAACTCGAAGTGGGGACCAATCAACTGGCAACTAATCCCGTCGTTGTCATTGGCAGCAGTAACGAGTTGGGCCAAGATACCGATGGAGTTGGACTGATCCATCTCCGAGGTCCCCGTGCCCACTTCCACGACCGTTGTGAAAAAACCTTCCGGGTCCGTGCCCGTGGCATCCTCATCTTGGACGTTGTGAACCCAAGGCAGGAATTCATACCACAGCACATCAGGACCAATAGCGCCCACAATGCGCTTTAGGTGTGACCCCTTATCCACGTAAACTAGGTTGCCGTTCTTTCTTTGGCCTACTACATCAGCCACTTCGCAAGCTCCTTCTTCTAGCCCTTTTTAGGGGCGGATTCCGCAAGCTCTTTGGTGATGGGCGGGCGCGGCTGTTTGCCGGGCCGAACCATCTTGTCTTTCCGGGGTTGCGTCTGCGCCATTAGTCCTCGGGGTCGGAATATTCCCGTTGGCCTTCGGGACGTTCCAAGATAGCGGTCCGAGCGCGACGAGCGAGGTCCGACAGTGCTGGGTCATGCTGCTGCTCTGCCTGAACATCCATCCAGGCCATCGCCCTCTGAGCGTCGCGGTCATCCATGGGGCAACCGCAACGCTTGCAGTTCTCAGGGATGCCCTCTGGTTTACCATCCTCATCGATGCTCTTGAACATCTTGCTGCAATTCGGGCAGTGGGCATATTCAAGGCTCTGGCTGCCCAGGTTTGGATAGCTACGCTGTAACACCATGTTTTTCCCTCGCATCACTTACGATTATCGAAAACCTGTCACAAAGTTTGCACCGGCTCGCGTGCGGGCTGCCGTCGCGGTGGGCACTCCACCGAGCGCTGCAAAAGCCGCAATGAAGGACACCATCCTGATTGATCCGACAGTCAACCGCCCAGGATTGACTTGGTACTTGTCCTCGTCGCCGTCCCTGTCTGACCGGCCACCAGTAAGCGACTTCATCGGGGAAGCTCCCCATATGATGTCGCCAAACAAGTGCCTGTACCTTCAACCGCAGTAGCAGGACCGGTTCAAGGAACTCCATTACCGGGTGCCACCACGCCATCTCCGCGAGCAGTTCGTCACGGTCAGGGAGGACAGCCAAGGCACGCATTTCCTCGAACCAAGCCATCGGCGGGAGGCTATCAGGAACCTCCCGCTTATTGGCTACGGATTTGATTACCAGTTCAAGCATCGGGCTTTACGGGCCTCCGCTCGTGCCAGTGTCAACATAGACTTTGGAACCGGCTACAGCTGCACCCTGTAGTTCTTTCTGAGGGTAAGCATAGCCATACCGGTTGACGATCATGGTGGCGTTATCAACACCAGTGTTGTCATCCTCAGTGCCGAGCATTCGGATGTGGTTGAAGGGAGTTGACGAGTCCACGTCCATGTCTTCGCCACGAATCTCAATGATCACGAAGTCGCCGTCCGCGTCCAGAATATCGCCGGTGCTGGCGGTCGTGTCGTAGTTACCGCCGTCCGACGACGTGGTGAGGTCTTTAACCCCCGTCCCTGACGAATCGCTGGCCTGCTGGAACTGGGCCTCGTCGAGATCATCGCTGGAATCCCAAGTCCCGATCTCGATAATGCCCTCGGCCCGAGCGTAGTTCTGCATCGCCAGATATCCGCTGTTTAGCGAAGTACCGCCGATGTCCGCCGTTTCGGTCAGGGTATAACTTGAATGTTCCGAAAGTTGCTCGCTCATTTCATCTCTCCTATTGCTCAGGGCTGCCCAGGTCACCGGGCATCCTCACTAGGCTCTAGCTGCTATCGCCAGGAACGGGCTTAGAGTGTTGGACCCGTTCCGTGGGGTCAGTGCCGAATCAATCCAAGGCCGACCATCGACCCGCTGGATGAACCGGAAGTCCGTTTCGTCCGTGTTGAACCGGACGTGCGGCGAACTAGCCATCTCGAGGGCCATCCTGTCCCCAATGAGGTAGTAGCTAAGATCGACCAGGTAAACGTCCCCAGCGGTTCCGAGGGTCTGGCATTTCTCGGAAAACACTATGGGCCGTCCCAGCAACGTAGGGGTCGGTGATCCAGTCAGTCCACCAGCCGGGAAGAACATCGGAGCGCCACCGGTGCCGACGGACAAGCTCATGGTGTACAACTGGGGCTGTACGTCGGGGTGCATGACCCAGACTGCCCTAGCAATGCTCTGGGGCAACATCCGGCTATACGCCTTAATGACGTTCTCAGTGACTAAGGTAGTGGCCGCTTGGCCTGACTCTTTAGCAACGCTAACCAGGGCGTCGGCGTTCAAGATGCCGAGAGGCTGTCCGCCACCAACGCCAGACATAAAGGCGTCATCCTCGAAGTAGGCAATCGCCTGGGCGAACAGGCTGTTGATTAGTGGTTCCAAGGTGATCGCGCTGTCCCGCAACAGTTCGTTGCCGATCCGCGTTCCACCCATGAGTTTCTTGGCAGTCAAAACGGCCTGCGCGAAGGTCGGCTCAGTCTGAGTAAAGGTGCCCGACTCCGGGGTCCAGTAGCCTTGTACGCCACCGAATACGTTGGTGGCGTGGCTAACATCCCGGATCGCCGGGATACGGACAGTCAACCCAGCCATGGGCAGGACTCGCGCACGCGGGCGAATCACGGCCATCTCGAGGGTGTTCATCAGGAGTTCAGCCCGGAATTCTTCAGGGACCAGGAAGCCGCCCTGGTCGCCTTGGCTTTCACCCAGTACCTTCAGGCGGGCGTCCAGCCCCTTGTTGGTGACGTGCGGGCTAATACCACGAGCGAAGTCCACGAAGTCCTCGAACCCGTTTACTCCCATGCCGGGGGCAGTCCCGTAAGCCGCGATCTGTCGCCGCTCCATCCGTGAAAGATCAAGATGACGGTAGACCGCGTGATCCTGAATGGCTCGTCTATTACCGCCAGCGACCTGACCGTCGTCCGAAGGAACCCGGCGTATGACCTTAGTGTCGGGCTGCGCCGTGTTGTTTTCTTCATACATGCGCTTGACGACTTCTTCCATCTGTGTCTTTAGCTGTGCGTCAAGCTCACCCTTGTCCCGCTCCATGAACTTCTTTGCATATCCGTCAATGTAGCGAGCTAACTCCGCCGGGTCTTCCATCAATGTCTGACGCAGCTTGGGATCGTTTAACGACTCCTCCAATTGCTCCGGGCTATCGGGGGTGGTTTTAGTGACCATTACGTGCAACCTCCTGGAATGCTTCTCGGAATAGGTCGCTGTACTTCACAGCGTGGGCCTTTTCGTAGTTCATTAGGAAAGCGTCGAACTCTTGGCGAAGCAATGCGAATTCGTTAGCCAATGCCTTGCCTTCGAACTCAGGGTGATCGTGCTTGCCATCTTTGTCGTGGTTGTGGTCCCCATGGTCCTTGACGACCTGTGCCAAACGAGCAGTTGCGTCGATGGCCGTATCCCCGCCTGCCCGATCAAAAACCCAGGCATCCAACCCGTACACGGCCAGCACTGCCGGGTGAATCAATCCCTTGGCAACCGAAGATTGCAAAGCGTCCGGATTACTCGGAACTGTCACATGCGAAGTCTCTAGGAGCTTTTGACCGTTGAATTCCCAATTGGGGAACCAACCGTCACTATCTTTAAGTTCCTTGGCCTTGTCCATGTCTGGAATGAAGCCGACGCTGTAGGCCGCCACACCCTTGCTCGCCAACTTGTAGCCCCAGTCGGCCTCTTGGTTACCTTCCCCGACGTAGTACCTCGCCACGCCCTGAAGCTGTTTATTCTTCACCGACACGTCTTCCCACGCACCGATCTGGGACATGAGCGACCCGTAGTTGTGGGAAGATAGAAGGATCGGGTGTTGCATGAACTCGTCCAAGTCCCATCCGGCCTGGCGGATGACATCGCCGTCGCGGTCCCGCTTTTCCGTTGACATGACGGCATGGATGCGAGAAGCGTCAATCGCCTTTGTTTCAGCCTTAAAT
>Ga0208315_1001275_pt1 | contig 13265 bp, 13 predicted proteins | sample MalvireepMed_215_FD_184239 | JGI IMG/M metagenome (GOLD analysis project Ga0208315, IMG submission 184239) | Marine viral communities from the Global Malaspina Expedition - Malaspina viral metaG DeepMed_215 (SPAdes) (version 2) | ecosystem: Environmental > Aquatic > Marine > Oceanic | place... | reverse complement strand
CCACAGGCAGCCGAACAAATAAATATCAGGGTAATTTGTTAAGACGTCGTTTGTAGTATTAGCATCACTGAGTGCGGGTATTCTTGCCCAATACTGCATTTCTGTGGTATATGCAGCATCCGGTGTCAAATCGAACTCTAGCTGGCTGGTCACAGTAAACTGGCTAGGCCTCGTTACCGCATCTTTGACAACCATTTGTGAGGGCGTTTGGAATCTTAACTCCCATCGGTCACCATCATCAGAGGCCGGATAAGCCACCATTTTGCGCATCTCAATAAAATCGTCAGGCAAGGCTAAAAACCTATCGGATGTTGACATTGAGGCGGTTGATCTTGTTTGCATCTGCCGAATTCTTAGGCCGGTATGCTGGTTGGCGTACATTCTAGACTCTACGATAGAGATAATTGAGTCCAACTTATCAGCTATATCATTCCTACCAGCGTAAGAGACAACCTCGGCTTTCAAGTTGTCGAAGTTGTCTAATGGCATTAGTCATCTACCTTTTTTATCTTCTTGACTTCTTTTTTTGCTTTAACTGGCTGAACTTTTCTCATCCAAGCGGATGAAAATTGATCTTCACAGGTGATCTTCTTGCCGTTTTGTGATCGTTCGACCAGTGTAAAGGGGTCACCTTCACACCGGACGACACCATCGTAAACGCCTCTTTTGATTGCGATTACTTTCATCTATTAACCTACTGTATAGCCAGAAGCGTAATCGTTAGTTGCATCAACCATTGATAATGGAGTCATGAAGGCGCTAACCGTCATAGATGGCGATGTACCAGCTAAGGTGTAGCGAATACCAATGTATTGCTCACTCTCTGCCAAAGTGGTGGGTGGAATCGGAATAACGACTTTGAATCCAGCAACCAGAAGATCTGCATCCTGAGCTGGTGCTGTTGGCGTTCCCGACTCAAAGATACGACGTCCAACCAACTGGCGGCCAGTGGTTTGAGCCGCATCTGAAGAATACTCTACATCAATAGTGTAGTCTTCATCGCCTGAAGTCTGATCTGCTGCAACCTCAACACAGACAACGACAGCCATAGGCTCACCATTGCCCATTGAGCGGTCAACACTCAAATCAATTACGTTTGTACCTACTGCCGTAGCGGTAAGCGCTTGTGAATCTGAAAATAAAGATAATGCGTCTACGTACATGATAAGCCCCTTATACAATACGTGCTTCAGTGTTTAAGATTCGATCAACCTTACGCACTGGAATAGAGTGGAATTTGGTTTCATGGATCGTATCACCAAATTGGTTTTGCGCCTGCTCAATAGTCACCGCTTGTGTTGACTTATCTAGCGCCATTTGACGTAAGTGAGCTAATACTGTTCGGTTGCCATAGAAAGCGAAGTTTGCACCGGTAAGCTTAGGCATATGGCTAATAGCTAAATCCATCTGCTTAATAATTGCTGTTGATGCTGCAATCGCTTGTGTGCCGGTCAAGCCAGTTAAATCACTCACATCAATGTTACATACGCGAACGACATAGCGCCAATCTTTAACCATTAAACCATTCTTCCACTTATATTGATCCTTATAAGCTCGGAATGTATTGCCGTCGGAATCTTCAACATCATCTAGACCTAGGTCATTATGAGTCAAGCCCGCTTTCGAGCCTTTAGGGAATACACCGTATACAGTCTGGTCTGACCATCCAACCAAATAGATAGACGTATTGTCTGATCCAGTGCCGCCAGCGTCTAGAATGTTTTCGGCGTTAGTTGCCGACAGGTCATTATAGCGATTAGCTAGACCAACAAACTCTTCAGGGTTAGCAGCTGAGCCATAAATGGTAGTCTCTGCCATTTGCTGAGCCATAGCCTCCATGAAAGCCTTTGATTCAGACAATCGGAAAGCGCCCAGATTATCTTCCAAAGATGCCACATCTTCATCGACATGTGAACGAGCTTCGAGAATGGCCGCTGTCTCAGTGACTTGAGCAGTGGTACTCTTCGAGGTTGGAACACCGTTATTTGTTAAACGATAATAGGTAGTCGGTAAGCCAGTGCGAATAGTCGCCTGATCGCCTGTCGGAAGGTTACCTTCCTTAAATACCATATCATCTAAAATTTCGTTAGATTGTTCCAACAATTCGGCAATCTTTGGAGTTTTGCCTTTTGGATCAATTCGTTTTGCCCAATCGCTTAGCGTTAGACGGCTTGTGCCTATTGTAGCCATGTTATCACCTGTTATTTATAACCATAAAAAAGTTCTGCTTCACTCACTGTTTCAGCTTGCTTAGCAGGTTTAGTTGTTTTGGTCGTCTTGTGTGGCTTGGCGACCGATTTAGCCTTGTTTGCGCTAGCTTGAAGCTCATCGAACTTCTTCGCCTTAGACATCGTTATCCAGAACCTGTTGTCGACAATATGCGGGATTTCTTCACGTGATATGCCTTGGGTTTCAGCATAATCGTATATTAAGTTAAGCTCTTTTGTAGCCTCTTGTGGATCTGTCCAGCCCATACCCTGCATTAGCTTTTGAGCTTCATCTGTAGCCCTTTGTTGCTTAAGCTGGGTTTGCGCCTGTTGATCCGCTAGCTTGGCTGCTTTTAGCTCATCTTGAGCATCAGCTTTGGCCTTGCTTAACTTTACATACTCGACATGATCGATCTCGCCAGTCTCTAACTGTTCCTCTAAAGATGTTGCGCTTTGCTGATTGTTTAAAAGGTCATCAAGTGTCTTAATTCGCTCCTGGTATTCACTCTGCTGAGAACGTAGAGAGTCTAACTCTTTATTCTTCGCCTCACTGAAAACACCTTTTCGCTCATTCGCCAGCTCTTCTAGAGTCGACTCGACTTTTTGGTTACCTTGAAACTTATTGATTAGCGTTTCGATATTCGCCTTAACTCTTTGACCATTAGCCTTAAACTCATAGAGTCCGGACTCCTCGTCAAAATTGTATTTGGCAAAATCATTCGGCTGATCAAAAACCAGCTCCTCACCTTCTGATTCTTCCTCTGCTTCGGGTTGCCCTTCGGGTTCCTCCGCTGATTCAGTTTCTTCCGCTTCGGTTGTGAACTCCTGTTCTGTTTCGGCTTCGTCGGTTGGCGCTTCTGGCTCCGCTGATCCGTAAAATAATTCCTCTGCCGGTACTTCTTCAGATCCAATCTCTTGGCTGTCTGTCATGTATCACCTATATATCATAGTTGGTTAAAAAAATCTATCGTCTTCTCATTTTGGCGAGCTTGTCACGCTCAGCTATAGCCTTAACTCTCTTTTCTGACGTTGTAATCATTTGGCTCAACTTAACTTCCAGCTCATCAAGTAAAACCATTTTTATGTGTAGCTTTTCCCGCTCTTTTCGACCAGTAAAGAAGTTTGTACCACGACTCCACTGGTTTACAATATCAGCCTTTAAAGCAATAAACGCTTCTTTATATGCCGCATTATTCAAGACGCTTTTAGCATTTAAACCCTTCTCGATATCATCCATCAAACCAGCCCTCCTGGTACGTCGGTATTATTCTCTAGCTCTAATTCGGTGAGTTTAACCGTCATATCTTCTCCGTGATGCGCATCCGACTGAGCCAGCTTCCTACGGTCAATCTCGTAATCATTAGCTACTTGAGTCGCCTTAATGGTGTCTCCACGCAAAGTTTGATCCGCCTTGAGTTGAGCTTTCAATACTTCAGTCTCTTGCTTGACCCGCTCCGCTTCAGCTAGTGGATTCTGATTTGATATTTGGACCTTCATATCTTGAATGATACGCTTGAGCATTTCATTTTCAGCCTGGACAAGCTGATTGGGTTGCGCTGGGTCATTAAAGAACCTTTGTGCGCCTTTGATATTCGATACCCGAAGAATCTCTCTGATAGTGTTATACACCTTCCCGCTATCCGCTAGCCCTGAGCCTTTTTCAATCTCCCCCTGCTGAAGCCCTAATATACCGCTTAGTGCCTGCAATGTTTGCTGTTCATCGTCGCTACCAATCATTGACACGACATTATGCTCGAATCTCCAAGAGGATGGATTTATATTAAGCTCAGATCCTAAAATATACACCTCTTGCTCGGTATCCTGGTAGTGTCTAGCGAACCACGCCAACCCCTCATATAAAGGTTTGTAAATCAACTCGACTAGGTTTCTAGCTACTAGCCCAATCTTTGCGGTCGCCGCCTTCTCTAACCCTTCGAATCTTGTAGCGGTCTCTTTGTGCAACTGGTCGCTTGATAGTGCCTGATTGCTTACAATTGAGCCTACTGACTTGGCGTGTTGCGCATCTGCATATTGAATAACTTGTAAAGTCCTATCTCCTGTGTATGGGACTGGATCCGGCATAACTTGGCCGACTGGCGAGCCTTTAACGCGAATATTACCATTGACATCAGCATCATTAAGATCATCTTCGTTTACCACCTCATCATTGTAATAAACTCGGTTTAGTCCGACCTCGTAAATATTATTGGCCATATGGCGTTGTAATACTGAGGTAAATCGCTGTTTACTAATTGTTCTCTTGGCTCTCGACTGACCAACTAGCGAGCCAGGCATATTTATCGCTGACCCAGCTGCATAAGGGATGATATCAAAGGGTTCATCCATCAATAAAACATCAGCCGAATCTGATTTAATAACGTGACGTATAACAATTAAGCTTTCATCTTCTTCGTCTGGTACCCGAACATAAACATCGTAGCCCGTAACATACTGGCTGGCCCATGGGGTATCGTTAGATTGATTCTTTAGCCCCCCTTGCTCCTGAAACCTGTCCTCTTTGATCCAGTCATTCTCTTGAGCTTGAGATGTAGGCATCTTACTAACCTTATCCCTATCTATGCCCATAGCTACCAAGTCACCACGACGCAAACGGAATCGCTTGCCGACGATGTCGGCCTCATCTAGCGTCTGGGTGTTAGCTGTGGCAATAAAGTCTTCCCAGTCGATATTCTCAATAAAGAATTCTTTACGCTCAGTCTTAATGCTTGCTTCGAAGTCAAATGTTTGTCCAAACTCATTAGTCTTGCCGGTTTCGATCTCAGATGTAATCGATACTTTCTTACTATCACCTTCAGCCTGCTCAACGTTATTAATAATAACCTGCAGCTCTTCCCGTGATATGCCAAGATATCTCTTAGACTCTACCCTCTTACAGTCCTTTACTCCAAACTCTACGGCTGCAACATCTTGTAGGTCGAAAGTCTTAATTAAATCCATTTGCTTTTTGTACGACCCTGGAATATTGGCTAATAACCAAGGGACGTACTTATTCATTTGCTCGGATTCTTTTAGAGCTTCAGCACCACCATTAATCGGCTCAAAGGTTACTGGCGGCTCAGCCCCTAATATTACTCTGGCTAAGCTTGACTCATCAGCATCTACTAAATCACTAGTATCATTTGATACCAGTGTGCTGCGACCCTCTTCCTCATCACCAAACAGCTCAGAATTGTAATAGTCGAGGTATTCTTTATTATCTGTACGGTAGCTATCATCCTTACCGATGCTTTGTGCTACGCGCTGATTAATTAATCGGCACAATTCATTTTCATTCATGCGATAGACCTTCTTTTATGTTTGCGCGGTTTCCACACTATATCTGGTTTATACCCCTGAGCAAATTGTCGGAACGCATCTGCGCCCTCGGAATGCTCATCATGCACTGGTGTATCTGTAAACTTCTGGAGCGTCTTATTATAAGTCTTTCGATACCTATCTAAGTGATTGATACCTAGCTTGCAATTGGTTTCATCAAACCAGCAATTTCCAAGCATATCTCTAGTTTGCTGTATGCCATGGGATATATCTGCCACTCTTGGCACAACTTCGATATTCTTTAACCCTAAATTCTGAAGCTTTTGCTTGGGGCTAAGGTTTACTTTCTCACCTTGTCTAACATGGTTACCGTCGTGAGGTATATAATGAGTACCCCACACATAACCAAGCTTTTGCAGCTCAGATACATAATAAGCGTAAGGTTCGCCCCACGCCTCAATAAAGCCTATAAAGTTGTGGTTCTGACCTACCTGCTGATGTAACCATATGGCTGTACCATCACCCGCACCAATATCCCAGTATGTATTCACTGGGTAGCCCTGCTGATATGGTACGGTGGCTATTCTACCATCTTTCCTAGCCTTGGTCATTTGTACGGTATAGAAACAACCTTTTGTAGACTTCTGAAATGCCTCCTTTGGGGATGATGGGTATTCCTGCCACATTTTCTCCTCTTCCCCTGCAAATTCAGCGTCACGGGTTATACAGTACCAAGCCCTTTGATACACATCAATCTCACAATCCATCTCCACTTCTATCTTATCGAAATACTCGTTGTCTTTTTGAGTGACAATAACACTCTCGGCAGTAGAGTATGCAGGTTCTTTCCACCATGCATAGAAATGAAAACGATAATCTTTCCTATTTAGATCTTTGCCTTGCTTGTGCAGCTTTTCCGCCCTATCGCACATATTGTAAAATGAGCCATCACTACCCTCGGCTGTCGACTCAATGCACACAATACCATTTTGTGGCACGGCAGGTATTGACCCTGTTATAACCTCATCAGCCCTTTTGGGGAACTCTGCGCATATCTTACCAAACTCTGATACATGCAAGTAATGGATTGTACCTGAACGCATTGAAGTGCCAACACGTATAGAACTATTGTTATGTGTGAATAGTAGCTCACTTTGACTGTCCCTAGCTAAAGGCATTGCAGCCCTTAATTCAGCGGGCAGGTTGTCATACGCAAACTTAATCTTATCCCTAAAGATAGTCTTAGCTGCATCTTCATTCTGCGCAATAATACCAGCCCTCACATTAGGCCGGAATAGCGCACAATCTAGGAAATACAAGTCTATAGCCGTGGTAAAGCCTAACTGTCTAGCCTTAAGGATTATGTTTCTATAGTGTAGGTTTTCAAGGAAGTTGAGCTGCGAGTCATTAGGGATAAACGGCATGACAAGGCTATCACCCTCGTCATCGCCCTTAACCATGATCTTATACAGGACTCCAGACGTTAAACGCCACCATGGATCTGATAGCGCTTTCTCTAGATCACTTTGGTTCAATGGTATTACCTGAGACTTTTTCCAGTAGTAGAGTAATAGGGTTTTCTATATCCCCTGTTATCTCTGTACTCTTAAGATCTGGTAAGTATTTATTGATCAATTTCATCTTAGTATCTATCACTACCTTCAAACGAGAAAGCTTCTCATTTTCCATTAGCTCAGCACCTTGTATTTCGCCAAGTATATCAACTACATGCTGCAAATGACCCTGATTGGATAATTGCTCCCTCAAGGCCTCTTGTCTTATGCGTCTATTCTTGTGTTTTGCTGTTAGTTTATCGGCCATTATCACGCTCCCTGGTAATATTTATTAACTCATCTCGTAAGCTTTCAATATCTTTATTGTTTATATATGCCCTAGCTGGCTCGCCATCATAACCAATAGTATTGAATACAATATCATTATCGTATATTTCTATTGATAGCTCATCGCTTATCTTAGTTGTGCTCATATTAAGCCCCATGCATATGTAGTGTGGTTACGGGCTGCAATCCAGCAATAGCTTTTTTGATGTATTCGCGCTGTTTGCGCTTATTGGTATGCTTTGGAAGTGACCCGTGTGTAACGAGTTTGTGCTTGCGGGAATTCTTTGACTTTTTCATATTAGATCCTTTCGGCTGTCTAAGTTGTCTTAATATTATATCATGTTATTTTGGCTTTATCATCCTAGACATAGCGACTTCTGCTATTCTACCCATGTGAGGAGCTGCGAAATAGTACCCTAAAATCAGAATAACAGCTGGTTTCATCTCTCCAGCATTCGCGCTGATTATCTCAGCTGAAGTCTGTAACTTCTCGTTATCCACCCAAATGTGAGCAATTAACAACATCTCGGAAATTAGGTAATGCGTAACCCACACAAAGCAGCTGCCGAACGCTATAACCCTTCTCGATAGATTTTGCCCTTGCGTGTTCTTCATCCACTCTATGAGAACCTTTCTAGCCTCAGTAGTTGATGCTGCCTGATCCGCTGCTTTTTCTTCGTGCGAATACGAAAGCTCATCTAACCCTTCAGCCAATCCCTTCACCAATTCTTTTCCTGCGCCACTACTACCAAATAATCTACCCAGAAAGCTCATGACCACACCGTATTCTCGTCTGGTTGCTTTGACCATAAATCACTTGAATTTGATTGCTCAATCCATGTGATAGATGAGTTTGAAATCTCTATCCATGACGTACTATCATCGCTTTGCTGTGCCCATAACGAAATATTATCACTCGATACACCCCACACACTAATAGTATCGGCGTGTGCAAGCCATACAGGCATACTGTCGGGCTGTTTAACCCATGAGTCTACAGAATCACCTTGACCAACCCATAACGAGCCGTCATCAGCTTGTGAGAGCCATACAGATGCATCCTCAGTTTGAAATACCCAAAAATCATCACTATCAGGTTGCGGTGTCCAGATCGATAGCGACCCAGTAACACCCCACGAATTACCCCAGCTTAAACCCCAACTATCACCCCAAGCGCTAGACATTTATGGCGGCCCCCATGGATCGAGCTCCGTTCCTGTTCCGGTAATATCCGCCGAATCATTAACTGATTTCACATTAGCGTCTACTTTGTTTGCAACCGTAAATGTTAAGCTATCCGTTTTGGACTTTATAGCTGCCAATTCAGTACTATTGGAGTCTATCTCTTGTCTATTCTCTACCGCTGTCGGCACAGCATCAACACTAACTTGTGTGGCTCTTGCGTCAAGTATTAAATCTAGCCTGCCACCATTAGCCCAATCTGCCTGCAATTCGTTTGTATCTACAAGAACCAAATCAACATTTGAATCTACTGTGTCAACCTTGCCCTCTACAGTAGTTAGTGATGCTGCTGTAGCTGCCGCGTCGAGTGTCGCTCGATCACCAGAGGTAAAGCCACCACCCCCACCATCATAAGCATAAACAGGGTTACGCCAGTTTAACTCCACACCACAGCCACCACTTGTTGGGTCTCGAACTGGCCTAGCATCATCATCTCTAAACCATCTAGCCGAATCCGTCTGCTTTACAAACCCAGCTGTTTCGTCAAAAAATAAAGAGAATGTCGATGTATTATTCCTATAGTTAGCCTCATCAATTGCTGTAACGCCATTCCACGCCGTATACATCCCATCAGTGGTGGTTAACTCGTAACAGTAGTAAGCGAACGCCTCGGTCACTGCAAAATCGCTATTGGTGTCTAGATCTATTTCGTTATTTGAATAGTCGGGGCTGAATTTGTTTGTAACTGATGCGCTTGATCCATCCACAGCGTTTGTAGCATAAACGCTATTAGCCTCTGGGGACGCTACCACCGTGAACCCTGTAGCTGATACAACGCCGGTAGTTTCATACGTCTTGAAACTTGTACCACCATTGAGATCTGCAAACCTAATTCTAAAAGTATCCCCTGTGTCGAACTCCTCGCCATTAATATAACTATCAGAGTATCCTGTGCTCGCTGGGTCATCGTCATAATATAGTATTGCGTAACATGTCCAGGTAACCGTACCATCTGATGTGGTATTCCCTACGGTAGTGTCCCATGTTGGTTCGCTGCCACTACTAGTACCGGCAGTGGTAGCCACAAAATAAAGTCCTGCCGTCTGCTCACTACCAATACCTGTTGATCGTAAAACTTTATCACCCTGAGCATAAGCTGTTGTTGCCGCCCATGAGCTAGCGCTTGACGCCGTTTCATTGCAAATTTGCAATCTTGTCTGACCACCATCATCAGATAGTGATGTTATGGAAATATTCGATGTCACCGCTGGGGTGTAGTAAGTGCCATCATTTGACTGAAATCTTGAAAAATCTGGGTGATCTGCCGACGACCTTGAGACATAAAACCCGTGGAATGTGGTCGTAGTGTCCTGACCCTCAACCCGCCCGTATTGGCTCTCATAATTACCCCCAGACTCGATGACCATATCTGGATAGTTGAATGGGTCTTTACCTTGATATGTTGCGTCAAGAGATAAATTATAACTAATCTCCCTTAATATATCCTCGGCAGTGTTCACCCCGTTGTCGACTATCTCATAGTCATAAGATTTGCCGCCCACCGTGATCGGGCTTGCAGTATGATCGGTTATTGTTATTGATATCGCGGGGTCGCCAGTAGCTATACCTGTCGCAGCTGGCTCCATCGCGACAAGATAAAGCGTTGGCTCAATAGTGGTAATACCATAGGTATCTGGTATGTCTGCTCGCTCTTGATAGTATCCGTTTACCTGATATTTCAATACTAAGTGTGATCTATAGTCAAAATTGCCATGAGATACATCGCCGTATATTTTTATAATCTCATCAAATGGCCCTGTGGCTCTAGCGTCTGTCGTCCCACTGCCGTCTTGCTGTTGGTACTCGCCCTGAAATCCGGCTGCTGTGCCGATTGACTCAACACCGCACCATTCTGCTGTGTTGGTTGCAGAGGTATCTATATATCTAACACCCCCAGCTGTCATGTTTTCGATACTTGAATCTGCATCACCCTCAGCATCTTCAATTAAAAACATCGAGTTTGGGCCATTCATTTGAATATTGTATTGAGTATTCCTTAATGTGCTCTCACTTATAAAGCTATCGATAAGCAATGAGTGGACACCCCGAACACTCGGCCCGAATGTCGGCACTGTTAGCTCATTATTTGTTCTTGACCAGCTGGCATCTGTAGTGTATGTGAGGCCGTGACTACCATCATAAACGGGATCGCTAACTAAAGTTATAGAAACTGACTCTGTACCACTAAGAACCTTAGCTGTGAAGCGCTGAGGCAAAAAGCCTGCCTTTTGAATTGTGTAATCTACGGTCTCAGAACTATGCGTATAGACCAGAGAGCTACCAGATGAGGTTCCAGCGAGTTGCGTTTGTGTTGTTGTTGTGAATATCCGAATGTCGCACCCTGACTCACTAGCGTTAATAGTGAAATCAGTAGATGGCTGCGATATTGTTAAGGTACTGGAGTTCGCCCCTGACGCCTCATCCACATCTGCCGTGGCTGAACTAGTGCCGCCTGTGATTGAGTTATTGTCTGGTGGCGCTGTACCAGAAAGTAACTCGCAGTACATGGTGCCAGTAGTGCCATTATCCTGAAGCACTACTAGTGTAGCAGTTGCGCCATTACCAAAGGTGAGTGTCTCACCTTCGGAGAATGGCCCGCTAGCCTCATTATCGTAATTAAACCAAAGATCTATAGGCTGATTAGATACTCCAGAGGTCAATTCTACTGTGACAGCGTTTGAAGTAGATTCATTCCAAACATTAAGAGTCTGACCACCACTCACCGTTAAGCCTGTGAATGTATAAGTTCCAGCGCCACCAGATCCTACAGATAAATCTATGCCAGAGTTACCATTAAAATCACACGTTATTGCTGACTTATCCGCTGCCACTCCGGTATATCTCATTCCCTCAGATGTGCTTGCAGTGTTTCTTAGATTACCTCCAGTAAAAGTTGTATCAGCTGTTAGCTCAACTTTTTCACAATCATCAAAAATGCCCCCTGAACAGGTTGCATGAGTAAGGGTCACGTGGGTTTTACGATAGAATGATGAGTTTGTAAAAGTGCAAGTCCCGCTTGTACTCCCCGATACATTAATGAAATCTTGCCCACCATCAAAATCTGCTGCGGCAAATAAAGTTCCATTAAAAACAACGTCATCTGAAGCGCTTTGATTTACCTCCAAACCCCTATCAATACCAGTAAGCAACACTGCGGGCTGTGTCTCGTTGCCAGTACCCTCAAGCGGGTATGGGGTTATAGTTCCGCCGGCATCTCTAAAATACGTTAACGTTGAGCCATCCCCGATTTCATACGTTGACCTGGGTTCGTATATCTCACCAACACCACCATTAAAATTTCCAGCGGTATTTTGAAAAACGTTAGCCATCTGATAGCTTGAATTAAACGCTCTTGTTGATGAACTTAGAGTGTCAAAACCTGCAGGATTGCCTGAGTCGCCATCTATCTGAATTATTGGGTCAAAGACTATCATTGAACCCAAATTTAAATCTGGTGAAGAGCCGGTGGTACTGCTGTTCCTCATTATCAGCTCAAAGCCGTCAATGTTGGCCCAATCTAGCGTGCCTGACCCAGCATCTCTAGATCTATCTCGCTCAAGTGTGACCTGTGCTGGGCCTGTATTGCCCGCCGATCTGAAAGCCGCCCATCCACCATCTTCGAGATCATGCTCGGTATAGTCCCCACCCTGAATATGAAACTCAGACCAATTCGCGCTAGAATCAAAAAATACTATAGATACCCCACCATTCGCCAAGGTATCCAGAACTGCTGATGGGCCAGGAAAGGGCCATGATGCCTGGTAAAGCTGAAAGCCAACAAATCGATATGTACTCAAATCCCGCGTGGCAGTAAATACAACCCTACCACCATACGTTCCAAGTGAGCTGGGTGAGAACCTAAACGTGCTTGATGTACTATCTGATCCGTAGGTGCCTGATGTTGATGTAATGATAGTCGTTGCGATAGGTGTTATAGGAGCCTCATACCTGCCGGTAATCGAGCTACCCATAACATAAGTTCTATTCCATGTAACACTCGGCGCTGCCATTATTCGTCGCTCACTATGTCGCAGTAAAGCGATACGCTAAATGCTAAAAGATAAACAACAACCGAGATGTAATTTAAGCTTAAAAACATATGCATTACAATATAGTGCATCACGCTAACGGCTAGCGCACATAGATATAAAGGTATTTTATCTTTCTTATTTTCCCTGAATGCAATAAATGCGAATAATGCTGGAGTAAAAATCGAATACCACACTAAAACACTATTAAACCCATCGGCACCATGCCATATGTGCGTGATTGATAGAATAAATGAGAGAATGAAAATCATAAATACCCCAACTTTCTAAGGATTTCAGGAAGTGCCACCGCTGCGGCTATTATACCTAAATTTTTAATGCTTTTCACTATCGCACCGCCGTACTTCGCTGTTTTACTTGTCGCCTCATATGCGTCGGCCATTACCACTAGCGGTTCTAGATATGGTGATAATCTTGAGTGCAGTTCGTTGTATTTTTGGTGATCGTTGAAATTATTCTCGTGGAGGTCTATGCATATCCTTGATATTCTCTCCACTGCGTTTGCTATAGCTTTATGTGTGTCGGCCTCAATCTCCAACAAGTTGACAGACTTTAAAAGATTTTCTCTGTCTTCTTGAGTTTCCGCGTGAACCATTGCAGTTTGGAATTCTGCCGCAATAGATTCAAGCGATGAGATGAATCTATGAGCC
>Ga0208315_1001273_pt1 | contig 13276 bp, 19 predicted proteins | sample MalvireepMed_215_FD_184239 | JGI IMG/M metagenome (GOLD analysis project Ga0208315, IMG submission 184239) | Marine viral communities from the Global Malaspina Expedition - Malaspina viral metaG DeepMed_215 (SPAdes) (version 2) | ecosystem: Environmental > Aquatic > Marine > Oceanic | place... | reverse complement strand
TCTTGGACACGCACACCTGCTAGAAGTACCTGGGTGGCCTATGTAAAGACCACCCAATAGTCAATCAATCTGAACATCAAGATGTATGAACGAGTCAAATAAAGTGAACGGCAAGAAGTATGAACGAGTCAAAAGGTGGGAACAGCAGATCGCCAGAACGAGTCAAGGCTATGGAACAGCAAGCTACAAGAACGAGTCAAATAAGGGGAACAGCACAGCCCTTGAACGAGTCAAGATCCAGGAACAGCAAAAACATGGAACGAGTCAGGAGGTAGGAACAGCATCTGATTTGAACGAGTCAAGGCTATGGAACAGCAAAGCCCCAGAACGAGTCAATAATACGGAACAGCAGGCTGGAAGAACGAGTCAAAATCGGAGAACAGCAGATACGAAGAACGAGTCACGATCGGGGAACAGCAAAACCACGGAACGAGTCAAAGATATAGAACAGCATTTCTGGGGAACGAGTCAAGGGTTGAGAACTGCATTGACAATGAACGGAAATAAATTGACGTTAGGCGTGCGTTAATGTATAATGTTCGCCTATGGAAAGGGGGTGACAATGTCCAAGGACATCAAGATAGGGAGCGTCGAGCCGACTGCGGTATTCTCTGGTGTATGTGAACACTGTTCAACTAAGAACATCCATCAACTCTACAATGCCAGAGGAGCAGGACTCATAACAGGCTTTAACCCAGCCACTATCAGCAACTGGAGAAAAGATGGATTCCTACTGGGACACCAGCTGGCTGGCAATTTCCTGTATGAGGAGTGGCAGCTCAGGGATGCGCTTTATAACAAAGGGTATTCCAGAGAGCATGAACACACCACCGTGGAGCGACGCTAGATGGCAGACAAATGTACCCACCACTGGATCATCAGTACTACCAGAGGAAAGTCTTCGCCAGGTACGTGCAAGCATTGCTTAGAGATTAAGTGGTTCGACAATTACATAGATACGCATGACTGGCATGACAGGTACAATCCCAGTGGTGGGGTTGTCCCTAACCAAGAAATCCTACGCATCGCAAAGAAGCAACAAGATGGCAACTGTTAATACCGAGGGCGCACTCGCGTTGCTTACTGAGGTCATGAAGAACCAGAACCTAAGCTGGCTCCGTAGCCCGTGCGGGGTATTCTGGTTGAAGTTATCCAACCACAATGTAGAAGATATTGTTCGAGCCCGTATGAGACGCGAGAGCATGACAGTAGTTGGCTCTCCGTTCTTACCAAGTTGCCCAACGTGTGGCAACAGAAGCACAACTATATTAAGTGAGGGAGAAGATTATGGCTAATAGAGAACTTACCACTATACGAGGAGAAGTACTGAGTTGGAGAGCACCAAATGAAGGACGCCCTGGGGCATTTCGGATTGACTGGGACAACTCAACGGTTGAACTCACGGTATGGCCTGACAGGGCAACCGGTGATGTCCCTAACTCCATCAAGAGTATGAACCCAGACTCACTCGTTGGCGCTACCGTTCAGATCGCTGCTTCCTACAAGGGAGAATACTCAGGCATAGATCAGTATGTTCCGGTTGGCTCCAAGCCTATACGACTGGTAAGCCAGGCTACCCCAGAATCCAATGGCCGTGTCGCACGGAAGCTAGCCAGTCAGCCACCAGAGGGCGCGGCAGTAGGGAACGCAATCTCTACATCGAACGACGCGATACTACGGATGTGGAGTTTACTTGGACGACCACCAACAGATGAGGAACTTACGTCCCACATCACTCAGCTACATCTTGGTAAGGAACTGATCCTTGGGTTGCGAGTTGAACCGCAACAGGACACCACCCCTAGTGTAGAGGAAGTAGCAGAAGCAGGGGACGACGATCCAATATTCGTAGTATAGCGATAGGAGCGTGTAATGGGAATTCATATCAAATCCCAAGAAGATACCCGCGACAGGGGGAGTACGTGCGAACTATTGGACTATCCACACTCCGCAATCTGGTGTCCAGGATGCTACGGCTACCAACAACAGGAGCGCACACTGAAAGTGCAGGAAAATTTAGTTAGGCAAATGGAACGGCAGAATGAACTGGCTGAGATCGCGCTGATGCAGGGTCCTAACCAGAAGGGGACATCCTATACTCCATTCGTTCCAGCAAAACCACGACAAGTCTCTAAAGGGGGGATGCGTGTTGCTCCAAGAACCGAACAGTGAACTCTACTCGTACCAGATTACTGGGCGTGATGGTATATACACAATGTCGTGGGATGATCTCCACATAGATGCACACATTGACCGGATACGTGAATCCCATGACCACGAGGTAAGGGCAGAGGTACTGATAACCTCTGCCCGCCCAACCAGTTCTGGACACCTGCGACAGGGGCGCATAATCCTTACCTCTCCTACCTCTCGCAGGGCAATGTCAAAATCCCTAGAGGAACGGGATGCAGAGGTGGACTGGGACAAGATAATGGAACTACTCAGCAGTGCTGTACTGCAAGAGTTCAGAGCTGGAACTCCCGTGACCCAGCTATCAGAGGTGGACGTTGAGGCACAGGCTAAGTTCCTTATAAACCCCATAGTGCAACTCCATAACCCAACCCTCATCTATGGCCCAGGCAGTTCGGGGAAATCATGGTTCGCCCAGTACCTCGCAGTCCTTGCGGACTCTGGGTCTAAAGGTGGTGGGTTTGAAGTTGAACCGTCCAATGTTTTGTACCTGGACTGGGAGACAAGCAAGCAGGAACTAGGGACTAGGATCACCATGATTCGCCGTGGACTGGGGATTGATGGGGGTTCGGGCATCTGGTACAAGCCAATGCACAGCGGACTGGCAAGTGACATAGAGGAAATCCGAAAGGTAGTAGTGGATAAGGAAATCTCTTTCATTATCATAGACTCTATCGGCTCTGCCTGTATGGGAGAACCGGAATCAGCAGACGTAGTCTTACGAACATTCGGTGCGCTCAGGTCACTGGGCGTAACCTCTCTCTGTATTGACCACACCAACAAGGAAGGCCACCTGTTCGGGTCAGTTTATAAGTTCAACGCCTCTCGCCAAGTTTTTGAAATCAAGAAAAACCAGCAGTCCGACGATGATAAAATTATCGTTGGGTTGTTCCACCGAAAAGCAAACAACTCGAAACTCATACGAGATATAGGGTTGGAACTACAGTTCACCGCAGAGGGGAGTACTATCCTGACCCGACGTGACATTCGGGACACTCCACTCGCAGACCAGATGGGAGTCAGGGACAGGATTCTCACGTTGCTACGCAAGGGGTCTAAGACTCCGGCTGAGATAGCAGAGGAACTAGACAAGGGCGAGGCTCATGTACGCAACGTCCTTTCTGTAGGAGCCCATGCCAGCCCCCCTCTCTTCCGCTTGTTAAAAGATCCTGCTGGAAAATCCAGGTACGCTCTTGCTACTGACCCCCGCTATGATGAGGAACTCGATAAGACACAGGAAATAGAACCCGTGCGTATACAGGAACAGCAGGATGAAGGAGACATATCTTGGCGGATCGAATAGATTTGAAACAATTTGAAAAGGGACTCGTAACACTGGAGTCCTTAGTGTTTGCGGATATGCGTATCGTGAGGAACGGAAGTGCGCTAGAGGTTAAGCCACCCAAGTCAGGAATATACAACAAGGCCAACGTGCGGCTACTCTTAAAGGTTCTTCAGAGCAACAGGGAAGATACTAAGCCGATCACCTCAGACCCAGAAGGACTGCGAGAAGCCCTCTCACAGTCCCAACAGCGCATGACAGATATCTATAAGTGGTTATGCGACCAGTTTGAGTTCTTCACACGCATAGAAAGGATATACAGGATGCTGTATCCCGAAGACATGGTGTGTGTACGCGGGGAAGAGGGATGCCAGGAAGAGCACGTAATAACCTGCTACGCCTGTGTGAAACCAATACGAGATGCGAAAGGATTGTCATGAGAAAGTTTTATTTCAGCGACCCAGTTCGCGTTGTCGGGAGTAGGTGGATCAACCACCAAGGACACCTCGGGAATATAACTGAGACAAAGATAGTTATCGGACCAAAGGACGCAAGGAGAACCACATACAGTATCGACTGTTCCTGTGGGAAGTCCCTTAATATGCCGGCACATCAACTGGAACCTGCTTCGTATACCGAAACCGGCACGCTGAGGGAAAAGAGGTTACGTCACCTGTTCCTGACTGTTGGTATCCCATGTCCTGAGCTAAATTATGCACTGGAGTCAAAAGCCAATACCATTCTGAAGGTACTCAATAAGCAGTACAGGGAGATCATTGAACGGCGTTTCGGTATAATCCCAGGGCCACAGTCATACCAGGGAATCGCAGACCTGATGAACATCTCGAAGCAACGTGTTCACTACGTGGCAGGGCAAGCCATCCAGAGAATGCAGCGAGAATTCGTTGAGGCTTGAACTCCTGCACCTGCCAGATTCTAAGCTGAGTCCGAATAAGCGACTCCACTATATGAGCCTTCATCAGGCCAAGAAAGCCGCAAAGGAAGAGGCGTTTGTCCTTGTACTTGAGAGCGGTAGACCTGATGTCCCGTACGATAAGGCACACATCACCATCACATGGGTGGCTAAGGACAAGAGAAGGCGTGACGTAGACAACCTGTTCGCTTCCATGAAGCCCTACATAGACGGGCTAGTAGACTCAGGCTTACTGACTGATGACGACGCAATGCACGTCAGCTATACACTCAGGTATGAACGAGGAACTAAGGACAACACGATCATAAATGTGGAGGAAGTAGGATAATGGACATCAAGGAACTAGTGAAAGCACCAGACGCGTTCCGTGTTGGAGTAAAGGCGAGGGTATTCAACTGGAGCCTTGACCGTGCTATCAAGGCCAAGGGCTGGAAACGCCCAGAGGCGGCAAAGGCTTGCGGGGTATCGTTGCAAACTCTCTTCCATTGGCTGGCCTTTAAGTCTTACCCACGGGAAAACAAGCGGATGGATGTCTCTATCGTGCTGGGTGTACCAGAGGAGACTATATTCCCAGAGGAGATCGCGGGGTTTCGTGTCACAAAGCAGCCAGAGGCGGTGTCGTTTGGGAGGGAGGAGGCTGTGGCCCTTGGTCTATGCGCCCCAGAGGCAGACCCAGAGCAGATTGCGATACAGGAGTCGTTACAGGAATCGTTACAAGGGGCTATGCAGGGGTTAAGGGAGCGTGAGAAGCTAGTCCTGAAGCTGCGCTATGGCCTTGAGGAGGAAGAGCCACGGTCGCTACGGGATGTCGGTGTTATTTTAGGGGTAACCACAGAGCGCATACGCCAGATAGAGGCCCGTGCCCTCAGTAAGCTGCGGCACCCAAGTCGCAGCATCCCGTTGCGTACCTATGTGGGGCGAGAGGAGATATGGTAATGGTCAACCTTGGCCTGCCAGGGTATACCAAGGACAACACAATCATAGAAGTGGAGGAATTAGGATAATGAATGACAATAGTAGAAGTGGATTAGTGGGTTTCCCTGATAGACCAGCAACCCAAGAATACCTCGAGGTGAACCTGATGGAGCCACTCCTTCTTTGCCCGATATGTTTGGAGCAATTTCCTGATGGACGAGGTTCATGGTTGCACCAGACTGCGGTAGAGGCGTTCTTTAGAGACGAAGACCATGAAAAGGGTGTCCACGGGTATATTGCTGACACAAACTCACTGTTTGAACAGGACGGAAACTGCGGGGGTAATTCACGGAACCCCAGTTCTAGGCGAGACGGACTGATTGTATCTTTTGAGTGCGAGTGGCATCCCCAATATGTACTTGAGTTGCATATTGCCCAACACAAAGGGCAAACCTTGATGAACTGGATTGCTAAGAAGTACCGCTGGGTGACCGATGCCTAAACGATTCCCCGAACGGGTCAACTACCGCATAAAACAAATAGCGATTGATCTCAGAGCAGAGAGGGGTTCTCTTAGGTATCCCAACGCCGCAGAGATACGTCGTGAACTACGTGAGAGAGATTGGTCTAGCGAGGATATCCCTAGTGAGAGACATGTGCGAAAAGTACTGAGCGAACTAGACCCCGTTTGGATCAGTCCCATTGATAGCCCTTGGAGTCTTGGCGTGTCGGATGACCACGGAATACCGAGTGACGCTACCGGAGTTCTCATGGAAGTGTGGCGGTGGTCTATCACCCGCGAAGCCCCAGAACCTATCTCCATTCGTACGGCTCGTTGGGTGGCTAAACTGCGGTGGGTTGAGGGGGCAGGGGGAACCGATCAAGGTGGGGTTGCCGATCTCGAAAGGCTTTATCATATTGCTTCCCTGTACAGCGGGCGAGAACGCCAAGTTGAGCTCATCAAGAATAAGACCGAGAAGGATAAGAAGGGTATACGCAGCGGGGTATTGGATGCACACGTGATGCTTGGGGCTAATGCGAATTTAGCCGTCAATCTTGGCATTCTTGAAGACGATAACGACATTGCCTACGATGAAGCATTCTCCATGGTTGCACAGAACTATCTATGGAATAAATAAGGAGATAGGATAATGGCAAGAGCGCGACATCCCATTAAGAAAAAACTCCTTGCCCTTGGGTACAGAACGGAACCCGGAGACATCAGTCAGGTCATCGAATGGTTAAGGGGCGGCAAAACGCACAATTGGATTCATTCGACCCAAAAGTTTCTGAACCAAAGGACAGTGGCCCGGATCGCCAAAGATTACGCTGCAGGGTCACTGGCTTTCGTAGAGGGTTATAACGTAGCTTTTAGGAGTCACAACATGGAAGACAAGCATGATAGGAAAGCTAGGATCATACAAATCATCCCAGCAAGCGGTTGGTATGTAGTAAATGGGAATAAAATCCGTGAACGCGTGGGTAATTGCCCCCTTGTTTCTCCTGTTATGTTTTGGGCATTGCGAGATAACGGAGAAATGGAGTGCCACACTGCACGCTATGGCTTGAGTATCTCAGATATACCACCAGAAAATTATCTATATGATCCACTTGGTGAGAAAGTAATGTTTGACCAAGGGAGTGCCAGTAAGTTGGAGCTGAGGCTAAAGTTGCTAGGATAATGGCATAAGAAAGACCCCCTTAGTTGTCCCATCGCTTCAACTAAGGGGGCTGCATAGAGGAGCCTTATGGTGGAGAATGTGAGCGCGTACATTCCCCTAATAAGACTCCTCTATTTTATTCCTGATCCAAGGATATGTCTATAGGACTAGCCAGATTTTTTGGGAGCTCGTGGACCTTTCAATATTCCTAACTTAGACCCAAACCTAGCCCACTCCCCCACTGTCACTTGGGAGCCACCAGCCGAATCATTAGACAGCATCTTTATCCCAAACTGGATGGCTGCCCTGCGTTCCTCGGGGGTGTCCAGTGAAGCAATGATCCGTTGCCCCAGCACGATAAGCTGCCTCTTGTCCTCCGGTATAAACTTCAAGATCCATTCCATGATTGTCCTCCTGTTCCTTTTCCTATACCACAGCCATTGTAACTATGGTTACGATGGACATAACCAACGTGGCTGTCCACCCTACGCCTATGAGTAGTCCCCATAATTTCTGGGTACTCGGGTGATTCTGTAGATGATTATCCACCTTGGTACGGTAGTAATTCGAGTCGTTGATATGCTGCTCAAGCATGGCTTTCACCAGGCTCACGTCGTTCAGTAGCTTACGTGTAGATTGATCGTCCATATTACTGTATCGCGGCTAATGCCATCTCTGCTTCAACATTTTCGATATTCGTGAATGATTTGTATATCACAGACGTAGCTACGGTGAACGCCTTGGTAGCTAAATCTTCATCGCCTCCAATCTCATTGAAGGAAATATCCATCGTACCGGCTTTCACCCTGTCTATAGCACAGTTACCCCTGTTGTACAGGTTACTCAGTTGGAGGACATCAACCTTGCCGTTAACCCCTGACGATGCAGCTGTGATTTTAAGTTGGTCGTAGTAACCGCCGGACGTCAGCATATCGTCAGCACGGTTACCGCCCCCAATGCCTCTATCTCTAGGCGTTCCTGCAACGGCTGAGATTGATTGGCCGTCACTGGTATTGGAACGGATTATCAAGTTGTGTACTTCAGAGTTCGTGATAGTCAGCGTAGCGCATCGCCACCGATCCACAATAAGTGTACCGACCTCAAGGTACGTTTCTGTGAAAGCAGGGTCAACAACAGCAGGCAACCCGCCTACGATAACTACCTTCGTTTCCCCTGTTGGGAGTGCTGAGTCTGTGTACGCTGTACCTAGAGTGATATCCTCGATAGTTATATTTCCCACGCTAGTAGATCCTAAGTCTAAGCGAAGCGTGTTGAAATTTTCTTCGTAGAAAACCGGAGCATCCAGCGGTGCTGTGTAGACACCAGAATCCCCTCTGGCGAATGATCGTTCCGCAAACACAGTTTCATTAACCACAACTCCACCGCCGACGGCTGTGCCTGCAAAAAGAAATGTAGCGGCCATTTGCGGTGTGAATCCTAGCTGGAGTAGCAATTTATAGGGCGACCGTGCGATAGTAAACAGTGTGGCCCACCGTTTACTTTCAGCGTTTAAGTACTCGATCTTGTCTAGTAGCCAGTCCCGTCCTGCCTTCACTGAGCGGTACGCACTGGCCGGAGACCTGAGCGTGGCACGGAATCCCGCAACCACTTTTCTCCACGCCCTGCCAGGGAGAGCTCCGACCCACCTGGCTGACGCAACCACCCCCGAGGCCACCCACCGAAACGGCATGGCGACACAGTGCGTGATCGCACGTCTCTTTTTCGCTACCCCAAAGCTGAACCCTATCCTCAGTCTCATTTCAATGCCCTCTAGAATCCACGAGAAACGATTCTAAGATCATTGGTGGTACTACACCACTCAAAATAAATGAGAGGGGGTTTCTCGTGACCCCGTTATTCGGCTTCCATCAATTTCATGCCCAGGGCTATGATCCCACCCGTGCATCCGGTGGCAATTTCATTGTAGCCCTGCCATATTCCTATTCCTGACAAAATCCCCAGCACTATAATCGCCAGGAATATTTGTGGCCTCAGTTTCCCAATCACTATACTGTACCCCACGCGCTGCCGTTATACGTGTATGCACCGCCAGACCAGAAACTCCCCGACTCTACGTTGCCACTGTGATCCACCTTGGCAAGCCGTGCCTTTACAGACGTACCTCTTAGGACCCTGCTGTCGTCTGAACCACTCCCCGTGGTGACGTTTGCATGGAGCGTGAGTGTACTAGAGGGGTAATCCCCAATCACGAATGGGCCGGGCGGGCCTTCTACCGTTGTCATAGTTCCGCTCATGTTGACGTTTGTAGAATCCGGTATCAAATAGAGCGACACATTGTCAGCCCTGCGTACTAAGGTTTGCATATCCATACCCCCATATATCGTTATGAGAAAATTCTGTCATTAGTCACCAGTAGCTTGGTCGCTGCCGTTGCAACTCCTGCGTACCAGAGGTACTGCGACCCGAATGGTTTTGTCGTTGTCAGCACCCCATCGTCAGATATGTAGTAATGCTGTCCAGCGGTGAGGCTAGATTGGTTCTCGTTCAACCCGCCCTTTACAGTGACGGTTGCGGTTTGTCCATCAGTTTTTGCACTCGTATTAAAGCCAATAAATGCGGTCATGTTGCTTTTAGTGTACGCCAACGCAGCGGTAGAACCGTGGAACGTGGAAACGATATCTCTCCCCCAGTCATAATCACTGGATGCTGCATGAATCGCCGACCAAGCCTCTGTATGTGTCCAGTAGTGCATCACATTATTCGTTGTATCATATGCGAGTCGAGCGAAGCCATTTCCGTGTCTAGACCACGGTGTTTCTGATTGCCAAACAGCACCAGTTAACGGCGCTCTGCTGCTTGCGGTTATGACCCGATCCCCGGTTCCTCCAAGTGTCAGGTAGTACAGGTGGTCGAAATCCCCTTGGCCTCCACGCCCATCGTCACCTGACTCGGGGTCAGGCGAGCCTTGCGTGGTACTATTAGCCACCAAAACATGAACGTCACGGTCTGGGTCATATAAAATGGCCTTCCAATCCCCCCGACTATCATTTGTATATCCAAGAGTTCCGTTGCCTAATACATGGTCAGTTGCTATATTCACAGGGGTTCCTGCGGTACACGTAGTTCCTGATACGCTTACCGCAACCGCCCTGAGCACCCAATCACTATCTCCGTCCTGCCAATCCCCTACCAACACGAAGTTGTCGTTGCTACTATCAAAGCTCACTGATCTTCCTGCGTAATAGGCGTAGCCTACATTCACCAGCTGGTTTGCTCCCCAAGGTTCTATTACAGTGCCGAATGTAAAGTTACTAGAGTCGTGGGTGAACGCAACGCACTTAGAATACATTGAATCAGCATTGTCTTGAAACGAGCACAACCCTTTGGCGTTCTCGGTATCCCATGCTATGGCATGGCTTCTTAGGGCGTTGTTCCCATTGAAATTCTCTGGCGTTGTATTCGCCATCGTGTTAGTACTACCGCCAGTGACTGTCCCGATTGTTGCCTTCCCGTAATCTGAATCATCGTCGTCCTTGTAGAAAACCAAGACCTTGTTGGCACTATTATCGAATACCATCCCAATAAGTAGCGTAGCACCCGCTTCAAATTCTTGCGCTGTGCCGGGGCCATACTCGCCACCGCCATCTGCGGTTACGACCGTGTTCCCTGTCGCGCTTATTTGGTACACGAGCGTCTTGCCTTTATTAGAGTCGCCCCCGTCACGATAGCCTATGACCAACCTGTCCACGTTCTCATCCCAGACAGCATCCAGCCCAAAATTCGCACTAGCAGAGTTGATAATCACGGGAGTTCCCCAGGTAAACGCTTTAGTCGTGGTGCTGTAGGTTCCAATAGTCACGTAGGGGTAGTTGCTGAGGTCGCCCCAATATCCAACAGCAGCAACTTTCCCAGTGCTGCCACAGTAGACTAGAGACCCTTCTGTCGCATCGTCGTCGTATGACGTATAGTCGGTCGTAGCCACTGGGAACCCAGCTAGGTATTGTGACCCATGCCCTGTTATTGCAATCACCTTCCCGGCAGAAGTCAGCGCCACTGCTGCTCCGGCAGCTACAGACCCGTCTGCAACAAGGTCGATTGTGCCACCACCGCCAGCAGCATCCTCCCACGCCGGGGCAGTTCCTGCCCCTGTGCTTGTGAGGACTTGACCGTCTGTCCCGTAGTTTGCTCCGCCGACTCCCAATTCGCCTTGGCTCGTTATTCTGAACTTCTCCGTAGCTGCTTCGCTATCCCCTGTGTAGAAAATTAAGTCAGTGCTATTTACTGAGCTTGAGAAAGTGGCTTGAGCAACCGCTGCGATTGAAGCTGCTACCAATTGAGAGTCACCAGTTCCTGCTTCATGTGGGGCTTGGAATTCTATCTTACCTATTACGTCATTGGCGTTGATGTCTGTAAGAGATGTGGCTAGGAGTAGCTTACCTGTACTTGTCGTGGCATCGGCTGAAGCACCCATGATTCGGAGTTGATCCGCCGATTCATCCCACTCCAGGTATGCACCAGCAGACGCTCCAAAGAATTTAACGTCATGCCCTGTGTCATCCTCCCCCACTGTAAGCGTCCCTGTAACTTGCAAGGCACTTCCATTAAACGTGAGGTTGGCTTCACCGTTCAAAGCAGTTGAGGAGCTGAAGGTTGATATACGGTTGTCAGACCCATTAGCCACAGCAGTTACTGCCGCAGCAGAAACAGCAGCCCATGCTGCATCCGTACCGTCTGAAGTAAGGACGTAATTTGCACTGCCTACAGCAAGTGCCGCAGGGTCACCGCTGGCATCTCCGTAGATGATTGAACCCCGTGTAAGCCCTGCCATCTTCGCCAGGGTAACCTGGTTGTCTGCTATGTGTGCGGTGTCTATAGACCCATCAGTATAGTGTTCACTGTCTATGGCATCGTCTGCTATCTTGGCTCCCGTGACTGCATCAGCGGCAAGATGTGCAGTATCAATCGAACCATCTGTGTAATGCTCAGAATCAATCGCATCATCAGCGATCTTAGCCCCAGTGATGGCATCTGCTGCTATGTACCCAGAAGCGATTGCAGTACCATTCCAAGTACCCGCAGCGATAGTTCCTGAGTCAGCTATACCTGCTGAGAACGTGGTGGCTTTGGCTACTGTGATAGCCTCAGAACTATTGGTCGTGACAAATGTTATATAAGCATTGTTTGCTTCTTCTATAATCAGTGCGCTGGCCTGGTTGTCTGGTATCTTGATAGAGTTCTCACCAGCATTGGTGAACTGTAACGCACCATCAGCACCACCTGAGAGTGTCAGGTCCCCAGATATATCTGCTGTCCCATCTATGTCTAGGTTGGCTGCTAACTGAAGCCCAGTTGAGTCAGTTATAACCCCGTCGGTTATTACCGTGTCTCCTAGTGTGAAGTCAGTGGTGGCATCCACTGTACCTGCGAATGTCACGTTAGCCCCACTGAACGTAGCAGCTGTCGTGGTTCCTGATTTGAGGATCAAATTACCTGAGTTGTTTGTAGCAGAGCCAAAGGTCGTGCCACCATCCTTGAAGAATATATCCCCACCATCTGCATCAAGGGTAAGATCCCCAGACACATCTAACGTCATAGTGGTTCCAGCGGATTCTGTAGAGTTGATGGTGAACACATCGGTGAGCGTTCCGTCTACCAAGACGCTAAACCGTATCTGCCCATCCTCCTGTGTAGTTGTCACATCGGTGGCATCTACCGTCATTCGAGCAAACTCATCAATGTTCCCAGCAGAATCAGCCATCTTGAAGGAGAGATATATCTCATCCCCATCTGCACGAGTGCTGTTTGCACCGCTAAATACAGCCACCTGGTTCGATGCGCTGTTAGTAAGGTTGGTAAATGTCGCAGCTGGGGTTCCCGCAGCAGAGTTGTTCCGAACATCAATTTCCTTGAGGGAGATCTGGTCATCCCAGCGGATATATCTGACTGAGCTACCCGAGGTAATCTTTACGTCATAACGGTCCTGATCTGATTCCGTAAAATACCAGAGCCCATCACTATCTGTAGTAGTAGATGCCTCTTGCGTTGTAGTACCTGTTTCCAATAACGCTACAGTAGCCCCGTTTACAGCAGTTCCTGCGTCATTGAATAAATACCCTCTAAAGTTGACCGTCATGACCCGCCTCCTAATCTGGAATGATCGCGATAATTAAGAGCTTCTCGGCAATAATACACAGGGTCATGTAAGAGGTCATCATCATCAATGAAGATCAACGTGATGTTTTCCCCTGCCATACTTGCTCTTGCTAATACGTCTCTGGCCTTTGACTCCACCCCGCCAGGATACTTGGTGTAGTGATAGTACACCCCCTGGAC
>Ga0208315_1001270_pt1 | contig 13323 bp, 6 predicted proteins | sample MalvireepMed_215_FD_184239 | JGI IMG/M metagenome (GOLD analysis project Ga0208315, IMG submission 184239) | Marine viral communities from the Global Malaspina Expedition - Malaspina viral metaG DeepMed_215 (SPAdes) (version 2) | ecosystem: Environmental > Aquatic > Marine > Oceanic | place... | reverse complement strand
AGTACGACAGGCGCGTTCGTATCCACCGTAATGCCACCAAGAGCATGATGCCCTTCAGGACCAGGGCTCCCCACCCGTCACGGATACTACTTGACCCCACGGAGAAAGAGCCCCGCATCGCCGTGAAACACGCCTATAGGCGCTCCATAGACCTTGAGGAGATAACCAAATCCAGGCTCATAGGGGCCAGGGCCAGACGCGGCGAGGTAAAGAAGTGGGAGTGCGGCGAGAACCCCTTCGAACTCATCATGGTGGATGAGTTCTGGTCTGAGTGCTGGCACGCGATGATCGCAGACAGCGAGTTATTATTCGTTGAGAAGAACACCTGGGGCTTCATACCCTATAGCCACGCCTTCTCCGGCTACGGCCAGGAAGTGACGGCGTTAGAGGAAGTCGATCCGACGTATATGGCTGTCGGTGTCTTAGAACCCGTCATGCCGGTACTGAAAGCGCAGGCGCAGGCCGTATCGGGTAGACATAACGCGCTCATGGAAGCCACCTTCAACCCCACAGGCACGGTCATGGACTCAGCCGAACTCCAAGAGCAGATGGCCCGAGGCGATGTCATCGAGATGGGGAACCGGGGCGACGTTTGGAAGATGGACATGCCTAATTTGCCCAACTGGATGTTCCAGTCCGAGGAATGGCTGGATAGGGACATCGAGATGGGGACCTTCTCCCGCGCCCTACAAGGCGTGCGTGAGACTGGCGTTTCGACAGTTGGCCAACAAGCGATACTTACAACTGCTGCTGGTAGGAAATTCGTATCTCCGAGCAAACAACTGCAACATCTTGCAACACAATCCGCATCACATATCTTGCAGTGGGTGGACGTACTCGATCTAAGCCTGCGTATCAGGGGGCACGCCATAGACCCCAGCATGATCGAGAGTGATTATTCCATCCTGGTCAGCTTCGAGCTTGTCGATCCCGTGATGCAGTTACAGCACCGGGAGCTTGGACTGAGAGAGGTACAGCAAGGACTGAAGTCCAAGGAGACTTACTGGTCGGCAGATGCGAAGTTAGAAGATGCCACTGGTGAGCAGCGCAGGTTGCTAGAAGACCTTATCAGATCAGACCCCCGTGTTCAGGAGGTCATGGCAAAGGCCGTGGCGCGTGAGGCAGGCATCCTTAATATGCTGGAACAACAAGAAGAAGAACAGGCTAAACAACAGGCCCAGGCTGAAGCCCAGATGCCGGGTGCTGGAGGTGGTATGCCAGGGGAAGGCCCGATGCTTGGCCCTGATGGTATGCCGATACAACAGAGCATGGGCGCTATGGCCGGCATGGGTGGACAGGGCAGGCCCACCCGCAATCCACTAGCCCCGGGCTCCGTAAGCCCTAGTAGAGTAGGCCAGGAGTTGGCAAGATGAGCGTGAAGAACCAGTTCACTGAAGCGATGCTGAACGTGGCTAATGAGTTCAATGAATTATTCGATGCCGGGTCAGAGGCCGAGAAAGGGCCGAACCCACCTGTCAAATGGGGCGAGGAACGGGTGAGCAGCAAATCGGTCTGGCATAATGACTGGGCTAAGAAGACACAGTTCCAGCGCCAGATGGAGATAGACGAACAAGGCCCACAGGCGATACTGAACCACATGCCGGGCTACGCAGGAGGAAACGGAATTGCCTAGTCATTATATGGAAGGTGATCTGCAGTTAGGCACGGATGGGCGGTGGCGCGTATTCCATAAGATGATCGGCGCTGGTCACCAGGGCCAGTGGGTCTACTCCCCGGCGATGGATAAATGGCTCCGTGAAGATATCGGTGCCACGCGGGTAGAAGGCAGCGGCGGGAATATGGTGCTGTACGGGGGGTTTGGGCCAGACGATGAGATGGTCTTAAACCTACGTGAACCTGAGCATTTCCGTGCCTTCTCTAGCATGTACAATCAGGAGTTCCGCGATGACGGGGCCGAACTAGCAGAAAGGGCCGCAGAACAGGGTGCGCCAGTAGATCTCACGGACTTATGGGATGAGGTTTATAAGGGTATACCGTTCCCTGATCTCAACATGGTGAATACCCTAACAGGTAATCCTATCAAAGGCACCGTGGACATGGAGCAGTTCGGCAACATGATTGCCGCGCTGGAAGCCAGGGTCGGGGACCTCTCCAAGTACGGGCTCGATAAGGATGCGGATTACCAGGTCATCCCGCTAGGCGACCAATACGACTCCGATATAGTCCTATCTGGTGGCAAGGTCACCAAGATAGATAAGACCAAGGCCGCCAAGCCAACATATACACCAGGCATAGCCACTGGCATCGACCTTCCTGGCTATGACGTACTTCAACAACGAACAGGTGCACTCGATCCTGTCAAAGAACGCGTAGATCCTGGCTACATCATCGACCCGAAGACGATGCAGCCCTATTTCCAGCAACCAGACGGGAGCTTGCAGGCCGCACCCACGCCTTCCGTAGATGACCAGATATCCATGCATCTTGTCGAAGGCAACATGGAGGCCGCTGTCACCAAGGCCAACTTCCGTGACCGGCCCACGAGTCTTGAATACTTCAATGCTGCGATGGACTGGGCACGCACTCCCGCAGATATCTTCACCATCTCCGCCCTGGTTCGTGGCATCTTTGAACCAACCCCTGGCCCGATGGGCCAACTGCGCCGTGTCGGTGCGCCACCTGCATGGGCCGCACAGGCGTGGGTCGGATTGCAGAACTCTATGGGCATCCCCGCAGAGAGCATGACATCTACGCCAGGTGCTGAGCCAGGGACCGTCAATGAGATGGCGGTGGCATCTTCAAGCGCCCTTGTGCCCAATAACTTCGTATCAGCCAACTCGGCACCTACGACACTAGATGGTGGCAAGACTGTTACACAGGCCGCATCTACGATAACCCCAGAGACAAGTGTTACTGCTATAGATGCTAATGGGCAAGAAATAAGTACGAGTGCCGGTTTAGCATATAACGCAGGACTTGATTTTGAGGGCAGCGATAATCTCTCTACTGATTTTATCAACGCTATGGATGCAGTAGGCGCCGACAAAGCGTTCGATGCCGATGCACCCGAGGAAATGGCCCAGCTATGGAACGCTCAGAGTGGGGCATACGAAGACTTTGATTTAAGCGATATAGTTCAGAGGGGTGCATATAACGACGCGTTAGAACTGGAGCATTATCTTGCCGAAGGTGACGCAGGCTTTGGTACGCTTCGCTCCCCGATTACTCCAGCCCTCTCAGCTACGGGTGGCATGAGCGGAGCGGCATGGCATCAAGCATTTGCTGCTGGCGGCCTTGACCAAAAACTTAATGCAGTTCTAGCGGCTGGCGGCGTCCTGCAACCTGGTGGTGGTTTCCTTGCCCCAGACGGTACACGGTGGGATAGCGGTGGAAATCTCATCGGCGGCGAACAGTTTGATGGCGAGCCAAGTCCTTTCGCACCTGTTGGTTTCCATAACGGCGAGCCGTATAACCAGGGCACAGTAGATGCGGCAGAAGCCGCAGGAATGACCGTCGGAGATTTTATTGACCAGCGTGGCGTCGGCGCTCCACCTGCTGAAACATTTGCGGGTGCTATGGGTGACGCCGCTGACTGGTTTGGTGGCACTTCAGGCGCTGTGTTTGGCGACCCATTTCAAGAGCCTCCAGAGCGAGTGGATGCCCCTCTCGGCCAGACAGGTACTACGCAGCCCTATGGAGATATCTATGGCGAAGAAGGTTTCTTAGATACTGGCCCAGGCCAAGACCTTAGTTTTGAAGCTGCCATGGCGAAATACGGCTGGGAAGACCTCTTAAGGCAGGGTGGAGAGCGTGAGGAAGCGGTAGTAGACCCAAGAACTGGACTAACTGAAGAACAAGCGATTGCCGCACAGGTTGGTCAGTACGCCATTGACCTGGATGCAGAAGGTGGAGGATACGGCACTGAAGCAGATATCTATAGCGATTGGCTTTCCACTATGGTCGATGTTCCTGGCGAAGGCTTGGTGTCTAGGAGCCAGTTAAATGACCCTAATTACTGGGAACGGATTGGCGCTGAATATCTGGAAGACCCGGTAAGTGCGCGGATAGCAGAGCAGGTCAGACAGAGGCAGGCTGAGATAGATTATGCTACTGAGTTCCCGCAAGGCCAGTATCTTAGTGAATATCCATATACCTATATTCCAGGCTCCAAACCAGAGGTAGCTGCTGGTGATTTAACTCCCGCCAGTTGGGCGACATCCACTCGCCCTCGAATATTTGACCCAGTGCTTGGTGCGTATAGAGAATCAACGGCAGCGGATGCAGCTACGCCTGGCGCTGCGGCTTTCACTGGTGAGGATATGCGCCTCCGTAATCTAGGAGAGCAGGCTATCTTGTCACCTGCGGTTGGCGCCACCGGGTATACCGGCGCTCCTGTACCGACAGTAGAACCATCAACGATAGCACCGTGGGAGAGAGCAAGGGCCATAGAGTCAATAACCGAAGAACCTTTCTATGGTGGAATAGACTTCATTCCAGACGTGCGTGTTGAGCCAGAAGAACGCGGCTTTATGGACGTGATGGCCGATATCATCCCATTCTATGACCCGTCGCCAGTACAAGCAGCCGCACCCGTGCCAGTACAGGCAGCCGCACCCGTGCCAGCACCTACATATGTAGCCCCCGAAATCTTTCCAGAAGATATGGGTTTTGTCTCGCTTGACCCTGAGCCAGAGTCAGCAGCACGCTGGTACGACGAAGGTGCGAAAGGCATCCGTACTAGGGATAGGATGGCGCTAGTTGGGGAATCTGGCCCTGAACTAGCACTCTTTCCTAACGGCACGGAGATAATCCCATTAGACAGAAAGATGAAGCCTGACCAGGCACGGAGATTGCGCCGACGCGGTGAGTTCGCTAAGACTATAGATTCTTTTCAATTTGGTGGCTTCATCGGTGATATGGGGCCAGAGGTTACGGACTTACCGCTAGGCGCACAGGTGATGCCTGCGGGTATCACAGAGATGATGACCGGACGGCCTACCAGGCAGCCACGCTCACTGATGCGCCAGGCGGGTATGAGAACGCCATCCGCACAGACCATATCCAACCTACTCCCTGAGGAGATCGAGGTCTACCGGGAGATGGGTCGGATGGCTGGTATCCCAGAGAAAGCGTTTGAACGTGAGTTCCGCTCGATGGTCCCGATGGGGCAGGGCGGCACACGGCAGGCACGATTTACGCCTAGGGGAACAGGGAGGACGCGGTATGGGAATAGGTAAGACGTTGTGCAAGTGGTTCGGGCACGCATGGAACGATAACCCCAAAGAATGGGGGCGGAAAGACTGCAAGCGCTGTAAGTTGAGCCACGTATATTTCTATAGCAAAGAACGCGGCGCATACTTTGTAGAGACTGCACATGGCTAACCCATATGACCGAATAATAAAGACGCCGGCCGAGAAGCGTGCTGACGACTTTCGGAAAAGTATAGAGCCACAGCCACAGCCACAGATTGGCGACACCACGCTAAGCATGGAAGACCTGATGCAGATGGAGTATCAGGAAGGCAGTATAGGTGTTGGTACTGCGGGCTATATCATGCCTGATGAAACCGCCGGGACCATACTGCAAGAAGGTGGCGGTGGTTACCGTGTGCCTTTTGAATCTTTCCAGCAGGCATTAACACCTGAACAGCATAGCCAATTCCTTATGCCGTTCCCTGTAGAACCGCAAGCGCCTGACCTATTCACTCCGTTCTCTATGGAACCCCCGGAAGAAGAAGCTCCCTGGTATTTTGACCTCCCTCACGTCCCGTATGTGAGTCCAGCGGCAGCATCGGTTCGAGATGCACTCTGGTTAGCTGGCCCAGAAGTACCCGGTACCATCATGGGCGGAATCAAAACAACCATTGGCGAAATCTTCGGTCAAGAGGCCGAGGATTTCTATGGTAAGTGGTACGCCGGCGGAGTCCTGGGAGAAACAGAAGCATTAGAGAAGTGGGGATTCCCTCTAACATCGAAGTTATTTTCGACGCTAGATACCAAGACAGGGTTTGCCAATCCTATAGTAGAAGAATTACTTGCTCAAGATCCTACTGACCCTGATGCTATAACCAGGCCAGGGGACCTCTATCGTAAGATCATAGACACCCATCAAGCCCGTCCTATGAGGGAACAGATATTCATGGGTCTTATAGCCCCTGATATCGTTTTCCCTGTCGGCGGTGTAGTTAGCAAGCTATACCGTGGGCTAAAACTGAGCGGCAAAGTAGCGATTGGCCTAGTTAAGAACGCTGATGATATTGCCAAGTCCATCGACCCCCAGTCGGTATATTACAGATTCATAGACGAAGCACTACAAGAAGGGGAGCGGCAGATAATCATCGTCAGCCGAGACATCCCTGAGGGTCGCCGAATCACTGTTGGCCCGTCTGGCGCCGCTCCTACTGGGCCAAGGATGGCCTGGGAGGCTGCTGACGAGGGTATCGACGTTGTTGCCGAGGCACTAGCCAAACAGGGAGATGAGTTCCAGATACTGCCTGGCAACGCTAGCAGGGCCGAGGTGTTAGAGGCCGCTGCCAAGCTAGGCCCACCCAAGCAGGCTTCTGTCTTTGGTCCTGGGCTATACGCTGAAGGTCCGCACCGTGCCTTTATACCCTCCAATCGCATCTTGCGGGATGAACCAGCTTTTGCTTTCTCGGGCGTGACCGACCTAGAACGTGCTGGTGCTATCGAAAGGTTCTGGGAATGGTTGCCTAAAGAACTCCCTGGATTAGGAGATATTCATCTCCCCACAGATGCGTTCAAGGTTACGCGCTTTGTAAGACCAGGGAAGATAGTTGCGGGTACCAGGGCTGTCATAGATGAGGATATCACCAAAGTAGCGGGGATGGATCTAGGTCAATGGGCGGGCATACAGCGCTTTAATCTACGTGGTATCGCTAGTGTAATCAATGATAAATGGGCGACTGACGCCGCCGGCATACGGAGACAGGCCAAGAAACACTTCGGTATAGACCTACCAGATGATCAGGCCGGAGCCTTGGCGCGGATAGAACAGCGTTTTAACCTTGCTGATGAAGACCTTGCTAGACACCATATATCCCATATGCGGGCGCCTGGTGTCCAGATTAAAGATGGATATCAGGTCGGGCCTATGGTCCGCAAGGTCAACGCGCCTGCCTTGGCCCCTGATGTATTCGGTGACAAAGAACTGCTCCACATCATAGATGGCGATGACCCCTACGGTGCAGTTGTGGCTGCCGTAGAGATATCGTCGCATCAATCTGGAAAGAAGATAGGTGATGACGCTAGTGCTAGGGTCCTAGCGTTCTATCCTGTGGTTGAAGGCGCTGGCCCTGGTATGTTCGGAAGGGCGGGGATGCAGCAGATACTCAGACAGATCGGAGATATCTATCCCAGCCTGGATAATATGGACTTCGCCGGCAAGCTGGCTAGAGAAGGTAACACCAATGCCGAACAGTTCATAGGCACCGCTACCGAGTCTATGGCTATGCGGCTGAGTGATGCCAATATCAGTGATGATATCGCCGATGCCCTGAACTCTAGCTTCCCCCGTGCTAGTTCCGTGGATGCAGCCCGGGCAGGTGAAGCAGGTGTGAGCGCATACGGCTATATCCCGAAGCCCACGATAGAAGGATATACGCACACTCTGGCCGAGCGTATCAATGAAGCACGCGGGGTATCAGCATTGTCGCCCTGGGAGCAGGCGGCCCTAGGCGATAGGGTCTGGCCCATAAAGCCAGGCGAACTACTCTACGATATGTCCGACTATGGTTCTAATAATGTCCTTTTCGATAAGCCCGGCCTGGCTAACAAGATAGCGGCTAGAGTCCCTGGTTCAGCTAGGATTATTGGTGTTTGGAACCGTGCCCAGCTAGAACTAGATGACCCTGTGAGATTCCTCGGGCACGAAGTAACTCTGTTCAAAGAGATCAACGGTATACGGGCGCATTTCGCAGTCATGGCCTGGAGGTCCGCTGCTTTCCCAGACCTGGGCATGAAAGAGATCAGAAGCCTGGGCGATATCGCTATGAACAAGAAGGGAATCTGGCGGGCGCAGAAGGTGACCGGCTACGAGGCTAGGCTTGTCGATGATTTCCCCACACACGGCACCATAGATGACATCCTGAAAGACGCAGATGAGGTGAAGAAGGGCATCCGCGTACCGGCGGATGAGAATGGTTTGGTGCCGGGCGGCAAGAAGAAACAGGTCTACTTCTTGAACGAAAAACAGAAGGCCCACATAAATATGGGCCTAGAGATGATGGAGCAGAACCTACGCCGCAACCAGCGTGTCGGCGTGAATGTCCGGGCTCTTGCGGAGAACTACTGGCACCGCATGTTGATTGGCGGCCCAGCAGGGAAGAAATCCCAGCAAACCTTCGATGAGATCTGGGATTCGCTGGCAAAGAAGTTATCAGATCAACCGCTACCCTCTGGTCGTACTAGAGAAGACTATATGTTCGAGCGCGTCTTCGACGACCTGGACGACGCTGTAAAGAAAGGGTTCATATGGGAGACTGACCCGGCTTTACGTTTATTGGCCCGTCTTAACGCCGGTATAGATAGTTATGCCCACAAGATGGCTTGGGATAAGGTCTTAAAGCTGAAGACCGCTGAAGGCAAGCCTTTCATGACACGCGCACAGAGAGCGGCAGATCCGAAGTGGTTCGCAGAAGGCCCACAAGTTCAGATAGATTTCAAAGCGGCTAGAGAGGCCCGTGTCATAGCCCGTAAGTTATATAAGGCTAACCCTACACCCGCAAACGAGATTGTTCTTCGTAGGGCAGATGCGGCATTTATCACCGCATATAGACAGTACCGCTCTATCGACGCGATGGCTAACCCGAACCTACATGAATACTTCCTGGGTGGTCGCATCAATGACCGCGCACTCATCGACGAGATCATCGCCAATATAGACATACCCCAGGTGCAGCGTTCTAGAAGGGGAGTAGCTCCCTTCGGTGATCCAATTACAGAATTTGGCGCAGAAGTAGCCCAGATATCTAGGGCTCTGTTGACCAACGCAGACCTTGCGGGCATGTTTATTAACGGTCAGACCCTACTTTGGCGTAACACCGCTGCCTGGTTTACTGCTGTCAGGGAGAGTACGAAGGCTCTCGTCCGTACCCCGTGGGCCTATGTGGAAAAGAATATCCAGTTCATGGATGAAGGGGGAGATCTAGGCGGTATAATCGTGCCTACCGAATATATGTTCACCCAGACAGGTCTAGCATCGTACCCGACTAGGCTGCCCTTATTCGGGCCGGCGTTCAAGGCGTTCCAGAGGGCTTTCGAGTGGTTCATCGTCATAGGCCAGACAGAGATGTACAAGGCCACCAGGACCAAGGTATTCAAAGGAAAGGTTAGACCTGGCGAGTTCATACCCTTGGAGTCAGATGAGGCGCGAAACGCCCTGATCGACCTTAATAAGGCTATACGGAAAGAACTAGGCACCGAGAGCCACGCCATCTTGGGCATCAGGCCCACACAGAGGACCTTAGAGTCATTGACAGCCTTTGCAGCGCGGTTCATGCGTGCCAACATAGGGTTGATAAGCTTGGCTCTACGCCCGACCCGCGGAGCAGACAGCATAGAAGCCAAGCGAGCTTTGATGTCGATGCTAGCGGGCGTCACAGCTATGACCACTGGCATCCACTATGTACAGACAGGTAGGCCGCCTAACTTCCACGATCCCTACGCAGCAGACTGGTTCCAGTTCCCCATCGGCAAGACTTACTTCAACCTCATGGGGCCGCTGTATAGCTATTTCCGCACGGTGGCTAGGATCAGTGAGGCTTTGATAGAGGGGGATGAAGCTAAGGCTTATGAGCAGGCTGAGAACTTCTTGCAAGGCCGCGCCGGCATACCCATCAGGGCGATGGGAATCACTAGGGAGATGATGGTTACAGGTGAATACCGCACCTTTGAAGGAGAGGAGATCACCGGGGTCGGTGATATCCCCACTCTGCTCGCGGAGTTCGCTGAACCGATAGCCGTAGGCGGTGTCACCGAAGCCATAAAAGAGGGGCGCTACGAGGCTATCGCCGGTGAGGTATTTGGCCTACAGGGCCGTGCGACACCTAATGCCCAGATGGACATCCTATTCCAGCAGGCTATGAATGACCCACAGCATGAGCTATATCGCCGCAGGGCAAGGATGGGCCTTACGGAACGGGGTAAGACCTGGTATGACGCCGACCCGTATGAAAAGAAACTCATGGAAGAAGAATTCCCGACCATAGCCGAGGATATAGTCCGAACAGGTAGGGGGCCATACGGGGATGCGTCCAGGGAATGGGAGGAGCAAGACGGTAGATACATTACTCAACAGATTGAGCTAGCAAACCAGCTCCATAAACCTGTAAGTCCCGAAGACCTAGAGAAAGGTGTGCGGCCAGTTGACGGGATCGAGTACCGAGATCGGCTAGAAGGTATCCAGAAGCGTCGCTGGACCGAGCATGAGAAGACCATCCGGGATTACGAACTCTTTCAAGAAGAACCCGAGGCTGACGATAGGTTCGAGCAGGCCATGTTCGACTACCACAAGGTCTTCGAGTTGTCCCAGGGGGCAGGCGATACGATCCTCTGGGGTATATTCGATGAGCTGATGGAGAAGTTTGAAGACGACCACGCCCCAGAAGAACTAGAGTACGTACTGAGTGTCTCTGGCTTGAATAATGACGATACGGCCATGCAGTTACGGAAAGACAAACGGGCCTTACGTGAGGTCTGGGATTGGCAGGAGGAGCTAGTCAAGAACACGGAAGCACTGCTACCAGAACAGCGATTTGCTTACGAACAGTATAGGAACATGAGCATTACGGGGCAGAAACAGGTTCGTAGTGGCGTACTCTCTCTCCTACAGTATGTGAACGGTAGGACTAAAGCCTGGTTATTGAAACGGGAACAGGAAGGAGATGCTACAGCAGGCCACCTAGAACAGAAGCTAGTCTACTGGGGCTATGAGTCTGCCCCTGTGACTGAGGCTGGAATCGAACTTCTAAAAGACCTGAACGATAGGATGGGTTATGGCCCTATGGTACAGAACCCAGAACTACGTAGGCCGGAGATCTACCGGGGGCAGAACGATACGCTCGCTGCTAACGAACCTGTAGAAGATGATGCACAGTGGTTGCAGAGGCTACGCAGCGGTAGATAGTTGACATTTAGTAGTCCCAGTGCTTTCATATAACTGTGACGACCCTATAGTAGGCAACTCACGGAGGTAATATGGCAGACGAGCAGCAAGTATCAGAGGAAGTGGTAACTCAGGAACCTGACGCCCCACAGCCAGAAGTACAAGAAGCTGAAACCGAGGCTACGGCAGAGCCAGAAGTAGACTGGAAGGCTCAAGCTGAAAGGCTAGAGCAGCAATTAAAGACTGAGCAAGGTAGAAGTCGAAAACGCGATGACACTGATACTGCTATTCTTGGTATAGGTGACCGTATGGTTGCTATGGAGCAATCAAACGCAGCCCTGATCAAAGCATTAGCGGAAGGTGACACCGAGAATCTTCCACAACAGCTCACTCAAATACAGGCGCAATCACAGAACAATCAACGCGGCAGGACGTACCAGAGCCGATACGAAGCGCTTACTAGCCAGCTACGCGGAGCGATGCAAGACGTGGAAGGGAATGAAATCCTTAGTCTATACGAAGCTCCAGAGCTAGAAGAAGTGCGCCAATCATGGGTAGAGGCTCATAAGAATAAAAGCATGGCTGGGCTATACAGTACATTGGTCCGAGCCCATGAAGTGGTACGGCAGACAGAACGTAGCAAGGCCGCCCAGATGACTGATAGCGTCAGGCAAGAAGAACGTACCTCTGCAAAACAGCGGCTGGAAGAAGCCGGTATCTATGACCTAGATACTGGGCCTGCCAGTGCTGGCGGTGGTGCTACAAAAGATGATGACACTTGGTTTCGGGAGTATGGCAAAATGGATAGCCCTACCCCCGCAGACCACGCTAGAGCAAGACGAATCAATAAACGAAGGTAGGAACTAGTTATGGCTGCTGGCGATACTATTACCCAATCACTAGCCGATAGCCTCGATACTGTCGTGGCCTCAGCTAGGCAGGTCCGTGAATATGAGGGCGTCATGCCCAACCTGGTGGACAAGGTTACCCTTTCTGAGGGCACCGGCACCAGTTGGCGTGAGATCTCGATGGCTGCGCTTAATGCCCAGAACATCACCGAGACTACCACGCTGGATAACCCACAGCAGATGTCTGATACGGTCTTCAGCATCACCCCCACCGTCACTGGTATTCAAACCCTGGTGACTGACCGGGTGGCTTCCCGTATCAACTCCCAGTCCTATGCCCAGCTTGGTAGCTTGGCACAACAGGCAATCCAGCGGAAGAAAGACGAAGACGGCCTTACCGTTCTTGACGGCGCGACCACTTCCCTCTCTGGTGCTGGAACCACACTGGCATCCGGCGTCATCGCTGCGGCGGCTTACCGCATCAGCAGCAACGCCACTGAGCCTGGTAACCCACCGTATCGGTGCGTACTCCACGGCTTCCAGATCAAGGACCTTTATGACGAACTTACTGCCAGCATCGGCACAGGTACTGCTGGTGATGGTGGCGAAGTCACTGACGGTCTGACTGCCCGTGTATTTCAGGAAGGCTTCCGTGGCAAGATTGCGGGGGTCGAAGTCTTTGAAGACGGGAATATCACCATCGACGGTTCCGACGATGCCAAGGGCGGCGTGTTCGCTCAAGAGGCCATCGTGATGGTGCAGGGACGCGCTCCCCGTACCGCCACGGTTCGCCGGGAAGACATCGGCGGTGGAGCTACCGTGGTATACCTCTATGACGAGTATGCCTACGGCGAGCGTTCCTCAGGGAACTGGCTGTTCGAGATTTACTCGGACGCGGCTACGCCTACTTCATAGTGAACACACGGCGCACCATATGGTCTGAGGCCCATGGCCCCATACCTAAAGGGTGGGTCGTTCACAACCTGAATGGTCAGCCTGCGGATGTGCGGTTAGAGAACCTGGCCGCTGTCCCTAGGGATAATATCTTCCTGGCAACCGCTCCCTATAGGGTGCGAATACGAAACTTAGAGCTACAGCTCAAACAAAAAGGTGAACAACATGGCACAAGGTAGTGACAGCAGACTTATGATTGACGAGGACTTCTTTGGTGCGGCGTCTACGTTGGCCGCGACCACGGTTCCTCCGATAGCCCTCGGGGGGCTGAACATAGTTGGTCAAGGTATTGCAGAGACTGACTCTGGCGCACCTCGCATGGACTCTGATGGCCTTAATGGTGTGATACAACTCACCACGACCAATGAGGATGTCCATGCCGCTGGCCTCCAGAGTGCGACCATGTTTGATGTGGCTCTTATGGGCAGCATCGTTCTG
>Ga0208315_1001267_pt1 | contig 13356 bp, 14 predicted proteins | sample MalvireepMed_215_FD_184239 | JGI IMG/M metagenome (GOLD analysis project Ga0208315, IMG submission 184239) | Marine viral communities from the Global Malaspina Expedition - Malaspina viral metaG DeepMed_215 (SPAdes) (version 2) | ecosystem: Environmental > Aquatic > Marine > Oceanic | place... | reverse complement strand
GCACTACAAGTGTTCTAGTAGCTTCTGCTGGTGGCCCTAGCTCCACTTATGGTGGTCAAATCGCGTCGTGGCCTGCTGATAATACTACGATGGGCTGGACTGTTTCTGGTGGCGAGCGCCTTACGGGCTCTGGCATTCCTGAGCTTCAGTTCCACATTCAGCAGCAGGCTGTTGTGGCGGGCACTCGCAAGATGAGAGCCCTCTGGACGTTAGAGGCTTCCCAGGACCTTAAGGCTTATCACAACCTTGATCTGGAGCGTGAGCTTACTGATCTTCTCAGTAAAGAGCTTTCGTTAGAGATTGACCGTGAGATTCTTGAGGATCTGCGAATGTTAGGTTATGGCTTTAATGGTGCGGGTCCAGTAGCAACTATAGGTAATTGGACCGCTGAAGCTCTTGATATGGGCAATCCGAATGCTTTTGGTGACACTGGTCGGGTTCAACCTCCAGTTAATCCTACGGCTGGTGCCGCTGCTGGCAGCACGATTCAGGGCAATGATCCTGGCTTCGCTCCGAGTGCGTTCACGTATGATCAGAATGGCCTGGCGCAGCCTGCCGAGACTGTTGATTCCAATGTGTTCGTTATGGACTTCACGCAAAGCTCCCTGAGCTTCAGCCCTCGTCACGTTGGCGAGACGTATGCTAACCTGTTAGCGGTTCTTAACCTCGCTTCGCAGGATATCTATCGTACGACTCATCGTGGTCCCGGTACTGTTCTCATTACCTCGCCGCTCATCGCTAGCCTTCTCGAAAGCTCTGCGAAGCTTGAGGGTGGCATTGAGAGCACCGATAAGCCCACTAACATGGGCAACACGATTGCCTACAAGGGCAAGTTTGCTGGCAAGTATGATCTGTATGTGGATCCTCTGTGGCCTGAGGACGAGATCCTCATGGGTTACAAGGGTGCGAATGCGATGGATGCGGGCTATGTGTACTCACCGTACATCCCCCTCCAGCAGTTGCCGACCATTACGGACCCTGAGTCCTTCCAGCCGAGGAAGGGTATCTTGACCCGCTATGGCAAGGCTGCGATTACCCCAGCGCATCGTTTCTACCGGATTATCAGAATCGTTGGTCCAAACGCCAACTATCTGGTCACCCCGTTCGCTAGGAACGCTACTGTGGTCAATACGACAGTGACGGGTTACGCCTAATCTAAATAGGTGCTAACTAAAAGAAAAGGTTGAGAGCCATAAAAAGCTCTCAACCTTTTCTTGTTTAGTGGGTATATAAATAAGAGGGATTTATTTATGGTACATCAAACGGCTCCTGTTGGCCCTTTACGTCCTAAGGTTGCTTCATATGGTGATTCTTTTGGTACGTTTAAGGGTGTTTATCTTACTGATCAAGTTTCTACTGGTGATATAGATCAGGATAAACTTAATAAAAATACTCTTGTAGATGGTGTAGAATTTAATGCATTTGAAACTACCATTAAAGATTATATCCTTTCTAAATTAGGGCATCCCGTTGTAAGAGTGGAGTTAGCACCTTTACAATTAAAGATTGCTACTGATGAAGCTACTACTAAACTTTCCTACCATGCTCCTGTGTGGACAAAACAATTTGCTACTTTTGAAGCTTCGGGAGGATGTAACCTTTATGAAATCCCATCCTTTATTTTAAATAACTTAACTTATGTTGTTTACAAGAAAACTCTCCTCAGTATTCAATCACAGGCAGGAACGTTGGAGTTTGATTTCTTTATTAAGTATTTCCAAGATAATCATTTATTTGGAGGCTTTCAAGTAGGGGAGTTTTACTTATTGCAATCTCATCTAGAAATGATGAGAAAAGTATTATCTCAAGAAGGTTCTTTTGATATTATAAATAATAAGTATTTACAAATTTCTCCAAAGCCAGTCCAGCCTACCCAAGAGGTTATTCTTGAATATAGAGCAATAGATTCAAATACTATTCATCCTGCTTATAGGAATTGGATTCAAAAGTATGCTCTCGCTGTTGCTAAAGGCATATTAGGAGAGATTAGAAGTAAGTATACTATGTTGCCATCACCTGGAGGAGGAGCCCAATTAAATGGGGCTGCATTAAAACAAGAGAGTGTTCAGGAAATGGAACTTTTGGAGCAACAACTTATACAGGAAATTGAAGATCCACCCGTCTTCTCTACGTTCTAATTAGATGAAAAGTAATTATAAAGTAACAACCCCAATGCCTATGATCCCTGACATTGATCAGGAGGATAGCGAGCTTAGTTTATTTGATCCAGCTAATCCTGACATAAACTTATTTAACTTGGTTGATGATGAGATTATTAGGCTTGGAGGTTCAAAACTTTATTTTTATAAATTCTATAGAAATGAAGATGAATACGACGATGTTTACCTTGAGATTAAGAATAAGGCAATTCATTCTGAGGCTAAGTTGGTTCATGGGCACTATGATCCTAAAGTCCTGGAAGAAAACCTGACTGAGTTTGGCCTTGAGTTAACCAATGATCAAATATTTATATTTAATAAAAGCTACATTGAGCAGAAAATAGGAAGATCAGTTATTCCAGGGGATGTAATAAAGCCAGCATTTCAAAATCAAAAGTATGAAATATTTGAAGTGCAGGAAGATGCTTTTGAAGCGTATGGGGTCTATCATTTGAATTGTCATGCTAAACTCCTTAGGGATTCCGTTGAGATCCAAGACACTCCTCTTGTTGATACTTCAGACTTTATGGGAGGGTATGAGGGACAGGAGAGTGAAATATAATGGCTAAGGTAGATCCACAATCTTTAGTAAGTAATGCTTCTACTAGTTCTCTTTTAACTGATTTACGAGAGACTTATGAAACAGCAAGTACCTCTACCAGGGAATCTTTATTTGCGTTTAACTTGCCCCTTAGAAGTATTAATAGAACCAAGAAGCTTAAGAATAAATTATGGAATCTTTATAGAAAAGAAAGTAACATTCCACGAATTTATAAAGAAACTTTAAGAGCGGTTATTTATTTATTTAACAATTTTTCTATCATTGATTCAGAAGAAAAGTTGATCACAGTTAAGTGTATGCATGGTAATCCAGAACGTATAGTTGCCAAGTTAAACCAAGAGGATAATATTATTCTTCCTGTTATTACGGTTACTCAAACTATTAGTGATAATGATGATAAAAGAAGGAGGTATACTCCTCTTTTAATTAATGAGCGATACTGGGATACTAGCAAGGAAAGAGCTTTTAGGATTCTAAGTTTTGTCCCTAGACCTATAAATATTAATTATGAAATTAATTTTTGGTGTAAATATAGAGCAGATGTTGATCAATTACTAGAACAGGCTAGGCTCATGTTTAATCCTGAAGCTGAAATTAATACTTCATATAGCACTAGAACAAAAGCATATATTCAAGCAGAAACTGATAATTCTGATTTTGCTGTTGGGGATACTGCGGATAGGGTGATAAAAAAGGCTTTGAGTATTTCCGTGGAAACTTATGTCCCAAGTCCTAAATTTTTAGTAACTTCTACTGGGAAGATTGAAACTTTCAATATTTTGGCGGGCCTGTATAAAAATTAAAAATATTGTCTACACTTTCATGCAATATGGCTAAATATTATAGAGGAGTTTATAATGCAACCTAATAAACAAGTAAAAGTAAAGAAACCTAATATAACGAAGGTTTCACAATACATTCCTCAAAAATCAATAAGAAATGAGTGTCTTCAATCGTTAGAGATTTATTTCATAAATGAGTCAGGTCAGGCTGAGTCTTATTGGCTTAGACCAAAAGAAATGAAGAATATACCTTCTACTGGAGTAACACCGCAATTAAAATTACTTCAAGAAAGAAGGATGATTAAGATGAGAGACGTTTAGGAGATAACTTATGCCATCATATGTAAGTCCAGGTGTTTATGTAATAGAGAAGGATTTCTCACAGTATGCTCCTTCCGTCAACTCTTCTGTAGTTGGCTTGGTTGGATTTGCATCCAAAGGCCCAACTAATAAAGCTACACTAATTACTAGTCCTAATAGGCTGGTTGATACTTTTGGTCCTCCCAATGAAAATATTAATGGGCAAGCGTTGGAAGGTGCTTTAGAAATATTAGAAGCTACCAATAGTATGTATTTTGTTAGGGCGGCGGGGTCGAACGCTGCTGATGCTTCTGCTGGTGTATCTTTTGGTGGTTGCCCTGCGGTATCCGTGTCCAATGCTTACATTGGAACTGCGTCATCGGTGCCAGGTGGTACTCCTTATGCTGGCGAGGAGCCACATCCCCATTTTACTTTTAGAATTCAAGTAGCTGACAATGGTGGAGTTGAAAAATTCGTTGCTCCTGGGAAGGAGTTTTCGGTTCCTTCTTCTACTATTACGGCAAACACAGATGCTTCTAGCCAAAGTGTGGCTTTACGCAAGGTTATAGGAGGGGCTCTCCATACTGGACATGTTGGTGCTTTCTTTGATACTGCTACTGCTGCTTCTGGGTTTATTGCAGGAGCATACGCCGGTTCTGGTGCTTATATGAGTATATCTGCTTTCTCTGGTATTACTGCGGGAGCAACGGCTAGTGGTGCTACCCTTTTAGGTGCGGTAGATGGATCAGGGGTAGCGTTAGGGACTTTAGTTAGTTCAGTTAAAGTTTATGGGTCTCATCTTCATAATTCTACCGCACCTAAGGGTTTTGGATACTTAGCTGAATCCTTATACCCTGGAACGGGTTATAATCTTGGAACTAAGTCTAATGGTGATACTAGCGGAAATAGTATAACTATTACCAATGCTAATGGTGAATATTTTGACGTTAAGGTTAATGAGGATGGAGTTACACAAGAAACATTTAGAGTGTCTCTAACTCAATATAAAAACTTTATTGAGGGTTTGATAAACACAGGGGAGACTAATCTTAAGTCCGATATTATTAAAGGCAATCTTAACGCTTCCGGAACGGATTTTACTCCTACTGAATTAACAAATTATATTAATGAAATATCAAATATGGGAACTCTCGGAGGCTTCGGTATTACGTGGAAAGAAAATGATACTGGAAACACACTTACAAGTGTTGATCAGGGTAATCCAAGGTTTGTTAAGGCAATTGCAGGGACCTATGGATTGTCAGGGGGAGATAATGGCACGGGGAACACTGATGCAAATGCAACTGCCCTAATCGGAGATGCAACTGGAGCTACCAAGACTGGGATGCAAGCTTTAGATGACGATATTCTTAATATCTCTATGGCAGCAATTCCAGGGATTTCTACCGAAAGTGTCCAGAATGCTCTTATTACGTTAGCAGAATCTTCCCAAAACTTTATGGCAGTTGTGGCACCTCCATATGCGGTAGGGTCAGTTCAAAACGCCATAGATTGGACTAACGGTTTGGATACTGCCAGATCTTCAGCAATCAATAATACTTATGCAGCTATATATTGGCCTTGGGTAAAGGTGTTTAGTGTGCATGACGGTCTTGATCGTTGGTATGATCCTGCAATTTTTGCTTTAAGGCAAATGGCTTTTACTGACAATGTGTCTGAAACTTGGTTCGCTCCTGCTGGATATCTTAGAGGTAAGTTGACCAAGCCAAGTGATGTTGAAGTTCGTCTCAATCAAGGTGATAGAGACACGATGTATTCAGGTGGCAATGTGGTTAATCCTATCGTTAATTTTGTGCAGCAAGGAATTACAATTTTTGGTCAAAGAACTGCTACCCGTAATCCTTCTTCATTAGATAGGGTTAATATTCGTAGGCTAATGATTTTCCTTCGTAAAGTGATTTTACAGGCTACGAGGCAGTTTGTCTTTGAGCCTAATGATGAGATTCTTTGGGAGCAAGTTGAACAAGTTCTTAATCCATTCCTTGATGATATCAAGAGGCGGCGAGGAATTACAGAATTCCGTGTTGTTTGCGATGAAACCACAAACACTTCAGCTAGGATAGATAGAAATGAGTTATGGTGTAAGGTTCTCCTGAAGCCTACTAAAGCAGCAGAAATCTTGATTTTTGAGCTTAACCTTACTAACCAATCAGCACAATTAGGAGGCTAATAAATTATGCCAATACGATCAGTATATAAAGGAGTAAGACCTTTCATTCCAGGTAAAGGATTACCTACAATCTCCACAGACCTTGATTCAGTTAGAGTATATCAATTTGAGGTTCAATTTGAGGGAGTCCCTGGGGGGGCTGGAGTTCAGGATGATCTTACTATAGCTGCAAAGCAAGTGAGTCAGGCGGGTATGACAGTAGAGGATATTGTTATTGATAGAGTAAATGATAAGATTTACTATCCTGGCAAAGCTACTCCAGAGTTCATAACAGTTACTTTTGATAACCTGTACCTAAAAAATACTTCTAACACCTTATGGCAGTGGTTCCAAAATACTTATGATCCTCTGACAGGTGAGATGACAAAATTAGCTAAACCAGGCAATGCTGGGGGAGGATCTTTTAAAGCTAATAAAATGACTATTTTACAGCTAACTAACAACATGGATCCACATACTTCTGTGGAGGTGTATGGCGTTTGGCCTAGAGCTTGGAAGACAGCCGAGTTTAATTACTCAACCAATGAGTTCCATACAATTGAAGTAGAGTTCCGTTATGATTTCATGGATCATATTGGAAGTGGTGAAATAACCGCTTAATGTTCTAATCGAATGTGATTTAAAGGCCCAACTTAGATTGGGCCTTTTTTTTATCTAGCTATAATAGAGAATGAAATACTACGAGCAACTTCTAGAAAGTTTCAACAAATTAAAGAAGCGTACGTTTAAACTTACAATATTGGAAGGAGAAGGTGCTACAGAACAGGCTAATGTCCAAGCAGCAACTCAAGATGCGAAAGATTTTTTAAAGAATGTTACAGGTAAAAATATTCCAGTTCCTGGAAGTAACGTAACAGCTACAAAAGTTGAAAGTAAAAATCTAGGAGGATATCCTCAAACTACGGTTTCACTTACTCCTACTTATTATGGAACGTGGACTAAGGGGGCGGCTGATTGGGCAGATAGTAAAGGTCGTGCTCTTGTGTATGGGCGTCCAGGTAGTGCGGGGCATCAATTTATTTCTCTCTTTATGGAAGGTGGAAAAGATGCAGATACAGATAAGGGAAAAAGAAAGAAAAGAGAAGCTCTTCCAGTACCAGCGGGGTGGGAAGATCAAACGCCTCGAATGCCAGGAAGTGCAGGTTATCAAGCTTTAGCAGAAGTTTTAGAGTTGAGAAAGAGCAAAAAAGGAGGAGATCATTATAGGGCTGATGTACTAGAGGAATTAGTGCGAGATGGATATTTTGAAGAAGTACATAAGTTATGGACAGAGCTTTGTGGTAAGGGTAATATATTAAGACATGTAGAATCTGCTAGGAAAGCTGGAGGATTAGGCATGACTACGGGTATAAACTGTCTTCAGTTGGCACAATCTTTTGCAGGGGGTGGCGGCCAGTCTTTAGAAAAATTATTTGGCGTAAATATGACTTTTTCAAAGTCAGGGCAGGTCGAGGCTGGTAGTTTAGAAATAGCTTTAGGTAATTTAAAAGAGCTAATGGAAATGTTAAAAAACTATTCCGAGAAAGGTTTTGACTCAGAGAAAGACGGAGAAAAATTAATAAGGCATTTAAATAATTTTAAATTTACTGAGGACGGTGAGGTTGCTTTAGTATTAGGTGAAGATGGGAAGGGACATTCAGATACTGGTATTATTCTAAGAGATACAACGGGGGCTTTCACTGGGCTAATGCGGGAGGCTCAAGATTTACTTAATTCAAATAAAGAAGATCAAGAGGAAGCCTTTGAATTTAAAATTCAAAAGATACGTAAACACGAAGCTGAATTATCCGCAAGCCAGATGGCAGATGAACGAGGTAAATCCTTAGAGATATTAAAATCATATAGAGCGGCCAGGGAAGATTGCGTGTATTGGAAACGAATTATAGGGCATAGAAATTATGGAAGAAGGAAAGGTATAATGCCTTCTAGAAAATTGGGAGAAATAGATTTAGATGCTGTAGCCAATATGAGTGATGCGACGGTGCAATCAAAGGTTCATCTAGCTTGTGGAGCATCCGATGAGTTAGCAGATGATTTTACTGAACATGCTAAAAGTTTTTTAGCAATGCATGAATGGGCAAGCAGTTTTGTAGATGGTAATCATGCTATTAATATTGAAGAGCATCACCTTCTTAGAGCCATTATTGATCAGTTAGGAGGTGCAGACGCTGAAGGATTACATGAGATTATTGGAGGCTTAACAGATATGTCTAGAAAAGCAGATGATGCTTTAGGTTCAGATATTGCCATTCCAGTAGGTGATGTAGCAAAGAATCTTAATGTTGGCGATAAAGATGATGCAATTCATATTTGGAAAGCTGATTGTGGTGAAGGTGGGGATGCTCCTATAGAAGAGGCTAACGCTAAGTGTAATTGTGATCACGCTAGTCAAAAGATTATGGATGCTAAAGGTTATGATCCTGCGGATGCACAAAGGCCGAAGGCTAGACTTGTGCAAAACGGACTTAATGATCCCTTATTAAAAGACTCTTTTGGAGCGTTGGGAGGTAGGTTTAGTGCTTATGTTTCAGATAAATTAGAGGGCGGGAAGATTCCTCTTTGTATTTTTAGAAATGGGATAAAAAATACTATTCATCCTTTAGAAACAACTTATATAGGGGTTTTAAAAAGTATGACTTCTCGACTGCAAGGGTCTAGTAGGGCTAGTTTTGTTAAAAAAGCTGAAAATCTTGAAGCTATTAAGAGAGAAAGAGATTTAACCCCAGAGGAAGAGCAAGAACTTAGAAAATATAGAGATGGTGCTGCTATATTAAAAAAAACTATGGACCGATATTATCCTAATGAAGCCGAGACTGATCCTACGAAGACTGAGCTTTATAAAACTTGGGATGATATTATTTTTAGACATGAGAAGGCGATTGATGATTTAATACCGAAAAAAATAGTAACACATGATGATGGTACCCAAACGACTTATGATGATTTGGATGTTCATGTAGCTGCAATTATAGCAGTAGCAGAGGCATCAACGGATTATCGAGGTCAGGTTACTGACGAGCTTCTTAGGTTACGGGATAGTGGTAAAATAGAAGAACATTTAGAAACTCCTAAAGGTAGGGCTTATTTAGCAAAATTTCTTAAAAAATACAACCTTAGACAAAGAGTAATGCAAGGAGATGACGGTGTTTTAAAAACTATGTTTGATGATGATGGGTTATTTAAAGCAGGGGATAAGGATGCTGAAAGATATTTAACAGCAATTAAGGCGGGTAACTTCCTAACTGGCGGGTCTGTACATAAATATACATCTATAGAGGTCCGCTCTTTAGCTACGGGTGAGATGATCTCAGTTCGTCATAATGAAATGATGGACTTTATGGATGATGATACTACTATTGTTAAGAAGGGTAATGATAACACTATTAGATTTGAGGATCCTAAGGATTCTAAAGCTTATGTTGAATTTGAGTTATCTAGAGACCATGATAAAGTTAAGTGGGCTTCTAGAGTAAGTCCAGGTTGGCTTAGGAAACATGGTATGCGTCATGAGGGTCCTGAGTTAGACACTGCAAGTAGAGCTTCTTTAGTTACTAAATACTTAGATCAGCAGAAGAAACTCTTTGAACTTCTGCTTAGTTGAACCAAAAATTTATTTCTGCTTTCAACAAGTCCTTGAGTCGGACTATAATATAATCTTTATATATTAAAGACTTGAAATCAAGATAACTAGGAAAGATATGTTTATCTAATACACATATTATATCACTTCTATCTTGTTGCCATATTAACATAAAAGGTTTATTAGCTTTAATAGAATCTTTTTTAGCTTGATTTATGAATTCTATTAGTTTAGAATTAGAACTAAATAGACTACTTAAGTTTTCTTTATTATATCCTTTTTTACATTCTATAATATATTTAAAGTTTTCAGGAGTAATTAAGTCTCCATGTATTTTTAAATGTTCAGGAAGAGAATGAGTAGTAGCAAATGCTCCACTACCAGGAGTTCTACAAAACTCTTTAGTTTCAAAAGTGGAATTAAACAAATTACAAATCTTTCGTTCGAATGCAGATCCTTTGGATCGACTGTTAATTCGTTTTTTTGGTGTTTTTAAGTTAGATAAATCAAAATCGTCTTTCATTTTTGTTTCTCCAGACTATTATAGAGCATGGCCGAGACTATCAAGTTAGATGTTGCAAGTTGGAAAATTAAACAAGTAGAAAGAAGTAAAGGACGTATGAAATTTCAAATTAAACTTAATAAGAATGAATCTGAATCATTCAAAATATTTTCGGAAACTGTGAAACCTGAGGAAGTGTCCCAGGATGATTTCGTTAAGAGTATATTTCTAACAGGTATTGAAGCCATGAACCAGAAGATTATGAGTATGGTAGAGGAATATGCTAAGGAGAACCCTGAAGAATTTAAGGCTCAGTTAGTAGATATGAAAGATACGGAAGCTTCAGGATCACCTGAAGTAGAGTCTAAAGGTTCTGAGATCGAGATTGTGGAATGAACAGTAATGTAATTTTCCTGAATAAGGAAAATCAGATTAATAAGGTCATCAGGGATCAGAAAAAGCTAGGTAATACTACGCGGATATTATTCGTGTCTTTATGGGATGATTGGTGTGCTACACTAGTAGACAGCCTAGAAGATTATGTAGATCATCTTCCATTATATGTAATTAATACTTTTACAATGCCTCATGCTTTTGTAATTCATAACGTAACTAAAACACCTACGTTGGTGACATTACTAAGGGATAAGTACCTCAAGGAGGATTACCTTCCAGATATTTATAACGAACTCGGGTGCGAACCAGTAACTTTCTCAATATAGTTGTTGATTTTTTCGTTATATTTCTTATGCTTGGTGAATAGCAACTTGAGATTGTTCAATATGATGGTTGTGAAAAAATTGAATGCTTTTCCTTTTTGAGGATTAAAGTTCTTAAGTGTCTTCAGAACCAGATAGAAGCATTCTTGTTTAGCATCATCTTTATCCATTTTAAATCCGAAGGAGTCTATAATGTTTGATATCAATTTATCAAACATTTCCATAAGTTCTACTTCGTGTTCTTTTTGGTTTTCTAAGTATTTGAGGATCAGTACCTCAAATCTCTTATTGTCCACGTAATGCTTTTTAACCATATGCTATAATAGTAATGTTAGATCTACAAAGTATTTACAACGCACACGAACTGCCTGAGAAATGCCTAGAATGTACCATTTCTAAAAGTACGAGTAGGCCCTTTCTTGCTTGTATGGATCAGCAAGACCTAACACAAGCAGATGTGTTATTTTTGTCGGACTCCTACAGGTTTGATCCTACTGAACGTATTGCGTTTTCAGAGGATGAGGTTGATTTAATAACTAGTATCCTGGGAAGCTTGGGTAGATTTACATGGGCAGTATCTCCTTCTGTTAAATGCCCAGGTGTAAAAGAAGTGGACATGTCTCCTAATAATATGAACATTTGTAGAGATTATTTGCAGGAGACGGTAAAGGCAGTAAATCCAAAGCTTATCTTTGTATGCGGAAACTTGGCTATGAAGATGCTTATTAAGAAAAGTGGAATCAATGATAAGCGGGGTAAACAGTTCCTCTATGAGGGTTACCCAGTAATCCCACTCTTTCATCCATTATCAGTAATCATTGAACCTCGTCACAAGTTCCTGTTCGAAGCTGATATTAAGAACGCAATTAATAAGTATATTTTCAAGACGACCGTAAAGACTCAATTTGAGTATAAGGTACTAACTCAGGTTGCAGAGTTACAGGAAGAGTTGGCAATACTAACAGACACAGAAAAGACTATTTCTTGTGATATTGAGACCACAGGACTGAATTTCTTGAGGGATAAGATTATGACTGTGGCCTTTTCTGAGGGCTCTAAGTCTTGGGTAGTGCCAATAGACCATAGAGAAGTAGAATGGTCTCAGAAAGAGCGTGAGATAGTTTTAAGCCTGATTGGTAAGGTACTTATGAACCCCAAGAACAAGAAGGTCTTTCATAACGCTAAGTTCGATATGAAGTTCCTGAAGAGGTATGGGATTGAGGTTTGTAACGTGTGGGATACCAAGCTCATGCATCACCTGATTGATGAGAACGCTCCTAAGAGTTTGATGGACTTGGTTAAGATTTATTTCCCTGAAGAGTTAGAGAAGTTTTAGACACGCGGGTCGTTAGGACCCAGGTAACTACTCTTCTTATCTGCCTCTAGTGCAGCGGCAGCGTCTCTTTTAGCTTTATTTTTTGCTCGTAACGCTGCAAATTCGGCTGAACTTTCCTTAGCATGTTCTTTTCGTTGATCAGCAGTTGCGGTCTCTGAGTCGTAGGTTCTTACCCATTTACCATTTACGACTTTGCCTCTAGTAACCCTGCCACGGGAACCAGTACGAGCTTTCGGTCGATGAGGTCGTTTACCCTCTATATAAAGTTTAATCATTTTCTCATATGCTTCGTTCATTTTACTTGCCATTTCGTGATCCTCACGCTATTATATAGAGATGTTAACCGTAGATAATCCAAAGAAATTTGACTGGAGTGGCATGTCTTTGCATGATTGTGCAGAGGGAAATGCTCTAGACTCATACTTCACATTGAAGTTATATAATGTGTGCGAGAAAGAACTAAAAAAGCTCAATATGCTGCATTTATATGATAGTTTAATGGCTCCTGCTACTGAGGTCTTTTCAGGCATGGAGTTTAACGGATTAAATATTTCTCAGACAAAGTTGAACACAGTAGGTAAAGAACTATATTTACAAAATGTAGACGAAGCTGATGACCTTCATTCCCATGAGCAAGTAGAGAAAGAGGACAATTTATCATCAACTAATGACCTTATCAAGATTCTATATACGAGGGAAGAGGGATTTGGTTTGTATCCTCCAGATAGGACGGCTAAAGGATCTCCATCAGTGGCAGCACCTACGTTGAAAATAATCTTAGAACATTTAGAAGACGAGCTAAAGAAGCGTAATGTCTAGGTGGAAAAAGAAAGCTGATGAGAAGAAGATCAGCAAGTGGAAGATCTCCGAGCATTCTACTGATCATTTATTAAAAGCTAAAAGCTTTGTTGGAGGGTTGTTGGACCTTCGTAAGTCTGAAAAGCTATACAGGACGTATGTTAAAGGCGTGAGAAATGCTGCTCTGTATAATGATGAGGATAAGGTCTATGTTGATTACAAGCTAGACGGAACAACTACTGGGCGTTTGTCTTGTACTGCTTATAATGCTGCTAAGAGCATGGGCGTGTCATTTCATACCCTACCCCGTGAGACTAAGAACAACATTAGGAGTATTTTTGTAGCTCCTCCTGGGTTTAAGTTTATAACAGTAGATTATGCTTCTATGGAGTTGCGTGTCTTGGCGCATATTGCAAAAGAGTATAAG